>VFQT010000589.1_pt1 | contig 51891 bp, 56 predicted proteins | sample 3512381 | NCBI WGS metagenome assembly VFQT01 (sample SAMN10412376, study PRJNA504923) | tailings metagenome | isolation source: Relicate 2 Philex TSF3 active mining site | place: Philippines: Tuba, Benguet | collected 2017-08-29
TGGCGGAGAGGGAGGGATTCGAACCCTCGGTACAGTTGCCCGTACGCCGCATTTCGAGTGCGGTGCTTTCGACCACTCAGCCACCTCTCCGCAGAGGTTCGGGGTGCAGGCGCGCCTGCCCGGCGAGTTGAGCGGCGCGATTAGCCGAGGGGCGGGAAGAGTGCAAGCGGGTGCTTGCGATTATCGCAAGAGACACTAAATTTCTCTTCATGAGCAACTTGCACCCTTCCCTTTTTGGAATCGAGCCTCCTGAAGTGTCGCACGCGCGCTTTGGCATCGGCGCGGTGGTGCGGCACAAGGTTTTCCCGTTCCGCGGCGTCGTGTTCGATATCGATCCGGTCTTCGCGAACAGCGACGAATGGTATGAATCGATCCCGGAAGAGATTCGTCCGGCGAAGGACCAGCCATTCTACCATCTGCTCGCCGAAAACGGGGAATCGAGCTACGTTGCCTATGTCAGCCAACAAAATCTGCTGCCGGATGACGAAGAAGGGCCGGTGGACCATCCCGAGGTCCGCCAGATGTTCAGCGAGTTTCGCAACGGCCATTACGTCTTGAAGCGTGAGTTGCGCCACTAAAGCGGTGGCATGGATTGAAAATGGCCGAAAATCGGCATCATCAAGGTTGACAGAATCGTGGCGCGCCTATAGCGAGCCTGCTTCCGCGCCGAGGCAGTGCCTTTGGCGATGTTTTTTGCGCGGTCTCGAAGCTTTTAGAAGAAGTGATTGATAGCCATGTTCGCAATCGTGCGCACGGGCGGCAAGCAGTACCGCGTCGCCGCCGGAGACAAGATCGTTGTCGAGAAGCTCGCTGGTGAAGCGGGTGATAAGGTGACGCTGGATGACGTCCTCTTTGCGAGCGACGCTGGTGACGTGAAGCCGACTGCCGGCTTGTCGGTGTCTGCCGAAATCCTGACCCAGGGCCGCGGTGACAAGGTCATCGTCTTCAAGAAGCGCCGTCGGCATAACTATCGCCGTCGGAACGGCCATCGTCAGAGCCTGACGGTGTTGAAGATTCTCGCTGTCGGCGACGCCAAAAAGGCTGCGCCGAAAAAGGCAGACGCCGCGCCCGTTGAGGCTGCCGCTGAAGCCAAGCCTGCCAAAAAGCCCGCGGCCAAAAAAGCCGCTGCGGCGAAGTAAGGAGTTATTGAGCCATGGCACATAAAAAAGCAGGTGGTTCGTCCCGCAACGGCCGCGACTCTGCGGGTCGTCGTCTTGGCGTGAAGAAGTTCGGCGGTGAAACCGTCGTTGCCGGCAACATCATTGTCCGCCAGCGCGGCACGCGCGTCTATCCGGGCGTGAATGTTGGCCTGGGCAAGGATCACACGCTGTTCGCCACCTCGGGTGGCCGCGTGCGCTTCCACGAAGGCCGCCAAGGCCGCAAATACGTCTCTGTCGACGCCATGGCGATGGCAGCAGAGTAAGCAGGCGATTTCCAGATCGGGTCGCCTTCAGGGTGGCCCGATAGTCCGCATCGACGGACATGAAGGGAGACGGGACCACCCCAAAAGGGTTAGGTCCGCCTCCCTTTTTCTTTCTCCCTTCGCTCCCGCCGACGCGGCACAGCATCGCTGCTGGCCGTCCGGCATCGAGTGTCCCGAACTGGTCATATCAACCGGCTAGGGGCGCTCATCACTTGAGGAGACGAAGATGTTCGCGCGTACTGAGCGATTGTTGTTGCGGCCCGGTTGGGCAGATGACGCCCCGGCCCTGGCGGAGGCGATTGGCCATGAAGCGGTGGCCACGAAGCTGGCCCACCTGCCTTGGCCCTATGGCGCGGCTGAAGCGCGGGCGTTTCTAAGCCGCCCCTATGACCCAAGCGCGCCCGAGGCCCTCATCTTTCTGCGCACGGCAGGCAAGCCCCGCCTGATTGGCGGTGTTGGTCTGCGCACCAACGCGGGTGAGCTGGAGCTTGGCTATTGGATTTCGCCGCCATATTGGGGCCTGGGCTTTGCGACCGAAGCCGGCCGCGCCATGGTGCACGTTGCCCGCAACGCCTTGAAGCGGCACCGCCTTGTCGCGCGCCATTTTGTCGACAACCCGGCCTCGGCAAATGTCCTGCACAAGCTTGGCTTTGCGCGCACTGGCAACGTCGCCCCACTGCATTGTGCGGCGCGCGGCAAGAACGTCATGGCGATCGACTATGCATGTGATCTGACGGCGGCCGCAGCGCCAGTCATCGATGAGATACCCAGCGATGCCAGGCTTGCCGCCTAAACGCTAAAATCCCCGGCGACAGCAGCGGCGAGGCTCGTGCCATCGAGAATGCGCGCGGTATCATCGCGGACGATCATCATCGCCTTACGGATTTCGCATGTTTCTTCGTTTCGGCAGTCCTTGCACTTCTTATAGGCCGTCCGGCTCACACAGGGCACCAACGCAAGTGGCCCTTCGATGACGCGGATGATATCGCCAAAAGAAATCAAGCTGGGCGGACGGGCCAAATGGAATCCGCCTTGCTTACCGCGCGTGCTGACCACCAGCTTGGCCGCCTTGAGCTCGGCCAAGATGATTTCCAGAAACTTGCGCGGGATCACAGCTTCATGTGCGATCCTGCTCATCGGTACGGGCGGCGCACCTGCAGGTTCGCGCGCAAGCAAGAGCATCGCACGCAAACCATATCGGGACCGTTGGGTGAGCATTTAAATACCCTAAACGGGAGTAGAGATTAGAACAAGCCCATCTCATGGTCATATCGGGGTTTAAATCTGCGGCGACGCCGCCTATATCGCGAGGGCCGGGTTCGCCCGGCTATGGTGATAAACTGTGTCGTGAAATAGATGCAGCGGACCCGGGGGCGGTACCCGGCGGCTCCACCATCTCCTCCGCTTTCGAGCGAAGGGCATGACGGGGCCGAACTAGGATCGACGTGTATTGAAAGACGATATTTTCACCCGGCCTGAATGCGCCGTAAAACCGTTCAAAACCTATAAGTGCCAACGATAACGAAGCACTTGCTCTGGCTGCGTAACTAAGGGCCTTCGTGGCTTAAAGTTACCCAAATAGAACGCGGCACGGACTGCGCCGGGCAACAGAAGCAGAAACCAGCGGCTCGGGGGTGCCGGGCAACAGAAACCCCCACCCATCCCTTTCATCACCGCAAGCGCGCCGCCTGCGCATCGGGATCAACCACCTGCCACATCATGAATGGGGAATTGACCGGCAACGGCACGGGGCGGAGCCAATCAGGCGCGCTCCCCCGCTGGAGTTGGGAGAGGAGCCCTTTCGGGCCCATACGGAGATGGTTACGCGCTTCGGCCATGCCCGGACATATCAACACATAACGCGCGTCATGCGCCTTGACGATCGGGCGGGCCTCTTCTGCTGATCCGCGGAAAACCCTGAACACGTCGAGAATTGCCTCTCCGTTGCGGTGATACGGCCCGGCAATCGCGCGATGCGGAGTCATCGCAATCAGCCTCGGGCTAAGGTCGACAAAGGTGAAGATCGTCGCTTTTGGTAAGCGCGCGATCGGGCGCAGGGCGGACAAAGTCGCGCATTGGACAGAAGCACGGCGCGCAACGGCCTTCACCTCTGCTTTTGCTTTGGTCGGCGGCGCCTCCAAGGGGATCCAGCGGACCAAGAAGCTGGCGCCAAGACCTGAGATAAGAAGAAACGCCCCAGGCACAGCGACCATCCGAACCAGCCGATATGGGGACGCCATGAGGTACGGCAAAATGAACCAGCTCAGCCCGATAAGGCCGGGCAGAGCCAATAGCTGCGCCGCCGGCGCCGCGCGCGATTGCCATAAGAGCATCAACGCAGAGACGAGGTTGAGGAGAAAGAACCCCCACCACGCAAGGGCACGTCCGCGCGACCGCCAAATCATGATGAGATGACCAATCAACCCCATGATGGGCATCGCCGCAATCGACACCGCCGATTGCAGGTTATCTTTATATAAGGGGCGGACCTCAGAGATGTTCACGAACCAAAGACGGTAGAGTTCATCCGAGATCCCTTCGGGTCGTGTCAGGCACTGGGGCCAGAAATGGAGAAAGAAACCGGCGAGTGCCGCCCCGGCAACCCCACCCATGATCAGCCGAACAGAGGCCCGTTGGGCAGGCAAGAGCGAGAGCGCAGTGATCAAGCCGCCCGCAAGGAGCAAGGTCGAGAGCCAGACCGGGGTCAGCGCATCACAACGTGGCGCGTGATTGGCGATCGACGCAAAGACCTCAAATCCAACCGCCGTCCCCGCAGCGAGGCTCACCCCATAGGCACGCAGGGCAAGGCGCTGGCTGCCATCGATCACCCAATGGAGGCACAATAGCCCCCCGATGAGCGCCAGATAAGGCAGCATTTCAAGCCCGACAGAGAGGGACGCCGCCGTTGCCACCCCCAACGTAGCCCCGCCACGCCCGCGCCGCTGATCTACAAGCCCGGCAAGCGCCAGCGCCAGGAAAGCCAACTGCCACCCATGATGATCGATACGGGTTGGCGCAAACATCGTGAGAACCGATGGCGCCGCAAACAAAAGCGCCGCTGCCAACATCCATGCGCCCGGTGCAATCAGCCGCCGCGCGACCAAGGCAAGGCCGGTCAGCGCGACCGCAAAAGGCAAAAGCGGCGCGACCGCAATCGCGATCCGTTCTGCCCCCAACCACCCGAAAAAGGGTTTAAACAGAAGAATAAGCCCCGCAATCGGTAGATCGGGCAAACGCGACCAGTGGATGTTCGCGCCCTCTGGCGGGTTGAGTTTATACTGCCGCAGATCATCCCAACTCTGCCCGGCAAGCCATGCCTTAACCTGGGCGAGGCGCAGATTATCATCCGTGTCAGCAAGGATCAAAAACTGGATATTTTGCCAGCGATAGGCGATCAAAATGGTGGCCATGGCGAGCCACACCAGCATCAGCCAGCGCCACCAAATAACATGTTGAGGAGGATTGTCGGTTTGCATGCGCGGCCAACAGCCTTAAAGGCTCGCCCGGAAAGGGCAAGAGAACCGACGATGCGCGCGCCAATATCCGACGAAAAGCAACGCCTGTTCTGGCAGGTTATGCGCTTTGGCGTCGTTGGGCTTGCGCTTACTGGACTGGTCGCTGGCAGCTATTGGGCGGTGGCAGATCTGCTTCATATCGACCCCCTGATATCGATGACGTTGGTGTATATCGTGTTTACGGGCATCGGCTATGTCATGCACAGCCGGGTCAGCTTTCGTGATCATGGCGCCCGAGATAGGGCCCATATCCGCACCGTCCGCTTCTTCATCACCAATGGCCTTGGCTATCTTTCCAACCAGTTTTTCGTCTGGCTTTTGGTGAAGCAACTTGGGGGCCCCACATGGTGGCCCGTCATCCCGATTATTTTTGTAACCCCAATATTAACCTTTACCCTCAATCGCCGCTGGGTGTTCGGATGAGAAACGATCTGTTAGCAGGGCTGATGCAAAGGTTTACGCAATGAGTGACGCCCCCTTTCCCGCTGGCCCAATCCTGTCGATCATCGTCCCGGTCAAGGATGAGGAAGCCGCGATTCCCGCGTTCGTCACGCGGGTTTCCGAGGTCATCAGAGCGCTGGAAGACCCGGCTGCCACCTCCTATGAAATCCTCTTTATCGATGATGGCAGCACCGATGCCACCATGGCCGCAATTGCAGCAGCGCATCTGGCAAACCCTCAGGTAAGAGCCATTTCATTGTCGCGCAATTTCGGAAAAGAAGCAGCGCTTTCCGCAGGGCTCGACCATGCCCGCGGCGCCGCGGTTGTCCCGATGGATGTCGATTTGCAAGACCCGCCCGAAGTGCTGGGTGAGATGATCACAAAATGGCGCGCCGGGTTCGACACCGTTTATGGCGTGCGCCGCGACCGGGCTTCAGACAGCTTGCCCAAGAGGCTGTCTGCGGACTTATATTACAAGGCGCATAACCTGCTTAGTTCGGATAAAATCCCTCACCACGCCGGGGATTTCCGCTTGCTCGACCGGCGGGTGGTAGATGTGATCCGCACCCTGCCGGAACGGAACCGCTTCATGAAGGGCCTCTTCGCCTGGAGCGGTTTTCGATCCACGTCTGTCGAATATGAGCGGGTCGAGCGGACGCTGGGCACCACCAAGTTCCGCCCTTGGAAACTCTGGACGCTCGCGCTTGATGGGATCACCTCCTCCTCAACCGCGCCGTTGCGGATTTGGACCTATATCGGCGGCAGCGTGGCGATCCTCGCCTTTCTCTATGCGCTCTTCATCATCACCAAGGCGCTATTTTTCGGTATTTCCGTCCCCGGCTATGCCTCACTGATGGTTGCGGTGCTGTTTCTCGGCGGACTGCAACTGTTGTCGCTGGGGATTTTGGGCGAATATGTCGGCCGCATCATGACCGAAGCGAAGCAGCGCCCGCTTTACATCATACGCGACAGCATTGGCATGGATGCACGCGACATGCCGTCTCACGCAGGAAAGAATTAAGATGGATCGGGCCGTTTATGACCGCATGGCGCAGCACGACGCCACCCATTGGTGGTATGTGGCCCGCCGCGCCATCCTTTCTGGGCTGATCCGGGATTATATCCGCCCACCCGCGACGGCGCGTATTTTGGAGGTTGGCTGCGGCACTGGGCATAATTTTGACATGCTCGGCCAGTTCGGCACCGTCGACGCGATCGAGATTGACGAAGGCGCGCGCACCCTTGCTGAGGAGCGGCTCGGTCGCCCGATCCTGACGGCCCCCCTCCCCGACCTGCCGGGGATTGCTGAAGGCGGGTATGATATGATCGCGCTGCTCGATGTGTTGGAGCATATCGAGGATGACGGCGCCTCGCTGCAAAGCCTCAAGCGCCGACTGAAGCCCGGCGGCAAGATTTTGCTCACCGTTCCGGCCAATCCTTGGATGTGGAGCGCCCATGATGTCGCGCACCACCACCACCGCCGTTACACCAAAGCGAGCCTCGCGCGTGTCGCGAGAGAAGCAGGTCTGAAGATCGAAATCCTCAGCCCTTTTAACAGCCTGCTTTTCCCCATCGCCGCCGCAGCCCGGCTGGCGGGCAAGTTGATGGGCAAGAAAACAAGCGACGACCAGATGCCCTCAGCCCCGATCAACGTGGCGCTGACCAAGATTTTCGGGCTGGAGCGTCATCTGGTTGGCCGGGTCCCGATGCCACCCGGTGTCTCGCTGGTTGCTATTTTGTCGTAACAACGCGGAAAAGCGCGCTCGACCCGTTCCACCAGACAGGCTGCAGCCCTGACAGATCATAACGTCCAGCGGGCTGGCGGATGATCCAGACATAGTCGAACGCTGTCCGCGGGAAATCTGCCAAAGCCCGATCAAAGGCCGTGCGCTCCCAGCGCGCGCAGCGCGGCTCGACAACGAACTGAGACGGATCAGACGCAAAGGCGCCAGCTGCCGCATAACGCACCCTAATCACTTGCGCACCGGCGGCATCCCATTGATCATTGGCGAAGGCGCCTTTGCGGATCAGGGCAAGGCTCGCCAGATGATCAAGCCTGTGCACTGCCCAGCCGGGCGCACATGGCTTGCCAACCAACGTCAGCAGCCGGGCCCCTTTTGGGAGATGATCAAGCGCTGCCAGCTCTGCGCGATAGCTCTGATCATAAGCGGCCATGCTGAGCCCGGTGCCGCCAAGCCGCACCAGAAAAAAGCCAAGGCTGGCAAGCGCGACCCAACGGCCGGCCGACCCTAAGGGGCCAATCGCCAACAAGGCCGTGGCGAGCGCATAAGGCGCCAGCCGCATATCAGCATAGGCTGACCCCAACAGCGCGTGAGGCAGAAGCGCAAAAAGCCCCGCAAAAATCAAGGCAGCCAAGATCAACGGGCCGCCAGAAGGCGCGCGCCGCACCCAGAGCCAACGCCCGAGCGCCATGAACAGGACGGCAGCGAGCAGCCACAAGCTCGCTGTATCAAACATCTCCCACCGATCCCTGAAAATGCTTTCTACCCAGCGCTGCTTGAGATCTTCGTGAAACCAGACCCGCGCCCAGGGCTGCCCCCCTGCACCACCGGCCCTGAACCGCAGCAGCATCAGCGCGAGCGGCGGTAGCAAACAGAGCAAAGCAAGGACCGCGTGCCCAATCCGCAGAAACCAACCGCGCCGAAACGGGCGAGACGCAACAAATTCAGCGCTGCCGACCAGCACGATTAACGCCGCCCAGCCGAAAATATGGGCAGTCCAGAGCGCTAGAGAGAGCGGCAGAAAAAGGCAAAAGCGCAACATGGCTCGCCCTGCCCTTCCCAGCCTGAGCCAGAGAGCAAACGCCAAGAACGCAAGCGCCATCGACAGCGCAAAGTTCACAAACCCCCATAAAAAGGGATAGGAATATGCCAGCGGTAGCGCGAAGAACGCGGTCGGCGGCACGCGGCCATGCACCTCGCGCGCGGCCATCAAGAACCCCGCTGCCGTGATCATCGGGATCGTGACGACGATGATCTTGCTGGCTGCCTCAACGCCCAAAATCGGGCCGATGAGCTGCACCAAAAGATCAACGCCGAGATTGCCGATCCACGACCAATCTACCGTGTACCAGTGGGCAAGATCAGCCGAGCGCGCACCCTCGAGCTGAATAAAATAGCGGCCCATATGGCCCGGAAAATCGGTGAGCGGCGGGACAGCAGGGAACCAAAGCGGCACCCCTGCCAACACAATCACCAGCCAGAGAAAGGCGGGACGTTCCCACCAATGCTGCTGGTCTCCCGCCATCAAGCGCGCCTTTAGAGGCCGCCGCGCCGACCGAGCAGACGCAGCCGCAGCGCGTTGAGCTTGATAAAGCCCTGCGCGTCGCGCTGGTCATAAGCACCGGCGTCATCCTCAAAGGTCACGATCTTTTCCGAATAAAGCGACACAGGCGATTTACGCCCGACAACATGGACGCCGCCCTTGTAGAGCTTCAGGCGCACCGTGCCCGTCACATGGTGCTGGCTATGATCGATTGCGGCCTGCAGCATCTCGCGTTCGGGCGAGAACCAGAAGCCGTTATAGATCAGCTCGGCATATTCGGGCATCAGCTTGTCTTTAAGGTGCGCGGCCCCGCGATCGAGCGTGATCTGTTCAATGCCGCGATGGGCGAGATGCAAGATCGTGCCGCCTGGCGTTTCGTACATCCCGCGCGACTTCATCCCGACAAAGCGGTTCTCCACCAGATCGAGCCGACCAATACCATGGCGTTTGCCATAGTCATTGAGCTTGGCGAGCAAGGTCGCGGGCGACATTCCTTCGCCGTTGATTGCGACGGCATCACCGCGCTCAAAATCCACGGTGATATATTCGGGTGTATCGGGCGCATTTTCAGGATGGTCGGTGCGCGAATAGACATAATCCGGCACTTCTTCCCACGGATCTTCCAGCACCTTGCCCTCGGACGAGGTGTGGAGCAGGTTGGCGTCGGTCGAAAACGGGCTTTCACCGCGCTTGTCGCGCGGGATCATGATCTGGTGCTGCTCGGCAAACTCGATCAGGCGCGTGCGGCTTGTCAAATCCCATTCCCGCCACGGTGCGATCACCTTGATGTCGGGATTGAGGCCATAATAGCCCAGCTCAAAGCGCACCTGATCATTGCCCTTGCCGGTCGCGCCATGGCTGACGGCATCGGCCCCTACTTGTTTGGCAATTTCGATCTGGCGCTTGGCGATCAGCGGCCGCGCGATCGAGGTGCCGAGCAGATACAGGCCTTCATAGAGCGCATTGGCGCGCATCATCGGGAAGACAAAGTCCTTCACAAATTCTTCGCGCAGGTCTTCGATGAAGATATGCTCTTCCTTCACGCCTGCCTGACGCGCCTTTTGCCGGGCGGGCTCAATCTCTTCGCCCTGCCCGAGATCGGCTGTGAAGGTCACGACTTCGCACTGATAGGTCTGTTGCAGCCATTTCAGAATGACGCTGGTGTCCAGCCCGCCCGAATAGGCGAGAACAACACGCTTAATGTCTGCAGCAGAAGAAGTGGACATGTCAGGCAATTCCCATTGGCTCTAAATTTCGCCTGAGCGCCTAAGGGCAATACCCTGTGAAAGCAACATCCACTGCCCATAAAAAACCCCGCAGGCCCGGGCCTGCGGGGAAAGGCCAACAGCATAAGCGGCCATTGGACAGGAAGGATGGCGGCCCCCGATCAGGTGGGGGTGACCAGAGGCCGCCGCGCTCACCCTTTACGGGTTAGCGAAGCAAATTGAGCACGCCTTGCTGGCTCTGGTTTGCCTGGGCGAGCATCGCGGTGGAGGCCTGTGCCAAAATCTGCGCCGAAGCGAGTTTGGTTGTTTCCACCGAAAAGTCGGCATCTTCAATGCGCGACTTCGATTCCGACAGATTGACGATCGTCGATGTCAGATTGTTGACGGTCGAATCGAGCCGGTTCTGAATGGCCCCCAGCGCCGCCCGCTCTGTCGCCACCGTGTTGATCGCGGTATCGAGCGTGGTCAGGGCCGTACCCGCCCCCGCTGCCGTCGAGATATCGAGCGAATTGATGGCAAGGCCGGTCGCGCTGAGATTGGCGATCGTCACATTTACATTCTCGCCACTGTTGACGCCGGTCTGCACGTTGATGTTGGCCGTCCCGTCGAGCAATTTGGTGCCGTTGAAATCGGTTCGGGTCGAGATATCGCCAATTTGCGAGAGCAGAGCGCTGAACTCCTCATGAAGCGCGGCGCGATCTGTCGTCGTGGCGGTTCCGCTCGACGACTGGACAGAAAGTTCGCGCATCCGCACGAGAACATTGGAGATTTCAGCCATCGCACCTTCTGCGGTTTGCACCAGCGAGATACCGTCATTTGCATTGCGCATGGCCTGAGACAGCCCCCGGATCTTCGCATCCATGCGGGTAGCGATGGCAAGCCCCGCCGCGTCGTCGCGGGCCGTATTGATGCGCTTGCCTGTCGAAAGGCGCTGCATGGCAGCGTCCTGCGCTGCGGAAGCCTGACGACCGGCTTTCTGAGCGCGCAATGCACTCACATTCGTGTTGATGACAGTCATGATAATCCTTTCCACATGCAACGCTCGGGGCATCGAGCGGTCACGAGGCCGTTAACGGCGCAGGCCCATGCGGCTTTAAGTGACCCTGTGTCGGCTTTCCGACGCGCCATTAGAAAGCCTTTTCAGATCAGCGAGATGAAGCATCTGGCATGACCTTTGCTGATCTTTCCCACGCCAAAAAGGGTGAAGGTGAAAGGGCTGAATTACGTCATGTCGAGCATCGATGCGGGACGGCTGATGCAAATGCGCAGCGCCATTCTGAGCCAGAATGCCGCGCTCCAGCGCGCGAGCGGCAGCGGCGGAGTCACCGCACCTTCCAGTGATCCTGCAGCCATTGGCGGGCCTGCTGACAATTTCGGTGCGACGATGGTCGAGGCGCTGAAATCGGTGAACAGCCAACAGGCCCAAGCGGCCCGTGCGACGGAAGCCTATGAGCGGGGCGAAACGCACGATCTCGTTCAGGTCATGGTGGAGCGACAACGCGCGTCGGTGGGCTTTGAAGCCACGCTGCAAGTCCGCAACCGTCTCCTGTCTGCCTATCGCGACATCATGAACATGCCGGTCTAAGCCATGGCCGATCAAGACCTCCTCCCTGTTCCGGCTGCTGGCCAGCTTCGCTCTGGCGGCCCGCTCGCGGGCGCGCGCAGCTTCATGAACCAGCCCGCTGTCCGTCAGAGCCTCCCAATGATCGGGACGCTTGCCGCGCTCGCCATCGCGGCGCTGGCCTGGTGGTCGTTCCAGACACCAGCCCAGCGACCCTTGTTCGACGGCCTGGCCGATAGCGACAAATCGGCCGTGGCGTCCGCGCTGCAATCTGCCGGGATTGCCTATACCCTCGACGCCAACACAGGCGCGATCAGCGTGGGGGAGAGTGACTTCCACAAGGCGCGCATGCTGCTGGCGGGCGAAGGGCTGCCCAAGGCGGCGCCGTCCGGTGATGCCCTGATCAGTGCGATCCCGATGGGCGCCAGCCGGGCTGTCGAGGGCCAGACCCTGAAAGCCGCCCGCGAGGCTGATCTTGCTCGCACGATCGAAGCGATTGATCAGGTGGCAACCGCACGCGTCCATTTGGCGACCCCAGAGCCGAGCCTTTTCGTCCGCGACGCCTCTGCACCCGCGGCCTCCGTGATGTTGCGGTTGCAACCTGGCCGATCCTTAAGCGAGGCACAGGTTCGAGCGATCCGGCATCTTGTTGCCTCGTCGGTGCCGGGGCTCGCGGCGGATCAAGTCTCTGTCATCGACCAATCCGGCTCCCTCCTCTCCCCAGACGGCAGCGCCGCAGAAGATCCTAATTTCCAGTTGCAGACGCAGATGGAAGACCGGATGCGCCACGCGCTCATCTCGCTCCTGACCCCGATTGTGGGCGTTGGCAATTTCTCCACCGAAGTCAGGGTCGAACTTGACCGGAGCGAGAGCCAATCGACCCGCGAAACCTATCCCAAGAACGACATGGCGCTGCGCCGCGAAGAGGGAAATAAGACGCCGACCCTCACCGACACAGCGACTGGCATTCCAGGGGCGCTCTCAAACGCCCGACCGGCCGCAACGCAGACAAGCCAGACGCCGCCGCCGGCCCCTACCCCCAATGCGACAACGCCACCCATGGCAGAACAATATGCGCGCAGCTTTGACGTCGGGCGGGAAATCTCGGTGACCCATCAGCCCGTTGGTCGGCTAAAGCGCCTGAGCGTCGCCGTTGCGCTCAACGCGGGGCGCAATCTGAAGCCGGCCGAAGCGCGCCAGATCGAAAATCTCGTCAAAAGTGCGGTCGGGTTCGACGCCCAGCGGGGCGATGCTGTTGCTGTCTCCGTTCGACCTTTTGCAAAGACGCCAGAGACGGCGCCCAGCTTTATCGACAATCCCATGCTCATGCCCGCTATGCGGCAGGGCAGCGCGTTGCTGGCGGCGATCCTTGCTTTTCTTTTTATCGGCCGCCCCTTGATGCGGCAGATGAAGGCGCGGGCGGCAGCGGCCGCCGAAGCCCGCGAAGCCTTGGCGGGCCAATTGCTCGATGCAACAAATGGCCGGGCTCAGCCCATTACACTCGATATGATCGATGCCGCCCGCAATGCCGAAGCGCGCGCCGCGCTTGTCCGCAGTTTTGTCCAGCAAGACCCAGAGCGCGCTGCGCAAGTCGTTCGACAGTTGATGCAGGAAAAGGCGGGTAATGGCGGAGCTTGATGTCAGGGAGGGTGCCGCCCCGACGCTCGACGGAAAGGCGGCCGCCGCGGTCCTCATGATGCTGCTGGACGAGGAAGATGCAGCCACGATCGTGAGCCATCTCGATGCGCAAGATGTTCGCACCCTAGGCACCGCGATGCTGGGAATCGCAGGAGTGAATGACGGCCAGATCGATGCCGCAATCGCGCTTTTCACCAAGAGCTATGGCGAGGCGAGCCCCTTTGCAGCGGACCCGGCGCCGCGGGTGAGGGCTGTCATCGAACAGGCGCTTGGCCCTGGCCGGGCAGGCACGTTGCTGGCCGATATTGTCCCGGCCGCGTCGCCCCGCTTGTCCGAATTGCTCGATTGGATGAAGCCTGATGTCCTGACCGCAGTGCTGCGCCATGAGCATCCCCAAGTCGGCGCACTCGTGCTCGCCAGCCTGACGCCCGAGGCCGCGGCCGCTGCGCTGAGCGGCCTTGATGAGGCCCGTCAGGCCGATCTTTTGCTGCGTGCTGCGCGGCTGGGCAAGGTCAGCATCGATGCGGTTTCGGCGTTGGAAGATATTGTGGCCCGCTATGCTAGCGGCGAAGCCGCGCCGCCTCTTCGCGTTGAGCTGGGCGGGACAAGCGGCGTTGCCAAAATCATGAACAATCTTGGCCGCCCTCGGGGTGAGCGGCTGATCCGGGCCCTGCGTAAGGCGGACGCCCCTGTCGCTGATGCTGTGGAAGAGGGGATGTTCGTCTTTGAAGATCTGCTCGATCTCGACGCCAAGGCCTTGGGCACGGTGATGCGTTCGGTCGAGGCTGCGTCGCTGGTCTTTGCGCTCAAAGGGGCTAGCCCGGAACTGGTCGAGCGTGTCTTTGCATCGATGTCGCAACGCGCCGCTGAGTCCATCCGAGATGAGATGGCCGAGCGGACGATGGTCAAGCGCTCCGAAGTCGAAGAAGCCCAAAAAACGGTGATCGCGATTGCCCGCCAGCTCGCCGATGCCGGGGAAATTGTGCTCGGCACTGAAGGGAATGACTATGTCTGAGGCAGCAGCCATTCCCCTCACCGCGCTCACGCCAATCCGGGCCGCATTTCTCGCAGGATTACCGGGCATATCTCCCCCAGCCCACGCCCCAGCACCTGAGCGCGATGCTGCACCGCCCCCATCCTCGGAGGAGGTTTATGCGCAGGGTTTTGCAGCTGGGGTGGCTGAAGCGCGACGCGACATGGGCGCTGATCTTGCCGCCCAATTAGCGGCGCGGCTGGACATGCGCCTGAATGAACCCCGCGAGGAGCTTGGCCTGCTCATCGCCAGTTGCGTGCAGCGGCTGGTCACTCAGATCGTCGGCGCGTGCCCGGTACCGCCAGACGATATCCAGCGGCGCGCCGAAGCAGCAGCAAGGCTGATCCACGAGGACGATGCCCCAACCGGCATTGCGCTGCACCCAGATGACGCCGCGCTATTGCCCAGCTCGCTCGGGGGGGTACCGATCCTGGCATGTGCAGATCTGGCGCGCGGCGATATCGTCATTCTTTGCGCCGCCGGCACGATCGAAGACCGTATCACCGCGCGGCTCGCGGCACTCGACGCTGCCCTTGGGCTGGAGACAGGGGCATGAGCCGCGTCCTCCACATGGCTGAAGCGCGGCTGGCAGACGTAGCACTTCCTCTTGGCGCCTACCGCACGGGGCGCCTGACAAGCCATGACGGGCTGTTGCTTGAAGCCGAAGGGCTCGATCTGGCGGTGGGCGCTGGCGCCCAGATCGAGACAGCGGATGGCCGGGTGATGCGGGCAGAGATTGTCGGCTTTCGCGGCAACCGCACCTTGCTTGTGCCGCTGGAAGGAACCGCCGCCTATCGCGCCAAGGGCCGCGTCACCCCCGATGTGCGCCCCGCGCATGTCGCGTGCGGCAGTGCCTTGCTGGGCCGAATTATCGGCGCCCAGGGAGAAGTCCTGGACGGCCTTGGCCCGATCTTTGCCCGACAAAGCTGGCCGCTCCACGGCGCACTCACCAACCCGTTGATGCGCGGGCGGGTGACGACCCCGCTCGATCTGGGGGTTCGCGCGGTCAACGGACTGCTCACCGCAGGCGAAGGGCAGCGGATCGCCATCATCGCCGGATCAGGTGTCGGCAAGTCGGTTTTGATGGGGCAAATGCTCGCGGGCGCGGCTTGCGACATCCTGGTTGTTGGGCTGATCGGGGAACGGGCGCGCGAAGTCACCGATTTCATCGAGACCCGCCTCTCTCCAGACGTGCGGCCTCGCTCGGTTGTTGTGGCCGTCCCGGCGGATCACCCGCCGTTGCTCCGCCTGCGCGCGGCGATGCGCGCAACAGCGATTGCGGAGCATTTCCGGCACGAGGGCAAACGCGTCCTCCTGCTCATCGACAGCCTGACGCGGGTGGCTCATGCCCAGCGCGAAATCGGACTGTCTTTGGGCGAACCGCCGACGATGAAGGGCTATCCGCCCTCGGCGCTTGGCCTTATCCCCCGGCTCGTCGAGCGGGCGGGATGCGATGTCCGATCGGGCGGATCGATCACGGCGCTCTACACCGTGCTGGCGGACGGCGGCGACACGGACGACCCAGTCGTCGATGCCGCGCGGGCGATTGTGGACGGGCATATCGTCTTGTCACGCACGCTCTCGGAGCAAGCCGTTTTTCCCGCGATTGATGTCGGCCGCTCGCTCTCGCGGGTGATGGCTGATCTGGTTGACGCAGACCATCTTCGTGCCGCGATGGCGTTTCGGCGGCTCTGGTCCTCCTATGAAGACAACCGGGATCTGGTGCTGATGGGAGCCTATGCCCCCGGCCAGGATACCGTGCTCGATCAGGCGGTTGCGCGCTATCCAGATTTGCTGGGCTATCTCCGTCAGACACCCGAGGACCGCATCGACCTGCCGCGCGCGCGCGCCGAATTGATCGAGGCATTCTCATGAGCCACCCCGCCGACCGCAAGGCTCGGATCGCATCGATCCGCAGCCGCCAATATCGGCTTGCCGAGCGAACGCTTGCCTCGGCCCGCAGCAAACGCTGCCAGTTGGAAGCAACAGCGACGCAACTCCAGCAAATGGCGATGAGCCTCAGTGCCCCCCCTATCAGCCCCATAGCGTTGGACTGGCGGGCAACCGCGGAGCTGGCAGACCGCCTGCACGCGGCCGCCCTTCAGCTCTGCAGGCCGATCGCTCAGGCGAAGCAGGACGAAGAACGGCAGATGCAGCGCGCGCTGCACGCCAAAGGACAAGAGTCTGCCGCTGGAGAGATCGCCGCCCGCGCCCTCCGGGATGCCGCACATTAGCGCGAAATGCGCGCGGCTGCGCTTCGACCGCACCGCCCCCGCACGCGACAGGAAGAGCCCCAATCATGACGCCAAATAGTCTCGCCGCCGCTACCCTGCCACTGCCGATAGCGGCCCAGGGGCAACCCGCTGCTGCCCTTTCCATGCCAACGGCCTGCCTTTTGGGAGATGACGGCGGCGTGCCCGAAGCCTCACTCCCGCCGCAACTTGTCATGCCCGGCAACACACCAGAATTCGCACAGATCCTGAGTCTACAATTGCCCGTTGAAGAAAGCCTGCCTGCGCCCCTTTCCGCTGAGCCTCCGTCTGACAGGCTGCCAGAGATGACAGACGGCGACTCTGAGGATGCTGGCCTGTCTGCCGCGTGGATGCTCGCAGCGGCGCTGGCCCCCATTTTGGGTCGTAACCAAGCATCTGCGATACAAGAGTTGCCTGCCTTTGATCAGACGCCACGCGCGGGGCTGCCATCGGTGCCTCGCTCGGCCATGATGCCGCCAGCCAGCCCCCTGCCCAGCGTGGTGACAGGGAATAACCCGCTTTCCCCTGAGCTTTTCTTGCCTGCTATCACGGCGCCGCTGCCCGCGACAGCAACGCCGCCCTTGGCCGAACCGAAACAGCCTGTCAGCCCCGTTCGTGTTGCAAATGCGGTCGGGGCGCCCCTGCCTGACCTCCAATCAGCCCCGATACTTCTCCGTTCGGACGAAACGCCCGTGCGCTCGATAGAGGCACTTCCTGCCGAGGTGAGGGCCGATGCGGTGGTGGAGGCTCGCGCTCACCCCCTTCCGCCTGCGCCCGCCGCCCTGAGCGGGCCGCTGAGTCCGCTGATGAGCCTCTCGGTCACAGGGCCTAGCCCGGATCCCGCGGGGTCACTCCCGCCCACTTCGCTTCCAACATTGCCAATTTCCTCCTTCTCCCAGGCCGAGGCCGCGCTTGACCAGTTGAGCCGCGACATCGTCCAGACAGCCGCCGGAGGGCGTGTGCAGTTTCAGCTTAGTCCCCGCCATCTGGGGCCCTTGGACGTCAATATCGACGCACGACCTGACGCGGTCGCGGTGGAGATGATGAGCCCCCATCTTGCCACCAGCATGCTGATCACGGCCGCGCGCGCCGATTTGCGGCAAGACCTTGCCGGCCATGGCCTGACGCTGAGGGAGGCCACCACACCGGCGACAGCCAGTGGCAACGTCTCGATCCCGCCTGGCACAAACAGCCCTCCCCTGAGCGGTCATCAGGGGAGCAGCCACATGGCCGGGGGGCATCTCCCGCAGCGTAATGCGCCGCCGCCGCCGGTCGTTATGGAAATCGCACCCCAGCGCGATGCTGCCCCCGACCCGGCCGATGTCCGGGATGAGGGCCGGTTCGCCTAAACCAAAGGATTGAGAAAATGAGCAATGATTCTGCGTCGGGAGACGCCCCCAAACCCGGACGCCTAAAGAAAATCCTGTTCCTGAGCCTTGGCGCCCTGCTGTTGTTGGGCGGGGGGATTGGGGCTGGTCTTTATTTCGGCGGCTTCCTTCCCCATGGCGCCAAAGGCCCTGTTGAAGACCCGCATCGACCCAAGCTCGTCAAACGCAACAGCGAACCCACAGAAGGCGCCAGCGACGGCGAAGGAGGCGAAGGTGCAGAGGCCAAGCCCGCCCCGCGCATCGGGACGGTGGCTGTGGCCAGTGATCGGGTCCATGTTGATCCCAGTAAGTATGACGCCGCCTATCTCGCCCTGCCGGAGAGCTTTACCTCCAACCTATCGGGTGGTGATGGCTTTGTTCAGGCCAATCTGAGCATCTCGACCTATTATGATGACCGGGTCTTTCAGAATGTGAAGCGGCATATGGTGCCGATCCGGTCTGCGATCCTGATGGTGCTGTCGACACAGGATGACGCAATCCTCTCCTCCCCCGCGGGCAAGGCCCGGCTCCAGCGTCAATTGACGGCCGCGATCAACCGCGTGCTTCGGGAAAAAGAGGGCTTTGGCGGCATCGACAATGTCTATTTTGCGAGCCTGGTGCTTCAATGACCCGCGCGGACGACGACGCCCGGATCGAACCAGCTTCACTGGCGCAGACAGGGAGCGGGCAAAGCGAAGCGCTGACGATCTTGGAGAGCGTCGCTGTGCGACTGGCGAGCGATATCGGTCTAGCCCTATCTGCAATGGGGCTGGACGCGGCCATTCTGCCGATGCCCCCCCAACTCTCCCATTTCGGCGCCTGGCGCGACAGCCTCCCGCCGCATTGCGCCGTTGCCGAGTGCCAAATAGAGGGGCAGACAGCGCGGAGCCTTCTCTCGGTCCCGACGACCCTTGTCGCACGTCTGACGGACATCTTCTTTGGCGGTGATGGCGATTCTGCGCCCCCCGCGACGGCGATGACGCTGACCGAAGAGCGCCTCTTCCGTCGGCTGGCGGGGCAGCTCGCAACGGCCCATGCGCGCGCGCTGCGCGGGGCCGAGGCTGCGGAAATTACAGGTGTCGGCGCGATGCGAGATGAGCTGCGCCATGCCCGTGAAGGCGATGCGATCGTGATCCAAGCCTTCAACCTGACGCGCGGCAAGACCGCGCTCGGGCGGATCGAGATCATCCATATGGTGGCCCATCTCCGCCATGTGGCAGCTGAGCCTGAGGCCAGCGTCAAAGACCCGACACACGCCGCTTGGCGGGGAACATTGGAAGCGGCAGTGGCAGGCGTCCACCTTCCTGTCCGATCGATTATCGCTCAACCAAATATCTCTCTAGAAAAGCTTTTAACCCTGAAGCCCGGTGACATCATCCCCATTGTCGTGCCGGAACGCCTGCCGCTCATCGTATCTGGCATGATTTTCGCTTCTGGATCGATCGGCGAAGCCAATGGCCGCGCCGCCCTTCGGATAGAGCAGGTGGAAAGACCCAGAACGTGACCGACGCCATTTCTGACAAGAGCAACGCAGACCCGCAGACCAACCCTCCTCACTTCTCCGGCCCCCATTTCGATGTGCTCGCTGGCGTGCCTGTGCGCCTCTCAGTGGAGGCAGGGGCAACGTCTCTGCCTTTGGCCGAATTATTGGCGCTGCAAGAAGGCAGCGTCGTGGAGTTGAACCGGCAAACGGGCGATCTGCTCGACATCATGGTTAACGGCACCATCGTCGCGCGGGGCGAGATCGTCACGATAGACGGCAAGTACGGCATCCGCATCGCCGAAGTCGCGCGTGCCAGCCAACGCGCCTCGGGCGCGGAAAGGCGCTGATATGGGCGAGTATATTCTGCGGCTTCTTGTCCTTGTGCCGATGATCGGTGGGCTTGCTTGGGGATGCTTGTGGATGTGGAAGCGCATCCAGATAGGCCTGCCGCGCGCAGACCGAGCCGAAAGCCGCGTGCGCATCGCTGAAGTCGTGGCGCTGGGCGTCGGGACGCGGCTTGCGGTCGTCGAATTTGGCGGGCGTCAATTGCTCGTTGCGATCAGCAAAGCTGATATCCGGCTGATTGCCGACAGCGATGGCTAAGGCTCTCTCCCGCTTTTTGGCGGCAGCACTGCTCGCCATGGCGTGCGTTGCGCCCGCGCTGGCGCAAGAAGCGCAGCTGCAGGGTGCCTTGTCGAGCCTTGCAGGGAACGGCAAGCCGCTCTCGCTCTCGTTGCAAGTTCTCTTGCTGATGAGCCTGTTGACGATCCTCCCTTCGCTCGTCCTCATGATGACGAGCTTTACGCGGATCATCATCGTCCTTTCGATCTTGAGACAGGCGCTGGGGCTTCAGAATACGCCTCCCAATCAGGTGCTTGTCGGCTTGGCGCTGTTTCTCTCAATGTTCGTGATGCAGCCCCAGTTGAGCGAAATCAACCGCACCGCGTTCAAGCCCTATCTTGCCAATGAGGTCACGATCGATGTCGGCATCGCCCGCTCGGGAGAGGTGCTGCACGGCTTTATGATGCGCCAGACCCGCAAGGCAGACCTGATGCTCTTTGCCGATCTCGCCAACGCCCCCAAATTCGCCTCCCCGCGCGAGGTGCCCTTTACCATTCTCCTCCCCGCTTTTGTGACGAGCGAATTGAAGACGGCGTTCCAGATTGGTTTTCTGATCTATCTGCCCTTTCTCATCATCGACCTCATCGTCTCGACGGCGCTCATGTCTCTGGGAATGATGATGCTGTCGCCCGCCGTGGTCGCAATGCCGTTCAAGTTGCTCCTCTTCGTCCTGATCGACGGCTGGGCGCTGACAATGGGGTCGCTCGCGGCGTCGTTCGGGCCCTGAAGATGGATCCGCAAGAGTTTATCGGCATCGCTCAACAGGCGCTGTGGGTGCTGGCGCTGGCCTGTGCTCCCATTCTCATCCCAGCGCTCCTTGTCGGGCTGGTGCTGGGAATGGTGCAGGCCGCGACCTCGATCAATGAGCAGACGCTCAGCTTTGTACCCAAGCTGATCGTTACCGCGATCTGCCTTGCCGTTTTTGGCAGCAGCATCCTGATGCTCCTGACGGATTTCTCAAAAGACCTGTTCGCCCTTATCCCGGATATTGCGCGATGATCCCGGCGGGATTGGCGAGCCTTGAAGGGGCGCTTTGGCTCTGGATCTTCGCCGCGGTCCGGCCCGGCGCTGCCTTTCTGATTGCCCCCCTGTTTGGCGCACCCGCTGTGCCGGTGCAGCTTCGCTTCGTTGTCGCGCTCGCTCTGGGGCTGCCGGGGGTCGCGAGTGGGCATGTCCTGCTCCCTGTCGAAGGGCTGGTGTCCCTCTCCGGTGTGGTTGCCATCGCCGGGGAGGCGTGCGCCGGCCTCGCGCTTGGCCTTGCCGCACAAATCGGCTTCTCGGCGGCTATCGCCGCGGGGGAGACGATCAGCAATGCAATGGGGCTTGGCTTTGCGGCGATGGCCGACCCGCTGTCCGGTGCTGCCAATCCGGCGATCGGCCAGTTTCTGTCGATCCTCGCATTGCTCTTGTTCCTTGGTTCGGGCGGGCATCTTATCTTTGCGGCGATCCTGACGGAGAGCTACCGCGCGCTGCCCGCCGGACAGGCCTGGCTCAGTCATGACGCGATCGAGGGGCTGGTCAATTTCGGCGGGCTCATCCTGGCCGCGGGCTTCGTCATTGCGCTGCCGGTCACGCTGGCGCTCGTCTTGGTTCAGATCGGCCTTGCTGTGCTCTCGCGCTCAGCCCCGACGCTCAATTTGTTCGCGGTGGGGATGCCCGCCGCTGCGCTTGCGGGGGTAATCCTGCTGGCACTCGCGCTCCCTGCAATGGCCGGATCCATCAGCCACGCCCTTGCCGATGGGCTGGCCATGGCCCGACATGTCGCAAAGCCCTGACCGATGGCGGAGGCAGAGCGCGACCAGAAAACCGAAGACGCAACGCCCAAAAAGCGCGAAGACTCGGCGCGCAAGGGCGATGTTCTTGCCTCGCGGGAATTGTCCGCCGCGCTTGCCATTGGCTTTGGCACGGCGTGGCTTGCGCTCGCGGGCGGCTGGGCGATGCGGCTCTGGGCGCAGATGTTGGGGGAAGGCCTGAGGCTTGACCCCCAGCTGATGCGGGATTTTGACATTGGCGCGCAAGTCGTGATGCTGATGGAGCTCGCCCTCCTCCCGCTTGCCACGCTGATAGCCACCAGCCTGTTGGCCGCGTTTCTCGGGCCCGTCCTGCTGGGCGCGATGGGTTTTCGTGGCGAGGCGCTCCGCCCCAAGCTCAGCCGCATCGATCCTCTGGCGGGGCTAAAACGGATCTTCGGCCTTCAAGGCGTGATCGAACTCGGCAAAGCCATCGCAAAGGCCCTGCTGCTGGGCGTGATCATCTATCAAGCGATCGCAGACGATATGGGGCGGATCATCAGCGCGGGCACGGGCAGCGCCCCTGCCGCCGCCGCGCTCGCGGGAAGCTTGATTATCAAACTTCTGATCGCGCTGACATTAGGACTGATCGTCATTGCCGCGCTCGATGTGCCGTTGCAATTTCGCCAGCGGCAGGTGCGGCTGCGGATGACGAAGCAGGAAGTCCGCGACGAGCATAAGGAAAGCGAAGGCGCCCCGGAGCTGAAACACGCGATGCGGGCGCGCCAGCACGCCATTCTCGCCGGGTCTGCCCGAAAGGCCGTGACGGACGCCTCTGTTATCCTCACCAACCCCACCCATTTTGCGGTCGCACTGCGCTATCGTCCGGGGGAAGACATGGCCCCCGTGATGGTCGCGCGTGGACGCGGCGCCGCCGCGCAGGCCATTCGCGATCTTGGTACCCAGAACCAGATCCCTACCCTCGATTACCCCCAGCTCACCCGTGCGCTTTATTTCACAACCAGGCCGGGCCAGCCCATCGCGCACGACCTTTATCTCGCCGTCGCGACGGTGTTGGCCTTTGTCTTCAACCTCGATGCCGCCGCGGCGGCCAGCAGTGCCAAACCAGATGTTGAGGTGCCACCCGCCAAGCGTTTCGATGCATCTGGCCGCGTGGCGTCCAATGCGGGCAGCGGACCCTAAACCGCCGACGCGCCGGGTCGTTCAGTCACAGGAAAGGGAAGGTCGCGATGGTCAGCACAATCGCCAAGACGCTGGGTGTCGGGTCCGGCATCGATATCAGCCAGCTTGTCGCGGACCTTTCGGCCGCATCGCGCGAGCCCAAGATTCAGCGGCTCGAAAAGCGCCAGTCAGCGGTTCAATCGCAGATCAGCGCGCTGGCCCAAGCCCGTGCTGATTTTGAGGCGTTGGTGGAGGGCGTCTCGGCACTTGTCGCGGAGGGCGCGCTGCGCACCCAGCCCAGCGTCTCAGATGCAAGCGCGCTGGGCGCCGCCTTTTTGCCAGGCAGCCCCGTGACAATATTGTCGACAGAGATCGAGCTGCTCCAGCTTGCCCGGGGGCAGACCCTGATTTCGCCTGCCGTGACAGACCCTGCCGCCCCCATCGGCCAAGGCCCTTTCAATCTGGTCCTCGGGAGCCGCAGCTATGCGCTGACGATTGGGCCAGATCAGGATAGTCTGACGGGGTTAGCGGCGGCCATCAATGGCCTCAACAGCGGTGTGACCGCCCAAGTCCAACCGGATCAGGGCGCATTTCGCCTGATTCTGAGGGGGCCGAGCGGGGCGGCCAATGGCTTTACCTTACAGGGGCCGGGCGATTTTGCTTACCCCCCTGCCAATGGCCAGCCGGGAATGGCGCTTGCCCAATCGGCGCGTGACGCCCTGCTCAAGGTGGATGGCGTCTCTTTTACCCGCGCCAGCAATCAAGTGGACGATGTTGTGGCCGGGGTTAGCCTGACGCTGCGCAAGCCCAATCCGGGCGCGCCCGTCACGCTGGGGGTGATCAGCCCGACCAGCGCCCTTCGCACGGCCGTCTCAGATGTTGCGGGCGCCCTGAATAGCCTGATGAAAAAGCTAGAGGGCGCCCGGTCAGGAACAGCCAGCCGGGTTCTGGTGGAGCTGGAGCGCAAACTCTCCCGGTTGATCGCTCAGCCGCTCACCAACGAGGGAGGAGGCCCGCGGACGCTCGCCGATCTTGGTGTAGCAACCAACCGGGACGGTTCAATCAGCCTCGATACGAAAAAGCTCGATACAGCACTCAGAAACTGGCCCGCGGCCGTTGAGGCCATCTTCGCTCCACCAGATCGTGCCGGAGCGTCAACGGGGCTTATCGGCGCGCTCCAATCCTTGAAGGATGACGCGCTTTCCGCCAGCGGTGGGATGGAAGCTCTAAAAGCGCGCCTCGAAAAGGAGGCAACGATCCTATCCAGCCAGAAGGACCTGACAGAAAAGCGTGAAGCAGCGTATAAAGAGCGCCTGACCCGGAATTTTGCTGGCATGGATACGCGGGTTGCGGCGTTCAAAGCCACCCAATCCTATCTTGAGCAGCAGATCGCGCAGTGGAACCGCACCGCATGATCGCAGCCAAGGCGGGCACCGCGCGCTCCCATTATGAAGCGATGGCCTATGCCAGCCGGATCGAGGCGGCAACGCCACACGACCTGGTGCTGGTGCTGTACGAGGAACTGCTCCTCTCCCTTTCCATCCTCGCACGCAGCCTCAGATTGGGGGATAGGGCCCGCGCCAGTCACCAGTTTAGCCGGACGACGAGCATCCTCCACGCTTTATGCGCCGGGCTGGATCCCGAAAAAGGCGGCAGCCTCGCCATCGCTTTGAGCGACGTTTATCACAGTGCGCTGCACGAACTTCGCCGCGCGCGCGAAACGCACGATGCCGCGCGCATCGACCTGTTGAGCGATGCTTTTGCGGACATGACCGCCAATTGGCGCAAGCTCGCCGCCTAGGCCCGTCATCCTCTCGGCTGCTCAACTCCTCAGCCCACAGCGCCTCTGATATTGAACCTTTCACCAAAGCGGGGCATCAGCCGGGCATGACCCGGCTTTTCATCTTCGGCCTCGGCTATGCCGCCAGCCAGATCGCGCGCGATGTCACGGCGCAGGGCGGCGCTGTTATCTCCACGGGATCTGCTGGCAGCCTGCGTTTTGACGATGCTGCCTCCGTTCGGCTGGGGATTGCGGAGGCAAGCCACATCCTCTCTTCCGTCCCGCCAGTGGCCGATGGCGACCCCGTGCTGGACGCCTATGGCGACGCGGTGCGCGCGGCAGCCAAAAGCGGGGCATGGATCGGCTATTTGTCATCCACAGGGGTTTATGGCGATACCGGGGGAGCCTGGGTGGATGAAAGCGCGCCGGTGAAAGGCCGCCGTGGTTCGCGCAACGAGGCAGATGGGGCGTGGCAGGCCCTTGGCGCCCGTGTTTTCCGTCTGCCGGGGATTTACGGGCCGGGCCGGTCGGTTTTGGAGCGTCTGGCCGAAGGTAAAGCCCACCGCATCGACCTGCCTGATCAGGTCTTCAGCCGAGTGCATGTCGCGGATATCAGCCGCGGCGTCATCGCCGGTTTTGATGGCCCTGCCGGGGTTTATAACCTCTCAGATGACGTCCCCTGCGGGCAGAATGCGGTGGTGGAACATGGCGCCGCTTTGTTGGGCATTGCGCCGCCGCCCATACAGTCCATGGACGAAGCCGGGCTCTCGCCGATGGCGCGCGCCTTTTATGCGGAGAACCGCCGGGTTTCGAATCTCAAGGCAAAGCGGGTGCTCGGCTGGTCGCCGCTTTACCCGGAGTATCGGTCAGGCCTCGCCGCCTGCCGGGCGGGCGACATCGGCTGACGTCGTCCGCGCGGGAATGAGCGCAATGACCATGCCAAGGATGACGATGGCACCGCCCGCCATCGCAAGGGGCGCCCAGCGATAGCCTTCGAACAGCGTTGAAATGCCCATCGCGATGATCGGAATGAGGACGTTCGAAAATCCGGCTTTGGCAGGGCCAATATCCCGGATCAGCCCGAAATAAAGGGTGAAGGTCAAGGCGCTGGCCGCGACGGACAAATAGGCAAGACCCATGAAGAAGCCTGCGCTCTGCCCGACCACGGGCGGCCCGATCGTCAGGAAAGACCAGAGCGCATTCGCCGCCGTCCCAAAGAGCATCGACCAGCCCAATAAACTCATCATCGGAAGCGCCTTGGCCCGCGCCGAGGCTTGCATCACATTGGGGACCGACGCGGTGAGTACGGCCATCACAGTCAATCCAACCCCCCACAGGGTTTCATCCATCGACGCCGGATCAGCCCGCACCTCGTGCACGAAAAGCAGCGCGACGCCCGCCATGGCAAGCGCCGACCCAAAATGGAAACGACGGCTAAATCGCGTGCCGAGAAAGAGCCGCGCCAACACCGCATTCGGGACAACCAGCAGCGCAAACACCACCGCGACTAGCCCAGAGGTGATGTGATGCTCTGCCGCATAGACAAGGTTGAAATTAAAGGTGAACTGCAGCCCGCCGATGAGGGCAGCATAGGCCAGCTCGCGCGGGGAAAAGCGAATCCGCTGCCCCGTCAACCATGCGATAGAAAGCACCACAAGGCCCGCGATTAAAAACCGATAGGTAACAGACCAGCTTGCCGGCACCTCGGCAATCTGGCTGCGAATGACAAACCAGGTTGATCCCCAAATCAGCGTCACGACCACAAAGGGAAGGAGAATGCGGGGGTGGAAGAAAGAGAGCGGCTGTGGCGTCATAAGGCCGCAATCGCTTTTGCAAAGGCCTCGATCTCTGCCGCGGGCTGATCCCAACTGACGACGAAGCGCACCTCGCCCTCTGCCCAATCGTAAAAATCAAAGCCTTGGCCTCGCAGGCGCGCAGCCTCTTCTGGCGTCAGCCGCGCGAAAACCTCGTTCGCCTCAACGGCGTGGATGAGCCGCGGCCCACACGCCGTGGCGAGGCGCTGCGCCCCGGCATTCGCGGCACGCGCATTGTCGAGCCACACCCCCTCTTGCACCAGGGCGGCAATCTGCGCCGCCAGATAGCGCCCCTTCGACAGCAGATGCCCCGCCCGCTTGCGCCGCTCCACAACCCCGGCGGCTTTTGCGGGATCGAAATAGACAAGGCACTCTGCCGACATGCCGCCATTTTTGGTGAACCCAAAGGACAGCACGTCAACGCCTGCCCGCCATGTCACATCGGCCGGCGCACAACCGAGCGTCGCAATCGCATTCGCAAAGCGCGCGCCATCCATGTGAAAGCCAAGGCCATGGGCTTTGGCAAGCTCCCCAAGCGCTGCCACCTCATCCGGCGTGTACACCCGGCCATATTCCGTCGCATTGGTGATTGAGAGCGCGTGCGGCTGCGCCCAATGGACGCCCCCCGGCGTCGCCGAGAGCTTCGCTGCGAGGGCCTCGGCGGAGAGCTTTGCACCATCTCCATCGATGAGAATCAGCTTTGCGCCATGGGTGAAGAACTCCGGCGCACCGCACTCGTCATTCTGGATATGCGCATCTTTATGGCAGAGCACACTGCCATAAGGCGGGCACAGGCTCGCCAGCGCCAGCGCATTCGCCGCCGTCCCGGTGGCGACCCAGATCGCGCGCGCTTCTGTTTCGAAAAGGTCAGACATCAGCGCATCGAGCGACTGGCTGATCGCATCGCCATCATAAGCGGTATCCACTTGATTGGCGCGGGTCATCGCCGCCATCACGGCAGGGTGCACAGAAGCTGCATTGTCAGAAAAGAAGCGCATGGCCCGTGTCTTGGCGGGCTGGGCAGGGTCGGTCAAGCGCGGGAAGGCAATGGTGCTGCTGGCGAGGATTGAACTCGCGGCCTCTCCCTTACCAAGGGAGTGCTCTACCACTGAGCTACAGCAGCGCGACCATTAAAAGGGCGCCGAGAGGATCCGGCGCACCGCAATGAGGCGCGCCTATGAACAAAAGCTATGGACGGGTCAAGCACATCACGCCAAATGGGCATCAAATGAGCAAGAATGATCCCGAACGCGCCCGCCGCCTTGCTGAAGCGCTGCGTGCGAATCTGAAAAAACGCAAAGCGCCGAAAGCGGAAGACACCGCCGCAGCGCCGCCAGCACCCTCGAAGGAATAGGCGCGCCTTACCCGAGCGAGCGGCAGGCCTGCTCCAGCCAATCGCGCACGTCCCCCTCCAGTTGCGGGCCGACAATTGCAAGCACCTGCGCGTGATAGTCATCCCACCAGCGCAATTCGTCGCGGGTCATAAGGCTTGTATCAACCAAGGTTCGGTCAATCGGCGCGAAGGTCAGCGTCTCAAAGCCAAGATAACGCCCTTCCGCGCCCGCAATCTCCCGCTCTTCCACCAGCACCAGATTTTCGGTGCGGATGCCATATGCGCCCGATTTGTAATAACCGGGCTCGTTGGACAGGATCATCCCTGGCTGCAAAACCTCTTCTGTGCCGGCTTGCCCACCTGCGCTTTTGGCGATGCGCTGCGGCCCTTCATGAACCGAGAGGAAAGCCCCCACGCCATGGCCGGTGCCATGCGCATAATCGAGGCCCGCCTCCCAGAGATACTGGCGGGCAAGTGTATCAAGCTGACTGCCCCGCGTCCCTGCCGGAAAGACCGCCCGAGAAAGCGCAATATGGCCTTTGAGCACCCGCGTGAAGCGGTCCTTCATTTCCGCCGTGGGTTCGCCCGGGCCGATCCAGATCGTGCGCGTCACATCGGTCGTCCCATCCAGATACTGCCCGCCCGAATCGACCAGATAGATGCTGTTGGGGTCCACGGCGCGATTGCTCGCCTCATCCACCTTATAATGGCAGATCGCCGCATTGGGACCAGCCCCCGAAATCGTATCGAACGACAGGTCAACCAGCTTGCCCGTTGCCTTGCGGAAATCTTCCAGCTTGGCCGCCGCGGACAATTCGGTCTGGCCGCCCTTGGGCGCTTCCAACGTCATCCAGTGCAAAAAGCGCGTTAGCGCTGCCCCATCCCGCTTTTGCGCAGCGCGATGGCCCGCCTGCTCCACCGGGTTTTTAATGGCTTTGGGCAGGACTGTTGGGTCTCGCACCTCAACGATGTTGGCTCCGCCCTGCGCCAGCCGCGCAAAGATAGCGGCGACCGCGCGTTCAGGATCAACAGCGACACGCTTGCCCGACAGGGCAGCGAGTGCCGGGGTGAAGGCGGCGCGATCATGAATGCGCACCGCATTTCCAAGATGCTGAACCACCGCGTCATCGACCTTGGCTGGATCCACATAAAGATCCGCCGTGCCATCGCTATTGAGGATGGCAAAGGACAGGGCAACGGGAGTCCGCTCTACATCGCTGCCGCGGATATTGAAGACCCAGGCGACCGAATCGAGTGCGCTGATGATCGCCGCATCGAGTTTTTCAGCCGCCAGCCAATCTGCCACTTGCTGGCGCTTCTCGGCAGAGCTTTGGCCGGTATATTGATCGTCTAGCACGCGGAGCTTCGCGGCAGAGGGCGCGGGCTGATCGGCCCAGACCAGATCAATCGGGTTACGATCCACCGCGACCAATGCAGCGCCCTTTGTCGCCAAGGCGCGCGTTGCAGCCTCGACCCAAGCCTTGGTGTGCAACCACGGATCATAGCCGATCCGCCCGCCTTCAGGCGCGTGATCGCCCAACCACTGGGCAAGGCTGGTCTCCAGCGTCGATTGATAAGACCAGAACCGGCCATCGACCTGTTCGCGCACCTGAATGGTATAGCGGCCATCGACGAAAATCGCGGCATCTTCCGGCAGGACAGCCGCAGCGCCCGCCGATCCCCCAAAGCCCGTCAGCCATGCCAGCCGTTGCGCATAGGCGCCGACATATTCGGACATATGCTCATCACAGATCGGCACGATAAAGCCATCGAGCCGATCGACCTTCAACTGGTCACGCAAGGCCGCAAGGCGGGCTTCATAGGTGGACATGGGTCTGCTTTCGAAAATGGGGTGGTCTGGCGCGAGATATAGGCGATCTACGAGAAGGCGCAAAGCCCTCCACCTATCCTACGGACGCGTTCAGGCGCTCCACCGCCTCGGCATAGTCCGCCATAAAGTCCTGAACAACGGACCGCGCCGAGACGATATTGTCCACAAGCCCCACGCCCTGCCCGACAAAATAGGTCACCAGTTCGCGCGCCTGATCATTGCCGCCTTCGGCCGATTTGGTGGCCTTGTGAATGGCCGGCTCGGCGATCAGCGACTGCATCGGCATCGGGAGGGCACCGGGGCTGTCCAGCCCTTCCCACGCCTCTGTCCAGGCAGAAACCAGCTGGCGCGAATATTTGCCAGTCCGGCCCTTGGAGCGGACGGTATCGCGCGACCTTGCGGCGACCATCTTTTCCCGGAAGATCTGCGAACATTCACTCTCGGTCGTGGCGAGCCAGACGGAACCAGTCCATGCGCCCGCCGCCCCCATCGCCATGCAGGCGGCCATTTGTGCACCGGTCATGATGCCGCCCGCTGCCAGCACCGGCACATCATGCCCGGCCGCCTTCAAGGCCCGCACCACTTCGGGGATCAGCACAATCGTCGAGACTTCACCGCAATGGCCGCCCGCCTCGCCACCCTGTGCGACGATGACATCGCAACCCGCCTCGGCAAGCCGCAACGCATGTTCCTTCGCGCCAGCGAGGGCGCCCACCGGCACGTTGTGCGCGCGGCCCATCTCGATCATTTCCGTGGGCGGCACGCCAAGTGCATTCACGATCATCCGGATCGGGTGGTTAAAGGCGACGCGGAGTAATTCCATCGCTTCTTCCGGCCAGAAAGGCGGGGGTGCATCCTCGCTGCGCGCGCGGGCGTGCTCACCGGCGCTCTCGACGCCATGGGACTTCAGAAGATTGTCGACAAAGTCGCGATGCTGTTGCGGGATCCGCTCGGCCAGCTTTTTCGACGTGAGATCCTTTTCGTTCTTCACGCTGAGATTTTCGGGGATCAGGACATCGATGCCATAGGGCTTGCCATCGACATGCGCGTCGATCCACTGCAGCTCCACCTCCAGTTCTTCTGGGTTGAAGGCCGTCGCGCCGAGAACGCCGAACCCCCCAGCCTTAGAGACAGCCGCGACGACATCCCGGCAATGGCTGAACGCGAACAACGGAAACTCGATACCCAATCGGGCGCACAACGCATTGGTCATATTTGCCTCTCCTTATCGGGCGTGTATCACCAAGCTGAACGGGGAAAACAAGCATGTCCAAAGCGTCCTATATTCTTCTGGCTCTCGTATTGGGGCTTGGCCTCGGTATCGCGCTTGATTCGCACCTCCACGGGCTTACGGAATTTGCCGATATTGTCGGCACGCTTTGGCTCAACGGGCTTCGGATGACCGTCGTCCCGCTGGTTGTCGCGCTCTTGGTAACCGGAATCGCGCAAACCGCCGCCGCCGCCCGTGCAGGCAAGCTTGCGGTCCGCGCCGTCTTAACGATGATGGTCATTTTATGGGCGTCGGCCACCATGGCCGCTTTTGTGACGCCCGCCCTGCTGGCCGCGTTTCCCATGCCGTTGGAGGCGGGCGCTGCCCTCAAATCCGCGCTGTCCACCGCACCGTCCCCCGGGGAGGTTAAACCCTTTGCAGAGTTCGTGCGGGCGATCGTGCCGACCAACCCGATCAATGCCGCCGCAAATGACGCGATCCTGCCGCTTATCATCTTCACGATGGCCTTTGCTTTTGCCGTGATCCGCTTGCCCGACGAAAAGCGCAAACTCATTGGGGGGGTGTTCGAGGCAGTGGGCGATGCGATGCTGATCGTCATCAACTGGGTCCTTGCAATTGCACCTGTGGGGGTGTTCGCGCTGGCCTTTGTCGTGGGCGCCAAGGCGGGTGCCGCCGCATTGGGGGCCCTTGCCCATTATGTGGCGATTGTAAGCGCAACAGGAGCCGTCGTCTGGATTTTGTCCTTCGGCCTTGCGTTATTTGGTGGCGGTGTCGGGCCAGTGCGCTTCTTCCGCGCCGCCATCCCAGCGCAAGCGGTGGCGATCTCCACCCAATCCTCGCTTGTCTCGCTGCCTGCCATGCTGCGCGGTGTTGCGACCCTTGGGGTACCGGCCGCGACAGCCGATCTGGTGATGCCAACCGCGGTCGCGATCTTCCGCGCAACCGGCCCCGCAATGAACTTGGCAGTCGCGATTTATGTCGCGCATTGGATGGGGATTGAATTATCGCCATGGGTGCTCGCGGCGGGCGTGGCCGCGGCGGCAACGACCACCTTGGGGGCCGTAAGCCTGCCCGGCACGGTGAGTTTTGTGACCTCCATCGCACCCATTTCCATGGCGATGGGGGTGCCCGTTGAACCGCTTGCGCTCCTTGTTGCCGTCGAGACCTTCCCCGACATCATGCGCACCTTGGGCAATGTCACGATGGACATGGCCGTGACGACAACGGTATCAAAACGGGCAGGCGACGCGCAAAACGCCCGTTAGAGCCAGCGCCACAGCCCGGCGACGGGCGCTCCCAACATCGGGTGAAAATAGGTTGCGACCAACCAAAGGAGCGTGCCAACCAGCACCAGCCTTATCCCGGGCCATCCCGTCTTCCATGGCGCGCGCCCCGAAATTTGGGCGGCATAAGGCATGAAGCTGGTCCGTGCGGACCAGTCTTGCCAGGCCGCCCCCATCAACGCCGCTTTCTTGCGATCCTGCCCGGCAGAACCGCCAAGCGCCAACACCAAAATGCCCAAGGTCAACACCAGCTGCGCGGCATAAGGCGCGACCAGCGCGTGAGCGATCGCCCAAAGCGCGAAGCCCCACATCATCGGGTGACGGGTGATATGGAAAACGCCATGAACCGGCTTGGCCGCAAGTTTTTCCGCCCCCGGGGCCGGCATGGCGGGATTGCCGATCAGCGAGCCGACGAACAAGATGGCACCTTCCAGCACCAAAAGGCTCGCCACCGCCCAAAGGCCATCCCCAACAGCCCAGAACGGCGCACCGACAGGCGCGGCGCGGAACGCCATGACCGCCCACCCAAAGGTTGCAAGCGAGATCAGGGAATAGACCCCCCGAAACCCATTTTCCCCCAGCCGCGCCACCATCGGCGCGCGCAGCGGGTGCGACATCAGGAAATGCGAGCCAACAAAGGCCGCCATTGCCAAGACAAGCTGTTCCATCAGGTTCCCTCTCCCTCGTCTCCCTTAACCGGGCTTAGCGATCATACGCGTTCGGCAAATCCCCCTCACTCGGCGTCGTATAGCGGTCCCGCAGTCGCGTCTGGCGCGACGTCAGAGGCTGCTTGACGCCATCAATCCAGACATCGGTGACGCCGCTCGACACCTCAAGCGGATCCCCATCCCACAGCACCACATCGGCGCGGCGGCCCGGACGCAGGGAGCCAATCTCCCGTCCCATGCCTGCAATTTCGGCAGGGCCAGAGCTGATCGCAGCGAAGGCCTGATCCCAGGAGAGCCCGGTTGCGCCTGGCACTTTCGTCAGGGCCACCAGATTGCCCGCATATTGCATGAGGAGTTGCGATTGCCGAGCTTCATTATCATCGATCATGCCAATCGCGACTGTCACGCCGGCAGCCTTCATTCGCCCGATATTGGATTGGGTTGCCGCCAATTGCTCAAACCTATCCGGCAGATCGTTGAGCGCGGATGCAATGACAGGCACCTTTGCCGCTGCGATCTGCGGGGCAACACGCCAGCCTTCGGTTGCACCCACAAGAACGATATTGAGCATCGGATACGCCTTTTTGAGCGCGAGGACAGACAAAATGTCAGGCGCGCTTTCCACATGAACGAAAAGCTTCATCGTCCCGTTGACAACGGGTACCAGCGCCAGCGCATCTTGACGCCTCAGCAATGCATTTTCGGCAAAAATGCCTTTGGCAGCATCTGCCGACTCAGCGAGCGCGGTTTTAAACGCCGCCAACAGGGCAGGGCGAGATCCGCCCGCAATGCGGGCACCCGCTTCCCCAAATTCGACAAACTGGAACGCGCGCGCCTTGGTCACCGCGTCCAGATCAGCTCCGGTATCGATGATCACCCCTTGGCCGCCGAAAATGACGTTACTGGCGTCAGGAGACACAATCGCCCGCGTTACGCCCGCTACTCGATTGACCGCAATCGCCGCCACATCGGGGTTGATGGCGGGCGCAGCATCCAACGCTGCATTGAAGGGGGAGCGCGGTGCTGTCGCATCATTGGTGGGGTCAACAGCGTCAACCGCAACAAGGCCGAGCCGGGAGAAACCGGCCACAACGCCCGGCGTAACCCATTTCCCCTTCGCATCGACACGCGTGGCGCCCGCCGGAATTGGAAGCGCCGCCCCCGCCCCAACGACCCGACCATTGGCGATAACCACCGTTCCGTTGTCGATCGGCGGGCTGCCATCTCCCAGAACGAGCTTACCGCCCGTAATGGCGATGGTTTCAGCCGAAATCGGCGCCGCGATCAGCGCCGCTGCTGCAAGAAGAAGATGCTTCATTTTACGTCTCCTTCGCCGGGCTGGCCAAGTTCAAAATCAGCAACGGGCCGCTTTTTCGGATCTGCGGCATCGTACATCAGCGCGCCATCGATCCAAACCTTGTCAGGCCGCGTATAGACAGAAAGCGGATTGCCGTTCCATAAAACGATATCCGCCATTTTGCCGGGCTTTAGGCTTCCCGTCTTGTCCGCGATACCAAGCGCTTTGGCAGGATTGTAGCTGAGCCAAGTCCAGGCCACCTCATCCGCCACATTAATCCCGATGCGGCGACCATCCCCCAGCGCCTTGGCCGCTTCCTGGTTCAACCGCTGGATACCATTGGCATCATCTGAATGCACAATCGCGCACGCCCCTGCCTTGTGCACCAACGGGATATTCTCGTTGATGGCATCGTAGGATTCCATTTTGAACCCCCACCAGTCCGCCCACATGGCCGAGCAAATGCCTTCCTTCGCCAGCAGATCAGCAATCTTGTAGCTTTCTACCGCGTGGTGGAAGGTCGATACCTTATACCCAAACTCCTTCGCCATATCGATGACGAGGCTCATCTCATCCGCGCGATAGCAATGGTTGTGGACGAGGATTTCGCCCGACAAGACACCCGCAAGCGTTTCCATGCCGAGGTCACGGCTCACCGCTTCGCCCTTATCAAGCTTGCGCTTATACTCCGCCGCTCGCGCCCAAGTCTGCCGATTGACTGCCATATTCCCCATGCGTGTCTGGGGCATTTGGTTGCGATTGCCATAGACCCGCTTGGGGTTTTCACCGCACGCCATTTTGAGGCCATAAGGCGCGCCCGGAAACTTCATGCCCTGCACGTTGCGGGCATAGACATTCTTGATCGTGACCGAGCGGCCACCAAAAAGATTGGCTGACCCCGGGAGAATCTGCAGCGCCGTGACCCCGCCATTGGCGAGCGCGCGCGAAAAGCCGGGATCGTGCGGCCAGACGCTATGTTCCGCCCAGACTTCAGGTCGGGCAGGTGCGGTGGCTTCATTTCCGTCAGAATGCGCATCGACATCGGGTGAAGGATAATCGCCCAAATGGGAGTGGACATCAATGATGCCGGGCGTGACCCATTTCCCGGTGCCGTCGATAACGGAATAACCGTCCTTCAGCGCCGATCCGGTTTCAATGCCTTCCACCTTCCCGTCCCGGAAATAGACGGTTGCATTGACGAACTTGGCACCTTCTCCGTCATAGACGGTGACGTTGGTAACAGCAGTCGGCACACCGGGATAAGCGCGGTAGGTGGACGGATAAGGATCCTTATTGAACGCAGGCGCTTTGGCCTCCGCCGTCTTATCCTTTTTCTTCGCGATCACGGGCGAGGTTGTGCCAGCAATTAAGATGGCCGCACCCGCGAGAAGAGTTGAAAGTCGCATCAGCGTGCCTCCCCGTCAGCAGTGTCTTTTAACGTATCAAGATGCATCCAGCGCTTCACAATGCGCGAGACCAGCAGCACCGCGACACCAATGGCAATCGTGATCCAGCCGATCTGCGTATAGACGGCCAGCGTCGCTTCCTTCGTCATTTCGCCGTCATGCCCGCCCGTGGCCTCGCCAATCTTGCCCGCGATGAAATTGCCCGCTGCCGTTGCAAAGAACCATGCCCCCATGATGAGGCTCGCCATTTGCGCGGGCGCCAGACGGTTCATCGCTGATAGACCGACAGGAGACAGGCAGAGCTCACCTGTCGTCTGGAATAGATAGACAAGGAAGATGAAGAGAACCGGGGTCAGATTTTCCATACCTGCCGCCTCTGCACCCCAAACAAGAACCAGAAAGGCAAAGCCGACCTGCAACAGCGCGAGGCCGAATTTGGCCGGCGTGGAAGGCTCCAGCCCGCGACGCCCCAACCAGGTCCAGAGGATCGCGAATACCGGGCCAAGAAGCACAATATAGGCCGCGTTGATCGACTGGAAGACCGAGGCAGGAACCCCTGCGCGATCGACATAGCGATCGGTGAACAGGTTGAGCGAGCCACCCGCTTGCTCAAACAGCGCCCAGAAAATCGGCTGGAGCGCGATGAGGAACAGGATGGCGTAAATCCGCTGCCGATCTTCCAGCTCAAGCCGGAACGCGCTGACCAGAATATAGAGCAGCAAGATCACCCCGGAGGCGAGCAGCAGGGTGCCGATGACATTTTGATACTGGATCAACAGCCAGATAACACCGATCGACGCCACGCTGAGAGCATAAAGCAGCCATTCAAAAGGCAGGCCCACAACCGGACGCTTCAGCCGATCTGGATCCGGGCTTTCCCCGCGCCCCATCAGCAACGGCTTGCCCCACACAAAGACGATCAGGCCCAGCAACATACCAAAGCCAGCGGCGCCAAAACCATAGGACCAACCATAGGTCTCGCCCAGATAGCCGGCGATGAGCGTGCCGATGAATGCCCCGACATTGATGCCCATGTAAAAGATCGTATAGGCCGAATCCCGCCGCACATCGGTGCGCGGATAAAGCTGCCCAACGATCACCGAAATATTCGCCTTCAAAAAGCCGGAGCCAACGATGATGAAGGCAAGTGCTGCCCAAAAGACGTTGAGCGCGGCACTCCCCTGCCCGCCATCACCTTCCACCGCCATCAGCATATGGCCGATGGTCAGCAGAACCGCCCCAAAAAGCACCGCTTTGCGCTGCCCGAGATAACGATCTGCCAGATAGCCGCCGAGCACCGGCGTAATATAGGCCAAGCTGGTGTAGGCGCCGTAAATGAGGTTGGCCTGCCCATCCGAGAACAGCCAATGCTTCGTCAGGTAAAAGATAAGAAGGGCACGCATCCCATAATAAGAAAAGCGTTCCCACATCTCAGCGAAGAACAAGACAAAGAGGCCCTTGGGATGGCCCAAAATGGTTTGACCTTCGGCCATTTCTGCCGGTGGCGCGGATGCCATGTTAGCGATGCTCCCCAAAAATCGGATGATACAGCCCAGACGGGCGTTTACGCGGCCGGAGACTAGCGCGGAAATTCCGCAAGTGAAGAAGAATGTTCCGCAAGTCCGCGCGCACCTTGAAAAAGGTTGCCCGCGTGCCCCATATCTTTGCCATGAGTGATGCAATCAAATGGCACGGCACAACCATCGTCTCCGTGCGCACCTCCGCCAAGGTCGTGATCGCGGGCGATGGCCAGGTGTCGATGGGCCAGACGGTGATGAAACCAAATGCCCGTAAGGTCCGGCCTTTGGGCCATGGCGTGATCGCGGGCTTTGCCGGCGCCACGGCAGATGCCTTCACCCTGTTCGACCGGCTGGAAAAAAAGCTGGAGCAATATCACGGCAAGCTGCTCCGCGCCGCAGTGGAACTCGCCAAGGATTGGCGCACCGACAAATATCTGCGCAATCTCGAAGCGATGATGATCGTCGCGGATAAAGAAACGACGCTGATCCTCACCGGCAATGGCGATGTGTTGGAACCGGTCGACGGGATTGCCGCGATTGGCTCGGGCGGCAATTTCGCCCTCGCGGCCGCCCGTGCGCTGAAAGATTATGAACCCGACGCTGAGACGCTGGCGCGTAAGGCCATGGCGGTGGCCGCCGACATCTGCGTCTACACCAATGACCATCTGACCATCGAGACGCTCGATAGCGCCAGCTAAGCCCTGACGCCCAAGGACGACCCATGAACAAAGCCCTTACCCCCAAGGCCATTGTGGCCGCTCTCGACGCGCACATCATCGGCCAAAATGACGCCAAGCGCGCGGTCGCCGTTGCCCTGCGCAACCGCTGGCGCCGCCAGCAGCTTTCCGCAGAACTGCGCGATGAGGTGACGCCCAAGAACATCCTGATGATCGGGCCGACGGGCTGCGGCAAAACAGAGATCAGCCGCCGCCTCGCCAAGCTGGCCGATGCGCCCTTTGTGAAGGTGGAAGCCACGAAGTTCACCGAGGTTGGCTATGTCGGCCGCGATGTGGAACAAATTGCACGCGATCTGGTAGAAGAGGCGATCCGGCTAGAAAAGGAACGCCGTCGCGCCGCTGTGAAAGACAAGGCCGAAGAAGCGGCGATGAACCGTTTGCTCGACGCCCTTACGGGAAAGGACAGCAGCACCGCCACCCGCGACGCGTTTCGTCAGCGTTTTGCCGATGGCCATCTGGAGACGACCGAGATCGAGATCGAGGTCGAAAACACGCCCAATATGCCGTTTGAAATTCCCGGCGCGCCGAATATCGGGATGATCAATTTGAGCGACATGATGGGTAAAGCGTTTGGCGACGTCCCCAAAAAGCGCCGCAAGATGACAGTGCCAGCCGCTTGGGCGAAGCTGGTTGAGGAAGAAGCAGATGCGCGGTTGGATCAAGACGATGTCGCCCGCGTCGCCTTGGCAGATGCCGAAGCCAATGGCATCGTGTTTCTCGACGAGATCGACAAGATCGCCGTGTCGGATGTGCGTGGGGGCTCCGTCAGCCGCGAAGGTGTCCAGCGCGACCTCTTGCCCCTGATCGAGGGCACAACCGTTGCTACCAAATATGGGCCGATGAAGACAGACCATATCCTGTTCATCGCTTCGGGCGCGTTCCATGTTGCAAAGCCGAGCGACCTACTGCCGGAGCTTCAGGGCCGCCTGCCCATCCGCGTCGAATTGCAGGCGCTGAGCGAGGAGGATTTCGTGCAGATCCTCTCCGACACGCGCGCCAGCCTGACCGCTCAATATTCCGCCCTTCTCGAAACCGAGGAGGTCAAGGTGATCTTCACCGAGGCGGGGATCCGCGCGATTGCGAAAATTGCCGCAGAAGTGAACCAGTCAGTCGAGAATATCGGCGCACGGCGCCTCTCCACCGTTCTCGAAAAGCTGCTGGAAGACATCAGCTTCGACGCGGAGGACAAGCGCGGCGAGACGGTGACCATCGATGCTGATTATGTCACCCGCCAACTTTCGGGCATCGCCCAGAATGTCGATCTGAGCAAATACGTCCTTTAAGGCGCTTGCTCTCAGCCGCTGGATGACAAGCACGACGCCCTGTGCCATCAGGGCGCGCTTTGACTGACGAACCCGAACTCCGCGCGGCAGAAATCACAAGCCGCGATGTCGCCAAAGGGGCAGGAACGACTCTGCTCGCCCGGCTTGGCGCTGTGATCGAGGTTGTGGCCCAGCCCGCTTATGTCTGGCTGTTCGGGCTTGCTGGCTACGGGATTTACACCGCGCTTTGGGCGGCCGTCACCTTGATGCAGAACATCGCCAATCTCGGGATGACATCCGCACTTCAGCGTACCGTGCCGCAAGCCAAGACGGAGCATGAAGCGGTCGCGGCGCTTCGCGCGGCGTTTCTGCTCGGCGTTGGGCCGTGTTTATGCCTGGCTGGCTTGGCCAGCCTCTTCGCGCAGGATCTGACCCATATCTTCAACGCAGCACCCGAAGATGTGGGCAAGCTGGCGCACTTCATCGCGGTTTTCGCATGGTCCTTGCCACTCTGGGCCTTTGTTGAAGTGGCGACATCAGCGCTTCGGGCAAGGCGGGTTTTTGGCGCGGAGATTCGGCTACGTCTGTTTTGGGAACAAGTGGCGCGGCTCGGCCTTGCGTGCGCCTTTGCGCTTGGTGGGCCAGGGACAATTGCGCTGTTCTACGCGCATCTGGCCTCGCTCTCCATCACGTGTCTGCTCTGCGGACGGCTCTTGGCTCGGAACTATGATCTGACGCTCTTCATGGCTGGCCCCGGCCAACGTCAAGTCTGGCGGGAGACGTTTCTCGCGGGCATTTCTGTCATGCCGACAAATTTGGTCGCACGTCTGTTCAGCGATGCGCCCACGCTCGCGCTGAACGCTCTGCTCCCCGGCGCGCAGGGTGCGATTGCAGGCGCGCAATTTACGTTGGCGCGCAAGGTCTCCTCTATCGTCCAGACGATCCGCATCGCTTTTGCCTATGTTCTTTCGCCCTTAGCGTCTGCCGCGTCGACGGGGGGCAAAGCCGCCGTCGCCGATATTTACGGCTTTGCCACGCGGGTCTCTCTAGCCGTCGCCCTGCCGGTCAGCTTGGGGCTGATCGCCGCCGGGCCCCTGCTGCTCCGGGCCATTGGGCGGGGGATGGAGACCGCCGTGCTGGCGCTTGGCCTGTTGCTCTTTGCCCGGCTTTTTGAAGCTGTTCTGGGCGCCGCCTCTCCGATCCAGCAGGTCGTCTCGCGTTATTCGAGTCAATATCTGGGGAGCGTGATCGGCGTTGGTGTTGCGTTGGCGCTGGGCTTTACCCTTCTCCCCATGGCCGGTCTCACGGGCATGGCGCTGGCCGTAACTGCAGGCCTCTTTGCGACCACTGCTGTGCCCGTATGGCAATTGCACCGGCAAGACGGCCTCCACCCCTTTGCGGCGCCCTTTGGTCGAACCGCGCTGCGTGCGAGCTTGGTCGCTATCGGTGGGAGTGCGTGCGCCTTTGGAACGAATTTTTTGCCGCTTTGGGCAGGATTGCCGGTGCTGCTTTTGATCTTGTGTGCGGGATTATGGGGGAGCTGCCGTGTGGCTTTGCCGCGTCACGACCGGGAGTCGCTCGGGTCAGTCGGCCGCCGCCTCCGGCTTATCTGACCGAGCCTTTAAAATCGCCTCGGCGAGCAGATGATCGCTCGGCTTGTCAACATCGATCGCCGCCTCAGCGATGAGAAGAGGAACAAGCCGCGCCTCAAGCCCAAGCCGCCGCCCCGCCTTGCGCAGGGCCGCGGCGAGACCAATGGTCCGCGTGATCGCCCGAAATGCCAGCACGGGGCCAAAATGCAGAAACAACTTCCACGCCTTTTTGCGATCCTGTTCTGCCTCCGCCCATAAGGAGAGCGCCGCGCGCGCCCGTTCGCTGTTCAGCGCGAATAAATTCGCGCCGGACCAATCGCCATCCGCAAAGCGCAACCAGGTGCGCTTATTCTCAGGATAGGCAAGGCGCATCACTTCGCGTTCCACCATCCCAACAGCGATGTCGGGCGCGGGGCTTGCCTGCCCTGCACCTGCACCTGCACCAACCAAAAAGGCGCGAACCATCTCAGGGGTCAATAAAGGGTGGTCTGCGGTTGTCACCAACACAGGCCATGGCGCGGCATCATCCCCAGCATGGGCCAAGATACTCGTCGAAATACCGCCGCCGCTCGTGAGGATATCTGCAGTGCCGCCCGCCGAGACGGCTGCTGCCAGCACCCCTGGCTCCTGCGCAAGGACAAGGATACGGCCAATTTCTGGCACCTGTGACAAGGTTTGGACGACCCGCGTGACCATCGGCACACCCGCAATCGGCACCAGCGCCTTCCACGCCTCCCCGAAATGCGCCGCAAGCGGATCGACCCCCGGCCGCTGCCCCGCGAGCACAATCGCGGTCCATGTGTTCACGTCTCTTGTCACCTTTTTGCCTCAAAGTGAGCATAGGCGGCGCCTATGAACGTTTCGATTTTCGATCTGGATCGCACCCTAACGAAGGTTGGAACCTACACGCCCTTTCTGATTTTTGCAGCTTTTCATCGCGCGCCGTGGCGACTTATCCTTTTCCCGCTCTGGATTTTGGCCATGGCCACCTATGTCTTGGGCGGATCTGATCGCAAAAAGTTGAAAGAGTTTGGCTTTCTGTTGCTGATCGGCCGTCAGATCCCAGAAGATTCTCTGCGCCTTTTGGCGGAGCGTTTTGTCGACCAGATTCTCCCAAAAATTCTCCGGCCAGGAGGCCAACAACATCTCTTGGATGAGAAAGCGAAGGGGCATTTTTTGATTCTCGCCACCGCCTCCTCCGACTTTTATGCACAGGTTATTGCCTCGCGGCTTGGCTTTGATGCTGTCGTTGCCACTCGGCAGACCCGCTTGGCTTCAGGAGCCTATAGCTATCATATTGCTGGCAGAAACTGCTATGGCGACGACAAGCTTATGATGGTGCAGGAGGCTCTAAACACAGTTCCGTTTGCCCGCGACGCTGGGGTCTTCAGTTTTTATTCAGATAGTGCCGCAGATGCCCCAATGCTGAACTGGGTTCAGAACGCTTATGCGGTGAACCCCAGTCGCCAGCTTCGCAAGCTGGCTAAAACACGTGGCTGGCCGGTGCTAGATTTTGCATGACAAAACGGATCTGCTTCCTCTTTAACCATGAAGATGTTCATCAGATCGCGCACAGCCTTCCCGTTGCACGCGCGTTGAAGCGCATCGCGCCCGCACTTTGGGTCGAGATCGCTGTTTCAACTCCCGCGCAGGAAAATGCGGTGACCCGGGTTCTGGGATGCGCACCTGATGAAGCAGGGCTTAGGCTGACTCGGCTCTCTCTGAACCCGCTGATGGAACTGACGACAGCGACGCTCAGCCGGATCGTGCCGGCGCGGCGCGTCGCAATATTGGCCTCCCATCTTGAGTATCTCAAAAGCTTTGATGCGTTGGTTGTGCCTGAATTTACCTCCACGCTGCTGAAATCCCGATGGCAGTTGGAAAAGCCCAAGCTGATCTGCATCCCGCACGGGAGCGGCGACCGCTCGGTGGGCTTTTCAGATGAACTGCGAATGTTCGACCTCATCCTTGTCGCGGGGGACAAAACACGCCAACGGATGCTTGAACGCCACCCAATGCTAACAGATCAGATCAAGGTGTGCGGATATCCCAAATTCGACACCCTCGACCTTTCCCGCGCGCCGCGTTTCTTTGAGAATGACCGGCCTACTGTTGTCTACAACCCGCATTTCGACCCTCTGCTCTCATCTTGGTATCTATTTGGGCAGCAGATCTTGGCCTATTTCGCCAACCAGTCGACGTATAATCTTATCTTCGCGCCTCATGTGATGCTGTTCCGTAAAATCATTCATGGTTCGATGGAGCACCGCAAGATCCATTGGAGAGGGAAAGTTCCCGCATATCTCCATGATTTACCTCATATTCGTATCGACACGGGTAGCCCTTTATCTGTCGATATGTCCTACACCTTGGCAGGCGATATTTATCTGGGCGACGCGAGTAGCCAGATTTACGAGTGGATTATTCATCCTCGCCCGGCGATTTTCTTGAATTCTCATCACGCTCAATGGCAGAATGATCCAAATTACAGCCATTGGGCGCTGGGCCCTGTGCTGGAGGATGCTGGCCAGTTATCAGACACGCTAGAGCGTTTGTCTCAGGATCCAACTGCCTATCTGCATGCGCAAGAAGCAGCCGCAAAAACAACTTTTTACCGATCCACAGGCACAGCATCTGATCGTTGCGCGGCCGCAATCATTACAGTTATATGACACGTGTGAACCACACGTCTCCAAGATCTAGGGGATATTTCATCGGCATTTTTGCCTGAAATACCCGGAATCAGGAAGTTGTCATAATGTATCAAAAAGAACTCGCCCGCTTCGGCAAGAAGCTTTTCGTGATCCGGGGCGTATATATCTACGCAACCATTATCATCGGTGCCGTGATCGCTTGGGCGTCGAAAGACCTCGGTCCCTTTGCGGATGCAGGGCATGACAAGCTCTGGTTCTGGGCGTCGCTCGGCGTGGCGAGCTTTGGCGCGCTCATTCGGATCATCACCTCTGGCTATGCCGCCCTTGGCACGTCGGGCCGCGTCAAGGCCGCAGCCGAGGCCGCTGAACTCAACACAACCGGGCCGTACTCGCTCGTCCGCAACCCCCTCTATGTCGGGCGGATTGTGAATTATACCGGCATTGCCATGCTGAGTGGAAGCTGGGTGTTTGCCGTGATCGTTCTGCTTCTCTCGATCCTGATTTACGAACGTGTCTCGATCTATGAAGAAGATTTTCTCATCAGCAAATTCGGCGACGCGCACCGCGAATGGGCAGACCGTGTCCCGATGCTCTGGCCGAAGCTGACGGGCTGGGTAAAGCCTAAATACAACTTTTGGTGGAAGCGGATGATCTGGCGTGAACGGCAGAAGGTTTTCCTTTTGGGCACCGCTGTTTTTGTGAATTGGCTCGCCCGCTATGACTTCCGCTTGGATGCTCTGCCCGCCGATATGGGGCTTTGGGTGAACGCATGGGGCCTTCTTGCGGCAGGCTTTGTCCTGACTGAAATCATGGGATTGTTCGGTTATTACCGAGATATGAGATAATGGCCGGACTTGCGCCCCTGATTGCGCTGGTCGGGGCGGACGGGTCTGGCAAGTCAACCTTGCTGGGCGATGTGGTGGCGCACATCGCCCAACGCCGCCCGGCGCAATCTGGCTATCTCGGCCTTGGGTCAGGCGATCTCGGAAAGAAAATTGGACATCTCCCGCTGATTGGTCCGGGCCTGCTTCGTTATCTCGAGGATAAAGCAAAACAAGCACGGGACCCGAATGGGCAGATTCCCGGGCTTTTAACAGCGCTTGTCCTCTACCGTTATTCCTTGAAGCGCAAGGCGCGGTTTGAGCGGATGATGGCCCTGCGCCGCGCCGGCATCACCGTGGTGACAGACCGCTACCCCCAGAGCGAGGTTGCAGGTTTTTACGATGGGCCCGGCCTTTCGGCCGCCCGTTCCAGATCATCATTGATCCGCTGGCTCGCGGCGCGCGAAAAGCGCCTCTATGATGGCATGGCAGCAGCCCGCCCCTCTTTGGTGCTCCGCCTGAACATCGATCTACCAACGGCTATTGCCCGTAAGCCGGACCATGAGATTGGCCTGTTGACACAGAAAATTGCGGTGACGCCGAAGCTCAGCTTCAACGGCGCCCAGATCATCGACATTGATGCCACCCAGCCTTATGGACGGGTGCTTGCGGATGTTTTGGCGGCAATTGACGACCAGCTTCGCGACGGACGCCGCTGCCCAGAGCGGGTCTGAGGAGGAAGGGCAAAAATGACCAACGAAGCATCCCGGCTGGCCGCCCGCAAATGGTGGCTTGGCATTGAGGATTGCAACAATGTCGCGGACTTCCGAGAATTGGCGCGCCGCCGCCTGCCCGGCCCTGTTTTTCACTATATCGATGGCGCCGCCGATGATGAAGTGACCCGCCGGCGCAATACGGAAAGTTTTGACAGCTGCGACCTTGTCCCCAATGTCCTGGCAGGCGTCGCCGAGATCGACATGCGGACCACAGTGATGGGGCGTGAGATTGCGATGCCGCTGTTTCTCTCCCCCACCGCGCTCCAGCGGGTATTCCATTGGCAGGGCGAACGCGCTGTGGCGCGGGCGGCGGAAAAGTTCGGCACCTATTTCGGCATTTCAAGCCTTGCGACAGTATCGATTGAGGAGATCGGCCGCACCATTTCCACGCCCAAGATGTTCCAGCTCTACATCCATAAGGACAAGGGGCTGAACGCCGCGATGGTGGACGCGTGCAAGGCGGCAAAATTTGATGCAATCGCCCTAACAGTGGACACGATTGTCGGCGGCAATCGGGAACGCTGCATGCAGACGGGCTTTACCTCGCCGCCCAAGCTGACCGTCTCTTCAGCTTTTGACTTTGCCTTTCACCCGCGCTGGACACTCAACTATCTGCTGCGCGAGAAATTTGAGCTGTCGAACCTGAAGGACCATGTGCAGGAAGGGTCGCAACAGGCCATTTCCATCCAGGATTATTTCAGCACCATGCTCGATACCTCGATGGACTGGTCCACCGCCGAAAAGGTCCGCGCCGATTGGGGCGGGGAGTTCTGCCTCAAGGGCATCATGTCGGTGGAAGATGCGAAGCGCGCGGTAGATATTGGCGCGACCGCAATCATGGTCTCCAACCATGGCGGGCGGCAGCTTGATGGCAGCCGATCCCCGTTCGACCAGCTGGCCGAAATCGTCGATGCCGTTGGCGATAAGATTGATGTCATCTGCGATGGCGGCATCACGCGGGGCAGCCATGTGCTGAAGGCGCTTTCGGTGGGGGCCAAAGCCTGTTCGGGCGGGCGGCTCTATCTTTATGCGCTCGCCGCTGCTGGCCAAGCCGGGGTGGAGCGGATCATCGGCAAGCTGCAGGATGAGATTGCCCGCGACATGCGGCTGATGGGCGCTAAGTCCGTTAAGGATTTGAGCCGCGCCAATCTGCGCTGGCGCTAAACCTTACCCCGCAAAGCGGACAAGCCGATCCCCGGCGGGTACATGGATCGCCCGGATCGACCCCAGCGCGGAGCGGATCGCCACATCGGTTGCCGGCATGCCCCCCGTCAACGCCCCAAAAGCAGGCAGCAGCAGCTTGCTTGGCCCCTCGACAAAGCACGGGCGTGTTACGCTGCGCCCACGGGCGGTACTGCGGTGCTTGGGATGGAAATGGCCTGACAATTCTGGCCTCGGGTCCGTCACATCGGCTTGATGCCGCAGAACAAGCCCCGCCGCCATCATCTCGGCGCACACATTGCCTCCAATCGTCTGGGGCAGCACCGCATCATGATTGCCAGTAATCCATGTCCAGCGCGTCGTCGCGGTCAACTGAGCCAAGAGCGTCCGCGCGTTGGGGAGGAGCCGCGCCGGCCCCTCAGCATCGTGGAAGTTATCACCTAGGCACCAGATGTCCTCAGCACCCGTTACTGTGATGAGCGCCGCCAACGCCTCGAGAGTTGCCAAACTATCATGCGGGGGCAGCATCTGCCCGCGGGCGGCAAACCAACTCGCTTTTTCAAGGTGTAGATCTGCAACGATTAGGGCTTTGCGGACTGGCCAAAACAGCGCCTTGCCGCCCACCACTTGGAAATCATGGCCCCCAAAAGAGAGCGGGAGCATCACGCCTCGGCGGCAGGATCCCCATCGGCCTGCGCATCCCCGGCTTGCTCGTACCACGCCTCAACTGGGCCGTTGAGCTTCAGGAGAAGTGGCTTGCCGCGACGGTCAACCGTCTTGCCCGCCTGTACCCGAACCCACCCCTCGGAAATGCTATATTCCTCGACATCCCGGCGCTCAACACCGCGGAATTTGATGCCGACCCCGCGGCGCAGCACGTCCACGTTGAAATAGGGGCTCGAGGGATCGATCGACAGTCGGTCAGGAGGCGTATCAGTCATGGACGCGCCATGCCCCAAAGCAGGACAGGGCGCAATGATGGAGTTATCTTGATTGCTTCCTTGATTTTCATCGCTAGTCTTCCGCGCCAGACCGCTAAAGCGGCGACAACAGGAGAGATGCCATGGCGTTGCGCCTTTTTCTTGCGGCTGCATGGGCCGCCTTGCTGGTCTATACCGGCCTTGTCATTTCGAACCACGGCATGGGCCTACTGCCCATTTTCTTTGGCGACATGAAGCTGATGGGCTGGCCCGGCCAGTTCAACCTGGATTTCATGTTCATGCTCTGCCTGTCCGCATTGTGGACGGCGTGGCGCAATCGCTTTTCGCCGCTCGGGCTCGGGCTCGCGCTCTTTGCCTTTTTCGGCGGGGCGGGATTCCTCTTACCTTATTTGCTGATCCTCCACATCCAGTCACGGGGGGATGTGCGGCTGATGCTTACGGGCCGGGCTTAGGCTCAACAGGGGGGACCGGCGGCGGGGAAGTCTTGCCGCGCAGCGCGTCGATTTCCGCCTGCCGCCGGTTCAAATAATAGGCCCGAAGCGCAGCATAGGGATCCCCCGATTGGGTGCGCAGCCGCGTCAGCTCTTCATCAAATTCGGCGCGGTCGTCGAGCGAACTCAAGATGCCCGCGGGCAGCGCGTAATAGGGACTGTTCAACGGCTTTCCAACCGCAAGCGGTAGGAGCAACAAATCCATAATCCGGCCTGTCACGTCCCGCAATGTCGTCGGGCCGATGAGTGGCAGATAGAGATAAGGCCCGGATTTAATCCCGTAATAGCCCATCGTATACGCAAACCCATTGACGCGGCGAGGCATGTTAAAGGGCTTATTCTTCGCCACATCGATCAACCCCGCAACGCCAATCGTGGTGTTGATGGTAAAGCGCCCTGCGGTTTCCAGCGCCTTGCCGGGCTTTAACTGCAGCACGAAGTTTACGAAGCGGATAGGCTCGCCAATATTCGCGAGAAAGTTGCGGATCCCGCTGCGGGCCGGGCCGGGGATTTTATCGCGATAGGCCAGCGCCACAGGGCCCACAAACGCCTTGTCGACGGACTGGATGATCTCAAAACTTGTTTCGTTGAGATTCTCAAGCGGATCTGCCGCAATAGCGCGCCGCTTGGCGGTGACGACAATCTCGTCAGAGACGCCGCCTTCCGAGACAATCGATGGCGGCGCCGAAGGCAATGGCGTTGTCGGCAAGGTTTCTGTGCTGGGCGGAATCGTGCCGATTGCGGGCGAGGCGACGGGTTCGGTGGAGGCTTGGGACGCCTGCAAAGCTGGGTCAGCCCCACTCACCAAAGCGGCGGCCATCACGAAAGAGACAACGCCCAAAACACGGCCTTTCATTGGGTAGGGAGAACATCCGGCGCTCCCCATATGAGCCAAATCACCTAGATCAGAATAGTCTAACCGCCAATATCCCGCCGCGTTCACGCGCGACGACCCGATCCGAATAGCAGACAAGCGGCGCCGTATCAGCAGGATCGCCGCAGCAGAGAAGATGAGAGGAAGATGGTGGAGCCTAGGGGAGTCGAACCCCTGACCTCTACACTGCCAGTGTAGCGCTCTACCAGCTGAGCTAAGGCCCCTATCGGAGGCGCGCCTTTATGTCAGGCGCGCCCGGGTTGCAACCCTTAAGGTTGCGATGTTTCTAAAATCAGTTGTCGTCGTTGGCTTCGCCGGTATCGACGCCGAGATCATCGTCGCCGCCCAGATCGACATCGTCATCGGCAGACGGCTCTGCCGCGTCATCGACATCCAAATCCAGATCCGCACCCAGATCGGCATCAGCTTCGGTGGCCACGGCACCCGCGGCCGGCGACGCCTCTTCAAAGGGAAGCGGCTGCTTCGATTTCAAGACAGGTTCCGGCAGCCATGCATAGCCGCACGAAATGCAGGTGACCGGATCTTCCTTGGTCAGATCATAAAAACGCGTTGCGCATTTCGGGCACGTCCGCTTGGTACCCCATTCAGGCTTCACCATGAGCCTTTAAGCCTTTCAAACTAGCAGAATCGCTTTTTGCCGGCAGGAAAACCGGCTGAATCGGCGCGGGCATTGCCATAGCGAAGCGCCGCTGTCAAAGACGGGCGCGAAATGTCTCATTCCGACGCCCCAAATCCCATGTCCTTTTCCAAGGCTGGCCCGCTTTCCGGCCGCGTCCGCGTGCCGGGTGACAAATCTATTTCGCACCGTGCGCTGATGCTCTCTGCGCTGGCTATCGGCGAGAGCGTGATTGAAGGCCTGTTGGAAGGCGAAGATGTGCTCGCCACAGCGGCTGCGATGCGCGCGATGGGCGCAGATATTGTGCGTGCCGAAAACGGCGTGTGGCGCGTCCATGGCGTTGGCGTGGGCGGGCTGCTCCAACCTGAAGGCGCGCTCGACATGGGAAATAGCGGCACCTCCACGCGGCTGCTGATGGGCCTTGTCGCCAGCCATGCGATTACGGCACCCTTCACGGGTGATGCCTCGCTCTCCAAGCGGCCGATGGGCCGGGTGACGGAACCGCTCGGCACGATGGGGGCGGACTTTACCTGCTCGCCTGGCGGGAAGGGCAGCCAATATCTGCCGATCATGGTGCGCGGCGCCTGCCCGGCGGTGCCGATCAGCTATCGCCTGCCTATGGCCTCGGCGCAGGTCAAATCTGCGATTCTTTTGGCGGGGCTCAACACCCCCGGCATCACCACCGTGATCGAACCCGTGCCGACCCGCGACCATAGCGAGCGGATGCTGGCGGGCTTCGGCGCGAAGATAGACGTTTCCACCGATGCGGACGGTGCGCGGCATATTTCGATCCATGGCGAGGCTGAATTGACGCCGCAGCATGTCATCGTGCCCGGCGACCCTTCGTCAGCCGCCTTCCCGATGGTCGCTGCCTGCCTTGTCCCGGGCTCTGAAGTCCGGATCGACAATGTTGGCATCAACCCGACCCGCGCGGGGCTGATCCATGTGTTGAAAGAGATGGGCGCCAGCATCCAACTGGTCGACGAACGAACCGTTGGCGGCGAACCCGTAGCGGACCTCATCGTCAGCCACGGGCCCTTGAAAGCCATTGAGACATCACCAGACATCGTGCCTTCCATGGTCGATGAATTTCCCATTCTCTTCATCGCCGCCGCTTTGGCTGAAGGCACCAGCGTGTTTCGCGGGCTTGAGGAATTGCGCGTAAAGGAATCAGACCGGATCAGCGTGATGGCCAAAGGACTGACCGCCATTGGCGTCCGCGTTGAAGAGCTGGAAGACGGGCTTGTCGTATATGGCTCGGGCGGGGCTATGCTGGCGGGCGGGGCGACGATTGCCGCCCAGCTCGATCACCGGATTGCGATGAGCTTTGCGATTGCGGGGCTCGTTTGCCAAGCGCCGGTCACGATCGACGATATGAGCCCAGTTGCCACCAGCTTCCCGACCTTTGTGCCGATGCTCGAGGGCTTGGGCGCGCGATGATTATCGCGGTGGATGGGCCGGCGGCGTCGGGCAAAGGCACCATCGCCCGGGCGCTCGCCGCGCATTATCATTTGCCGCATCTCGATACCGGCTTGCTCTACCGCGCGGTGGGCGTGGCGACCGACCGCGTGGGGCTGAACCCCGATATAGAAGCAGACGCGGCGGCCTGCACCCAGATTGACGCGGCCTTGCTCGCCGATCCGGCGTTACGCAGCGAAGCAGCGGGGGCCTTGGCCTCTCGCGTGTCAAAACATCCCGCCGTGCGCGCCGCGCTGCTCGCCTATCAGCAGGATTTCGCGCACCAACCCGGCGGCGCCGTGCTGGATGGCCGCGACATCGGCACTGTCATCGCGCCAGATGCTGACGCCAAGCTCTTCATCACGGCCGCGCCAGAGGTCCGCGCCAAACGCCGACATCTCGAAGACAGTCATGCCGATTACGCAGCGATCCTCGCCGACATCGTGGCGCGGGACGAACGCGATTCCGGCCGAAGCGCGGCCCCTTTGCGGCAGGCTGAGGACGCAGACTTGCTTGATACGAGCGATCTCACTATAGCCGCCGCCGTCCAGCGAGCGATTGCGCTCGTGGAGGCCCGGATTCGGCGCTGAGCCGCGATAACGCGCTCCCCCTTTTTCGTTCCCCCACGTTCTCAGGCGGTCAATGGATGCTGCGGTCGCATGGGGCGGCCGGGGCAGTCTGGCCAAAAGACCTTCGGACACAACCGAATGGCCGGAAAACACATATGATTGGAAACCTCTCACATGGCGACTTCTGCCAACCCGACCCGCGATGATTTCGCGGCGCTCCTCTCAGAATCCCTTGGTAACGCTGAAAGCCTCGACGGCCGCGTCGTCAAGGGCACCGTAACCGCAATTGAAAACGACATGGCCGTCATCGACGTTGGCCTGAAGTCGGAAGGCCGCGTGGCGCTTCGCGAATTTGCAGCACCCGGCCAGAAAGCTGATCTGAAGATCGGCGATGAAGTTGAAGTTTATGTCGACCGCGTCGAAAACGCGCAGGGCGAAGCCGTCCTTTCGCGTGACCGCGCCCGCCGCGAAGCGGCTTGGGACGCGCTGGAAGCGCAGTTCGGCGAATCCACCCGCGTCGAAGGCGTCATCTTCGGCCGCGTCAAAGGCGGCTTTACGGTCGACCTCGGCGGTGCCGTGGCCTTCCTGCCCGGCTCTCAGGTTGATATCCGCCCGGTGCGCGATGTTACCCCGCTCATGGACATTGCCCAGCCCTTCCAGATCCTGAAGATGGACCGTAAGCGCGGCAACATCGTTGTCTCGCGTCGTGCGATCCTCGAAGAAAGCCGTGCCGAAGCCCGTTCGGGCCTGATTCAGAACCTCGCTGAAGGTCAGGTGATCGAAGGCGTTGTCAAGAACATCACCGATTATGGTGCGTTCGTTGATCTGGGCGGCATTGATGGCCTGCTCCACGTCACCGACATCAGCTACAAGCGCGTCAACCACCCGTCCGAAGTCATCAATATTGGTGATACGGTCAAGGTGCAGATCATCCGCATCAACAAGGACACGCAGCGCATCTCGCTCGGCATGAAGCAGCTGGAAAGCGATCCGTGGGA
>VFQT010000590.1_pt1 | contig 51862 bp, 12 predicted proteins | sample 3512381 | NCBI WGS metagenome assembly VFQT01 (sample SAMN10412376, study PRJNA504923) | tailings metagenome | isolation source: Relicate 2 Philex TSF3 active mining site | place: Philippines: Tuba, Benguet | collected 2017-08-29
GGTGGAGATGGTGCGCGTGAGCACCCTCGGTGTCCTCAACCCCACCACCTGGTAACGAAGCCGCAACGATCCAACGAAGCCTCGTGAACACATTTTCCAACATGATTCCAACCGTCCAATCCCCGACGATGCTGCTGCGCCTGTGGCGTTGGTTGCTGCCGCTGTTCCTGTTCGTGGCCGCGGGGACGGCCGTCGCCCACCCCACCGTGGGACACGTCCGGGTCAAGATCTACGTCGCGGACACCGAGAGCTGGTGTTGCGGCAGGAACTGGTGGGGCAATTGCGATTGCAATCGTCAGGAGGCCTACAACCTCCGGGTCAACGGCTTCGGTCAAGAGTGGCAGGTGGCCGGAACCTTCTATCGCGGGAATTGGTACGAGGCGGTGTTCTACAACGTCAACCAGGACTGGCCCACCTTCCGCGCCAACCTGGCCAATGTCCGGTTCTTCAACACCGATCGCAACTGGGTCATCGGGCATACGGCTGTGACCGTGTGGGAGCCCAATTGGACCGTGATCCGCGACCACGCCACCGATGTGGGTGACTATTGGGTGGGTGCCTGGAACAACTTCTACTTCAACTCGGTGCTGTGGAACTACACCTACAACACCCCCCACGACAGCGCCATGAGCAACGGTGGCGCCACGGTCAGCATGAACTGGAACGTGGGCAACACCTGGGTCAACCAGATCAACATCGTCGACCCCGACGGGTGCTATCCCGGAGTCAGCTCCTCCAGCAGCAACCCGGGTCTCGGAACGGTGAATGTCTACCAGGCGGGATGCTCCGGAAAAAACTCCTACTATCACGTCTACTTCCAGCCGGCGGCCAATGCCTTCGGGAGCACTTATGTCACGATCACCGTCAACGACGGGGCGATCTCAAGAAGTCATGGTTTCTGGGTCACTGTAAACCGGGTGGGTGCGCCGCCCACCATCCCCGCCATCCGGCAGAATGACCTGGTTCGGGCCGAGCACACGGTGACGTTGGTCAATGCCATCCAAGTCAACGACGAGTACACCCCGCTCCAGAACCTGACGGTCCAGGCGATCTCGACCTCCTCGGATGCCATTCCCCTGTCCAAGGTGGCCATCACGGCGGGTTCCGGCGGCAACGCCTACCGCAATGTGACCATCACCACGCCCAACAACGTGGCCGCTCCCACCGGCACGGTGACCTTCGGCATCCGAGTGACCGACTCCGATGGGCAGACAGCCAGTGGCAACCTGGCCGTCCGGTATCAGGAGAATGTGCGTTATGGCGCCCGGTTCAATGATGAGACCGGCGATTCACTGGGTCTGTCCTTCGAACGGGATGTGGACCACATCAATGTGGGCAACAACACCCTGTTCGGTGATTCCGACTTCACCATCGAAAGCTGGGTCTACCCCCGGAGCTTCGAGAGTTGGAGCCGCATCCTCGACTTCGGCAACGGAGCGGGCGTGGACAATGTTCTCTTGGCCCTCTCCGAGGGCGGCAGTGGCCGGCCTCACCTGGCGATTGTCCGGGCCGGTGTGGGCAATGGATTGACCGCCAACGAAGCGTTGCCGCTGAACCGGTGGACCCACGTGGCCGCCGTGCATCGCAATGGCACGGCCTTCCTGTATTTCGATGGGCGATTGGTCGGTTCGGTCGCCATGCATCGTCCGGCTTCGGTCGGCCGCCAGTTCAGCTACATCGGCAAGAGCAATTGGCCCGACGGCCGCTTCAACGGCATGATCGACGAGGTCCGGATCTGGAATCGCGCGTTGTCGCCGGCGGAGTTGATCGCCCAAGCCTATCCCCCGCTGGCCTCCAAGGCGACGGGCCTGGTGGGTTACTGGAGCTTGAACGACCGCAACAACACTCCGGTCAATCTGGTCACCGGTGGTCGGGCCAATCTGGTCGGCGGCGTCTATGTGCCGGGCATTCCCACGGTCAAGACGGTGACCGTCCAGGAAGATACGGCCTTGTCTGTCAGCTCGACCCTCAACGAACTCATCTCGGGTCATAACCTCCAGGTGTTGCGATCGCCCGCCGAAGGCGCGCTGACCAGCAGCATCGGTGGCGCGGCCACGAAGTCGTACGTGGGTGTGGCTGGACCCCGCAACTTCTGGGATTCCTATCACGATGCCCGTGCGCGTCGGGGTCGCTTGGCGACCATCACCAGCGACAACGACAATGCTGCAGCCAATACGGCTGCCGCTTCGATCGGATCGGCGTGGATCGGAGCGACCGACCTTGAGATCGAAGCAGGCAGCAATAAAACCGGATTCAAGTGGCTCTATGGTGGAACTGCGACGACCGCCACTTATTGGAACACGGGTGAACCCAACGATGCGGGTGGGTCTCAGGATTACGCGTACATCCTGCCTTCCCTGGGTGGCAAATGGGATGACGCCGATGGTGCCACCGGTCTGGGCTACGTCCTCGAACTGAACAACGGTTCCGTGGCTTCCTTCAACTACACGCCGTTGGCCAATTTCAACCGCCAGGATTCCCCGGAGATCGACCTGGTGGCCGATTACGCCATCCGTGATGCGGCCGGCAATGACGTGGTTCGCCAACGCATCCGCTTCAATGTCGAACCGGTGGATGACGCACCGGTGATCCGCAATGACGGTTATGTGAACCTGAATGGCAGCGGCTTCCTCTTCGTGCCCGGCCAGAACAACGCGTTCGCTTTCGAAGGTCGCAATGCCTTCACCCTGGAGGCCTGGGTTCGGCCGAACTCGTATCGATGGATGGACATCATCAGCCGGCACACCGGAGGCGTTTACGGCAATTTCATCCTCGCCCTGAACGATGCCGGTCAGGTGAGTGTCTGGCGCGAGCACGCTCCGTGGACCTGGGTCATCGACACCTCCGCCAATGGCGCGCTGACGTTGAACGCCTGGTCCCATGTGGCCGCGACCTACGATGGCTCCAAGATCCGCATCTACGTCAACGGTCAGTTGCGCAACGAGACGCTGGACGAGACGGCGGTCGGTGCCGGTTTCACGGACACCCGCATCGGAGCTCGAGGGGACGGATCCAATTTCTATGGCGATCTCGATGAACTCCGCGTCTGGAACGTGGCGCGCTCCGAGACCGAGTTGCGGATGAATTACCGGACCACCCTCAGCGGGTTCGAGACCGGGCTCATCGGCTACTACCGCTTCGACGAAGGCTTCGGCGTCTGGGCCTACGACTTGTCCAAGGAAGTGGACGACACCAAGGAGAACCTGCGCATCTCCGGAACGGTGAACTGGATCACCAGTGGTAATACTCCTACGAAGACCATCACGGTTCCCGAGGATCATGCCGGGTTCGAGATCTTCGTGGCCGCTCTGGAGTTCGACCGTACCCAGACGATCACTCTGGGTGAACCCACCCAGCCCTCCAATGGTCGCGTGGTCCGCAGGGCTTCGGCGGCGGGAGGCACGGCCTATGTCTACACCCCCAATCCGGACTACTCCGGCCCCGATTCCTTCCGATACACCGCCAGCGCCAACGGCGTGACCTCGACCGGCACGGTGCTGATCCAGGTGGAGAACATCAACGACCCGCCGATGATCTCGAACTTGGACAACCTGGTTCTCCAGGAGGAGTCGACGCACCGGATTCCATTCAAGGTCAACGACGTCGATGGCCCCACGGAAGTCGTTTTGAACGCTGTTTCAAGCGATCAAACCATCTTGCCTGCCAACAGCGTATCGATCACCGGCTCCGGGTCGGATCGGTACTTGGTGATGACACCGTATGAAGGCGCCTATGGTCTGACCACGGTGACTGTGACCGCTACCGATTCCATCGATCGGATCCAGAAATCGATCACCGTCAACTTCGTTCCCCGCCTGGCCTATGCGGCGGTGGAGGTCAGTGATCCGGGACAGGCGACGGAATCGTTCGGTACTGCCATCGACGACGACAACCGTATCGCGGGTTACTATCGCGGGACAGGGGTCGGATCAATCGACAAGCCTATCTTCCACGAGCAGATGCTCTTGAACGGATCAGCTTCGGACGTCGGTGCCATGGCGGGTCAAATCACGGGTCTGAAGTCGGGTATCAATGGGACCAATCACTTTGTGGTTGGGGCCATCACCGCCAATGGTATTTCGACGCCATGGCGTTTCTCGAGGATTCTGGTGGATGATCGGGATGCGGCGGCAGCAAGAGCCTACGCGGCCGAACCGGTTGAAAACAAAAAGGAGGGAGCGGCGTTCGCCGCGCGGATCAGCGCGTTTGTCGGAATCCGTGAGTCCACCAACAGTCTCGGTTTTCCATCGGAATACCGCTCCGGGTCGGCTCTCGCAGTCAATGCGGTCGGGTCGCTGGCCGGGTACCTTACAAAGGCAGACGGGACGGAATACCCGCTGATCCTGGATCTGACCCGAACCAACATCACGGCCGAGAACCTCCTCAAGGACGCTTCCAACGTCCTGCTCAGCGGTCGGGCCCTGGCCATCAATCGGTTCAATCTGGCCACCGGTTACCGACTGATCTCCGGCAAGAAGCGCGCCTTCACCCACAACGGGACGGTGCTCTCCGATTTGTCGCTGCCCTCGGGGGCTGTTGAGACCGTCGGCACCGGCATCGACGACACCGGGGTCGTGGTCGGTTACCTCATCAAGTCGGACAACAAGCGTCAGGCCATCGCCCTTCGCGGCGGTGTGTGGAAGTCGCCCTCGGGCACTTTTGCCAGCACTTGGGTGCAGAGCGAAGCCACGGCCATCAACACGTTCGGCCAGATTGTCGGCGAAGCCACCCTGGCCGATGGTTCTCGGAGGGCGTTTTTGTGGATCGGCGACGCAGCCTACGATCTCACTTCCATTTTGCCCTTGGGTTCCAAGTGGAAGCTCGATCGGGCCAATGCCATCAATTCTGCGGGTCAAATCGTGGGTACTGGTCGGATCAGCGACGGAACCAAGGATCAGGTCCGGGCTTTTCTGGCGACACCCGCGAGCGTGATCGGCAAGCGAGTCGCCCGCCCGGAAGGTACTGTGGCCCGCTCTCCCGTGATCGAAATTCTCGAAGCGACTCCCGGAGACAATGCGGGTAATTCCTTCTTTTGGAGCGAAGTGGAACGGGCACTCTTCGCGATCCGCCCTGTCAAGGCCACCATTCGCTGGCATCGCAACAACAACCTGACAGCGCTCAACTTGGACGTGGTCTCCAGGTTGACGGTGGCCACCTGGCCCAAGACTCCGGACATCCACATCGCTGGATCCCCGGTTGAAGTTCAACCCATCAAGCCGGACAGCCTGTATTCATTCTACGGACTCCATTACACCACGACCCCCGGCGCCCTTGTGGACAGTGTCACCAAGGTGTTCAACACCTCGGAGTTGGGAACGGGACATTCGGTGGTCCGCTATCTGAAGAGCGGCAATCTGGCCCCGGATTCCACCACCCAATCCAATCTCTTCCACGTGGTTCGGACGCATCTGTGGAACGATCCCACCTTGCTGACCGAGGCGGGATGGCCCATCGGAACTCCGATCAAGGACGCCTACCACAACGATTACCCCGGACGGAACGGCTACCTGTTCTTCGCCAAGACCGCCGTGGATTCCATCGGTTCCGATGCGGCTTACAGCCGGTCGGATCGGACGGGAACCCTGATCCCCGTCAACGAGCTCCACCCCGAATCGCCCATCGGCGATCGGGACCTGGTCGTCGTGTGGTACAAGATGAACAACGATCTGAACGTGGCTTGGCCGAGCAAGCCGGTCCGCTACACCCCGGCCTGGCCCGTCGATGTCAACAGCATCGTCATCGCCAGCACGCGGGGCTCGGATCCGTTCGGGGTCGATCCCATCACCCCGGTGACCTACCCGGACGCGCGGATCTACAACCAGCCCGTCACCGGATGGGCCGGATTCAACCCCAACGAGGAACACGCCATGATCCTCCCGGGCAGCGTCGCCGAGGCTGCCTACGCCCTGCGCAATGACCTGAACGACATCCGCAAGTACTCCAAGCCGTATGTGCTCCTGAAGTACCGTCATCCGGTGGATGGCCTGTGGCGTCATCGCGTCTATCAGGTGATCACCGAACAGAGGCCGTTCCTCTTCGATTATCCCGCGACGGCCGGCACCGAGATCCAGCCGCCCTATCCGCTGAGCATCCTGCCGGTGGCCCAGTCCAACTACATCTCCGCCGGTCATGAACTGGCCCTCGAGGATTACAACGGCAAGATCTATGCCCGTCAGGCCGGTGTGGCGGGCGCGGTCAACAACAACCTGGTGCTCCGCCTCCACTACCCGATGCAGCCGGGCTTCTGGTACGATCTGGACGGCAATGGAGCCAATGATCTCGGCGAAGGATCCTTCGTCCCGTGGTTGGACCGCAACCCGGGCACCACGGTCGGAACACCGATCCCGGTCCGCTACACGGTGCGGTGGCCGGATTCCGTCCCGGTCCTCGAGGTGGGTGACACCTTGTTCGAGGCCAAGAAGGGTCTGCCGGGCGTGGCCAACTGGGCTTCGGCACAGATGGTGTACGACACGCTCAATCCGACCTTCACCAACTCCTTCCGCATCGGCTCCGGTTACCTGACGCTGCCACCGACCAACGTGGTGCGACTGTACGATCCGATGAGCGAGCGCGTGCTGGTGCTGGCCAAGGCGTTCAAGCTGCCGGACGCCATCCGGATGATGGATGCTCCGGCCGGTCGTCGGGCTTTCCGCGACCTTCCGTATCCCATCCAGTTGCGCTTGAGCTACGACCCGATGGGTCACCGGCTCGGATTCAAGGGCCATTACGACAGCGCCATGGTGGGCGAGCCGTTGTTGCTGCCGAACATCCTGTCGCAAGAGGAGCGGGATCGTATCAAGCAGCTCGATGGCCCCGGCAATAGCGAGTTCGACAAGGTCGTGGACGCCCTCTACGAGCTCACCCGGAACCCGAATCGGCTGGACCTGAACAAGGACAACGTAGCGGACAAGGATTTTCTGGTGGGGTACCAGTACCCGATCAGCAAGACCAACTACGTCAACGGCTCGGCCGTGGGCTACGAATACGACACGACGCGCATCATCGTCGAGTCGTTGCCGGCGGGATTGAAAGCCCTCACGGCGGCGGTCGGCGAGAACATCCCCGCGGTGCCCCGTCCGGGTTCCGCAGCGGTGTTCGCCGGTTCGACCTGGCTGCGGTCCGACTGGCTGCCGAGGGGCGCTCTGGAATCCTTCACCTGGGAAGTCTGGTTGAAACGCGCGGAGAACGGCCGCGAAGATGTGATTCTTTCGAGGGGCCTCGATGCCGAAGCGATGACCTTCCGGTTCACCGCCCAGAACCAGGTGGAATTCTCGCTGGGATCCGACGTGGTCCGCACGGCCGCTCGGTACACCGGCGATGTCACCCAGTGGCACCATTGGGCCGGCACCTTCAACGGAGCCACCCGCCAGTTGGAATTGTTCCGCGACGGGGTGAGCGTCGCCGTGCTCGATGTCACCCGTTCTTCCTGGCAGGCCGGGGGGCCGCTGGGCATCGGTGGCAACGCCGGTTCGGGCCGCTTCAAGGGGTCCATCGATGAAGTGCGCGTCTGGCATGGTCAGGTGCGCGATGCCTCCCAATTGCAGGCCTTCCGCGATCAGACGCTGGTGGCGGGCCAGAAGGACTTGGTCGGATACTGGTCGTTCGACCAATTGGATGGCGACAAGTTCGCCGATGTGAGCGGGTTCCGACGCGACCTCGAAGAGTTCGGCGCGACCTTGTCGACCTACAACGGGGTCAACCCGGGGACGTTGGCCAAGCTCTACACCCTGCCCGACTGGACGGCCCAGAAACCGGCCACGACCCGGATGGTCGGCAGCTTGGCGGCCGTGCCGAGCACACCCAACCTCGACTACGTGGGAATCCGGCTCCAGGCACTGCTCGTGCCGCCGCTGTCCGGCAAGTACACCTTCTGGATCGCGGCCGACGATCAGGCCGAACTGTTCGTGTCCACCGACGAGAACCCGGTGAACAAGGTCCGCTTGGCGTCGGTGCCTTCGCCGACCGGCACCAACGATTGGGAGCGCTTCCCGTCGCAGAAGTCCGTCGAAGTGGATCTGAAGGCGGGCCGTTCCTACTACATCGAGGCCGTCGCCACCGAGGCGACCGGAAGCGACCACCTGGTGGTCCGCTGGAAGCTGCCCGATGGATCCTGGGAAGGAGGCGACCCCAGCCTGCCGATTCCCCAGCGCCGTCTGTTGCCGTACGGCGTCGGAGGCACGGCGGTGGCCATCGGCACCGTGACCACCGAAAGTGTCAACGGTCAGTCGTGGGGCATCCCTCCGCGGTTCGTGACCCTGATGCAGAACAACGACCCGGGATTGGCCGGATTGCCGGTCACCCTGTCGGTGATCGCCATCGGCGCCGGACCGCACGGGGGCGACATGAAGGTGCTGCCGCCCGCCAACGTGTTCGACGAGCGGCTCACCCTGCGTCTTTCAAGCGATTTCGGAGGCCAACCCGAGAGGTTCGACTTCGAGTGGTGGTACAAACCCGACACCGCTGATTTCAAGAAGTCGCTGCTGCCGACGCTCAATGCCGACGGGACCGTGGCCAACGCCAACGGTTGGATCAAGTACACCCCGGGTTCCGGTATGGGCAAGAACATGATCACCCTGGGAGAGAATGGGGAATCCGGCCTCCTGGTGATGTCGGACAACTGGTTCATCGCCCGGTATCGCGGCTACAACGTGGGCAACAACCGCAACGTCTGGAGCCCGTGGATCGGCGATCCGTCGAGCCTCTCGACCCCGTTGCCGATGCTGGCCGAAGGCTGGGTCAAGCGGGTGGTCCGCGGGCTCAATCCGTTCGACGAGCGGGCCTCCGATCTGAGCACCGCCTCCGCCTCCGCGCGGATCTCCATGCTGGAGCAGGCGGGTCGGCGGTATGAGGGCGACGTGGCCTTCAATCCGGACCCGAACTACCTGAACCAGATCGGCCTGATCGAGGCCTATGAGACCGTGCTCCGCCGCGCCCGGTCGCTGAGCACCGACGGTTCGCCGCCGGTGAACTACGCTCCGGCCAACAATGCGCTTCTCTACATGGGCAGCCGCATCAGCGACCTCTACACGCTGCTGGGCAACGAAGCCATGGCCGACGCGGCCGACCCGACCATCGGGTTCACCACCAGTTCCAGTACATCCGCGACCAAGGATGCCTACTACGGAGCCGTGGCCTCGTCGATCTTCGCGTTCCAAAACCAGCTCGACTCGTTGCTGGAGGAGGAGTTGGCCTTGCTGCGCGGACGTGACGACAGCTCGGCCGGGGTCCAGGGGGCGCCGATCTACAACCGCCTGTTCTGGAACTTCACCCAGGGCGAGGGCGAGGTCGCCTACGCGCAGGTCTACAACCTGAAGGACAAGAACGCCGACGGAAAGATCGACGAGAAGGACGGCATGATCATGTTTCCTCAGGGGCATGGTGATGCCTGGGGCCACTACCTGACGGCGACCAAGGCCTACTACAACCTGTTGCGGAACCCCAATTTCACTTGGGTCCCCCGCTCGGAGAACATGGTGCTGGCCGGGGTTCCGGTGAAGGTCGACTACCTCGACGAGCGCAAGTTCGCCCTGGCGGCGGCCTCGAAGGCCAAGGCCGGTGCCGACATCGTCAACCTCACCTACCGCCTCAAGTACGTCGAGGAACCCTCCGGTCAATGGCAGGGTTATTCCGACACCGACGCCACCCGCGCCTGGGGCGTGGACGAGTGGGGTATCCGCGCCGGCATGGGAGTTTATTTCGATTGGGTGATGGCCAACGCCATCCTCCCGTCGCAGGACCCGAACCCCGCGCACACCGGCATCGACAAGATCGACCGGACGACCGTCAAGGAGTTGACCGATCTGGCCTCGGCCTTCGGCATGGTCGAGCGGCAGATGGATCAGGCCGATCAGGGCTTGAACCCGCTCGGTCTGGCCCAGGGAGTGGTGCCCTTCGACATCGATCCGGCCTTCCTCGACGACGGTCAGGGTCAGTTCGAGCAGGTGCAGGAACGGGCCAAGGACGCGCTCGACAACGCGATCTCCTCGTTCGACCACCTCAACAGCATGAATCAGGCGATCCGTGCATCCGGTGATTCGGCTCAGGACTTGGAGTATGACTTGGAGATGCAGGATCGGGAATACAACACCCAACTGGTGGAGGTCTTCGGATATCCCTACTCGGGTGACATTGGCCCGGGCAAGACCTACCCCTCAGGCTACGACGGCCCCGACTTGATTCACTACATGTACGTGAACACCCGAGAAATCGGAAATCACAACACACCGCCCGACACAAAATTTACCGGCCTGATGTCGCAATTGAATTCGGAGTTGGAGAAATGGGGTAACATGAGGCAGCGGGAAGCGGTTTCGACCAACGTCTTGGCTGGAAATGAAACCATGGAGATTGAATACCCATTCTCGGCCAAAGGGTTCGCTTTCGAGGCGCCCTCTTCCTGGGGACAGCGTCGGGCACCGGGCAGCTTGCAGGAAGCCGTCTCGGACTTGGTTCAGGCGGAGACTCGCCTCAAGCAGGCTCTTAAAGAATACGACAAGCTCCTCAAGGATATTGATGAACAGGTGACGAGTCTGGATGGTGAAATCGATCTGACCAGAGAAACCGTCAACATCACTCAGGCTGCCAACACCAGGACCTCTGATCTGCTTGGGGAAATCAACAAACTCAAGGCGGTCCAAATCAGCCTGAATCGTGGGCAGGAGGCCGTGGCGTTGATGGGTGATTCCATCCAGGAGTCCGTTCCGAAGAACCTGGTTGCAGGTGCTACCTTGATCGCTGGTTTGGCTGCCGGTGGCGGTGTCATCACCGGAGGTGATTTGGGCTCGGTAGCCCGTGGCGCGGTCAAGGCTGCGTTCAGTCAGTTGGCCATCAATGCATTCGGGATCGGGTCGGATATCGCCGAGATCAGCGTCAACGGTCTCGAAAAGACTCTCCAGACGACCGACATGCAGAGCAGCCTCGACATCACCAAGGCGCAGCTGAAGTACGAGCATCAGCAGAGCCTGAAGCAGGTGGCAGCCATGATGCGTGAAGAGGCTCCGCTCAGATTGGAGATCTACAACCAGAAAGAGGTTGTTCAGCAAGCGGCCGGTCGGGTGCAGAGCGCCTTGGCGGGGGGCCAGCGAATCATCGAAGCTCGCACGGCCTGGCGCAAGCAGTTCGCCGGTCGCGCCACGGAGTTGCGCTACAAGGACATGGCCTTCCGCATCTTCCGCAACGATGCCGTCCGTCAGTACCGCGACCAGTTCGAGTTGGCGGCCCGCTATGTCTATCTGGCGGCGGCCGCCTACGACTACGAGTCGAACATGATCGGATCCGAGGGCAACTCGGGCCGGGCGTTCCTGACCGACATCATCCGTCACCGCTCGCCCGGTGTTGTCCGGGAGGGTGTCCCCATCGCAGGCCTCCCCGGTCTGGCCGATCCGATGGCCCGCATGGGAGCCAACTACAAGGTCATGAAGACCCAGATGGGCTTCAACAATCCGCAGACCGAGACGGGCAAGTTCTCGATCCGCAACGAACTCTTCCGCATCCTCGATGGCACCAACAATGCGGCGGCGCTCTGGCAGGCCAAACTCAAGGAGTCTGTGGTGGCAGACCTTTGGAAGTTGCCCGAGTTCCGTCGCTATTGCCGACCGATGGCTCCGGAGTCCGCGGGCGCCCAGCCGGCCATCGTGATCCGCTTCCCGACCACCGTGACCTTCGGCCTCAACTTCTTCGGTTGGCCGCTGAGCGGTGGCGACAGCGCCTACGATCCCTCGCAGTATGCCACGCGCATCCGTTCGGCGGGCATCTGGTTCGAGGGCTATGACGGCAAGGGAATGTCGATGACGCCCCGGGTGTACCTGGTTCCGGTGGGTGCCGATGTGCTGCGCTCGCCCAACGGGTCCAATTTCGAAACCCGACTCTGGCGTGTGGTCGATCAGAAGATCCCCCTGCCGTTCCCGATCCAGCAGCGCCAGCTGCAGGATCCGAAATACAGTCCCATGCTGGACTCGCTGGGCGGCTCCTTCGTGGAGATCCGCAAGTTCTCCTCGCTGCGTGCTTATCACGACAGCGGTGACTTCGATCCTTCGGAGGCTTCCTCGGACAGCCGCCTGGTGGGTCGATCGGTGTGGAACACCCAATGGATGCTCGTCATCCCCGGTGGAACCCTCCTCAACAACAAGACCCAGGGTCTTGAGTCGTTCATCAATTCCGTCAGCGACATCAAACTGTTCTTCCAGACCTATGCATACTCGGGCAACTAATCGACCGCTGTGGGCGGCCTGTCTCCTGTGGGCGGCCAGTCTGGTGGGTGCGCTGCTCCCGGTGAGCGGAGCCGGTATTCCGGAGCCCTACAATCTGGTCTACGGCACGATCAAGCTGGGCAGTGCGACGGTGACTTCGGCCGATACCAAGGTCGTGGTCGAGGCGCGCCGCTTCCCCACCTCCACCGCATTCGCCAGTTACCGCATGGGATCCCGTGCGGCGGCCGGCAATTACTACGCGTTGCAATTGAGCGTGGAGCAGAAGGTCGCCGGTCAGGCCGTCTCCTCCGAGGCGAGCGAGTCGGGCACCGTGGTGTATCTGACGGTCCTCAGCGACGGCAAGGTGATGGACCAGATCGCCTATACTCTGGGTGCGCGCGGAACGGCCCGACAGATCGACTTCGGCAACGTCGACAACGACAACGACGGACTGCCCGACGGATGGGAACAAGCCTATCTCTACGGGTTGGACAGCGGGCCCGAAGATGATCCGGACCGCGACGGTGAAACCAACAGGAACGAATTCCTGTTGGGCCTCAACCCCTTGGTCATGGATGCCCGCCACCCGGCCGACATCAATCCGGCCGACGGCCGCCTGACCATCCAAGAGGTCTCGGCCTACTACACGGCCTGGCGCAACGGCACCAACAAGTGGGAACAGACTCTGGCCAATGGCACCAAGGTGGCCCGTGGTCCGGTGCCCATCCCGGTGGAATACGTGACTCGTGCCACCTACATCTGGGAGCGGAACGAGAAATACACCCTCAATCCGAAGGCGGCCTCCTCGGCTCCGTTGTGGTGGGTGCCCGAGACCACCACCGGCACCGGCTCGGTCGGTGACGAGGTGGCATCGGTCGATGGCGAACCCGCCGTCGATGGCACGTTGGCCGCACTGGATCCGTCGAAATCCCGACGCGGTGCCTCGGCCGCCTCGGCCAAGTCGGAGAAGAGCCTGATGCGCGTGGTCACCACCGCTCCGATCGCCTTCACGACCGGCGATCTCGTCACCGTGACCAACGATGTGACCCTGCTCGCCGGACTCCGGACCTACGCCGTGGAACACTATCCGCCCGCCGGATGGGAGGTCGTGGGCATCAGCACGGGCGGCTACTACGACTCGGTCTACAAGCGCGTGAAGTGGGGTCCGTTCTTCGATCGCCAGCCCCGGCAACTGACCTACACCATGAAGGCCGTGAAGGGCGCCAAGCCGGTCGACTCGGTCGGACTGCTGGGCGCCAGCGCCTATGACGGCATTCCGGTGCCGATCGAGGGGCAGCAGGCCATCGTCATCCTGCCGGGTGAGGAGCGCACGTTGGTTCTCCAGGCGGGGTCCATGCTGGGGCGGTGGAAACTGCGAGGACAGCCCGGCCGGATCTACGAACTGAGCCGATCGACCAATCTGTCGCAATGGCTGCCGATCCAACAGGTGCCGGCCGACAGCACCGGCGCGGTGGAATTCACGGATGATCGAGCCCTCACCGAGACCTCCGGTTACTTCATGGCTCGGGAGTTGCCTTGATGCCGGTAACCCGACCGGAACGTGTGAGACGGGGGGCGATCGCCGGCTTGTGCGTGGGCGTTCTGGCCCTCCTCTTGGGTTGCGGTGGCGAATCCTCCTCGGTTTCGACCCGGCATCCCAAGTCGCTGGAAGGGTATCAGGAACAGTGCGAGGAATGGGGCAGGGGGTGGTTGGCTCCCGAGCGATTGGCGCAACGCTGTGACCGGGTGATCGTCGCGGCCTGGGATCGGAGCCGGAAGAGCGGAGATCCCTGGTCGGTGTTCGACTCGTTGGAAGTCCCGTTGATTCAGCCCCCCGTGCCGGGGGCGTCCCGGCCTTCGGCGATGGACGGCATCCGGGTCCGGGAACTGGTTCCGGGAACCCTCACGGTGTCCTCCCGCTCGGACCGTGACGCCTGGTCCCGACCCTTCCGGGAGGCGGGCTGGGTCTGCATCCAGTCGGAGTGGCGTACGGTGCGCTGTTCGGTCCAGGGGACCCATCTGACCACCGAGGTGTCGATGAACCTGCACCTGCTGCGGACCAAAGACGTGGTCCGGGCCGAGGCCCGCGGGGTTTGGACTCTGGAGTGGCAGTTGGACAGCCGCTCACCGGCCGCTTCGCCACGATGGGTGAGCGCCCTATGGAAGTCGGGCGAGTGGCTGGAGCAGTCGGGCACGCCCCGATTTGTGGAGCGATGGTCGGCGGCTCTCCAGCCGGCATCCCGGGGCGGTGGCATGGTGGATCCCCTGGTGGTCTCCGACTGGGACGGTGATGGGCGCGAAGACCTGGTCCTGGCCGGGGCCAACCGGTGGTTCCGTTGGGAGGCGGACAGGGGTTGGTCCACCAACCGGGTGATCCCCTTCGATGACGTCCATTTCCAGGCGGCTTCCGTCGCGGATTTCGATTCCGACGGGCATCTGGACCTGCTGGCTCCCGGGGGTCGGCAGTTGCAGTTGTTCCGCGGCGATGGCTCGGGCGGGGTGGTGTTGCCTCCGGTGCTGACGCCGGCGGCGGCGCTGAAGGATCCGATGGTGTTGGCCACCGTCGATCTGGACGGTGATGGTGATCTGGATGTCTGGGTGGGGCAGTACCAGCCGGGTTTCGAATCCGGGCGGACTCCCCATCCCTTCGATGCGGCCACCAACGGGCCCTCGACCTCGCTGTGGCGCAACACGGGTCAGGGTCGATTCGAGGAGTGTCTGGAAACCAGCGGCTTGGACGCGGCCCGGGACCGGTTCGTGTTCTCGGCGGTGTTCCTGGATACCGATGGCGACCGTCATCCGGAGTTCTTCCAGGTGTCCGATTTCAGCGGAGTGGAGCTCTTCCGGGGTGTGGGTCCGGGGAAATTCCGTCGGGACACGACCAACGCCCTGGGCGAGACACGTGGGTTCGGAATGGGGCACGTCATCGGTGATTTCGACCGCGATGGCCGCCCGGACTTCATGATGATCGGGATGAATTCGGTGCCGGCAAGCCGCATGGAAGCCGCCGGGGTCAACCACCCCGGCTTTCCCCAGGTTCGCGAGGGGCGGCGTGAAATGACCCATGGCAACCGGGTCTGGCTCAATCGCGGCGGCGGACGTTGGCAGGTGGCGCCGTGGGAAAACCAGGTCGCCGAAACCGGCTGGTCCTGGGGAGCGACCTGGTTCGATGCCAACAACGATGGCCTGGGTGAATTCTACGTGGTCAACGGCTTCATCAGCAACGAGTCGGCCTACGACTTCCAAGCCGAGCACTGGTCTTGCGAGGTGTATCAGGGCGGGGGCGAGGCCGATCCGGCGCGCGCGGACTATTGGCGCCATCGGTCCCACCTCAAGTCCGAGACCGGGGTTTCGGAAGGCGGACACCATCGCAATCAATGGCTCGCTCCCGTGGGGGCCGATTGGCAGGAGCTGGGGTGGCTGGGAGGAATCGCCCTCCCCGAGGACTGCCGCAATGCGGTGGCCTGGGACTATGATGGCGACGGTCGCCAGGATCTGGTGGTGGTGACTCAGGAGGAATATCCCACGCCGCAGACCGTGCTCCGGGTGTTCCGCAATGAACTCCCCGGAGGCGACTGGCTCGCCGTTCGGGTGCCGCCGCGGGCCGGGGTGTCGCCCTGGGGCGCCGAAGTCACTTTGAAATTGGCCGATGGAACGGTGCGCCGCGACTGGTTGGTGGATCAGCAGGGGTTCCGCACCCAACCGCCCCCCATCGCCCACTTCGGTCTGGGGAGTTCCAAGCCCAAGTCGGTGACGGTGCGATGGCCCGATGGCGTGGAACGGGAAGAATCGGTCGGGTCGGCCAATCGGGTCATCACGCTCTTACGGCCCTGAATCAACGAAGGATGCAATTGAATGTCTCAAGTCGTAGTCCGTGGCCGGGTTTTCTCAAGGCGAGCCCGGTCCTGATGCTGGCCTGCGCACTGCTGATCGGATGTCGCAAGGACGAGGAGTCGGCACCGATCCAGGAGTGGGTGGTTCAGGTGGGGACCCAGAAAGTGTCCCAGGCCGTTTTCGAGGCCGACTGGCTGAAGCGGCAATCACAACAGGAACGTCCCATTGCCTCGGCGGATGTGGTCGGCGGATTCGTCACCGACTGGCAGGCGTATCTGGCCGCCGGACCGATGGGCCTCATGGAAGATCCGGAACTCCAGCAGGCCCTCCGTCGCGTGGTGGCCGGCAAAGTGCGGGAAAAACTCTCCCAGAGTCTTTCCAAGCCCGGTCCGGATGCGCCCATCGAAGCGGTCGAGATCGAGGCGGCTTATCGCACCCAAGCCCAGCGATGGCAGCGACCGCCCGCGTGGAACATCGCCTGGCTGGTAGCCTCGGTGTCCCCGAAGGCCGAGCCTGCCCGTCGGGCCGCCGTGCGCGCACGTCTGGAGGGTTACCGGCGTGACATCCAGGCCAGCGCCGACCCCAAGACGACCTTCGCCATCCTGTGTTCGAATCATTCCGACGATACCGCCACCCGATATCTGCGCGGCGAGTTGGGCTGGTTGCTGCGGGAGCAGTTGACCGGTCGCATGGGTGAGGCCGTCGCGGAAGAGGCGGTGTCGCTTTCGGCGACGAACCGCCTTTCGTCGGTGATCGAGTCTCCGACGCGCATGGTGCTCTTGATGTACTTGGGTTATCGCCCGATTCAGATGAGACCGCTGGATGAGGTGATTCCCCAGATCCGCTCCGAGATCGTCAAGCGACGTGAGGAGGACTCCAAATTAGCGCTCGCCCAGGAGTTGAACCGCCGGGTGCCCGTGTTGACCAATCAGGCGGTGCTCGGTCGTTTGACGGCCCCGGCCCCGCTCCAGACGACGCCACCGGCCCCTTCGCCCATGCCACGCCCTTGATAGGAGGTTCTATGCGATCGATGCTTCCATGGCTTGCCCAGTTCCTGCCAAGCCGGCTCGACTTCCGTCAGGTGATCCTGCCGGTCCTGTTGCTTGCGGGTGTCCTCCGATCCGAGGCCGTGGGCATCGTGACCCGGCGCTTTCCCGCCGATGCCATCGAAGGGCAGATCATCGAAGTGGTGCTCCAGGCCGAGCCTTTGGTCTCCGCCTCGGCCTTCGGTGTCCGAGAAATCCTTCCGGAGGGGGTGGAGTACCTCGGTTCGGACCCGGTCGCGAACTACTCCAGTGCCCAACGGCAGCTGCGCTGGGGCTTGTTCTTCGACGGTCGTTCCCGCCCGCTGACCTATCGGATCCGCTTGCCCGCCGCCCAGACGCTGCTGGGTTGGCAGGGTTGGCTCGATGAGGATGGCGTCTCGGTTCCGGCCACCGGCCCCACCCAGTTGGTGGTCGCACGGCCCAATCCCGGCAGCGTCACCCGGGTGCTGCCGACGTCGGTCGAGGCGGGGGGAACGGTCGGTGTCCGATTGGAGGTGCGTCCGCGCAGCGGCCTGCAGTTCCAGGTGATCGAGGAAACCCTGCCCGAGGGATGGAGCCTCATCGATCTCACGCAGGGTGGGCTTGCCTTGTCGGCCCGCCAGGTGCGCTGGGGCCCTTGGACCGATGATCAGGCGCGCGACATCACCTACCGACTGCGTGCTCCGGCGCAGCCCGGCTCCGGAACCTGGAGCGGTCAGTCGAACTTGGGAGATGATATCGTCGCGACTCTCGGAGCTGCCCGATTGGATGTCGTGGCCAAGCCCCAGGGCTCGGTGGTGCGCTCCTTCGGAGCATTGCGCTACACGGCCGGTCGGGCTCTCACGGTCCGACTCAACGTGACCCCTCCCGAATCCGTCGGCTTGTATGTCGTCGAAGAGACGGTGCCGGCGGGCTGGACGGTCACTCAGGTGGACACCGAAGGCCGTCTGAGCGGCGGCCAGTTGATCTGGGGCGTCCTGGCTGGCAGCACGCCTCGGGAGTTCACCTACACGGTGATGGTTCCGGAGGGGATTTCGGGTTCGGTCCCGTTCGTCGGTCTGGCTCGCTTCGATTCCAATCCCGTGAGCACCACCGGCACGACGGAGATCCTGCCGCTGGAGTTGGCCAAGCCCAAGGCGACCCGGACCCTGCCCGTGGAGTACACCCCCGGTCTGGCCTTCGCGGTGCAGGTGGCGGCCGAACCGTTGGCCGGATCCACTCTCTTTCTGGTCGAGGAACAGGTGCCGACGGGATGTTCCGTCGATTCGGTCTCGGCCGGCGGCGCGGTGTCGGGGGATCGCATCGTCTGGGGCCCCTTCCTCGACGACACCCCGCGCTCGTTCTCCTACCGACTCGTCGCTTCGAGCCTGACCTCGGGCCCGCTGACCTTCTCGGGCAAGATCCGGTCGAGCTTGGGCGAGGCCATCCTTTCAGGCGGTGTCACCTTGCCGGCGCGGCCCCCGAAATCGGGGCGGATAGAGCAGACCCTGCCGACCTATTCCCTACCCGGAGTCCCGTTCCTGGTGACGATGCGTCTGGTGCCGGAGTCGGGGGTGGCCATCCACCTGCTGACCCAATCCATTCCTGAGGGCTGGTCGATTGGAACCATCACCGGTGGAGGGCGTTGGGATGAAGTCCAACGTCGGGTGATCTGGGGTCTGTTCACCGACGACAAGGAGCGCTCGGTCTCGGTCGAGATCCGGCCGCCGATCACCGCGCGGGGTACCTACTCGATGTCGTGCCAGGCGGTGTTCGATGGACAGGCCCGATCGCCGTCCACGAGCAGCACCATCGTGGCCAATCTGCCTCCGGAACTCTCCGTCGTACCGGCGCAGTCGGTGGCCGAGGACGAGACGCTCATTCTGCGTGTTCGGGCCTGGGACCCCGAGTTGCCGGTCAACCAATTGATCCTCTCGGTCACGGTCGAGCCGGCCGACTTGTTTCCGGCCGCCACCCGATCCGCGGTGCGTCAGGGCAACGATGTGGTGCTGACCCTGCGTCCGGCCGCCGAGGCCTCCGGAGCGGCCGTGGTCCGACTGGCCCTGTCGGATGATGTGCAGACCACCCGCAGCCAGTTCGATGTGACCGTGTTGCCGGTCAATGACACCCCGGCCATCACGGCTCCGACCGCGGTGCAGGGAGCGATCGAGGATTCCGAGATCGTCCTCGTCCAGGGCATCCGCATCTCGGACCCCGATCTGGGTTCGGCCCCGTTGGAGGTCGAATTGGAGGCCGCCTCGGGCGCCCGATGGCTGGATCGGCCGCTGCCGGTGGGAGTGCAACGCCTGGTCTCGACGAACGCCGGCCTGCTCCGCCTCCGGGGTGGTTTGGCCCCCATGAATGAGGCGCTGTCGCTGATCGCGTTTCGGCCGGCCGCCGATTTCTTCGGAAGTCAGACCATTCAGGTGCGCGCCAATGATCTGGGATCTTCCGGGCCCGGTGGCCCTCAGACCGGGGTCCGGGATGTGGTCATCGACGTCGCCGGCATCAATGATCCGCCGGGTTTTCGGTCGCTATCCGGGGTGGTGGTCGTCGTGGATGAGGACGCACCGGCGGCCAGCACGGTCTTCCCGGGTTTCCTCAAGGACATCCGGGTGGGCCCCACCAACGAGACGGCCCGTCAGTTGGTCCTGCTCGAGGTCAACGCCGACAATCCCTCGCTCTTCACGGTTCCACCCCGCATCGATCCGGCCAACGGACGACTGCAGTTCACGGTGGCCCCGAACGCGGCGGGCGACACCTGGGTTCAGGTGCAGGCCGTCGACAATGGCGGTGTCGCCGGTGGGGGCGTCGATCGGAGTCCGATCGACCGGTTTCTTCTCCGCATCGAGGCGGTGAACGATGCGCCGGTCTGGAGCCTGCCGAACACCGTTTCGGGGGCTCTCGAAGACTCGTCGGTCGTGTCGCTCAAGGGCATGCGTCTGAGCGATCCCGATGTCGGAGATCAGCCGATGGATGTCACCCTCGAGTTGGAGTCCGAGGCGATCTGGTTGGATCGCCCGCTTCCCAAGGGCTTGCAACGGGTCGGTGGCTCGGAGGGGGTCCTGCGTTGGTGGGGCTCGCTCGATCTGCTCAACCAGGCTCTGGACGAATTGACCTTCAGACCGGCTCCCCAGTTCTTCGGATCTCAAACCATCCGCCTCACCGTCAGCGATCAGGGGTCGGTGGGCAAAGGCGGGGCTCAGGTCAGCACCGTGCTCTTCTCGGCGGGGATCACCCCGGTCAATGACGCCCCCTCGTTCACCCCGCTGCCCGAGGGATTCGTGGTGTCGGTCGATGAGGATGCCTCCGCCACCAACACCACCTTCGCCGGTTTCATCTCGGGGATCCGGGTCGGGCCCACCAATGAGGCGCCCAACCAGACCCTGACCTTCGAGGTCGGTGTCGACAGCCCGGGGCTGTTCAGCCAACCGCCCCAGATCGGTCCCGATGGGACATTGCAGTTCACGCCCAAGCCTCAGGCGTGGGGTCGATCGACGGTGACCTTCCATGCGGTGGACAATGGCGGCACGGCCAATGACGGATGGAACCGCAGCGCCACCAACGCGTTCGTCATCGTCGTCCAGGCGGTGAACGATCCTCCGCAGGTGACCCTGTCGTCGACCAACCTCACCGTGGTGGGCGCGGCTACGGATGACGGCGTCCGCACGGTGTCCGGATTCGTGCGCTCGATCTCCGTCGGTCCCGCCGACGAGGTGGCCGCGGGTCAGCGGGTCACCCTCAGTGTCAACGCCGATCGGGACGAGGCGTTCCGTCAGCCGCCGTCGGTCGATGCCGAAGGCAGGCTCACCATGGCCCTCAGTCCCTATTGGTCCGGTGAAATCACCCTCACCGTGACCGCCACCGACGATGGCCTGAGCAATCCGCCCAACCAGTCGGTGTCCGATCCGATTCTGGTGCGGCTTCGGGTCATCCCCGAAAACCTGCCTCCGGCCGTGGTGTGGTCCGGGGGGTGGAAGATCCCGTCGCCCGCTTCGGGGCAAACCTTCCTGCTGCCCGGAGTCTACCCCGGTTTGACCGAGGCATTCACCGACAGTCTGGACCTGGCCAAGACGACCGCGGAATGGATACCGTCGACCGGTGCCACGGTCGCCATGCCGGTGGTGGCGTACCGGACCGGGCGTAGTGCCGATTTCGCTGGCTTGGCGGGTCTGGAGTTGCGCTGGAATCAGGCCACGGCACCCGTGGGCCGGGGGCAGATCCGACTGAATCTATTCGACCAGGTCGGAGCGACCCAACGCGTCGTACTGCCTCTGGAGTTCGTGGTCGGGCCGGGCCCGCGGATCGTATCCAGCCTGCCTCCCGTGTGGTCGGTCACGGAGTCGGTCACCGGATTGTCCCGATTGAGTCTGCTCGAGGACGCCGCCCCGGTCGCGTTGGAGTTGTCGGGCCTTCCCAGTGGTGCGGTCGGTCCGGTGGTCTGGTCTTTGCAGCAGCCGCTCGAGTCGCCGGTGGTGGACACCGAGATCGTCGGCAACACCTTGTGGATCCGCCCCAAGGCCGATCGCAACGGCAGCGGGTGGATCCAGCTCCGGGCCGATGCCGCCAACGGTCAATTGTCATGGGCGTTCCAATGGGAGGTGACCCCGGTGGCCGATGCGCCCCGCTTGACGCTTCCGACTCTCACCCCGCTGACCGAGGGAGTGCTGTGGTCCGGCCTGGTCCAGGTCCGTTCGGTGGAATACCCAGGGCGACCGGTGGTGTTGCGACTTGAAGGCGCTCCGGCCGGGTTGCAGCTGCGCTCGGACGGGTGGCTCTCCTGGACCCCCGAAGAAATCCAGGGGCCGGGGACGTTCACCGCGAATGTCGTCTCGCAGGATCTGGCGGGTGGGCCCGAAGCCCGGGCCCCGCTGCGGTTCACGGTGCTGGAGGCCAATCTGTCGCCGGTGTTGGCCGCCATTCCCGATGCCGTGCTGCGTGAGGGAACCCCGCTTCAGGTGTCCCTATCGGGCTCCGATGTCGATCTTCCGGCGCAACCCCTGAGCTATTTCCGGGTGGGCGGGCCTTCCGGGGTGTCGGTGACTTCTGGAGGTCTTCTGAACTGGACTCCCTCGGAGAGTCAGGGCCCGGGGAGCCATGTCCTGCGTGTGGCCGTCACCGATGGCACCGTCGCCGTGACCAATCAGTTCAGCGTTCTGGTTCGCGAGGTGAACGAGTCGCCGGTTCCGATCGTGGTTCCGGAACAGACCCTCGATGAACGGGTGCCCTGGACCTGGACGTTGCAGGCCAACGATGTGGACATCCCCGTCCAATCCCTGAGCTATGGACTCTCCAGCGGCCCGGCCGGCGTGAGCGTCAGCGCCGAAGGGCTCCTCCGGTGGACGCCCTCGGAGATTCAAGGGCCCGGAGACTTCTGGGTCTCCTGGTGGGTGAGCGACGGGGTGGTGTCCGCGACGAATCGATTCGGTGTCCGGGTGCGGGAAGTCAACGAACCGCCGCAAGTCGATCCGGCCACGGAGCTGCGGATCGTGGAGGGCTACGAGATGCGCTCGCTCGTCCAGGGCCTCGACCCGGACGTGCCCCAACAAGCCCTTCAATTCCGCCTGGTCGACGGCCCCATCGGCATGAGCATGACCCCCGAGGGTTGGGTCACCTGGCGTCCGGGCGAGAGTCAGGCCCCCACCACCAACGAGGTCTGGATCGCCGTGAATGACGGGGTTGTCTGGGCCACCAATCGGATCGTGGCCATCGCCTCCGAATTGAACGAAATCCCCCTCATCGAGCCGCTGCCCGAGATGACGGTGGTGGCCGGCTTCGAACTGCAGGCGCTGGTCCGGGCCCGCGACATCGACCTGCCGAAGCAGGTTCTGGATTACCGTCTGGCCCAGGGCCCCGCGGGCATGACCCTCCAGACCAACGGGGTGTTGCTGTGGAAGCCGCCGACCACTCAGGCGGTCGGTCGCTATGACGTTCGCGTGCGGGTCAGCGATGGGCGGGATGACGCCGAGGTGGCCACGGTGGTGGTGGTCAAGGCCTTGAAGCTCCCCCCGATCATCACGCCTGTCGGTGACTTGGACTGGACCGAGAACCTTCTCCAACGCCGACAACTCATCGCGGTGGACCCCGGTTCGCAGGGACCCAATCTCCAGTGGACTCTGGTGCAAGGCCCGCCGGGATTGCTGTTGAGCGCTTCTGGGCTGATGGAGTGGAAGCCCGACGAAAACCTCGGAGGCACCGCCTGGCGGGTGACGGTGATGGTGACCAACGGGACCTTGAGCACCGCCGAGACCTTCCAGTTACGAGTGCTTGAGGACAATACGGCTCCAGTCTGGGCCGGCGACCTCCGCCGCACCCTCACGGAACTGGAGCTCCTGAATTGGAGTCTCCCGGTGTCCGACTCGGACCTGCCGGCACAGCCCCTGACCTTCCGTCGACTGGGTGGCCCGGACGGGTTGGTCATCAGGACCAACGGCGTGTTGAACTGGACTCCCACCGAGGCCCAAGGAGGGGCCACCTATCCCGTCATCGTGGCGGTCAGCGACGGTTCCATCGAGGTGACCAACACGGTCGAACTCGTGGTGCTGGAGTCCAACTCGCCGCCCACGTTGACGCTGGAGGGCAGCCTGGTGGTGCCCGAGTCCAGCCCGGTGGGGCTCAGGGTCGTCGCGGTGGACACCGACATCCCGAAGCAGGCCGTGGTGATGCGGTTGATCTCGGGTCCTCCAGGGCTGACGCTGTCCAGCGACGGGGTCGTCCAGTGGCTCCCTCAGGAATCCCAGGGTCCGGGCACCAACCGCTGGGCCGTGGCGGTGTCCGATGGGGTGGTGTCGGTCACCAATCAGTGGGAGCTCCGGGTATTGGAGGTCAATCAAGCCCCGCTGCCGGATCCCATTCCCGACCTGTCGGTCGCTCAGGCAACCCAGCTGGAGGTGTCGGTGACGGCCCGGGATGCCGATCTGCCGGTGCAGCCGCTGACCTGTCGTATCATCGAGGCACCCTTTGGGATGACCGTGAGCACCGGCGGGCTCTTGCGTTGGAAACCGTCGACGAATGTGGCGACCGGAACCTACCCGATCCGCCTCGAGTGGAGCGATGGCCTGACCTCGGCGACGATCTCCGGAGGCGTTCTGGTCAAGCCCGCGATCCGCCCCCCGGTCATCCTGCCGGTGCCGGCGTTGAGCTGGCTTGAAAACCAGAGCCACTCGTTCCGCCTTCAGGCCGTGCCGGGCAGTGGCTCGGTGAGCAATCTGGTCTGGAGTCGGGTGGTGGGCCCTCCCGGTCTCACCGTGAGCCGATCGGGCGAGGTGACGTGGACACCCGACGAACGCAGTGGAGGCACCAATTGGACGGTGGCCGTGGTGGTCAGTGATGACCAGTCGGCCGCTGGCCTGGATTTCCAGATCCGGGTCGTCGAAGACAATCAGCCGCCGGTGTGGGTCGACTCCCCCAGGGTTCTCGTCCGCGAGTTGGATCGGTGGGTGTGGTTCCTCCAGGTGCAGGATGGGGATGTGCCGGCCCAGCGCCTGATCTTCCAGCGGATTTCGGGTCCGGCCGGATTGGCCGTCAGCAGCGAGGGGGTGGTGAGCTGGGTTCCGCCTTCGGGCAGCAGCTCGGGCCCCCATCGGTTGGCCTTCAGCGTTTCCGACGGGGTGGTCTCGGTGACCAACCAGTTGGAGATCGTGGTGGGCAAGGAGGCGAACGTGCCGCCGGTCTGGACGGATGTCGGTTTGCGCCGCGTCTCCGAGGGCTTGCTGATGACCTTCAATCTCAAGGCGGCCGATGCCAATCAGCCTCCCCAGCCGTTGACCTACAAGCGGGTCTCGGGTCCGGATGGCCTGACGGTGAGCGCCACGGGGCAGGTCAGTTGGAGACCCACCGAATCCCAGGGTCCAAGCACCAACCGGGTCGAGGTGAGCGTCAGCGATGGGTTCGTCGAGGTGCCGCAACAGTTCACGGTGATCGTGCGCGAGGTCAACTCGGCTCCGCTCTGGTCGGAGATCGGCACTCGACGGATGACCGAAGGATCGACCTTGTCGTTCACCTTGAAGGCCAGCGACACCGACTGGCCGGCCCAGTCGCTCACCTATCGGTTGGTGGAGGGGCCCGAGGGCCTGGTGGTCACCAGCCAGGGCCTGCTCAGTTGGAGGCCGAGCGAGGCCCAGGGGGCCAGCACCAACCGGGTCCGGGTCGGCGCCAGTGACGGCCTGGCCACGACCGAGCAGTCGTTCGACATCGTGGTGCGCGAGGCCAACCAGTCGCCGGTTTGGCTGACGACGGCGGCGACGCGGAGAGTCTCCGAGGGGCTGGGACTGGCCTTCAATCTCCAGGCCGCGGATGCGGATCTGCCGGCCCAGCGGTTGGTCTATCGGCTGGAGTCGGGCCCTGCGGGGCTGACCGTCAGCACCAACGGCGCTCTGGCGTGGGTGACGACCGAGGCCGACGGCCCCAGCACCAACCGGGTGCGGGTCGGCGTCTCCGACGGCACGGCCTCGGTGCCCTTGGAATTCGACATCGTGGTGCGCGAGGTCAATCAGGTTCCGGTATGGACCACCGTAGTGGGCACGCGCCGGGTCAACGAGGGAGCGCTTCTGGCCTTTTCGGTTTCGGCCACCGACGCCGACCTCCCGGCTCAACCCCTGACCTACCGACTGCTCAGCGCTCCGTGGGGCATGACCTTGGCGACCAACGGACTGTTGAGTTGGCGACCCACCGAAGTCCAGGGCCCGAGCACCAATCGGGTGCGGATCAGTGTGGGGGATGGGGTCGCGACGGTGCCGATGGAGTTCGATGTCATCGTCCGCGATGCGATCACCGGATCGCCGGGACCGACTCTGGGCCTTGTTACAAAGGCCGACGGCTCTTGGAGCCTCCAGATCAGGGGAGTCGGCGGGGCCCGATATCAGGTGGAGCAAGTCACGGTGTTGGGCGCAACCTGGGCGGCGATCCCGGGGGTGCCCGAAGTAGTGACGCAGGGTTCTCAGGTGCCGGTGGTTGTGGACCTGCCGTTACAACCGGAAACGATGCGCTTCCTGCGGCTCGGGAGGCGCTGATTGAGTTTCGGTGTGCCATCGCCCCCAAAAAACGCTCGCAACCGAGGTGAGTTTCTGAACCCGTTTTCGACAGACGGCGCAAAATTCTGTTCGACAGAAAAAACGTAACGGTCAGTGTAACAATGATTCGCATGGGAGCGTTCTGCAAAAGTCGGACGGTGTGGGCCTTGTCATTCGGGCTCTGGCTCTGCAACTGCGGGTTGCAGGGCTCCCAGACTCCCACGACCAGCGTTTCCGGGTCGGTCAACACGGCTGTCGCCAATGCCACCGCGAGTGCTGCCACGCCGGATTCCATTTCCTATCAAGGGCGACTGTCCGATGGGGGCTCTCCGGCCAGCGGTTCTTACGATTTCCAGTTCACTTTGAAAGATGCGGCGTCGGCTGGTAATTCCGTAGGTGAAGCCATCAAACAGACATTGACTGTCCAGAATGGGGTCTTTTCCGCCTCGTTGGCTTGGGGTCCTACCGTGTTCACCGGTGCCGCCCGGTGGATCGAAGTTCGGGTGAGGCCGACGCCCTCAGGTGGCAGCTCGGTTCCGGAATCCGAGGCGCCTTACGCCGTGTTGGAACGTCAACGAATCCAGGCCACCCCCTATGCGTTGCGATCGCTGTCCTCGGCGACGGTCGAGTCGGTGCCGGTCCAAAGTCTGCCGGCTAGCGTTCCTCTGATCGGTTCAGGCGGTAAACTCGATAGCGCTCTCTTGGCCTCCGATATCGCCAGATCCGCCGAATTGTCGGCAGTGGGTGCCAGTCTCAAGGAATTGCAAAGCCAATGGCTGTCCTCGCAGGCAGTATTGAGTAATCAATTGGTTGCCTTGACCCAGGAGAACGCCGTATTGAAGCAGTCGGTCCAAGTGCTGTCGGCGCCCAGCCGGTCGGGGTGGATGGCGGCTTCGTTCAGTCCTGCCGATCCGGATCTGGTGCGCGATGGGTTCTCGCTGGTTTCCACGGTGCCGGCCCCGGGTTGGGTATCGGGGTCGTCAAACAGTGCGCCCACCGCCCGATCCGTCGCCTCTTCGGTGTGGACGGGTCAGGAATGGATCCTCTGGGGTGGACAGGCCGCCGGCAATCTTCCCGTCAAGACGGGGGCTCGGTACCGACCGGACCTCGACCTGTGGTCGACGGTCACCGCCTTGGATGCGCCGGTGGAGCGATCGGGGCATTCGGCGGTTTGGACCGGCCAGGAAATGATCGTGTGGGGAGGGGTCAATCGAGGGATTTACCTCAATGGCGGGGCCCGATACACGCCCACCCCGCAAGGGTGGGTCACCGTCAACACCGCTGGGGCTCCGTCGGCTCGGACCGGGCATGCGGCGGCGTGGACGGGGCGGCGCATGGTGATCTTCGGGGGGCGGAACAACACGGGAATGCAGGCCGATGGTGGTTTGTACGATCCCGTCGGCAACGGATGGTCCCCGTTGCCGTTGAACGGAATGCCGCCAGGAGCCCGAATGGGGGCGACGATGATTTGGACCGGGAATGCCCTGATTGTCTGGGGAGGTTTCTCGAACACCGGTCACTGGGCTTCTGGTGCCGTGCTCTCGTTCGATGCCCAAGGAGTGCCCGGAGTTTGGACCAACTTGGCGGCGCCGTCGGGATTTTCGGGGCGGATGGGCCATGTCGGTGTCTGGGACGGCCAGCGCTTGATCGTCTGGGGTGGGCGCAGCAGTTCCGGTCAGATTCTGGGCGACGGGGCCGTTTGGGATTCTGTCACCGGAGTCTGGACCGTTCTGGATAATACCGGTGCGCCGACGCCCCGGTTCGATGCCGCGGGCGCGTGGACCGGTGAAGAACTGGTGGTGTTGGGCGGGAGTACTTCGATGGTCCCGGCCGGCATCACCGCAACCGGTGCCGCTTGGAGGCCTGGAACCGGTTGGCGTCCGTTGCCCGTGCCCGTGGACGGAACAGCCCGGAGTGCAGCGCTCTCCGCTTGGACGGGTTCCTCTCTTCTGGTCTTTGGCGGAAGGTCACCGACAGGCTTTCCAGTGGCGGATCTTCAGCGGTTGGAGGTCCGCTCCCCTTGGTATCTCTATCGGCGCGGCGCGCTTCCGAAAACGACTTCGTCGGCCTCCACCCCATGAAACGCTCATTTTTGCCCAATTTTGGGTTCTTCCTGCTCATTCAGATCCTCTGGATCCTCCCAGCGAGTTCCCAATGGATCACCCAGACGAATCTGCTCAAAGGCGGATGGAATGCCGTGTATCTGCACGTCGATGCCAGCCACGCCCCGATTTCCGAGGTGCTCGCAGCCGCGACCGATGTGGAAGAGGTCTGGTTGTGGACCCCCCCCTCGGGCGAACAGTTCTTCGACAGCCCTCAGGCGCCCACCGAATCGGGTTCCCAGTGGTCCAAGTGGACCCGATCTCTCGGGGCGTCGTCGCCCTTGCAGCGGCTGATCCCCAATTCGGCGTACTACGTGCGCGTGAACTCCTCGCGGACTGACTACACTTGGACGGTCAAAGGCAGGCCGGTGGCTCCGCGTTATCAATGGTCTAGCTCCGGACTCAATTTCATCGGGTTTTCAACGCCCTCGGGTCCGATGGGGTATGAGCGATTCTTTCTGCCGTCACCCGCCTTGTTGGAATCGTCGGAGATCTACCGGTCTCCGGGCGGGGCCTTCGGTACGGGCAATCCGCTCCGCCTGTTCGATTTCGCCCGCACCACCTTCACCCGGGGCGAGGCGGTCTGGATGCGGGTCAATACGGGTTTCAACCGCTATTTCGGGCCCTTCGAGGTGAGTTTACCGAGCTCTCGGGTCATTTCGTTCGGTGTGGATGGCACTCAGTACAGTTTTCGTCTCCGCAATCAGTCGGCCACCACCAACATCATCACGCTGCGCCTGATCACGTCCGAAACCCCTCCGACGGGGCAAACCAACATCGTGGGGGCTCCTCCGATCTTGGTGCGTGGAACCCTGGATCCGGCTACCTTGCTCTACAGCTCGGTTCCGCTGATCGCGGGGACCACCAATCTTCGGAATGGGACCTTCTCGTGGACATTGCCGCCCAAAGGGAGGCCCGGGTCCGATGTCCAGGTCGTCCTGGGATTGGCGCGTGATCAGATGCTGGGCAATCCGGGAGATCTCAGCGCCGGGGTGCTCCAGTTGACCGACGACCAAGGTTTGATGCGCATCGATCTGGGTATCGCCGCCGTGAAGGGATCGTTGGCAGGGCTGTGGGTGGGCGATGCGCAGGTCTCGCAGGTGGTTCAATACCTCGTCAACTACCAGAGGGATCCGGTGGGCAAACCGGTGATCAAGCTGACCGAAAAAGACGGTGCCTACGCGGCGTTGAGCACCAACGCCATTCTGGGCTCCGTGCCTCGAGCCTTTCCGCTCCGATTGATCATGCATGACGACGGCACCAACAGTGTTCTGCTGCAGCGGGTGTTCCTCGGGACCGACATCACGACCAATCCGATCGTGGCCACCGAGCAGCGATTCCTGGACCCCGATCGCCTCGGATCGGCCCGTCGCATCTCGGCTGCGCATTTGCCGTGGAGTGCGGCCAACGTGTCCTGGCCCATGACGCTGGTCAGCAATGTCTACCGGGCCAGCGTCGTGACCCCCCACGATTCGGTCGGGGTGAACCCGTTCATTCACCAGTACCATCCTGATCACGACAACCTCAACGCGTCATTCACCCAGGTTCTTCCCAAGGGTCGTGAGTCCTATGGCATCACCCGGACGATCTGGCTCAGTCCGCAGGTGCCGGCCACCGATTATCTCGGGCAAACGGCCGGATCCTTGGAACGCAAAGGCATCTATGACGAGACCATCACGGTGGAAGGTGCCGGGGGCAGCAGCCGCACGTTCAAGGTGGTCGGCACGTTCACGCTGAACCGGATCAGTTCCATCTCCAAGCTTACCCAATAATTTTCCAATCCCTGAGTCACCATGATTCAACCAATGAACTCGACGAGTATGTGTTCCCAGAAGCCGGTCTCCCGATGGTTTTCGCCTCTGCTGTCCGCCAACGCGTGGATGGGGATCGTCTTGGCCATCTGCCTGGGTGCTTTGGGTCTTGAAGTCCAGGCCCAAACCCCCAACGGCTTTCCGCCGAACCTGATGACCTACCAGGGGTATCTGGTGGACGCCAACGGCAACCCGCTGGCTCCCAACAATCCGATCAATTTCACGGTCGTCTTCCGCATCTATGCGACTTCCACCGGAGGCAGCGCGCTGTGGGCCGAGTCGCAGACGGTGACCGTCGACAAGGGCAACTTCTCGGTCGTGCTGGGTGAGGGGGGCGCGCAGGGCAGCGAACCGCGCCCGGCCATCTCGACGGTGTTCACGTCGAGTACCGCGTCGGACCTCTACATCGGCATCACCGTCAACGGGTTGTCCGGCGGCAACACCGAGATCCTGCCCCGACTGCGCCTGTTGACCTCGCCGTATTCTTTTCTGGCCCGTGCGGCCAATGGGTTGGCCGGCAGCGATGGCGCTTCCCTGATTGCCTCCGACGCCGGGCGTCTGCGTATCAGCCAGAGTCTCCAGTCCACGGGCGGCAACCCACGAGGCGACAATGCGGTGGATTTGCAGACTTCCAGGAATTCCTCATCGCCGGGGCAGGTGGCCAGCGGTGCCTACTCGGTGATTTCGGGTGGATTCAACAACACGGCCTCGGGCCAGTCGTCCGTGGTTTCGGGCGGTGCGGGCAACACGGCTTCTGGCCAAGGTTCGTTCGTGGGTGGCGGTGACAACAACATCGCAAGCGGCGGTTTTGCATCCATTCCCGGCGGCACTTGGAACCAGGCTTCGGCGAATTTCTCTTTCGCCGCGGGCCGTCGGGCCAAAGCCCTCCACGAAGGCAGCATCGTGTTCGGCGATGCCCGGGATCAGGACAAGTCGTCCACGGGCAACAATCAGTTCATTATCGGCTCTTCGGGCGGTGTGGCCATCAACACCACCCCGGCTTCCGGAGTCGCTCTCACGGTTTCTGGCCGGGTCAAGGCCGACAGCGCCGAGTTCGGCTCCATGAACGTCACCACGCTGGCTTCCACATCGGTGTCGGGTTACGGCACCATCCCGGTCGGGGGCATCATTCTTTGGAGCGGTGCGATCACCGCGGTCCCGGATGGTTGGGCCTTGTGCGATGGCAGCCAGAACACTCCGGATCTCCGAGGTCGTTTCGTCATGGGGGCGGGTGGCTCGGGTTACCGCGGCGTCGGCACGACGGGTGGAGCGGAGACCGTGACCTTGTCTGTCGGTCAGCTGCCGGCCCACAACCACCAAGTTTCAGGAACCACCAGTACCGACGGTAATCATACCCACGTTTACAACGATTACTATTTCTCGGAATGCTGTCCCAGCTGGGGATGGTGGGGCAGTGGCGACAGCGATGGTGACAACCAGCCTCGCGGCACGGACCGCACCTCGGGCGCAGCCGGTGCCCACGCCCACACGTTCAATGTGACTTCAGCCAGCACCGGAAGCGGCCAGGCGATCGACAAGCTGCCTCCGTTCTATTCCCTGGCTTACATCATGCGGATCCGGTGAGTGATCGGTGTGGGCAACTCTAGGTTTCTCAAGCCATGCACAATCGTCTCATCCCCCTTTATTGCCTAGTGGCAGCCCTCTGGGTCTCCGGGGTGCAGGCCCAATCCATTCCGGGCCCTGCGGAGCTTCGACCCGATTTGACCGCGTTCAACCTCTCCTCGGCCAGAGGTGTGCCTGTCTCCAGCGTGGTCAACACCCCGGTCGGGTCGGATGGCAGGGCCCCGCGGGAGGGCACCCAGTTGCCGCCATTGCCTTCGGGCGGAGCCACGGTGCGTCAGTTCCAATCGGCCATCTTCTTCGGATCCGGGGTGCGACCGGTGGCTTCGGCCCAACTGCGGACTAACCTGAGTCTGGCGGGCAACGCCGTCACTCTGGATCTGCCGCGCTTGGGCGGCGGGACTCCCACCCACATTCTGCTCCGCGCCCGGGTGGGCAGCCCCATCGTGAGTCGGGGGGTCAATTACCTGTTCGGTTCCATCATTCCGGTGCCCGACACCGACGAGAACGGAGTATTGCTGTCGGCGCGCAACCCGGCCATCCGCAAGGAGGACTATTGGAGCCCGGAACCCTATTCCACCAACAAGCACGCCGGAGCGCCCTACTACTGGAGCCCGAATGCGCGGGTGGTCTTCGCCACCAAGCCCGGTTCCATCACCATCACCTGGAGGAGGATCGCGGGGCTTTCGGCCCAACCGGCGGGCACCGCCTATCAGGAAACCGGCCTGTGGTATACCACCTTCCAACAGAGGGTGCTGGTCTCGGGTTCCCTATCGAAGCCGTCCCGGGTGATTTATTGGACCCAGGGTGATTTCGCCAAGATGGGCAAGCCCGTGGATGTGCCCGGCAACCGCGTCTCCGACATCAAGGTTGTTTACAACGATCAGATCCCCGAACGGGTGGATGTGGCCTATCCGTCGGCTTCGCAAATCGCCGACCCGAAGAACGAGGGCGAACGCACCTTGGACGAGCGCCGCACATTGTGGTTCGAGCGGTCCACCTCGCAGATCCTCGCCTACAATCGGGAGGGGCGTGTGTTCGTGGAGATCTTGGGTGACGCCAATGCGGACGGAGCCAGTCGCCGGCATCTGGGCTATGAGATCGTGGATGTCCTGCAGCAACCGCGACCTCAGGACATCACAGTCGAGCTTGGGGATCGTATCCCGGCGTTCGCCGATCTGTCTCGAGACTACTCCTCGTTGTTCCCCAAACCTCAGGTCCAGATCGGGGACCGGTTCTACGAGTCCACTTCCAGCAATCCGTCGCTGCCCGAGGAGCTCTACGCGGCCCGGGAGACCAAAAACCAGAACGACCTGCTCGTGTACTGGATGGATCCCGGCATCGAGGGGTTGATGTGGCCGCGGGTGTTGGCCCGATACAACCTGCGGTGGCCCGTCGATCTGGCGCGGTACAGCCACTACCTCCGCCCTCAGGTGGCCACCAAGGACGACGCCAAAGGCTCTGCGGTGTTGATGGATGCCAGCAGCACGCCGCTGCTGCTGTACCAGGACCCCCTGGACCAGCCTCGAGCGTTCTTGGATCCCGATCTGCAATTCTATACGCACCTCACTCCGACTTATCCGGCCCACCGGACGCTGCTGCGCTACAGCAAGGGTGAGCGGCTCTACTTCGAGCGGGTGTTCTCTTGGTTGGATTCCAACCTGAAGTCCTCAACCTGGGTGGGTTCAGTGGCCACCAATCTGAACACCTGGAACCCGACCAACCAGACCTTGACCTTCCCCCGACAGGCCGAGGCTCCGCGGGTGATCGCCCAGACCGTGGATGTGGGACAACGCATCACCGCACCCGAGGGTGAGTTGGGTGCCGGATCGGGCCAAAGTTATTTGGCGGGTCACATCCGCAGCGGCACCTCGTACAACCCCGGAGCCTACAAGAATCCGTTCTCCGAGGGTTTCGAGGCCGCCAACTCGGGCTCGATCATCCCGGTGAACGCCATCCCGGGCCGCAACTCGTTGGAGGTCTGGTGGTTCCGGCGGGACGTGGTCTTGCAGCGCAATGGAATCGCCGTTCCCAATTGGCCTTCGGTCATGGGGCGCTACACCTTGCAGTTCCCCACCGCTCCGCGCGAGATCGTCTTGGCGAGCAATGCGGGCACCGGCGGACTGGCCAGCCTGGAAGCCAAGGGGAGCATCTACTTCGAGAACGATCCGAATGCGATCGGCTACAACCCGAACGAAGAGCATGCCTTGATGATCGGGGGCCAGGGTTACGCGTTGCGCGATGATTTGAACATCACCAGCGGGGGCAACTTCTCTTCGTTGCCGTTTGTATTGATCGACCACACCGGTAGTGACGGGCGCCCCAGCATGGCCGTGTTCCGGGTGCTACGGGAGAAGCCCGAGGCTGGTTTGCTCTTCGACTACGTGGTCGAAGCGGGTAAGATTCTTCAGGCACCCATGCCGTTGCCCTTGATGCAGGCTCCGACCGAGGGCGAGGGCGTTGGCTTGGTCAACTACAACCAAGAGACGGTCTTGGGAGCCAATCAGGGCAACCTGCCGGTCAACTGGAACCAAGCCCGTGATGGAACGGGCCCGTTCAAGCACTACCAGTCGTTCAGCATCCGCGACCGCAAGGAGTCGTTCTGGGTATATCGTGGGCTTCACCTCGAACCCAATCTTCAATCGGGCCGCTACAACTCCAGCACGCGGGCCTTCGAAGCCTTGCCGGCCGCCACGGCGATATCGGGCCGTCCGTTCAAGTACTACATCCACGCCTCCCGCCGGGCCGAGGCGCTCATCCTGAAGCCGGGTTCCGCGCCGTTGCCCGCTTGGTTGCGGGCCGACATCGACTCCAAGGGCTTTCTGTTGACCGGTGAGCCTCCATCGGCCGAGAGCGCGGCGAGCAACTACTCCTTCGATCTGATCGATGTGGGCATGAACCAGACCAACCGGCTGACCCTCAATCTTCAGGTCCGGAACAACGGAACCGAAGTGACTCAGGCCCCCTTGGCACTGACGAGTCAGACCGTGGATGGGACCTCCGTCCAGTTTGTGGGCCGGCCCCCTTTCCTGGCCGCTCGGGCCTCCGACACCAACAGCTTCTCCATGCGGTTCTACTACAAGACCCTGGATGGATTCGCCTGGCCCAATCAGCCGCCCATCCCGGTGGGGACGATCGTGCCGTACTTGCGAGTCCCGGGATCGGTCGCCGGCACCTATGTCGGTGCCCCGGCCGACAAAACCACCGCCGCGTTGTCCATCACCTACCGACCGGTCTGGCCGTCCATACCTGCTGTGATCCAGCCCGGACAAACCCTCACCACTCCGGTGAACGGATTGCCGGCGATCCGGGGTCAGACCAGTGCGCAGATTTTGTACCAGCAATCCATTGCCACGAATTTCAACCTCAAGAGGCCCAGTGTGGTCCTCGTGGATCCCACCCGGCGCAAGGTGGCCACGTTGGCTTCGGTCGGTTTGGATCGACTGCCTTCCGGAGTGCTGGCCGAGCCCAATCAAGGTCTCACCTATTTCCCCAACCTGCCCCCGCATCTGGCCACGCGGGTGTTCTTCGATCCGAACGTGGGTCCGAGCGGGGCTCTGGTGCTCAAGGGCGAGTTCAAGGGTGAATTCCCGGGTCGCGAGTATGTCCAGATGAACATCCTCCGAGGAACCGGTGATCGTGAGGACCTGAAGACCGTGTTGGATCTGTGCCCGGCGAGTCCCGCCGAGGAGAAGACCAAGTGGGATCAATTGGTCAACAGCCTGACCGCGGTGGTGGATACCTTCGTCGAGAACCCGAACATCCCGGGCCAGTACGTCATCGACCCGCAGAAACGGGCCACTGTGGGTGTCTCTTCCGTGGCGGAAATCACCGACGAGGATACGGCGGTCGATTCCTATGCCCTGAGCACCAGTGGCCCCGGCTACGGCATGGTGTCGGTCATCGTGGGCAATGGTTCGGCCTTCACTCCGAAGGGTGAGCCCGTGTCTGTGCTGGTCTTCAAGGTGGATGGCGGATTGTGGCCCGGTGAGCTTCGGGTGATCCCGTCGGCCAACCCCCTCAATGAATTGCTCACCTTGCAGCACACCCCTGATCTGGCCGGACGCTTTGGTGAGTACGAATACGATTGGCGTATCGCCGCTCCGGTGGACGGCGCTCCGCCACCGATGGACGCCACCATGTCGCAGTGGATGGCCCTACAGAGTGGAACGGCCATGCCGCGCTACACCTTGGGTGGCGCCGGCGTGCGCGTGTTGTCGGACAACTACCTCATCATGCGATACCGCTCGACCAACACGGCCGATCCGCAGATCGGACAGTGGTCGCGGTGGACGGAGCCTCAGTTGGCCGAGGGTTGGATCAAGCGGGTGCTCGCCGGGATCAATCCCTTCCAACAGCGTGTGACCGACCTCTACAACAATCCGGTCAACACCGACGTCAGCGTGCTGGCGCAGGCGGGGCGCCGCTGGGAGGGCGCCGTCGCGCTGAGTCTCAACAACATCAATAGCGCCGGATTGATCGAGATCTACGAGACGGTCCTCCGCCGGGGGCGAGACCTGAGCATCGATGCCGGGATCAACTATGGCCCCGCCAATGACGCCTTGTTGCTCGTGGCCGGCTATCTGAATGATCTCTACACCCTGATGGGGGATGAGGCCTATGCGGATTCCGCGAATCCGACCGTCGCGGTCGGAACTGGCGATTCCGCCGACGGTGGCGTGGCCACGTCGAAGTTCAGCTTCTCCGGTCAGGTCGGCTCCTTGCTGGAAGAGGAACTGGCCCTGCTCCGCGGTCGGGATGATTTCATGCAACCGGGCGTGCAGACCGCACCGGCGTACAACCGGATGTACTGGAACTTCACCCGTGGCATCAATTCGGGCGAGGTCATCTACGTTCAGAACTACAACATCAAGGATCTCAACAACGACGGCGTTTTGGACGCGTTGGATGCGGCCAAGGCCTATCCGCAGGGCCATGGTGATGCCTACGGGCATTACCTGACCGCGCTGAAAGGGTACTATGGACTCATCGTCAATCAGAACTTCGACTGGGTGCCTCGCACCGAGGCCGTGACCATCCTGGGCAAGCCGGTCCAGGTGGACTATCTGGACGAACGGAAGTTCGCCGCGTCGGCTGCGGCCGTCAGCCAGATGGGAGTGGAGATCATGGAACTGGTCTTCCGCCAATCGTATCGTTCGGGAGATGTCCAGGGTTGGAACCGCTTTGGCGAGACCCGATCCAACACCAACAGGGTGGTCACCTCGGTGCGACACTGGGGGTTGGATCACTGGGCCAGCCGAGTCGGTCAGGGATCCTACCTCCATTGGGTGATCGGCAATGCGACCCTGCCTGCCGTGGATCCGGACCCGTCCCACGAGGGCATCCAGAAGATCGACCGCACCACGGTGCTCGAGTTGACCCAATTGCCGCTGACCTATCGCCAGACGCAACAGATCCTGGACAATGCCGAGGCGGGCCTCACGCCGCTGGGCTTGCCGCGGGACAGCGTGGCGCTCGACATCAATCCCAACTTGGTGACAGGGGCGAACCCCAAGGGCCACTACGAGCAGTTGTACGATCGGGCGATCGGGACGCTCGAGAATGCCGCCTTGGCGTTCGATGAGGCCCGGACCATGTCCGAGGGCATCCGGTCGCAGGAGGACAGCCTCGAGGAGGTGAAGTCCAAGATCTCCGACGCGGAGCGGGCGGTCACTTCGCAGTTGATCGAGATCTACGGATCTCCCTACTCCGATGACATCGGCCCGGGGAAGACTTTCCCTCAGGATTATGTCGGGCCGGACCTCGTGCATTACCTGTACGTCGACATGCCCGAGAATCTCTTCCCCGAGGAGATCGGCGATGCGGACACCGAGTTCGAGATTGCCATCCGTGGCCTACCTACGGAATGGCAGGGGGTGCAGACTCCCGAGGAGTTCGCCGACTTCCCGGTCTTGACCAATTACACCGTGCGGGTGACGGCCGGTGGTTTCACGCCTCGGCCCGACGAGTGGTCGGGACGGCGGGCATCGCCGGGACGCATCCAACAGGCCATTTCCGGGGTTATTGCCGCCCAGCGGCAGTTGGCCAATGCGGCCGCTGGTGCTCAAGGGGCCTTCGACGACATGCAGGCCACCTTGAACCTGTACAAGGCCAACCAGTCCACTCAGGACGAGATCGACAAAGCCCAACTGGGACTGCTGATCGCCGATCAGACATTGAAATCGGTTCTTTTAGCCAATGACCTGTTTGAAGTGTTCACCGAGACCACGAAGGCAACGGTAGGCAATTTGACCGACGCTGTGAGGGAGGCATTGCCTCAATCGCTGGTCGCGGGTCTTGCGGCGGGTGGTGACCTCACTTCGGGCGGACGGGCGGCTCTCGAATCCGCCGGCGGTGCGGTCGAGGAGGTTCTCGATAAATTGAAGGCGGCCCGGTTGGCCGTCGTGAAGTCCCTCGAGTTCGCCTCCGAGACCTCGGCCACCTGGACGGAGTACGGATACATCGCTCCGCGGGAGGGCCTCATCGAGATGCGGCAGACCCTCAAGGATCTGGCCGACCAATTGGGGGATGCCCAGGGGCAGCTCACGACTGTCAACCAGCGCCAGCGCGAACTGTACGACGCTCAGATGAAGCTCCGATCGGTGGTGGCGGAAGGTGAGCGGATCCAGGCCGATCGTCAGGCATTCCGCACCCGATCCTCGGCCGTCATCCAGGGTTACCGGACGCGCGACGTAGCCTTCCGACTGTTCCGCAACGAGAAGCTGGATCGATACGAGAAGCTGCTCAATCTGGCCGCGAGCTACACGCTCTTGGCCGCCAACGCCTTCGACTACGAGACGGGCCTCCTCAACAGCCAGAGCGGCAAGGCCTACGTAGACCGCATCATCCAGGCGCGCGCCTTGGGCGTGGTTCGCAATGGCGTCCCGCAGTTCACCGGCAGTTCTGTCGGTGATCCGGGGCTTTCAGGAGCCTTGGCCGAAATGAATGCCGACTGGTCGGTGCTCAAGGGCCGCTTGGGTTTCAACAACCCGGATGGATACGGCACCACGGTCTCACTGCGCACCGAGAACTATCGGATATTGCCCGGAGCCGACGGGGACATGAACTGGAAGGACGTGCTCAACCGGGCTCGTCGCGACGATGTGTTGGACGATGTCGATGTGCGCCGGATGTGCATGCAGCTGGATCGTGGCGATGGGCTCGCGGTTCCGGGACTGGTCATCGAGTTCGACACCACGATCGCCGAGGGCATGAACCTCTTTGGTCAAATCTTGGCCGCAGGCGATCACGCCTACCACAACAGCGCCTTTGCCACGAAGATCTTCGGGATCGGAGTGGCCCTGGAAGGGTACAAGGGAATGGACACTCCGTTCCCCAATGCCTCGGCCATCGGTGCGGCCGGAGCCATCTCGCCGGCGGATCCCACGCTGGCCTTCATGGATCCGACGGCACTGGCGGCCACGCCCTACGTGTACCTGATCCCGGCCGGATTGGATTCGATGCGGAGCCCGCCCCTGGGTGACGAGAGTCGGGTGCGCACTTGGTCGGTCCAAGACGTGACGATTCCCATGCCCTTCAACATCGGCAACTCCGACTTCTCGAACAAGCAGTTGTGGCAGAGCTCCCAATCGCTCTCCGAACCCTTGTTCTCGGTCCGCAAGCACCAGGCTTTCCGCCCCGTGCCCTCGGCGGCGGTCTTCACTCCGAACATCTACGGATCCAATGGAGGCTTGTCGCGCTCGCAATTCACCAACTCCCGGCTCATCGGGCGTTCGGTCTGGAACAGCAAGTGGAAGCTGGTCATCCCGGGGCAGACGCTGCTCAACAACCCTTCCGAGGGTCTCGATCGGTTCATCCAAAGCGTGAAGGATGTGAAGATCCACATCGTGTCCTACTCGTTCTCCGGCAACTAACCCTATCGCGACATGATTTCCCTACGATTCCTACGCCGGGCCTTCTTGGTGGTCCTGCTGGCGGGTTTGATTCCCGGTGCCGCCGTGGCGTTTCCACCGTTGCCGCATCACACTGTCTACGGGTTGGTGCGCGATGAGTTCGGCAATCCGCTGACCGCGTCGGGCACCGAGTTGATCCTCGACACCCTGTCGGGTACATCGCTCTCGACGTCCGTGGTGGCGGGTTTGGAGGCCGGCGTGAACTACCGGATCAATGTGCCGGTGGACGCCGGGTTGACCGATGACCTCTATCGTCCGACCGCGTTGCGCCCGACGGCGCCATTCCGGATCCGGGTCAAGATCGCCGGCCGGACCTATGTGCCCTTGGAGATGAAGGCCAACATGGCCCAACTCGGGCAGCCGGCCCAGTCGTCCCGGGTAGATTTGACCCTGGGCGAGGATACCGATGGCGATGGTCTCCCCGACGCCTGGGAGCGCTCGGTCATTGCGGCCGGAAAGCTGGGTGTGTCGCTCTCGGGGCTCAACCCCAACGATCGGCTCAACGGCAATCCGCTCTCTGTCCTGCAGGCTTACATCGCGGGGACTTACGCTTGGGATCCCAAGGACGGTTTTCGGGTGGACATCGTCCAGTTCGAAGGCTTGAACCCGGTCTTGGAGTTCCTGGCCCTTCGTGGGCGCAGTTATTCGGTCATCGGCTCCGATGATCTGGCGACTTGGGTCCCGGTGCCTGTCCAGGTTCAGGGAGCGTCCGCTTCGGGCACCGTGAACTTCTATCAATCCAGCCAATTGAAGCAGGTGCGGGTGACGGTGCCCGCGGATTCCGGCAAGGCCCCCCCGAAATTCTTCAAACTGCTGGTGAAGTGAGTCCGAGATGAGCGGTGCCACTCCGAAAGGACGTCAGCCGGGTCTCGGGTTCCGCACTGGGGGTGGAGTCCGTGGAATCGTCGTGTTGGGATTCCTCTTGGGAGTGATCCTGATCGTCATCCTGAAACCCTGGCCGCGTGAATCGATTCCTGCCGAGCAGGTTCCTCGGAATCAACTGGTGTTGCAGCAAGGCCGTTTGATGAAAACCAGCCAGACCAATGCCTTCACGGGCCTGATGGTGGAGTTCTACCCCGACGGGTCTCTCCAGTCGCGCTCTGGGGTGTCGAACGGGCTCCTCCACGGGATTTCGGAGGGTTGGCACACCAATGGAGTGCTGGCCATCCACGAAGTGTTCGTGGAAGGCAAATCCCACGGTACCCGCACCAAGTGGGACGCGGTCTCCAATCGGATCGCCGAGACCACCATTTCCCGAGGCCAGATCCACGGATCCCACCGGGAGTGGCATCCGAACGGCCAACCGGCCTTGGAGATGTCGATGGTCGAAGGCAAGGCCCAGGGGATCGCCCGCAAATGGAACCCGGAAGGAGTGCTCTTGGGTCAATGGTCGCTGAGCAATGGGGTGGTGGTCGCAACCGTGACCAATGCCGTTGAACTCCGCGCCCTGTCCCAGAAAGGCGGGGGGTTGTGAACAGACATAGAATCTCCAAGGGTGGCAAAGTAGCCCCAGCTCTGGTGGCGTTGGGTTTGCTGATTGCGCTGTTCCATTGTTTGAGGGTGGAGGCTGGTAGTCCGATTGCTCGCTGGGTTGCCGACGATTGGTCGGGAGGGACAGCGAACTGGTTGGACCGAATCGGTGGAAGAATTGCGATCTGTTACGGACAACCCGCCAAAGCCACGGGCCAATTCAGAGGCAGTGCCTCCGGAAGTGGGATCATCTTCGATGGACTCAGCGACTATTTTGAGGTGGATTCTGACCAGAATCCAATCGCGGGTCAGAATAGAGTCACAATTGTTGCCCTCTTCAAGGCAACACAGGGTGCCACAGGCGATGATGCTGCTCACTGGCAATATCCTGGTCCCATCAATGCCGAAGCTGGGGGGGAACCCAATGATTTCGGGTTGACCATTAGTAAAGATGGATACGCGAATGCGTTCTTCAACGAAGCTATCTCACCCTCTACGCCGGTTAATGTTGTCGATGGAGCTGTTCATACGATGATGCTGACGTGGTCAGATGCCGATGGGGGCGGTGATGAGACAGCCCGGTTCTATGTGGATGGGGTTTTGAAAGGTAGTCTGATCAGCGATAATGGAGACGGGATAGTCACATCCCGGTTTCGCTTTGGGCGAGACATGGAGGATCAGCGGTGGTTCCGGGGAACCATTGGCGAGTTGCGTTTTTACACCACGATCGAGGATCCCATGGAGCTGCATACCTCAATGACCGGCTCTGTCTCCGAACTTCTGGAGAATCCCAGTTTCAACGGGATGATCAATGCGACTGATCCTTTGGGTTGGAGTTCGTCGGAAGGCTTTGCGTCGTTTGTCGGATGTTGCTCCGGAGACGATTTCAAACCCTCCATCACCGGCGGCAATCTCTATTTTGGAAATTCTGGTTCAGTCACCGTTTCGCAGGAAATTTCTGTTTGGGGATTGGTGCCTCAAATCGAAGATTTCACCCTGAGTTTTGGAGTTCAGAAGAACCAGATGAATGGAGAATATTGGGTTCTCGCCGAGTTCCTCGACGGCACGGGCGGGGTTTTAACGACCTTGCGCTACCCGTCTGAAGGTATCGCCGTTGCGCCCGATGAGTGGACTCTTCAAGCTCTCGGCCTGGGTCGCTCTGGTTTTTTTGGTTTTGATTCGATTCAAAAGGTTCGTGTTTCTGTATTTGGACGACAGAATCCTTACCTGTGGTATGGCCATTACGGCCCTCTGTTTTCGTACATCAGTTTGTACGACGGGTTGAAATCGATCCTTTCTGATATCGATATTTCGGGAACCGAAGATATCCCGCTGAACTTTTCATCCGCGAATTTTTCTCCCAAGTTCACAGACCCAGAGAACCCGACGCTTTCTAGTATTCAGATTGTCACCCTGCCGACCACTGGAGTGTTGAGCTTGAACGGCATTCCCGTCGGTGCAAATCAAGTGGTTCAAACGGCTGAATTGAACAGTTTGACTTATCAGCCAGCAGCTAACGAGAATGGATTTGTATCCTTCACCGTCATCGGTTCCAACGGGATTCGCTCCTCTGACTCAGCAACCGTAAGGATAAACTTGGCTCCGGTGAATGACGCGCCCGTCGTCGCATCGACGGCTTCGGTCGCGTATTCGGAGAAAGGCTCCGGAGTCGCCATCGATCCGACGCTGAGTATCGCCGACGTGGACGATTCGAACCTGAGCGCGGCCATCGTTTCGATCGAGTCCCCGGTGAGTGGCGATTTGCTCAGTTATGCACCGCAAGACGGGATCAGCGGAAGTTTCGATCCGGTCACCGGTACTCTGACTCTCAAGGGTTCGGCACCCTTGGCAACCTACCTGACGGTGCTTCGAAGCGTGGTTTACTCGAGCTCGAGTTCAAATCCCACTGTCGGCGGCACACGCCCGAGCCGCACCGTTCGGTGGACCGTCACGGATGCCAATTCCAGCGGGGCCGCCAATGGAGCCCAGACTTCGATCGCCGGTGACCTTGTCTCGCGTTTTCTGACGGACTCGGTCTATACGCTCGCCGCCGATGGCACCAATCCCTTCGTGATTCCGATCGATCTCGGTCAGAATTGGACCTTTCAGGCGGACTATCGAGCCATCCAGCTCCAGGCAGGATGGGTCAACACGGTCTTTTCCTACGGTCAATATACCGACGGGATTCTGGTAAGAACGTTGCGGGGCGACGCTCTGTATCTCAAAAACGAAAACTTTGGGGACATTGATATTTTCGGAGGCACCTCGACCGGAAATGGATTCGTGCCGGTGACGATCCAGTACACCAGCTCTGGCGACGTCGGAACACTGAGGGTCGAGGCCAACGGAGTCCTCTTGAGATCCATTACCGCCCCAGTTCCGTTGGATCCGGCCGACAAGACCATCCGTCTGGGTTCAGCACACCACTCGCAGTCCGAAGGTTTCAATGGGCAGATCAAAAACATCAGGATCTCGCGAGGTACGACGGGGCACTCGACTCAAAGTTCGATCGCCATCACCCCGATCAATGATGCGCCAACGATCGATTCGACGGGGTTCCAGTTGCTGTACGAAACGCTGAATCCCAGTCGGGATTCCAGCGGAGCCATCGTGTACAGTTTGGGCTATGGCACCGACTCCTCCGATGCAGCGGCGCGGTTCGAGGCCTCCGGGCTGTCCATCAACCGGATCCGCTATCGAATGGAACTGACCGTCTCCGAAATCCCCCGATTTGCCGAGGTGACATTCGACGGTTGGACCGGTGTCCAAGCCACGGACCTGCGGATTCCGGACGACACGGCCGCCAATGAATTCGTGCTTCAAAGGGATGTTTCGAACCTTTCGGTGGAATCGAATTACCAAACCGTGGGCACGGGTTCCGGTTTCACCGGGCGCTTGGAATTGTGGCCCTACAATTATGTCCCTCAGGTGACGGACCCCTTCCAAGGGGGCCTATCCGATCGCTACGACCTCAACGATACCTATTCGGTCACCGGCAACGGGCACGGTTCATTCCAAGTTCACAATGTCACGCGCGCCGAGACCGTGTTGGCTTGGAACATGCACCGGCACGGAGGACCTCCTGAGATCGGGTTCGGGAACAACCCCAACGGGGAACCGGACTGGACCGGCGCCACTCTGGGTTCTCTGGATTGGAAACTTCAGATCTCGGCCGACTCGAGTGCCGTTCCGTCGGCGTTCTTGCTGACGGAAGATACGCTTGGAAACCTCGCGTTTCACGGAACCCCGTTCGCGGACCTCGACGGAGACCTTCTGACGGTCACCTTGGCGGTCGATGACGGATCCTTGATCGCCGCCCCGGGGAACGGGGTGCAGATCGGAGGTGTCGAACAGGCGCGAACACTGACGGGGAGCGTACCTGATCTGAACGCCTATTTCACGACCGCGGGCAATCTTCGCTATCTGCCCCCGGCGAACGGCTCTGGCAACCGGACTCTCACGACGACAGTGTCGGACGGTGTCCTTTCGACGGGTATCACCTCGGTGCTTTCGGTGGCTCCGGTGAATGATGCCCCTCTGAATACGGTGCCTGAGGCGCAGACGGTGTCCGAGGACACGGCGCTGGCGTTCAGCGGTTCGAAGGCCCTCTCGGTGGTCGATGTGGATAGCGCGAGAGTGACCGCGCAGGTGACGGTGACGCAGGGGAACCTGACGGTGACCCTGGGACAGACCGGGGCGACCGTCAGTGCCGGAGCAAATGCAAGTTCGACACTGACCGTGAGCGGGACGGTCGCCCAAGTGAACGGGGCCTTGGCGACCTTGGTGTATCTGGGCAATCCGAACACCAGCGGAATTGATACTCTCACGCTGCTCACGACCGATGAAGCCGGATTGACCGACACCGATACGGTCGCGCTGACCGTGACGCCGGTGAATGATGCGCCGACGCTCAATCTGGGGATATCGGCAGCAGGTGGCGCAAAAACCACATCGGGTCAGTACACGGTTCATACGTTCACCGCTGGTTCCGATATATTCACTCCGGCGTCGTCCGGGGTGGTTGAGGTTTTGGTGGTCGGTGGCGGCGGTGGTGGTGGCGGCTCCTTCGTGGGCGGCGGCGGTGCTGGGGGTGGAGTTCTCTCCAGCGCGAGCTATGTGGTGACTGCAGGAGAGTCGATTTCCGTTCTGGTGGGTGGTGGCGGCAAGGGGGGGAGCTTCGGAACCCGAGGTGCGACGGGAGGCAATAGCCAATTCGGTTCACTGGTGGCCGTGGGCGGCGGCGGTGGCGGCGGTTTTGGCCCCAATCAAGGACTGGATGGCGGCTCCGGCGGCGGTGCGGGGTGGCAAGGTGCGGCAGGTGCCGGAGTGGATGGCCAAGGCTATTCCGGTGGCGCCTTTGGGACGACCCCTTCCAATCATGGCGGTGGCGGTGGTGGTGCCGGGGGAACTCCGGACAGTTCCGGAGTGGGTGGTGTGGGGGTGAGCAGTTCCATTTCCGGATCCACTTTGTATTATGCCGGTGGTGGCGCAGCGGGTACGGATGACTCCTTGCGATTGGCTGGAGGGCTTGGGGGCGGTGGAGCCGGCGGCGATGGGAATTATTCGAATGGCAATGGCAGTGGTGGGGTTGAGAATACCGGCGGCGGCGGCGGTGGCGGTGGCGGCCACTCGGCGGCCTTGGTGGGCGGGGATGGAGGATCAGGTGTGGTGATTGTCCGATACCGTTCCAACGCAATCAGCTATCTGGACACTTTGGCCAATGACACCTTTGCGGATGTCTCCGGGGTTTTGTCGGGAGCGGATGTGGATTTGGGTACCGTGCTGACGTACGGGATATCGGGTGCCACTCTGGACAACGGAACCGCGACCAAGACCGGAACCTATGGCAGGCTGACCGTGACGTCCGCGACCGGGGAATACACCTTCACCCCCAACGCGTTGGCGATCGACGCGCTGAGCGCGCCAACGACAGAGATCTTTGTGGTGACAGTCAGCGACGGCCTGACGACGACGACCGCCGACTGGGTGATCAATCTGACGGGTGTGGCCGATGCGCCCGTGAACTCTGTGCCTGAGGCGCAGACGGTGTCCGAGGACACGGCGCTGGCGTTCAGCGGTTCGAAGGCCCTCTCGGTGGTCGATGTGGATAGCGCGAGAGTGACCGCGCAGGTGACGGTGACGCAGGGGAACCTGACGGTGACCCTGGGACAGACCGGGGCGACCGTCAGTGCCGGAGCAAATGCAAGTTCGACACTGACCGTGAGCGGGACGGTCGCCCAAGTGAACGGGGCCTTGGCGACCTTGGTGTATCTGGGCAATCCGAACACCAGCGGAATTGATACTCTCACGCTGCTCACGACCGATGAAGCCGGATTGACCGACACCGATACGGTCGCGCTGACCGTGACGCCGGTGAATGATGCGCCCACTCTGGTGGCCATTTCCGTGAATGGCACGGAAGACACGACGCTGACCTTCCCGCTTTCCGGTTTCCCCGGGGCGTACTCCGATCCTGAAGGCACGGCGCTTTCCAGCATCACGGTGGTGACGCTCCCCTCCTCGGGAACTTTGCTACTGTCGGGGATCCCGGTCACGGCGGGGCAGGTAATCTCCTCGGCGACTCTCGCCAATCTGACCTATGTGCCGGCCGCCCATGAAAACGGGGCCAAGACCTTCACCGTGACCGTCTCGGATGGCGCACTGTCTTCGCCGGTGTCGACGGTCACCCTGAACCTCGCTCCGGTGGATGACGCCCCGGTGGCGACCGGTTCGGCGACGCTCGCTTCGGTGGATGAGGACAGCGGTTCAACGGCCCCGGGCGATACCGTCGGCAACCTCTTCTCAGCCACTTTCAGCGATGCGGCCGATGGGGGCCAAGCCACGTTGGTGGGCATCGCGATCACCCGTCATACCTCGGATGCTGCCCGCGGAAGTTGGCAGTACTCGTCGGATGGCCAGAATTGGACGACGCTGCCGCAGGCGTCTTCCACGGCCGCGGTCACCCTGAAAGCCTCGGATCGCCTGCGATTCGTCCCCGCGAGCAACTACAACGGTTCGGCATCGCCGCTCGAGGCCCGGTTGGTGGAATCGGGAGGGGCGGTGATGGTCAGCGGGGCCGTGATCAACCTTGTCGGGACGGGGCCCCAGGTTTCGCTGAGCCGCAACTCCGTGATCGGATGGAGTTCGATCTACAGTTCGTCCTTCAGTGCGGACCGGATCTTGGACAATCAGTCGGGCGCGGTTTCCGTCGACAGTTTCGGGAACAACTACTGGTTGGCCAGCGACAGGGCGGCCACGGGCCATGTGATCCTCGATCTGGGCACGGCCACCGACTTGTCTCAGGTGGCGCTCTACAATACCAGCAACACCGACTTCGGCGATCGGGGGACCCTCAAATTCCACATCGAAGTGGCCACTGCGATCACCGGGAGCACTGCGACTTCGTATGCGTTGGTCAATCCCATCACGGCGGCTTCCGGAGTCCTGGTCGATGCGACGGTGGGAGTGGCCCCGACCGCCCAGGCATTCGACCTGAACACGGCGGGAGTGATTCCGCGTTATGTGCGTTTCGTGGTGGATTCATCCAGAAACAACAACCCCGGGTTGAATGAGATCCGCCTTTTCTCGGTCAACGCGCTGGCCGGGGGATCGACGGTCTATTCGCTCGCGTCAGTCCCGCTGCTGCATACGGTCAATCCGGTGAATGACGCCCCGGTGGCCGTGGATCAAGCGGTGACGATCGAGGAGGACAAATCTCAAGCGATCACCTTGTCGGGAGTCGATGTCGACGGCGACGTGTTGACCTACTCGGTGGTGTCGAAACCCTTGCTGGGAACGCTGACCGGGACCGCCCCGAATCTCGTCTACGAGCCGAACGCGAATGCCAATGGCACCGATTCGTTCACGTTCCGGGTCAGTGATGGCTCGCGGGTGTCCGCGTTGGCCACGATTTCGATCACCATCAAACCCGTCAACGACGCTCCTGTCCTGGCCCTGGTCAATCCGCTGTCGGGGGGCATTGAAGACACGGATTACACCATTACGTATGCGGCCTTGGCCGCCGCGGCCGATGAGTCGGATGTCGACAGCAGCAGCGTGTCCTTCCGGATCGAAGGAGTGACCAGCGGCACATTGACCCGCAATGGCACGGCAGTGGTTCCGGGCAGCACGGTGCTCGCTGTGGGTGAGAGCCTGAGTTGGCGACCGGCTTTGAATGCCAACGGGCTGCTGGAGGCGTTCACGATCAGGGCCTGGGACGGGCAGTTGGCTTCGGCCACGGCGGTTCCTGTCACGGTTTCGGTGACCGCGGTTCCGGATGAGGTCTCTGTCGAGGGTCTCACCGCGGTCAGCAAAGTCTACGACGGCACTCGGGTGGCCTCCGTCTCCGGCACACCCCGGCTGGTCGGGTTGCCGAGTGGGGTCGATGTCCAGATCCAAGGCACCCCGGTGTTCACCCAGGCCCAGGCGACCGTGGGGACCGCCGTGGCGATTCAAGTCTCTGGCCTGACGCTGGTGGGCGCTCAGGCGGCCGACTACACGATGGTCCCGCCTCAACTGGTGGCGAGCATCACACCCAAGCCCATCTCGATCGAAGGTCTGACCGGGGTGACCAAAGTGTACGACGGCACCACGGCGGCGACGGTGAGCGGCACAGCGGTGCTTTCCGGTGTGGTTTCGGGTGACGAGGGTCAGGTGACCTTGTCGGGGAATCCGGTCTTCACCTTGGCCAGCGCCCACGTGGGCACGGGCATCGCGATCAGCACCTCGGGCTACACCTTGAGCGGGTCTCGGGCCGGGAACTACAGCCTGTCCCCGCCGACGATGTCCGCGACCATCACGACCGACGGCTTGGTGGGTTCTCAGTTGATCGCTTTTTCCCAGTCTTCCCTTTCGATCCCAGTCAACCAGCAGGTCACGATCAATCAGTCCTCACAACTGCCTTCGGGGGCCATCGTGGAGCGCGTGGTCTTCAGCTTCGAATACGCCACCTATTGGAGCTCCTCCGCGGTCGCCGGCAATTATGTCAAACTCAACGGAGTCGATCTGCCCGAGTTGGGCTGGACTTCGTTGGGCACAGGCAATGCTTGGCGGGCGGAAACGAGAACCTATCTGGGAACGTTGCCTGCATTCAATCGGGCCGGGGCGAATGTGTGGTTGATCGGATCGGCTTGGAACCCGGTGTCCTTGCGCAATGCCACGATGACCCTCTACTACTGGTTGCCTGGCAAGTTGTCACAGACCCTTGCTTTCGATCCTTTGGCCGACGTCACCTATGGGGTTCAGGACATTCCGTTGACCGCCTCCGCCAGCTCCGGTTTGTCCGTTGATTGGGAAGTGGCCAGCGGCCCGGGCCAATTGGTCGGTTCGTCTCTGAAGGTCCTGGGCGCGGGTTCTATCGTCGTTCGAGCGACCCAAGCGGGTGATTCGGTCTGGTACGCGGCCCCGCCGGTGGAGCGCACGTTGGTTGTCGGAAAGAAGGCGCTTTCGGTGACGAGTCCGACAGTGGTGACGAAGGCGTATGACGGGACTGTGTCGGCGACGATCAACGGGACGTTGAGTGGGGTGTTGACAGGCGACGCGGTAACGCTGGTGGGCACAGGCACCTTTGCGGGCAAGAATGCGGGAGTCGATCAGGGGGTGACCTCGACCTCGACGTTGAGTGGTGCCGCCGCCGGGAACTACACGCTGACGCAGCCGACCGGGCTGAAGGGGACGATCATGCCGAAGGCCTTGAGCATCGGAGCGCCGACGATCGCCTCGAAGGTGTACGACGGTACGACGACCGCCGGAGTGGTGACGGTGGGGGCGTTGAGCGGTTTGGTGGGTTCCGAGACGTTGACAGTGACAGGGACCGCGGCGCCGTACGGCAGTGCGGCGGTGGGGACTTATCCGAGCGTGGTGGTGACCTACACGCTGGCCAATGGGGGCAGTGGCAACACGGCCGGCTTGGCGGCCAACTACAGCCTGGCCGCGGGCACAGCCAGCGGCACGATCACTGCCAAAGATCTCGTCATCGCGGTGGATCCCGCGAGTCTCGTTCAGGATTTCGATGGCAATCCCCGCACGGTGCTCTGGACCACGACACCGGCGGGCATCCCGGTCTCGGTGCTGTACAATGGATCGACCAGCCCTCCCAAGATCGCTGGCAGCTACCCGGTGACGTTGACTTCCGCCGACCCGAATTACTCGGCGCGCCTGACGGTCACTCTGGTCATCCGAAAGACGCTCCAGGGAATCACCCTCAACGCCGCCGTCGTCGCCGCGGGACTCCAAACGGTTGCTGATGCCTCGGGTCGATTCCTTCTACAGGCCACCTTGGGCCAGCCGATCGCAGGGACCAGCACCGGCGCCACCGGGATGCGACTCGATTCCGGGTTCTGGTTCACAGAGCAATTCTCGGCGGCGCTCGAGGGGCGCACTCTGGTGGGTCTGAAATCGGAGTCCAAGATCCGGGGTGCGGACCTGCTCCGCAGTCCGAGTGTCGAGGTCCCCGGATCCCCCACGATCGGCCCTGAAATCGATCAACCGGTCACCGGGAAACAGCCTCTGCCGCGTCTTGTCGTCATGCCAATGACCGCTTCCGGGGAGGTATGGATCCGGATCTCGGGAGTTCCGGCGGATCGATGGTTGATCCAGTACCAGGACCGGTTGCATTCCGATCAATGGTTCGATGAATCCCCGGTGGAGCTGGATGCCGATGGTGCGGGGGCTGTGCGTGCTTCAACCGGTGTTGGCGAAATGCGCTTCTACCGACTGGTTCAACCATGAGTTTGTTCCCACTTCAGGACCTTTCTGACGGCGCAGTTTCCCTGCTGACTTGTTCTGCGCGTTCACGGCGTTCACAGAAAGGTGCGTCGGTGAGCCCCTCTTCCATCGTGAGGACTCTCATTGCTGCCTGTTGGTGGGTGGTGTGTTCCAGCCTTGCCATCCGGGCCGATGTGTTCCCTTACGGCTTGGGCGCCAATGGCTTGGGGCAGGTGGGTGACGGGGCCTTGTCGGACCGACCCTCGCCGGTGGCCATCGCTTCGGGGGATCGCCCGGTTGCGGTTCAGTTGACCACGGTTTCGGCCGGTGGCGGTCACAGCCTCGCTCTGGGAAGTGACGCCACGCTGTACGCGTGGGGAGCCAATGCCAATGGCCAGTTGGGCGACGGAACCGATGTCGACCGGAGCCGGGCGGTGGCGGTGGCGACGGGGGCGATTCCTTCCGGAGTGAGCCTGCAGCAGGTGAGTGCGGGTGGCAGCCATAGCCTGGGATTGGGCAGCGATGGCAAGGTGTATGCGTGGGGAGCCAATGAGTACGGCCAGCTCGGCGATGGGACGACGACTTCCCGCACGAGCCCTGTGGCGGTGGGGGCTGGGGAGATTCCGAGTGGCGTGACGATTACGGAAGTGCGAGCGGGCCGGGATCACAGTCTGGCGCTGGGGAGCGATCGCAAGGTGTACGCCTGGGGCCGGAACAGTTCAGGCCAGTTGGGCGACGGCACCGTGGATTCAAGGACGTTGCCGGTGGCGGTGCGGGTGGGAAGTGTGAGGTACAGTGGAATCTCGGCGGGCCGGTTCCACAGCGTGGGATTGGCGAGCGATGGCACGGTGTACGGATGGGGTGGCAATGGATTCGGACAGCTGGGCGATGGGACGACGGACGGCCGGTTGGAGCCGGTGTTGTCGAGTGGATTGACGGTGTTGGCGCGGAGTGTGAGTGCGGGTTGGGTGCACAGCGTGGTGCTGGGAGTCGACGGCAAGGCCTACGCTTGGGGCGGCAATGCTGCAGGCCAGCTGGGTGATACAACCGTGGAAGATCGGTCGATGGCCGTGGCGGTGTTGGGGATTTCGGGGAACTTGAAGTCGGTGGTGGCCGGTGGGGAGTACAGCCTGGGATTGGGCGACGATGGGGTGGTGTACGGGTGGGGCGCCAACGAGTCGGGGCAGCTGGGTGACGGTACGAAGGTGGGCCGCCGGAGCCCTGTGGCCGGAGTGCGTGGAGA
>VFQT010000591.1_pt1 | contig 51799 bp, 32 predicted proteins | sample 3512381 | NCBI WGS metagenome assembly VFQT01 (sample SAMN10412376, study PRJNA504923) | tailings metagenome | isolation source: Relicate 2 Philex TSF3 active mining site | place: Philippines: Tuba, Benguet | collected 2017-08-29
TGCAAAGTGTGACATCGCTATTGGAAGAGCTACGCGATTCACAGGGCGACTGACGGCGGCGGGATGCGGAATTCCGGGATCGCGGTGAGGGATGGCTGCGGTTCAGGGGGAACCGCTGATCGACGAAGATGGGCGGAGCCTTTGATTCCTGTAGTGATTCCAGGGCCCGGACTGTTAAGACAAAGACGATGGAAGGCGTCAGCATCAAACCGTCACTCCGTGACGTCAAGCTTCCCCCGTTGATGCGGCCGGTGCCCTGTACCAGCCGGGCTTTCTGAACAAATGCCGTGTGCCTCACCTTTGCAGGCTCGACCTGCTGCGAGCTCGACGCGCTCCACCACCAGTGACTGATCAAGTTGTCGCCTCCATCAGTGCGAACTCTAAGCCTTGTTGTTTATTGCAAATGAATAGCCTTTCTTGATTTTTCGTACAACAAATCCAGTTCCTTGGCGAGTTGCAAATCCAATTCAGAAATTTGATTGCCTATATCCCATGTAGTAAGGTACACAGTTACACTCTTCCACTGGTTCTCCCATCGCGGATGATGCTTGATTTTGTTGATCGTCGGCACCGCATCAGACATGAATGCGACAGCTGACTTAAATGATTTAAAGTGGAAGACTTTTCGCAATTCCTGACGTGGCTTCGGATAATCGTTAGGTACCATACTCTCAACGGGTTGCCAGCCCCGAAGTAAAGCCAACGCCGCCTCCAATTCGGCGGAGTTCAGTGGCAGAACATTCACTTCAGGTCCCGGCATCGGGACAGCCGTTTGATTGTCAACGAATCCATAGTTTGCCTTTAGGACATCAGTCAGTTCACCCAAATCTCGGTCCCACTTTTCGTCGCGTAGCTTCAACGCCTGATGACTTAGAAGACCCCGTAAAGTTGCAGGCAGTGCTTCAGGGGGAGGAGGTTCATCGGCACCTGCGACGAGGAGCGGAATGATTGGCTTCTGATTCTCAATCGCATAGCAAATTTCATTGCGAACCCAGTCGTTCTCATCATCCAGCCGTCGCTGTCCATACTGATTGGCCGCCGTGAGCCATCGTGGCCCAATGACGGAAAGCAGCACGTCTGCGGTATCCAGTGACGACCGCAATCGATCAGGCCATATTGCACCTGGGAGTATGGCGCTGACATCGAAGAATACGTGTGTTGGGCCAAATCGTGCTCGCAGTTGGGCGTGGAGTGCCTGCGCGGCCTGAGCCGCATCAGAACGACGATAGTTGATGAACGCGTTGGCCATGTCGGCATGAACAAAGGGAATAACAAGTATCAAGTCGAGTGTGACAACATAGCCACACCTCCCAAGAAATCAGTCTCGATGATGAAGGTTCATATGTCAAGTACTGGTCGGCAACGCCAGTGAACACCAACTGCCAGCACCCTACAGCTCTGTCACATCGAGTTCTACAGATCAGCGGTCGCAGATTCTGTGGAATATGCTGTGTAGTGAACTGCCGCAGCACAAGAATCCGGAGATCGCAGAGCCACCAGAACGGATCGCGGCTCGCTGAGCAACCGCGAGTGCAGACGCCCGCAACCGCCACTTCGGCCACGGATAATTTTTCAACGCACAAGTCAGCCAGCGGCCTCAACTGAACCCACCATGCACCGGTTTCTCCAACCGTTGCTTCCCCCAAAAACACCCGAAAAACGGTGCCGTCAGTGGTGCCGAAGTGCCCGTATTGGTGCCAATCAGTTTTTTTCGTATTGTCACAGTTTTCTCTTTTTGCACTCCTGGAGGCCAGGGACAGGGCGACGGACATGGGTCAAAATCGAGGCTCATAAACGCAAAGCAACCCCGAGTAAACTCGGGGTTTCGTGGAAAAACACTGCGTTTTGAAGCGTTTTGCCGCAGAATTCAATATCGCGGGTTCGCTGCCGCACAAACCAACATTCCATCTGGCCATTCGACACAGTATCCTGTCAGCGAAATCGAGGCAAACAACTCATGCTTCAGGATTGCAGCAGAACGAGGACTTATGTCGACGGCCAAAGAAACAATGAGCGAGATCATCGCTCGTCAGCCTGAGGACAGCAGTTACGAAGAGATTATGCGCGAGCTGGCATATGCTCGAATGGTGGAACGCGGCCTCGCGGACGCTGACGCTGGACGAACGGTCACACAGCGGGAAGTCCGTTCACGGGTGGACTCGTGGCAGAAGTAGTGTGGACTCAGCAGGCGGTCAAATGCCTCGAACAGATCAGCGCATACATCGCGACTGACAATCCAACCGCCGCGAAAAAGGTGATTCACGGAATTCTTGACAAGGCAGAGATGCTGAGTCGACAGCCTCAGATCGGACATCGGTACGAGCCAATCACTGACCGAGAGGTTCGAGAAATACTCTACGGCCACTATCGGATTCCATATCTTGTGCGAACACCCGAGCGTGTTGAGATACTCGGAGTCTTCCATGGGGCGATGGATATTGAACGCTACCTGCGGTGATAACGCCGGGGGTCCAGCCGACCCCATGCTTCCAGTTCACTGAATCTCCACATCAGCCATCAGTCGAAGCAATCAATGTGGATATGAGTGCCGCGTATGTCAAGGCGGCGAAGCACGTCTGGCTGACGAGCTCGGAGAATCTCACGGAGCAGCAGCAAACGCTCTTCGATAACCGCGGAAGGTCGCCTCGCTGCTGAAATTGGTGGCAACGAATGTGCTGTTTCCAGGTCTGACCGATATTGTCAGAGTGTTCCCGTTTTTGCACTCCTGACGCGGATAGACAGGGATTCGAAACGTGGGTTCCCGTGAGGGTACTCCGGTTTGGAATACCGATGAAAGGTGGGGGGCCTGCCAGCAAAATGGCTCGGATTGTGTGTGGCTTTTTCGCCACAAGGCCGCAATGTTGGCGGTGTTTTTCGCGGGGTGCGAAATCGGAGCGGGTTTTTGTTGACTTTTGCATCAACGCGGATCCAGGCGGGGGCGGGTGTCCGCGGTGTATGACAGCAGGAACGGGACTGATCAGCTGCGACCGAGCAGGGGGACGGATTCGGCGAGGAATCCGGCCAGCTGCGGATCTGTGGCGTGCTCGGTCTGGGTCAGGCGAATGCGGATTTCATCACAGCCCTCCGCGGGTGTGATGGATCGCTGGCTGCCGAATGTGGAGATGCGACCGAGTGAGATTTCTCCGGGGACGCCATACAGGCACAGCTCCGCACCGTCCGTGCGTTTCGTATGCAGCTCAACCGCCAGTCTGCCGGTGCGCGGGTTCGACCAGTTGATTTTGGTGCGAATCGCGTAATCGGGCTGCAGGTCACCGAAGCTGGATTCCAGAACGGGCAGCAGTTCTGCCAGCAGGTCAAAATTCCAGGGAATGCGGCCATTGCCGGGCAGACCTTTGCGCAGCAGATGCCATTTGCGGCCCAGCTTCTTCCAGGGCATCAGATCTTCCGGGTTCGCTGATTCGGCGGTGCCCAGAGCCACAAAGGACTGGCTGGCCTGCTGCAGGAAGCTGCGGAATGCCGGGGTGTCAACTTCCGCGCGATTCCAGATGCGGATGGTGACTTCCTGCCAGGCACTTTTCAGATTCCTCGCTTTGACTCGCGGTTCCCTTCCATAGGCCGGGATTTCCTGCATTTCATCCAGCGGTGGCAGTCCCAGTTCGGCATCGAGATCTTCTGTGTTGAACTGGTCACGACGAACGCGGAAGCACAGTGTCAGCAGCCATTCCGCTGCGGTGCGTGCATGCAGGAACCAGCCGAGACTTTTGGCGGTTCGGACTTCCACGGTGGAGCGATCATTCCAGTTTGCCGGGGCGAAGGCCGGATTTTTTTCCAGCAGGTCAATGACGAATTCGAGTGCTCGTCCGTCCCAGTGGCACGGTTTTCCGTTGTGGGCAATGCGATCCTGCAGGTGCCAGCGGCGTCCGTCCGTTTCCCATGGCAGTTTGGCGGCCTTGCCCAGCTGTTCCACGCTGACGTCACCTTCGCGGCGAGCAGTGGCGATGGTGGGATCGAACGTGTCGATCTGTCCGGTTTTTGATGCGGCCAGCACAGGGGCCAGCAGCTCGCCGGTCCACGAGCGCAGTCGTGGTGCGGCAGCGGCAGTTTTTTTGCGACTGGTTTTGCCGGCAGTCGGGCTGCTGTCTGAGGCCGCTGTGGTGCCATAAGCGGCCACGGTTTCCGGAGTGCCCTGAACCACAATGCGTCCTCCGCCGGCACCGGCTTCCGGTCCCAGATCAATGATCCAGTCGGCGGTTTTGATCACATCCAGATTGTGCTCGATCACGACAATGGTGTTGCCCTGATCCACGAGGCTGTTCAGGACACTGAGCAGTTTCAGGATGTCGTCGAAGTGCAGTCCGGTTGTGGGTTCATCCAGCAGGTAGAGTGAGCGACCGCGGTTTGGTCGACACAGCTCGGCCGCCAGCTTGATTCGCTGAGCTTCACCGCCGCTGAGTGTGGGAGCGGATTGTCCCAGTGTCAGGTAGCCGAGTCCGATGGCATCGAGGGTTGCCAGCGGTCCGCGAATTTTGGGTACGGACGCAAACAGCTGCAGGGCTTTGCTGACGGACATTTCCAGAACATCGGCGATGCTGCATTCGTTGAATCGAACGGCCAGGGTTTCGGTATTGAAACGTCGCCCGCGGCAGGTGGGACATTCGACCCAGACATCCGGCAGGAAGTGCATTTCGATTTTCTTCTGCCCCATGCCCTCGCAGTCTTCGCAGCGTCCTCCGGGTCGATTGAAGCTGAAGCGGCCCGGTCGATAACCCCGGACTCTGGCATCCGGCATGCGACAGAACAGTTCCCGAATTTCGTCAAAGACTCCGACGTAAGTCGCCGGGTTGGAGGCGGGGGTGGTGCCGATGGGGTTTTGGTCGACGATCACAATTTTGCTGAGCTGTTCGACGCCCAGCAGTTCGCGGAACACTCCGGGTGATTCCGTACTGAGGCTGAGTTTTTTGGCGACCGCTGGTGCCAGGGTATTCATGATCAGTGAACTTTTGCCGGAACCGCTGACTCCGGTGATGCAGGTCAGGGTTTTCAGCGGGATGCGCAGATCGATCAGTCGCAGGTTGTTCTGAGAGGCTCCGAGCAGTTCCAGGAACGGGCCGTTGGTGGCATTTCTGCGCTGCGGTGGCAGTGGAATGCTGCGAGCTCCGCTGAGGTAACCGCCGGTCAGCGAAAGTGCGGCCTGTTGCTTCAGTTCAGCGGGCGTACCCGAGGCAACAACGGATCCTCCCAGTCGTCCGGCTCCAGGGCCGAAGTCATAAAGTCTGTCGGCTGCATCGAGGACTTCGCGGTCATGTTCGACGAGCAGGACGGTGTTACCGAGGTCGCGGAGGCGTTTGAGTGCGGCCAGCAGGCGACCGTTGTCACGCGGATGCAGGCCGATGGTGGGCTCATCAAGCACATACAGGACTCCGGTCAGCGATCGACCGGCCTGACCGGCCAGGCGAATGCGCTGTGATTCGCCACCGGACAATGTGGGCATCCCGCGATCCAGCGTCAGGTAGTCGAGTCCGACATCGACGAGGAAGGTCAGGCGGTGCACCGCTTCGTTGAGCAGGTCACCGGCGATTTTCTTTTCGGCCTTGTTCGGTTTCAGGTTGTTGAGGAAGGCGAGGGATTCAGAGAGTGGCATGCGGCAGAGCTGCGGCAGCGTGGTGCTGCGGAGCTGCACGGCCGCCGCATCGGCCTCCAGTCGAGTTCCACCGCAGGCGGAACAGTCACGTTCACCGGCCATTTCTGACAGTGAGTGCCGATGGGCATAGGACAGGCGGGAGGCGGCTTCGATGGAGGGATACAGTCCGCGATAAAGAAAGCGGAATGGTGCCGCTGATTTTGCTGCCTGCAACTGCGTCGCGGTGACCTGCACCCATTTTTCGTCATCGCCGTGCAGTACCAGTCGCTGCTGTGCCGGGGTCAGTCGGTACCACGGTTCATCGAGCGGGAGGCTGAAGGTTTCGGAGAGAGCTTCCAGCATGGCGGCGAAGACGGGATTGGTGGCCGGATCGGGCCATGAACCGACAGCTCCGTCGCGGAGCGAGCGTTCAGGGCCGGTAATCAGTCGATCCTGATTGGCGCCGAATTCCCGTCCGAGGCCTTCGCAGCTGCGGCACCAGCCCAGCGGGCTGTTGAAGGAGAATTTTTGCGGAGTCTGCAGTTCAAACGAACGTTCGCAGCTGCTGCAGGACAGGTTGAGGCTGAATCGCAGTGACTTCCAGTTTTGTTCGGGTTTGGCCTGATCGGCAAGCACCACCTGAATGGCTCCGCGACCGACATTCAGTGCGGCTTCGACTGAGTCAGTCAGGCGACCGCGCTGGGCCGGATCCACGGAGATGCGATCGACGACGACGGCCACGGTGTGCTGGCGACGGTGATCGATCTCCGGAGCTTCCTCCAGACCGTGCGTGACTCCGTCCACGCGAACTCGGGCGAAGCCTGAGGCCTGCAATCTTTCCCAGAGGCGACTGAAGGGGACGGTGCGATCGATTTCCACGGGAGCTGTGATCAGCAGTCGGGTACCGGCAGGCTGCTGCAGGATGCGTTCCACGATCTGATCGGTGGTCTGCTGCTCGGCTGGTACGCCGCATTCCGGGCAGAAGATAGTGCCGAGGCGGGCATACAGAACTCGCAGATAGTCATAGATTTCCGTAACTGTGCCGACGGTGGAACGTGGCGTGGCTCCGACAGTTTTCTGTTCGATGGCGATAGCCGGGCTGAGTCCCTGGATGCTTTCCACTTTTGGTTTGGGCATCTGTCCGAGGAACTGGCGGGCGTATGCTGACAGGCTTTCGACGTAGCGTCGCTGTCCTTCGGCATACAGAGTGTCCATGGCGAGTGATGTTTTACCGCTGCCGCTGGGGCCGCAGAAGACGCTGAGCTGTTCCCGGGGCACCTCGAGGCTGACCTGCTGCAGGTTGTGCTGCCCTGCCCCGACAATTCGGATGGATCGTTCGGCTGCGAAGGGATCGGCTTTTTTCTGACGCTTTGGCAGTGAGGTGCTGCGTTTTTTGCGGTGAAATCCGGGCAGTACATCGCGGAGTGCTGCACCGGTATATGACTGGTCGCAGGCGGCGACCTGTTCGGGTGTGCCTTCGATGATGACTCGTCCGCCCCCCGAGCCGCCTTCCGGTCCGATGTCAATCAGCCAGTCGGCTGTGCGGATCACATCGAGATTGTGTTCGATGACGATGACGGTGTTGCCGGCATCGACGAAACCCTGCAGGACTTCCAGCAGTTTGCGGACGTCGGCAAAGTGCAGTCCGGTGGTGGGTTCGTCGAGCAGGTACAGGGTGCGGCCGGTGGAGCGACGTCCGAGTTCGCGGGCCAGTTTGATGCGCTGGGCTTCGCCTCCGGAGAGAGTGGGTGAGGCCTGACCGAGCTGCATGTAATCGAGACCGACATCGCGCAGTGTGTGCAGCAGCTGGCGAATCTTCGGGAAGGCATCGAACAGTTCGATGGCTTCGCGGATTTCCATATTGAGCACATCAGCGATGCTTTTGTCGCGAAACCTGACTTCCAGGGTTTCGCGGCTGAAACGCCGGCCTTCGCAAACGGTACAGGGGACCCAGATATCGGCGAGGAAGTCCATTTCCAGTTTGGTCGCACCGTGGCCTTCGCAGGCTTCACAGCGTCCGCCTTCGACATTGAAACTGAAGCGACCTTCCTTGTATCCGCGCAGTTTGGACTGCGGCAGTTGTGTGTAGAGTTTGCGGATTTCGTCGAAGACTTTGACGTAGGTGGCGGGGTTGGACCGGGGTGTGCGGCCGATGGGAGACTGATCGATATCGATGGCTTTGTCGATCTGATCCAGCCCTTCAACCCGGTCATGCAGCCCGGGTTCTCCGACGCCGCCATTGACTTCCCGGTTGACAACCTGCCAGAGGATATCGTTGACCAGTGAGCTTTTGCCAGAGCCGCTGACACCGGTGACGCAGATCAGTCGGCCGAGCGGAAAGCTGACGGTGACGTTTTGCAGATTGTTGTGGCGGGCGCCGTGAACGGTGATGCTGCCGCGTTCCGGGGCGCGGCGCACTTTGGGAGTGGCGATGACCTGGCGTCCGGACAGAAACTGACCGGTGACACTGCGTTCGGATTTCAGGATGTCGTCCAGTTTTCCGGCGGCGACGACTTCTCCGCCCAGAACTCCGGGGCCCGGCCCGAAGTCCACGATGTGGTCGGCGGCCCGCATGGTCTCTTCGTCGTGTTCCACGACGATGACGGTATTGCCCTGATCACGCAGCCGTTCAAGGCTGGAGAGCAGCATGGTGTTGTCGCGCGGGTGCAGACCGATGGATGGTTCGTCGAGAATGTATACGACGCCGACAAGTCCGCAGCCGATCTGTCCGGCCAGTCGAATTCGCTGGGACTCACCGCCGGACAGTGTGGGTGCTGATCGATCGAGTGTGAGGTAATCGAGTCCGCACTGCAGCAGGAATCCGAGTCGGCCGCGGATTTCCTTGAGGGCCTCTTCGGCGATGATTTGCTGGACGGGATCGAGTACAAGTTTTTCGAAGAACAGTGCGGCTTCCTGGACGGACAGGGCGCAGAGCTGCGGGAGGCTCAGTTCTGCCGGTCTGTTTGTTTTGCCGAAGGCCGGATGGCTGGTGCGAATGCGGACACTGCGAGCCTGGCGATTGAGTCGTTCGCCCTGGCAGGCTGAGCAGGTGACGACTTCCATGTGCTTTTCGAGCTGTCGTCGGCGCATGGGGTTGGCGGCGGTACGCCATGATTCCAGCAGGCGATTGGACCAGCCTTCCCATGTGCCACCGTGCTTCCAGACTCCGCCGCGACTGCGCCAGGAGAAGGTGATGTGGCGGGTGCCGGTTCCGTACAGCCAGAGATCCCGGGCCTGCTGCGGCATGTCCTGCCATTTCATTTTCAGCAGAGAATCGGCGGGCAGTCCGCAGTCTTCTTCGATGGCGGCAGCGGCACCAGCGAGAATGTGTTTGGGCCAGCGTCCCAGTTTGGACCAGTCCAGCAGCAGCAGGGCACCTTTTTGAATGGAGCGGGCCGGATCAGGCACCATGCGGTGCAATGGGAAGCCGTGTCGCATGCCGAGGCCGCCGCATTCGGTACACATTCCAAGCGGGCTGTTGAAGCTGAAGAGCTGAGGGCTGGGCGGCTCGTAGCTCATGCCGCTTTCCGGGCAGGAGTATTGCGAGCTGTAAAGGCGGTCGACGGTCCTGCGGTATTCGACCGGTGCTTCAGCCACCATGTCGGCGGAGGAGTCGGCGGTTTGGCGTCGACCGGCAGCGGTGCGGCGTTCGGGCCCGCTGTCAGACGCTCGGGCACTGACAGAATCGGCGGAGCAGATGAGTCGTCCGTCACCCAGTTTCAAGGCCTGCTCAACAGCCTCGGCAACGCGTGTCCGCTGACCTGGTCCGGCGGTGAGACGATCGATGACGACGTCAATGGTGTGCTTGTGGTGTTTGCGGAGGGCCGGGGCTTCGGCCAGATTGATGGTTTCGCCATCCACGCGGGCCCGCAGGTAACCTTTCTTCATCAGGTCTTCGAACAGGTCCCGGAATTCGCCTTTCTGGTTGGCGACGAGCGGTGCGAGGATCTGGAAGCGGGTGCCGGCCGGCTGGCTGAGCAGGCTGTCGATGATCTGATCGGCGGACTGAGCGCGGATGGGCAGACCGGAAACACAGCAGTAGCCCTGTCCGACGCGAGCGTACAGGACTCGCAGGAAGTCATAAATCTCTGTGATCGTGCCAACGGTACTGCGCGGATTGCGGCTGGTGGATTTCTGCTGAATGGAGATGGAGGGTGCGAGTCCGGTGATGGAATCGACATCCGGCTTGGGCATCTGTCCGAGAAACTGCCGGGCATAGGTACTGAGGGATTCGACGTAGCGTCGCTGTCCTTCGGCATAGAGGGTGTCGAACGCCAGCGAGCTTTTGCCGGATCCGCTGACACCGGACATCACGATCAGTTTGTTGCGGGGCAGCGAAAGACTGACGCTCTGCAAATTGTGCTCGCGAGCGCCCCTGATCACGATATCCCGAGTCGTCATAGCTTGCATGCCAGCCAGGCCGCTGATGGTTCTGAGCTTCGGGGCGCGACGATCCCGAAGACCGCTGATTTCGGATACTGCGGATTGTAGGCATTCCGTGGCGTTTTGCCCGTCTGCGGGGCCGGACTGGCGGATTCTATTTTGGGTGGAAAAGCGGGTGACCGGCCGCCCGGAGCCTCATTGCCAAAATGGCAGCCCGGCCGCGAGGTGCGGGTTGCCTTGTTTTTGTGCAGGCCGGGCGTGCTTAAAAAACAGGCACCGGAGGGGGTTGGTGGTGTGCGTGAAAATTGTGCAGTGGCGGCTGCGGCAGGCTGGAGTTGTTGCTGAGGGTTGTTATCATTGTGACGGCGATGTCAAAATGATGACGGGTGTCCGGTCCTGACATTGCTCGGCAGTCGCTGGCTGTCGTTCAGGGATGACGGTTTTGCACAAGGAGAAGGGAATGCTGGTGCTTTCGCGGAAGATGAGTGAGCGGATTCTGATTGGGGACGAGATTTCGATAACGATTGTCCGGATTGGCCCCAATTCGGTCCGGATCGGCGTTGAGGCGCCTCGGAACATGAGTGTTGTGCGGTCTGAGCTGTGCCCGCTGGGTTCGGTTCAGGAGGAGGTTGCCAGTGACGACTGCGTCCCACAGCGTTGATTGTGCGGAACAGCGTTGAGGTGACGGGCGATTGCGATGATGCGAGCCGGGTTATCCCGGCTCGTTTTTTATTTGCGCTGTTCGGCAGAAACTGCCGAAATCTGCTGCAGCTTGCTTCCGGTCTTGCGGGGAACTGTCGGATCTGCGGGAATTCTCTGCAGCGTCGGGTGATGAGTCGGCATAATTCCGGCGGAGACTTCGGCAGGGAGGTGTTTGATGGAACCGTTTGCAGAGCAGCAGAAGCCGTCTGTTCCGTGGCATCTCTGGTTGACCGCGGTGGCTGCGTGTTTGTTTTTTATTTGGTGTTTTGATTTGGTGCCGCGTGTGCTGACGGATGGCCGTGTGGCGGTGCGTTCAGGGTCTGGTGCTGGTCTGCGTCCGTCTGCGGGAGTGGAGTCGGGGGACTGGTCTGACATTTCGGGTTCTGCGGGTGATTTGTCGGAGCAGAAGTCAGCGGGTGGTCAGGCGCGGCAGTCAGCGGACGACCAGTGGGTGGGTTTGACGGAGCCTGAGTCGTTTGAGTTGAGTGAGCCTGAGGCAGCTCGCGGGGCGGATTTGGGCTCTGATTTGGATTCGGATTCGGATTCGGAGTCAGCGGCTGACGGGGGTGTGCGTCAGGCGTCGTGGGAGGTGGAGCAGTCAGCGAGCGGGGCGGTGCAGCGGGCCTTGCCGGCGGAGCTGGCTGCTGGACTGCGGAGGGCGCGGGAGCAGCGGCAGCGGGATGAGGTGCTGGAATCGCATGCTGAGCTGTCGTCGCTCTATTGGAAGTATCCGGAGCAGCGGCAGCTGCTGACGAGTGATCTGCGGGAATCGGCGCGGGTGATTTTTTTGTCTGCGGAGCGGCAGTTCAGTGACCCGCACATTGTGGCGTGGGGTGAGACACTGGAGTCGATTGGTCGGGAGTATGAGCTTCCGTGGCAGTATTTGGCGCGACTGAACGGTGTTGAGCCGCGGGAGCTGCAGGCGGGTCAGAGTCTGAAGGTGGTGCGTGGACCGTTTGGTGCTGTGGTGGATTTGTCGGCGTTCACGCTGACGGTGCACATGCATGGCTGGTATGTGCAGGAGTATCGAATCGGGATTGGTCAGGACGGTCGGACTCCGACGGGCCGTTTCACGGTTCGCGAGAAGCTGGAGAATCCGACGTGGTACAATCCGGATGGCGGGGTTGTGGAGGCGGATGATCCGGAGAACCCGCTGGGTGAGTACTGGCTGGGACTGGGTGATCATATTGGCATACACGGGACGACGGATCCGAAGTCGATTGGCCGGGCAGCATCGCGGGGTTGTCTGCATCTGGGGGATGCGGACATTCGCGAGGTGTTCGAGCTGCTGGGAACGGGTTCTGAGGTGGTGATTCGCCGTTGAGCCGCCGTTTCTCCGGGTTGTGAGAGGCTGGCGTGGCGGTTGAAAAGGGCAGGCTCCTGCGGGTACTCTGGTGGGACTTCCGCCGATGCTCGGCTGAAGTTTCGGTGGCATCACTTTGCGAGGAAGGTCTGGTTTGTGAGCACGTCCATTCAGCCGATACTGTTTAATGGAGCCTGGGTATCATCTCAGGCTGCAGGCACATTTCAGGCGGTGAATCCCGCAGTTCAGCAGCCGATGCCGCAGGTATTTCCGGTGAGTTCGTGGGCTGAGATTGATGCGGTGATTGGTGCATCAGCCGCTGCGGCTCGGGAAATGCGAGGCTGGCCGGGTTCTCGATTTGCTGACTTTCTGGAGGCATACGCTCTGGAAATCGAGGCTCGTGCGGACCAGCTGGTTGAAACAGCGCATGCTGAGACCGGGCTGGCGAAGTCGCCGCGACTGAAGGATGCGGAGCTGCCGCGAACGACGAATCAGATTCGTCAGGCGGCTGCCACGGCGCGGAACGAATCGTGGCGGGTACCGACGATTGATACGGCTGTGAATATCCGTTCGATGTACGGCCAGCTGGGTCCGGTGGTGGTGTTTGGTCCGAACAATTTTCCGTATGCGTACAACGGGATTGCGGGCGGAGATTTTGCGGCAGCGATTGCAGCGGGGAATCCGGTGATTGCCAAGGGGCATCCCAGTCATCCGGAAACGACTCGGATTTTCGGTGAGGCGGCTGTGGCTGCTGTGCGCAGCACGGGTATGCCGGCGGGGCTGGTGCAGCTGATTTACCGGACATCTCATGAGGACGGTTTGCGGCTGGTGTCGGATCCGCGGATTGGCGGAATTGGTTACACGGGTGCTCGTCAGACAGGGCTGCGGCTGAAGGCGGCGGCGGACGCTGCGGGCAAGCCGATTTATCTGGAGCTGTCCAGCATCAATCCGGTGTTTATGCTGCCGGGGGCCTTGTCGGAGCGTCTGGAGAAGATTGCGGACGAGTTTACGGCCAGTTGTCTGATGGGGGCGGGTCAGTTTTGCACCAATCCCGGTCTGGTGATTGTGCCCGCAGGAGCTCAGGGAGCGGCGCTGACAGCGGCGGTTGCGGCCAGGTTTTCGGCGGCCGCTGCGGGAACGATGCTGTCTGAGGGTGTTCGCAGCAGTTTCCTGAAGGCTGTGCAGACGATTCTGGCGGCTGGTGCCGAGCTGGTGACTGGTGGTCAGGCGGGTGGCGGTGTCGGGGTTTGCTGTCAGAATACGCTGCTGCAGGTTTCCGCGGCAAAATTCCTGCAGCATCCGGAGGTGTTTCAGACGGAAGCGTTTGGCAATGGTTCGCTGTTTGTGCACGCGGATTCGACTGAGCAGATGGCTGAACTGGCCGAACATCTGGAGGGTAACCTGACGGGTTCCATCTACTCGGATACTCAGGGAGCAGACGATGCGGCCTGTGATCGTCTGGAGAAGGTGCTGCGTACGAAGGTGGGGCGTCTGCTGAACGACAAGATGCCGACGGGTGTGGCGGTGGTGTCGGCGATGAATCATGGCGGACCATTTCCGGCGACCGGTCACCCGGGCTTCACGGCAGTGGGGGTACCGGGTTCAGTGACGCGATTTGGCATGCTGCAGTGCTACGACGCAGTTCGTCAGCATCGTCTGCCTGCTGTGCTGCAGGATCGAAATCCTGGTGGTGTCTGGCGACGCATCAATGGTCAGTGGACTACGGCGGACGTGTGAGTTGGGGTGCGGCTGTCAGCCTGCGTTGTCCAAAAGAAAAACCTCCTGCAGTTTGCACTGCAGGAGGTTTTTTGTGGCTGAAGGCCGATTTTTTCTGAGCACTGCGGCGGTTGCCGATTACATGTGCGGCACGGCTGCGGCGGTTGCTGTGCTGAGAGTTTCAAGTGTTGAGCCGACGGTGCCATCCGGGTCCGGGTAGCGGAAGACTCGTCCTTCAAAATTCCTCAGCAGCAGATCGTTGCCGTCACGTCCGACGACGGTTTCGGGTTGCAGGACAATCTTGCCGCCACCGCCCGGTGCATCGATGACATAGGTGGGGGCTGCATAGCCGGTGGTGTGTCCCCGCAGGCCCTGAATGATTTCCAGACCTTTGGAGACCGGGGTGCGGAAGTGGGCGGACCCGCTGATCGGGTCGCACTGATACAGGTAATACGGGCGAACCCGCATCAGCAGCAGCTTATGCACCAGTTCCTTCATGATCTCCACGCTGTCATTGACGCCCTGGAGCAGAACGGTCTGAGATCCCAGGGGGATTCCGGCATCTGCGAGTCGGGCGCAGGCACGAGCGGCTTCGGGTGTGCATTCGTCCGGATGCAGGAAGTGCACGCTCATCCAGAGCGGGTGATATTTCCTGAGCATACTGCACAGCTCAGGGGTAATTCGCTGGGGCAGCACAGCCGGCATTTTGGTGCCGATGCGAACGAATTCGATATGTGGAATGGCGCGGAGTCGTCCGAGGATCCAGTCGAGTTTTTCGTCGCTGAGTGCCAGCGGGTCGCCACCGGAAATCAGGACATCGCGAACCTGGACGGCATCTTCGAGGTAGTGGAAGATGGCTTCCAGTCGCTGCTGATTGGGCTGAATTTCTCCGTGCCCGACGACTCGCGACCGGGTGCAGTAGCGGCAGTAGGTTGAGCAGAAGTCGAGTGGGAGCAGCAGGACGCGATCGGGGTAGCGATGGACCAGTCCGGGGACCGGGCTGTGTCCGTCTTCGCCCAGCGGGTCATCTGCCTCACCCGGCATGCGTATGAATTCGCGAGTGGTGGGGACAACGGTTTTTCGCAGTGCCTGCAGCGGGTCATGGGGATCCAGCAGGCTCATGTAATAGGGGGTCACAGCGGTGGGCAGGAGCGTTCCGCCCATGGACAGACAATCGCGTTCTTCGATCGACAGATCCAGCACGCGTTCGAATTGTTCGAGAGTGCGGATGCGATGTCGGGACTGCCAGCGCCAGTCATTCCAGTCGTTGTCTGTTGTGTCGGGGAAAAATCGGGCTCGAAACAGCGCCGTGCGTTCATTTTCCTGGGGTCGTTCGGGCACGCGGGCTGTGTGTGCGGAGTCAAATCTGAGTCTGGAATCGCCGGTGGCGGGTGTGGGTTTTGCGGGTTCGCCACCGCGAGCCGAGCGGACGAGACCGGCCGGTTTTCGCAGGGCCCCGCTGCTTCCCGGGGGTTCTTCAAGATCCGGACCTGCAGCGACGTTTGCTGCACCGTCCGCCGCATCAACCTGGATGTCAGCCACCAGCGATTACTCCGGAAATCTGTTTCGGCACCTGGGAAGCTGCTGCATCCACAGGGACCGGGCTGAAGTCGGCAAATGCTGGTCAGTTCCGGCCGACTCCATCCCGTACTGACGCTGCTGTCTGGTTTTCGATCCATCTGCGAGAGCGGGAGCGACTGACGAGTTGTCAGTCGGCAATTCCCGCCGACACCGAGCGCGCGGTTGTATAATTGTCACGGATTCCAATGCAATAAGGATGGAATGATTTCTTTTCGCAAATGAAAAAAAATTCGCAGGCTGATTTTGGGGGGGCCGGGTGTACCGAGGGGTTTTGTGGCTCCAGTCTTTGCGGATTCTGCTCAATCAGCTGCATTGACTTTTCCGATTAAAACACCCAGACGGATTTTGCGACGACCGATTTCCAAGGGGGGAAGCAGGGGGCCGCAATCCGGAGTCTGGCGGATCAGGCAGTTCGAGCGGTGCTGTCGGCGATTGGCGGTACTGATTTGGCACAGCCTTCCGTTTGTCCGGTTCTCGGCAGACATGCACAGCATGTCCGGGGATTCGTTGCGTGCATGCTGCAGGGATTGGGGCGGGCATGGAAGTCATACGGGTGCGGAATACTCCGCGGCACTGCGGCGACGATGAGTCACGCTGTCGCTGCCGTGTGAACAGGCTTTCGCTGATCGGCCGTCTGGCCTGTTCCTGCCTGCTGGCTGTGTTTTGGGCGGATTCGCTGCACGCCGATCAACTGGAAGAACTGGCCCGCCGAGCGGGTATTCAGATTATCGAACCGGGCATCTCGACAGCGGCGGTGCAGAAATCAGCAGCGTCGGATGTTCCGCTGGATCGCCTGAGCCCCGAAAAGCGGGCACGCGCATCTGAAGTGATTCAGAAATGCAATCAGTTCCGGCGTCTGCCGGTGCTTCGATACACTGTCGACCAGCCTGTTTATCACTATCTGATTAAGCACCCGGATGTTGCGGTGAGCACCTGGCGAGTGATGGAGATTTCGCATTTCCAGATGTGGCAGACGGGCCCGGCGGAGTACGAGGCGGAGGCCGTGGATGGTTCGGAGGGCATTGCCGACATTCTGTATCAGGATGAGAAGCAGACGCTGATGATCTGCGAGGGCAGCTACCATCATATTTTGCTGCCGCGTCCGCTGCAGGCATCGGCGCTGATCTGGTTTCGCAACTCGCTGACGCCCCACACCGGGGGCACGCACATTGTGACTCAGCATGTGGATGTGTTCGTGCACTTTCCCTCTGCGGCGGTGGCAGGTGCGGCAAAAGTTCTGACTCCGGTCACCAACAGTCTGATGGATCGCAATCTGTTTGAGGTGTCCTTGTATGCAGTGATGATGTCACGAGCGGTGCGTGATGACCCCGAGTGGCTGGCGGATATAGCGTCCGACATGGAAGGTGTGCTGCCACAGCGTCGGGCCGAGCTGCAGCAGGTGGTTCGCCAGAATCGCCCGGGGGTCGGGCGGGCAATCCCCGGCCGGGATGCGGCAAAAATGGACAGATCCCTGATTAGTTCACCCCAGCTGCTGTTTCTGGATCCTCCGGAACAGGGCACGGAGATTGTGGTGGATCCGCAGACGGGAGCCGCCGTTCTGCAGAATGTGTCTCAGTCGAATGATGCCCGTCCGTCCGGACCGACCGCAACCGGTCCGGGCGGGCGTGGCAACCGTCGAGCGGGGGCTGCGGCGGAGTGATGGATTGTGTGCAAGCTGCCAGTCGGCAGCTTTTGCCGATCTCAGCGGTGGCCGTTGTGAAAACTGTGCAGCCGACTGACTGGCGGGCCGGAACGGCGTTGAGTGTCAGGGGCGAAACCGGATAGTCTGGAGCCTGGCCGCTGCAAACAGGGCTGCAGATTGACGGATCGGGTCCGTGGCAGACTGCAGCCGACTGAATTGTGCGGCAGGGGACTGCCGACATGAACAAGCTGCGGTTACTGGGCTGGCTGTTACTGCTGCCGTTTCTGGCGGGAGAAGAGTGTGCCGCGCAGGGCCTGAAGATCTCGACGCAGATCCGCGCCGTGGATCCGGCGACTCCGGATGGAGAGGGGACCGTCGTCAGCAGCAGTCTGACACTGTGTCACAACGGTCGGATTTTTGACTATGTGGCACTTGCCGATGAATTGTGTGTGTTCGACCCGGTGCAGAAGCATTTTGTCGTCGCCAGCGCATCACGCCGGATTCAGACGCGCGTCACCTTCGATGAAATCCGGCATCATACGGAAACCCGAAGACTGCGAACGGAAGAGTATCTGCAGGAAATGTCTGCAGACGCGAAGGCAGTGGGCGACGCAGAAATTCAGTTCATCCGGTTTCAGCTGAATCCTGAGTTTCGGCAGTCCTTCGAGCCTGCTGGAAATCTGCTGGTACTGGCCTCCCCTGCCCTGACCTATCGGATCGAGTTATGCCGCTGGGAGGATGCGGAACAGGTTGACCGCTGTCTGACGTGGCGGGACTGGACGGCGCGGCTGAATTCGGTGCTGCATCCGGATAACCTGTTCCCGGAACCGCGTCTTGAAGTGAATCGGGCGATACGCGAGCGTGGCGGCAGTCTGCCGGTGGTGGTTGAGCTGGACCGTCGTCCGGCGGTGAATACGGTGCTGCGAGCGGAGCATCAGATCACGACAGGTCTGTCGGATGACGACCACAGTCGGATTGCGAAATGGGAATCCATGCTGCGTTCACAGGACCTGCAGACGGTTCCGCTGCGCAGATATCAGCAGACGGCCCTGGTTTCGCGAAATCGCTGAACGGAAAAGTCTGCCTGGATTCTCTGACCGGCAGCTCTTCACCGGGAAGATTCTCGGGAAGAATCAGAAAGTGCGCTGCAATCGTGTTCCGTGCCGATTGCTGTAGAGCCGGCATGCATCGACTTACGGAAGAGTCCGTGGGCGTGTCCGGATATCGCCCTGATTCGCGCAGGTATGGACATGGTTCGGGTGCCTCTGGAAGAGCAGAGTGAAACTGAGCAGGTGGCAGCAGTTACACCGCCGCGAAAACGCGGTTTTCTGCGGTTCCCCCTGAAGGTCCTGCTGTTACTGACGCTGCTGGTGCTGCTGGCACCCAGTCTGATCACATGGACCGGTACTGCTCCTGCTGTGCTGCAGAAATTCGCTCCGGCACTGGCCGGGGCCGTGCATTTCCAGGGCTGCACGCTGCACTGGTGGACTCCGGTGGAGATCCGGCAGTTGATCGTGGAAGATCTGAGTGGCAGCCCTGTCGATCGACAGGAACGACCATTGCTGGCTGTCAGTCGCATTTCGACAACTCAGCCACTCTGGCAACTGGCACGGGCTTTGGGAGCGGGTACCGAGATTCTGATCGAGGATCCGGAACTGTCGCTGCAATCGAGCGCAGAGGGCAGCAATCTGCTGACGACACTTGAGCGGCTGGCGGGTTCGGGCCGCGACGGTGGCAGCAGTCCTCGTCTGCCTGAGCTGCGGATCCGGATTCGTCGCGGAACTGTTGTGGCTGTTCATCAGTCCGGTTCAGGTCCCGTGGCGGACGAGAGCCAGGCGTTGTCTGCGGTGCTGCGGGATCTGGAATGCAGTCTGCGCCTGCAGTCGGCTGATCAGTTTCCGGCTCTCAGCCTGACCGCGCGACTTGAGGATTCCGCGGGATCTGCAGACCTCGAGCTGCATTTTGATCCACAGCTCGATGAGTCAGGGCGGCAGAAGCTGCAGGCCGGTGCCAAAAAGCTGAAGCTGGCAGCACTGCGACCATTTCTGGAGGCTGTTGGCGGTGGTCTGGAAGCTGAAGGAGAGATCAGTGGTGGCCTGGATGCCCGGCTGGCCGGAACATCGCTGAGCAGTGGCGCGGCAGGTCGCCTGATGCTGAACGGGACGGGCATTCGCCTGCGCAGCAACAGCTGGTCAGAGGGGGAATGGATCACCCTCGGTACAGTGACTGCCGAGGGGGCGATTGCGCTGGCGACCGATGGGCTGGCGATTGATGAGTTAAGCATTGCCTCGGACTGTGTGACAGTTTCGGGAAATGGGGAATTGCGTGCGGCCGGCAGTACGGCGGGCAATGCCGGGCAGCTGGAACTGGTCTGCACGGCATCAGTGCCTGAACTGATCAACCCACTCCGCAGGACTCTTGGGCTGGCCAGTGGTGTCAGTCTGTCGTCCGGACAGCTGACGGTGTCGCTGAAAGCCCCGGGTGGGGCGGCCGGTCACTGGGACTTGTCAGCAGGAACGAGTGAGCTGCAGTTGCAGAATTCCGCGGGACGACAGCTGGTGCCTTCGTTAAAGCTGGTCGCGGCCGGGATGCTTGCCGATGGCGCACCTCGCCTGGAAACCGCCCGGCTGACTGCACCCTGTGGATCGCTGGATTGTCAGCCGCAGCAGGAGCTTTGGAAGGTTGCCGGGACCCTGGATCCGCAGCAGTTGTGGCAGCTGCTGAGCCAGTTCAGTGATCTGCCGGCCCCTGGCCTGAAGTCTGCACTGAAATTTGAAACGCTGGCGGCTGTTGAGGGATCGGATCTGCAGTTGACTGGGTTGACTGTAACATCCGCAGACCTGCGTTGCACAAGCAGTGCTCTGAAGATTCCGTTCGGCAGTGACAGTATACCATCGGGTGCTCTGGAGCTGCAGGGGACCGCTGCGGCCGTGAAAACGCTGGCTGCCCCGTGGCACGATGCCTGGTGGCTGTCCGAGCGGGCGAATGTGGAATGCCGCTTTGAGTCGGCTGCCGGTCAGCCGTTTGGCCTGCAGCTGAAGGCTGTTCCGCTGCAGGTAGCGAATGCACCGGGCGGAGTTCTGCGGGCCGTTTCCAGTCGGCGTCTGCCTGCACCGACTCAGCCTCAGACAGGCATAATCTCGGAGCATGCCTTCATTGTGGACCAGGGGGAGCTGCGCCTTTCCCTGCTGCCACTTTCCACGGGAACGGACTATGAGATTACCGCGGGTCATTTGAGCCTTCCGGGACTGGAAGCGGATCTGAGCGGCAGTGTCGCGACAAAGGACGGATTTTTTGTCAGGGCCACCGCGGACACGCAGTACGATCTCGCTGTGCTGCAGAGTCGCGTGTTCAATCCGAATTCCGGAGTGGAACTGGTGGGGGCCGGCACAACGCAGCTGACATTTTCCGGGGACCCTCTGGTCTATTCGGAGACGACTCCGCCGGACGGATCAAAGGTGCGCTTTACGGGCGGCGGCACTGTGGCCTGGCAGCGGGCGACGTTTCGGGGAGTGACGCTGGGGCCGGCGGAGGCCAGACTGACACTGGCCGACTATCTGCTGGAGTCGGCTCCGATTCAGTGCAGCCTGAACAACGGGCAGGCCGTGCTGACACCGCAGTTTGATTTGTGGGGCTGCAGGCTGGCGCTGGGCGCCGGAAGTCGTGTGGAGCAGCTGCAGCTGACGCGGGAATTCTGTGAAGCGTGGCTGAGCTATGTCAATCCGCTGCTGGCCGATGCCGTGGAAGTCCAGGGGGCATTGTCCGTGCGAGTGGAACAGTTGCTGTGGGATTTTAATTCTCTGAAGGACTGCCACGCGGTCGGCGAGTTGACCATTCATCAGGCGGCCGCAGCGCCGGGTGGCGGTCTGACTCCGCTGCTGGCAGTTCTTGAGGCGGCCAGACGCCGCGATCTGACGGCCGCAGTGGCTGTTGACACCAGCCGATTCCAGGTGGGCATGCCACTGCAGCGGATACCGTTCCGGGTGGAGCAGGGGATGGTCACTCATCAGGGGCTGCAGCTGGAGGCAGCCGGGTACCGGCTGGCAACATCAGGGTCCGTGGGGCTGGCGGGGCAGTTGCAGTTGACTCTGGACGTACCCCTGGAAAAAGTGGCGAACGGTGGACGGACGGCCAGATTGCCGATTCGTGGCACCATCACCCGACCGCAACCGGACACGGCGGCCCTTGTGCAGACTTTGGCGGCTGACCAGTTGCAGAAGCGGCTGGGCGACAAAGTTGACCGGACCGTGAATCAGCAGTTGAACCGTCTGCTGGAACGGTTCTGACGCCTCCGAACGCCCCGCCAGATCTGCGGATTTTTCCCAGCTTTCCACGGCAGTTCGGGAAAACCTGCGTTTCCGTGGGGTGAAACCGCGGGGCAGTTGCAGAGATTTCTGAAATCGCCAGGATTGGCTACTTGTTTCGTGGCTTGTTCCGAATTCGAGCACCTCACAGCATGCTGCCCCTGGCAGAAATCGCTGAGTGATATTGGAGCAGGCTTTTGGCACGATGAGTTTTAGGTTTCTGCAGGATCACTGCCGTCATCTTTCGCGGCAGCAGCTGAAACCGAACACTCGTGTTGTTTGGGTGCTGCTGATGTCGCCGAAAGATTTCTCACCTCAGGAACCAGCATTCAGTCGTACAGTCGCAAACTGTCGGGAACTCATTCCGTCCGGACATTCGTTTCCATTGCTCCTGCAGGCAGGCGTGGGTGTTCAGATCGCGGAGAGACTATGAATAACTTGATTTATGCGGTCCCGGTGGCCGGGTTGATTGGTCTGGCCTTCAGTGTGTTGCGGTATCGTTCGATCGCCAGCGAGGACCCTGGTACAGAGGTCATGAAGATGCTGGCGGCTCGTATTCGAGCCGGTGCCATGGCATTTTTGCGGGCCGAATACTCGGTGATGCTGGGTTTTATTCTGGTGGTCGCGGGACTGATGTATCTGTCCGGGCTGTCGGAGGGTTCACATCCGCTGATTGCCGTGGCATTTGTCATTGGGGCCCTGTTTTCCGGTCTGGCCGGCTTTTTTGGCATGCGTGTGGCAACGCTGGCCAACGTGCGGACGGCTGCGGCGGCACGCCGCGGGCTGGCTCCGGCGCTGCTGATTGCCTTCGGCGGCGGTTCCGTTATGGGGCTGACAGTGGTGGGCCTGGGGATTCTGGGGCTGGGTGGATTGTTCCTGATTTTCGGTCGAATACTGGGGACCGACGCCACTTCGATCACACAGCTGACCACCGTGCTGACGGGTTTTTCCTTTGGTGCATCCTCAGTGGCCCTGTTTGCCCGCCTGGGGGGAGGAATCTACACCAAGGCCGCTGACGTGGGTGCGGACCTGGTGGGCAAGGTTGAAGCGGGCATACCGGAAGACCATCCGCTGAACCCGGCAACGATTGCTGACAACGTGGGTGATAACGTCGGCGACGTCGCCGGCATGGGTGCTGACCTGTTTGAAAGCTTTTGCGGTGCCATTGTTGGTGCCATGGTGCTGGGTGCCACGCTGACGCTGAAGTCCGAGTTTACGGGGTCGATGGGCGGTCTCAGTGCTGTCATACTTCCGCTGCTGCTGGGTGCCGCCGGAGTTCTCTGCAGCGTGTTCGGAACATTCTTCGTGACCGGTGACGACACTGTTGATCCGGCCCGGGCCTTGAACCGCGGTGAGCTGCTGGCAGCTGTGGCGATGCTGATTGCCAGCTACCTGATCATCACGGGTGTGTTACCCGAAAAATGGATCGCGCCGGAAGGCTTCGAGGTCACTCGGATGGGAGTGTTCTGGTCGTCGATTATCGGGCTTGGCGCCGGTATGGCCATCGGATTTGTGACTGAGTATTACACGGGTACGGGACGCCGTCCGGTGGTGGAGATTGTTGAGCAGTCAGTGACCGGTGCAGCGACCAACGTAATCGCCGGTCTTGGAGTGGGGATGCTGTCGACAGCCATCCCGATGCTGCTGATTGGCTTTGCGATTCTGGGTGCTTACGAACTGGCTGGGCTGTACGGGATCGCGATTGCCGCGGTGGGCATGCTTTCCAATACAGGGATTCAACTGGCGGTTGATGCGTACGGTCCGATTGCGGACAACGCGGGTGGTATTGCCGAGATGAGTGGCCTGCCCAAAGATGTTCGCGGACGCACTGACCAGCTGGATGCCGTGGGGAATACGACTGCGGCCATCGGCAAGGGATTTGCTATCGGTTCCGCCGCTCTGACGGCTTTGGCGCTGTTCAGCGCCTACATGACGACTGCCGGCCTGAAAACGATCGATGTGGCCAACCCACGTGTTATGTGTGGACTGTTCATCGGGGCCATGATGCCATTTTTGTTCTCGGCAATGGCGATGCGAGCCGTGGGCCGTGCGGCGACCAGCATGATTGCTGAAGTGCGACGACAGTTCCGGGAAGTGCCGATTCTGCGGCAGGCTCTGGAAGTCTGCCAGCGGAACGGACATTCGTCCATGGATACGTGGAGTGATGCTGACAAGTCTGTGATGTCACAGGCTCTGGAAAAAGTGGACAGTGACTCGTGCATTGCCATTTCCACAAAGGCCTCGCTGCGGGAGATGATTCTGCCCGGCATTCTGGCCGTAGTGGGGCCTGTGGGGGCGGGTTTCCTTGGTGGTGGTGAAATGCTGGGTGGACTGCTGGCGGGGGTCACTGTCAGCGGTGTGATGCTGGCAATATTCCAGTCGAATGCCGGTGGTGCGTGGGACAACGCCAAGAAGATGATTGAGGGCGGAGTCACCATCAACGGAGTGGAATACCGCAAGGGCAGCACGGCTCACGCTGCCGCAGTGGTGGGCGATACCGTGGGCGACCCGTTCAAGGACACTTCCGGGCCGTCGCTGAATATTCTGCTGAAACTGGTTTCCGTAGCCGCACTGGTGATAGCACCCTGGCTGGCGGTGCCGGCCGCTGCTGTTCAGCCACCTCAGGCAGCCCCGGCGGAAGCCGCGGCTCCGGCTGCAGCAGTTCCTGAAGAGGCTGCTGCGGCGCGTGCTGCGACGGTGAGTACTTTTCAGTACCCCTGCTGAGATCTTTGACTGGCAAGCCGCTGGTCAGCCTGTCCGCAGGCAGGCCAGCACGGCTTCCGTCATTTGGTCAGTGGTGCAGTTTCCCCCCAGATCCGGTGTCCGCACCGCAGGATCACGCAGGGCCGTAACAACGGCTGTCCGCAGCAGGGCAGCGGCAGAGCGAGTGGTCTCGGTTCCCAGCCATTCCAGCATCATCTCAAGCGATAAAATCATGGCCATGGGGTTGGCAATACCCTGCCCGGCAATATCCGGTGCCGTGCCGTGGCAGGGCTGGAAGACAGCGACGTCCTCGCCGATATCTGCTGAAGGCGCCATGCCCATGCCCCCGATCAGGGCAGCCGCGAGATCACTGAGTATGTCACCGAACATATTTTCGGTGACGATGACGTCGAACGATTGCGGACGACGCACCATGTGCAGAGCTGCTGCATCAACATACATGCGTTCGGTCTGCACATCCGGGTACTGCTCAGCAATCTCGTCAAAGTACCGGCGAAACAGCACCATGGATGGCAGCACGTTGGCCTTGTCCACGAGTGTCAGCTTCCGGCGGCGTTTGCGGGCCAGCTGGAAGGCTGCGTGAAACAGTCGCTGGCTGCCGGTGCGGGTTACGCGCAGCAGATCATCAACGGTCTCAGCATCGGGTGCGATCCGCTGCCCGCGTGAATGAAACAACCCTTCGGTACTTTCCCGCACAACAATCAGATCGATCCCCCCACCCTGCACAGATCGCAGCGGGGTATCAATTTCGTGATACAGGTATGCGGGCCGGATCCCCTGATACAGCTGAAAGTGTTCGCGCAGATCAATCTGCGGCGTCACTTCGCGACCGTCCGGCTGGCGAACATGGGGCAGGCCCATTGCCCCCAGCAGAACGGCATCCGCATCGCGACAGATCTGCAGCGTTTCATCCGGCAGAGCTGTTCCGCTCCGCTGATACTCAGACGCCCCCGCTGCACAATGCCGCAGATGGATTTGCAGTCGAGGTATCCGGTGCTGCAGCTGGCGCAGTACGACGAGGGCAGCATCCATGACCTCAATGCCGATGCCGTCACCGGGCAGCACGGCAATTGTCAGGATCTGATCAGCGTCCCTATCGGCAGCAGGCACAATCATCCGCTCCTGTTACGTCCACAGGCTGGTCTACAGGTACTGCTGCAGCTGACGCTCCGTCAGCAGATCCAGCAACTGCTTGATTCGCTCTGACTGGGAGGCATCTGCCACCAGGGTGGCGTCCGGAGTATGCACAATGATCAGATTCCGCAGTCCCAGTGTGGCGACCAGGTGATCATCGGATGTGCGCACGATGCAGCCCTGGGTATCCACGCCGGCAAACAGCCCGTCCGTCGTGTTTCCCTGAGCATCGCTGCCATTCAGCCGCGGCAGCGACAACCAGCTGCCCACATCATCCCACTGGAACGGAGCTTCCAGAACACACACATTCTCTGCTCGCTCAAGCACCGCATAATCGATGGAAATGCTTTTGAGCAGGGGAAATTTCTGTTCCAGAACCTGCTGATAGTCGTCTGATCCTGAGGCACCGTCAATTTCCTGCAGCCCTGCATGCAGCTCCGGCTCATACTGCTTCAGCAACTGCACAATGGTGGCCGCCTTCCAGCAGAAGATCCCGCAGTTCCAGAAGTAACGCCCGTCTCTGATGTACTGTTCAGCGACCGACTGCTGCGGCTTTTCGCGGAAGTTTTTGACGCGAAACAGGGGTGGACTGGCTTCATCCAGCCGCGATTCTCGCTCGATGTAGCCATACCCCGTCGCCGGAAATGTGGGCACAACGCCAAACAACACCAGGCTGTCAGGGCTGGCCTGCACAATACTGACGGCGCGCTGTGCGGCTCGACCAAACGCCTCGTCCGTCCGGATGACATGATCCGCCGGCATCACAAACATCACTCCGTCGGGATCCCTCCGCAGAATTTCAAACGCTGCCAGTCCGATGCAGGCTGCCGTATTCCTTGCCGCCGGCTCCACCAGCACATTGCTGACCGGCAGTGACGGCAGTTGCTCACGCACGGCTGCTGCCTGCACTGCATTGGTCACAACCCAGGCATTCTCCGGAGCAACCCAGGCTGCGCAGCGATCCAGAGTCTGCTGGATCATCGTGCGACGACCGGCAAGGCTGAGCAGTTGTTTGGGAGTTTTTTTGCGGCTTTGCGGCCAGAAACGAGTTCCGCTCCCGCCCGCCATAATCACTGCATGCAGCATCAGTTACTCTCCACGTCCTGTTGGTTTCAGGACCTCTGACAGTCAGTCGTGAGCTGTTCCGGCCAGTGCCCGGGCAACCGAATCCAGCATCACCTCCATCGCAAACGGCTTCCGCAGATAATCCACAACACCCAGCATTTCCGCATAGGCCTTGTGACGACTGCCCTCGTTCGCCGTCATCATGATCACCGGTGGAGCATCGGGGAGTTCTGCGAGGAACTCCAGTACCGGAAACCCGCCCATCCGCGGCATCATCATGTCGGTCAGCACAAGATCAGGACGCTGCTGCTGAATCAGACGCCGCCCGTCCTGACCGTTGGATGCTGCCACAACCCGATAACCGGCTGCCGTCAGCACACTCTGAATGGTTGTGGAAATGTCCCGATCGTCCTCGATCAGTACAATCGTTTTCCGATCTGTTGCCTGTTCGCCGCTCATGCCTGCTGATCCTTCCCTGAATTACTGTGATACAGGCGTCTGCTGTCCGGCTGCGGCCACGGTGCGAGCACCGGGGATGGCAGTGAAGGACAGGGCCGGAGCAGCATCATCGGCATTCCACGTTCGCACTTCGCCGTCATAACTGCCGGCTGCCACCAGTTTGCGGCCCGCATGCTCGGCAACAGAATACACCCAGTCACGATGGCCCGCATACTTTCGTACCACCGCTCCGTCTGCCGCCTTGTGCAGATGCACATTGCCGTCACCGGATGCCGAATACAGCAGATCACCGGAAGCCACCCGAATCCGGAATACATCGCCACCAAACCCGCCAATGCCACGAACTTCCTTCGCATCCGCCACCTGCCAGATGCGGACTCGCCTGTCACCACCCCCACTGGCCACTGACCCGCCGTCCGCCAGAAATACTGCTGTGTAGGCAGGCTCGCCGTGTCCTGGGAATGTCACCACCGGATTGCCCGTTGCCGCGTCAAAGACCTTGCACGTCTTGTCCTTGCTGGCACTGACCAGCCGCTGACCATTCGGGGACCAGCTGATGTCCATGACCCAGTCGGCATGATCTTCAACTTTGAGGAGTTGTTCACCAGTGTTCAGGTCCGTTACCACGATCGCCCGGTCCGCCCCTGCCGAGGCAACCCGCGTCTGATCAGGGCTGAATGCCGCCGCAAAGATGGAATCCCGGGATCGCACCAGTGTTCGCAGCAGAGACCCGTCGGCGGCTGAAAACAGCTTCAGTTCGCCCAGCTGCCCCGGAGTGCCGGCAGCCACCAGCAAACGAGTGCCGTCAGCACTGTACTCAATGTCATGAATTCGCTCCGCCAGATTTACCACCCGGCGAATCAGCGTTCCGTCCGCCGTGTTCCAGACCAGTACCTCGTGGTAGCCGGAGGACGCCAGCTGGCTGCCGTCGGGACTGAAGGCAATTGCAGTCACAGGAATTGGTGCTCTGTACTCTTCCGGCGGCTGCGGCTGGGAAAACTCAGGCACCACATCGAACAGGTCCGCAGCAGCAGGAATGCCGGCGTCCAGCGGAGCCCCCACGGCAATCCAGTGCTTCAGGACCGCAATCTCCTCGGCTTTCAAAGGATCTGCCTCCTTGGGCATCGACCCGGACTCCACTTCCGAAATCAGCAGCGATTCTGCAGTTTTGTGAGCTTCAACGACGACGCCGGATTCACCACCCTTCTGCAGGGCCGCAAACGAATCCAGATTCAGGCGGCCGCCGGGACTGCGAGTATTGTGGCAGGCCACACAGCGGCGAGCAAAAATCGGAGCGACATGCCGCGAGAAGGAAACAAATCGGCCCAGCGGTTCCAGGGCCTGCTCAGCGGTCCGCTGCAGCACCAAAGTCTCGGCGGTGGCAATCTGCAGCTCGGCGTCCAGCTTGGGCAGAGACGGCTCAAGGGATTCCAGCTGGGCAGTCAAAGTCCGCTGCCATTCACCACTGTCCGCCTGCAGTTGTTTCAACTGCGCCTCTTTGGAAACGGATGCTGCGACCGCATCCGCGGCGGCACTGTGAGCGGTCCGCAGCGGCGCCGCAGACTGCTCTGCCGCTGCCAGCTCTGCCAGCTTCTTCTCGTGCTCTGCCTTCGCAGCAACCATCAGCTTCCGGCGTTCAGCCAGCACTGTCGCCAGTTCAGCCTGCAGAGCCGCATTTGAGGTTTTCAGGGCAGCAAAGTCAGCAATCGTTTTTTCCAGAGCCTGAATTGCCCCGGCAGCATCCACACCCGTCAGCTTTGCCGCTTCACGCAGCGTCGCCAGGGATTTCTCAAGAGATGCTGCCGACTGCAGCATGCGCTGTGCCGCAGATGCAGCGTCGGCAGTCCGAGCCTCTGTTTCCGCAACCGATGCGGCAGTTGCCGTCAGGGCGGCACTGGCCGTGTCCGTCGCCGTTTTTGCCGCAGTCAGCGCCATCTCAGCCTTTTCCGCCGCGGCCTTTGCTTCACCAGCCTTCTTCTCCAGCTCCGGACGCTGGGCTGCCAGAGCCGCAGCCTGCTGCTCTGATTCCGCTCCCCGGCTGCGCCACTCCACGGCAGATTTTCGCAGCCCGGCCAGCTGCGTCTGCAGCTCGCCGCGAGCAGTTTGCAAAGCGTCGAGACGAGCCTTTGCGCGGTCTGCAGCGGCCACCGCAGAGTCGGCTGCTTCGTGCGCCGGAAGGTCGGCCGTGACCCGCACCAGGTGCTGCTCAAGCAGGGCAGATTTTTCACGCAGCTTCAGCGCTTCAGCCGCTTCCGCGCTGGCGCGAGCTTCGACAGCGAGCAACTGCTTTTTCAGCTCCTCCACACGCTGCGCGGAAACCGTGGCTGCAGCCTGCTTGAGCGACAACTCACGCTCCGTAAGCTGCCGGTCCTCTTTCAACTGCTGAATCTGCTGACGCAGCTGCGCCGCAGACTGCACAGGATTCGCAGGCTGAGCGGATGCTTCCTGACCCCTGACCCGAGTCGGAACACCGACGCAGATCAGCAGGACGCACAGAACGGTCAGACGAACGAGCGGGATGCGGGACAAAGTCATCGCGAAACCTCGTTGCTTCATGCAGAGATGGTGAAAAATCGCAACACCGTAAGATTCAACCAGTTTCTCTGGATGTCAAGCTTTACGCAGTCGGCAAAGTTTCGCATTCGCCAAATCGCGGTAATGGTAGGGGCCGGAGAGCCTCGCGAGTGGGGATACAGGTGGACGGGCGCGCAACAAAAAGGCTGCCCCGAATGCTCGTGGCAGCCTGCGTGATGTACGATCGTTCCTGCTGCTGCAGGCCTGTCGACTGTCGCGGTACGTAGAGCCCGTGCCAGCCGGGAGTGTGTACAGCAGGCGCGCACAATCGCAGCTGAAAACACCGGACCAAAACGGCGCGCAGCCATCAGGCAAGTATCTGCAGAGTCAGAGAACCATCCGGAAAGACAGCCGGACTGAATCAGCCCTTACGGTGGCGAATTCGCGAACGCATTCTGCGCTTCTTGCGTCCAATCTTGCGTCGCCCCTTGCCTGTCTTCTTCGTGCCCATGAGCCGGTGGTCTCCAGAAAGCTACTGTCCGAATTCGGAAAAACGCCAAGGATAGCAATCCGGCATTTCCGGATCAAATCTCGGCTACCGCAGTTTTTCATTCTCGGGGGAAGTTCGTGTGACTGACCGGAACAACTCGACACTTCGTCGACTCTGACGGTTGTATCGATCACTTCCGGGAAACGGACCCGCACACACACGCGGTCACTCAAGATCCACGTCCGCCTCGTCCACCAGCATCGACGCCCCCTGCTGCATGAAATTGACAATCACTGTCAGCCGATGCGCATTGTCCACCTTCGTCACCACGCCACGCAGCCCCGTCATCGCTCCACGACGAATCACCGCCGTACGACCAACCACCGGTTTCGGCTCAGGACGCACGTCCTGGCCCTGCTGCAGCATCATCTTCACCCGCTGCAGGTCCAGCACCAGCTCCTCAGGCTGCGATACCCGCAGACAACGGCTCACACAACCCGTCGAAATCGAATCGTGCCGCTGAACCTCGTCACCACGCACAAATACATAGCCGGTGAACAGGGGTACATAGCTAACGCGAATCCGACCCTGAGGTGAACGCGTTCGCTGGGCTGTAATCGGGCCATAGTGCGCGATCTTCAGAGAGCGCAAATGGCGCATCAACTCCTTCTCCCGCCGCGCCATCGTGTACATGGCAAACCATGACTCGTCCTGGGGCAGAATCAAAGGTGAACTGAAAAGATCTTCCGGATAAAGATCCGGCTCACGGCCAAGTATGGGCATGGTTATTTCTGCAGGAAATGAAGGCAGCACCACGGAGCCTGCATTCGGAATATCGCACGCACTCGCCAAAACTGCAACGTCTTCTCGGAATTCAGCACGTCCTTACCGCCTTTTTTCGGCAAAAAGCCCGTGACCGACTTGTCGCTGTCTGCCCGAGCCTCCCAGAGTCCCGAGTTGCACCGAATTGCACCCGGCTCGCGTCGCACTGAAAATCTGTTCCGTATTTTCCGGGCCTTCCCCCTGCATTTCTGACTGCTCCCTTGACCATTCCTCGTTCCCAGGTCACTCTGCAGCATCTGCGGCGGTCAGGTCCAGCCTGGGAATCCGCCGTACCTGCTCAGATCCCTCCTTCAGCACATCCTGCGACAGGCAATTTTTATGACAACACCTGGATCAAATTCCCCGGCATCGCGCCGTGGCTTTCTGGCTGGCACTACGGCAGCAGCGGCGATTGCTGCGGCAGCATCTTCTGTTTCCGCCGGGGCCTGGGCGGGTGGCAGTGACCGTCTGAAAGTGGGTCTGGTGGGTTCCGGTGGTCGTGGGACGGGTGCGGCTGAGCAGGCACTGAACGCTGACCCGGGCACGGAGCTGGTGGCAATTGCCGATGTCTTCGAAGACGCAGTGGCTCGTGCCCGTCGGCAGCTTAGCCGCATGTTTAATAAGGACGGCCAGCCGGCACGTGTCACAGCCGATGATGCTCACTGCGTGGCTGGATTTGATGCATACAAAACAGTGATTGACAGCTGCGACGTGGTGCTGCTCGCATCCACTCCGCATTTCCGGCCACAGCATCTGCGTGCCGCGGTCGATGCCGGTAAGCACGTATTCTGTGAAAAACCGGTGGCAGTGGACGGGCCGGGCGTGCGATCCGTCATGGAATCATCTGAGATTGCCCGGCAGAAAAATCTGAATCTGGTGTCCGGACTCTGCTGGCGATACCACCCTGGCAAGCGTGCGACGTTTGAACAGATTCGCAACGGAGCCATCGGTGACATTGTCGCCATGCAGTGCAGTTACATGACCGGCGGTGTCTGGGATCCCCGTCGCCAGCGTGATCAGTGCAAAAGTGAAATGGAGTATCAGCTCAGGAACTGGTATTACTACACGTGGCTGTCCGGGGACTTTAATGTCGAGCAGCACATTCACAGTCTCGACAAAATGATGTGGGCCATGAATGACGTGGCACCGGCGGTCATCAGTGGTTCCGGTGGACGTCAGGCCCGTACGGACGCTCGATACGGCAACATCTACGACCACTTTGACGTTGTCTACACGTGGGAAAACGGAGTGAAGGCGTTTGCCCGCTGCCGTCACTGGCCCAACTGCGAAAATGAGGTTGAGGATTACATCTTCGGCACCAAAGGCCGTGTGGACGTCATGTCGCATCGCATCACGGATCTGGCGGGCAAGGAGATCTGGAAGTACTCAGGTCCTGACGGGGACATGTACCAGATCGAGCACAACGAACTGTTTGCTGCGATTCGCGCGGGCAAAGTCATTAACAACGGCGACTACATGTGCAAGTCCACGCTGATGGCAATTGCCGGGCGAATGGCGGCCTACACCGGACAGCGGCTCAGCTGGGAGGCCTGCCTGAATTCGAAGGAAGTTCTCAGCCCGAAGGCGTATGAATGGACCGATGTACCGACTCCCCCGGTTGCCATTCCGGGTCGGACGCCCTTTGTCTGAAGGCCGGCTGCAGGTCTCGCGGGGTGCCGCGTCAGCATCACGAATCCGGCCCGGCCTGCAGTGCCGGGCTTTTTTTCGCGCGGCGACTTATTGATTGGTTTCAGGTTCTGCTGTTCCGGAGGCCTGCATGCTGTTCTGGAAGATCCTGTCAGGAGTCCTGTTTCTGTCGATGACAGCCACCACTGCTGTGGCTGTGATGCTGCCGGTCGAGCCACTGTGGCAGGAGCAGGCATCTTCTGCTCAGGACGAGCAACTGGCGGTCGCTGTTCGCGATCTGCTGCAGGCTCGCTGCTGGTCCTGCCACGGTCCGCAGCGACGTGAAGCCGGGCTGCGGCTGGACGAACGGAGCCTGATCCTCAGTGGTGCTGACAGCGGACTGACGGTCGTGCCAGGCAAGCCCGACGCCAGTCGGCTGCTGCAGCGGGTTCGCAGTGTTCTGCCGGACGAGCAGATGCCGCCCGAGGGTGAGCGTCTCAGTGCCGCTGAGCAGCAGTTGCTGACCGACTGGGTCCGGAGTGGATTGCCGTGGCCGCAGGCTGCCCCGAACTCGGCAGCTTCGCAGCACTGGGCATGGCAGCCGATCAGCCGGACGCGTGTGCCACCAGCGGCCGCGCCCGATTCAGCCGACTGGGTGCGCAATGAGATTGACCTGTTTGTGCTGGACAGGCTGAATGCTGCCGGGATTCAGCCGGCGACTCCGGCGTCCCGTCAGACTCTGATTCGCCGCGCATCACTGGATCTGCTGGGGCTGCTGCCCACGCCTGAGCAGGTGCAGCAGTTTGTCGATGACACCTCGGCGGATGCATGGCCCAGGGTCGTTGACCGTTTGCTGCAGTCTCCGCACTTTGGAGAACGCTGGGGGCGACACTGGCTGGATCTGGCACGCTATGCCGACTCCGACGGCTACGAAAAGGATAACGCTCGCCCCGATGCCTGGCGTTATCGAGACTGGGTGATTGATGCGATCAACCAGGATCTGCCGTTCGATCAATTCACCATTCAGCAGCTGGCGGGTGATCTGTTGCCGCATGCTGATCCGCTGCAGAAACTGGCGACGGCCTTTCATCGCCAGACGCTGACCAACACGGAAGGCGGCACGGATCAGGAAGAATTCCGGGTCGAAGCCTGCTTCGATCGCACGGAAACCACCGGACAGGTCTGGCTCGGGCTGACTGTCGGCTGTGCTCGCTGTCATTCGCACAAGTATGAGCAGCTGACTCAGCGTGAGTACTATCAGTTGTTTTCCATCTTCAATAATGCGGACGAATCGACCGCTGTGGTCCCGGCACCGACCGCGGAGGTGCAGGCCTGGCCCGCACTGCAGCAGGCGTTTGAAACTCGCCGCAGTGAACTGGAGCAGGAGCTGGCCGCTGCACAGAATGCTCGGTCCACCGCATTCCCGGAATGGCTCGGGCAGCAGCTGGACCTGCTGAAGCAGAAACGCCTGCCCGCGGAAATCCCCGGTGAGATCCGCGGCATACTGCAGATTCCACCTGAGCAGCAGACGGCTCAGCAGCAGCAGACCCTGCAGCAATTCTGGGTCCGGCAGCATCCCGAACTGAAGCCGCTGGCAGCTCGTCTGGACCAGCATCTGAAAACGCAGCCGGCAAAACCTGAGCTGACAGTGCGAGTTCTGCTGCAAAGGGCGCAGACGCCGCGGCGAACCTTTGTCCTGCATCGCGGTGAATTTCTCAACCCATTGACGGAGCTCGAAGTGACTCCGGCCGCACCCGCGATCCTGCCTCCCTTGACGGCGCGGCAGTCGGGACAGGCACCGGACCGGCTGGATTTTGCCCGCTGGCTGGTCTCGCCCGACAACCCTTTGCCTCCGCGAGTCGCTGTGAATCACATCTGGGCGCGGCTGTTCGGACGCGGCATTGTGCGGACCCTCGGTGATTTCGGCGTTCGCGGAGATGCACCCACACATCCCGAGCTGCTGGACTGGCTGGCAGCGCGTTTCGCCGGCATTGCAGCCGCCGAATCCAGCCCGATTTCCGGTGCCGCTCAACCGTGGTCCCGCAAACAACTGATTCGCCTGATTCTCCTGTCTGCCACGTGGCAGCAGTCCTCAGTTCATCGCCCCGACCTGCACAGTGCGGATCCCGACAACCGGCTGCTGGCGCGACAGAACCGGCTGCGGGTGGAGGGTGAAATCGTTCGCGACATCAGCCTGCAGGCGGCCGGTCTGCTGACCAGCCGCGTGGGTGGCCCCAGTGTGTTTCCACCTTTGCCGGCGGGAATCGCCGAACTGAGTTATGCCGGCAACTTCAAATGGGTGGAATCCCAGGGAGCGGATCGTTATCGCCGTGGCATGTACACATTCTTCAAGCGGACTTCGCCGCATCCCAGCCTGACCACGTTTGACTGTCCGGATGCCAATCTGACCTGCATTGAGCGCGGAGTTTCCAATACGCCTTTGCAGGCCCTGGTCACTCTGAACAACGAAGTGTTTTCAGAATGTGCAGTATCGCTGGCCGATCGTCTGCGGCAGTCCGGGGCATCCACATCGGAAGCTCGTATCCGGCAGGCGTTTCTGTGGTGCCTCGGGCGCTCTGCGACAGCGTCCGAGCTGGCCGAACTGCAGCAGCTGCTGCTGGACCTGCAGCAGCTGGCAGTGGCAGAAAAGGTGCCCGCAGCAGAGGCCGAATCGGCTGCCTGGCGCGGACTGTGTCGGGCATTGCTGAATCTTGATGAATTCATCACTCGGGAATGAAACATGAGCCGTTACGCGTGGGACATCCAACAGGCTGCTGTGAGCAGAGCCGCGGAAACTCGTCGCAGCTGGCTGACCTCCTCGGCCAGCGGACCTGGCGCGGCAGCGCTGGCGGCTTTGCTGCAGCAGGACGGTGTGCTGGCCGGGGAATCCCCGGTTCCGGGTGCTGACGTCCGATCTGCCCTGTCACATTTTGCGCCGCGAGCAAAGAACTGCATTTTTCTGTTTCAGGCAGGCGCCCCGTCCCATCTCGATCTGTTTGATCCCAAGCCGCGACTGACGGAACTTCACGGTCAGCCATTGCCTGAAGAAATAGTTCGCAGAGTCCGGTTCGCCTTTATTCAGAAAGATTCGGCTGTGCTGCTGGGATCTTCCAGACGCTGGCAAAAGCACGGCCAGTGCGGCATGGACTTCAGTGACTATCTGCCGCAGCTGGCCACCTGTGCCGATGATATCCTGATGGTGCGGTCGATGTTTTCCGAGCAGTTCAATCATCATCCTGGCCAGCTGCTGCTGAGTTGCGGTCGAGCTGCGTTTGGACTGCCCACAATCGGCAGCTGGCTGAACTATGGCCTGGGATCCGAGTCACAGAACCTGCCAGGCTACGTCGTGCTGACCAGTGGCCGTGGGTCAAGCGGCGGAGCGTCGCTGTGGGGCAGTGGTTTTCTGCCGTCGCACTATGCCGGAGTACTGTTTCGCAATCAGGGCGATCCGGTGCTGAATCTTTCGAATCCTGCCGGAATTTCTGCTGCGGCACATCGCAGAACTCTGGATGCCCTGCAGAGACTCAATCAGTCCCGGGCAAATGAAGTGCAGGACCCGGAAATTGACAGTCGGATTCGCAACTATGAGCTGGCGTTCCGGATGCAGTCCGCGGCACCGGAACTGATTGACCTGTCCGGTGAATCCCGCACTACGCTGGACGCCTATGGTGTTGATCGGGCGCAGCATCCGCAGGCCACAGGTCGCGGGAATGTCGCAGAAGCTCATCGCACCTATGCTCGCAACTGCCTGCTGGCACGCAGATTGGTGGAACGTGGAGTACGATTTGTGAACATTATCTACGAAGCGTGGGATCAGCACAGTGATCTGAACAAGGACCTGCCTTACAACTGCTGGGTGGTGGATCAGCCGATTACCGCCCTGCTGCGGGATCTGAAGCAGCGCGGGCTGCTGGAGACCACTTTGGTGGTATGGGGGGCGGAATTCGGTCGGACGCCGCTGGGAGAAAACCGCAAAGGTCGGGCCGCCAATACCGGCCGCGACCACCATCCGTTCGCCTTCAGTCTGTGGCTGGCCGGAGGCGGGATTCGTGGCGGACAAACGTGGGGGGCATCGGACGAAATCGGCTGGGGCGTCGCGGAAAAGCCCGTCCACATGAATGATCTGCAGGCCACTCTGCTGCACCTTTTCGGGCTGGATCACCTGCAGTTAACACATCGCTTTCAAGGTCGTGATTTTCGCCTGACGGACGTCGGCGGCACAGTCATGCAGCCCTGGCTGACCTGACCATCAAAAAAAACGGCCTGCCGGAACCGGCAGGCCGTTGTCTGAAACAAGGCTTCAGTTCATCAGGGTCTGCATCTGCCTGATGGCAGTCTGGGCAGCGGCGAGGTCACCCCCGCAGGCCTTCAGCAGTTCCTTGGCGGCTGTCAATGCCTGCATGTTCACGCCGGCAGAAGACGTTGCTGGTGCAGCAGCGACAGCAGCAACCGGACGACCGACCTTCCGCTTGCCAGGACGCTTCTTGATTGTGCGGGTCAGGCCCAGTTTCCGTCGAGCGTTGGCAAATGCCACCTGAACGCTGTTCTCGTTTAATACCATGGTCGGGAAACGCTCTTTCAGATTCGCGATCACTTCCGGTCCGCGAATCTCCTGATTGCCTTCCACCAGTGCACGAACCTCTTTGGAAACGTTCACTGTCACGTCGCCCTTGCCAGCTGCGGCACGCTTAGCCATTTGCTGTTCCTTGATTCACCCCGAATTAACTGGAGTACGGTCTGGGGAAAACCGCCCCTAAGTAAACACGCATCCCTGCGGTCGCAGATTTTTGTCTCCTGACTTAGCCATTTCTTAGCACCGCTCTGACTGCCAATCAAATCAGATGCTGAAACTTTTTAGTAAAAACGGCATAGTCTCGAATTCAAAAGCCTTGGGGGGCACCGCGTAAGGTCCATCACTAAGAGTTTACCCATGCGGAATATAGTGATCACACGACCTGAACCTAAAGACTGCATATCCGTTTGCTTACTGCATATCTGTTCAATTCCCCGAGGGGTAATCCTCGGCCTGCAACTGCTGCAGTTCCCAGGAAAAACCTCCTGAAAGGATCGGAAAACGGCACCAGGAGCGAGGATCGAGATTGCGGTCGTCGAGGTGAAACGACGGTGCAAAACGTTCTCGTTTCCACTGATTTCGTGACCACAGTACAAAGAATCGGCGGACCCATTCGATGAGTTTTTCAGGACTCTGATTCAGTCCCGCGGTCTGCAGCTCAGACACAATTTCGCGAGGACTAAGCCGATCACGGATGGCCAGTGCTTCGATGCGCTCCAGCACGTCATAGGGCATCAAATCGCTTTCATCGGTCTGCCCCGACTCTTCGGGACGCAGCTCGGCCGTGGGCTGCTGCGCATTCACGAGGTGCAGAGCCGGCAGCGGGGGCATGCCCCGTACTCCGCAGCTCTCCATCTGTCGCAGCCAGCGACGCAGAAACGACTTGTCAATGCCGGCCAGCGGACTCAGGCCGCCCGAAGTGTCTCCATCCATGGTGGCGTAACCAACGGCAGCCTCCGAACGATTGCTGGTCGCCAGCAGCAGAGAGCCACTGACATTCGCCAGCATCCAGACGCCGGGCGAACGACTGCGGGCCTGAATATTCTGCAAGGCTGCATCATCGGTCTGCCAGGTGAGCGGACGGCCGATCATCTGCTGCACCAGGTGTGTGTAACGCTCAACCGTGTCATCGACGCTGATTTCATGGTAGCGACCGCCGACAGCCCTGGTGACACCCGCGGCGGCCGCTTGAGTCGTTTCGGAACTGTTGCGGGTCGACTGATACACACCGGCAAACAGCACCTGCATGAAGTCCTCTGCCGTCTCCGCCGCCGCCAGATCCGGGATGTAAGACAGACGCTGCCGCAAACCGGCAGCCCCGAGGTCCTGCAGCCCACGCTCCACCATCGCCCGAATCAGTACGGCACAGGCCGACGAATCCGCCCCGCCGCTCATACTGACCACATAGCCCCGGGAGCGGGTTTTGCGGAGGTAATCATGCAGCCCAAGAGCCTCAGCGTGGACGAATTCGTCGGATTCGCTCCACTCTGATTCCCCCTGCTGCGAGTCCCCCGGTTCAGCAGTCACCGCCGACACGGAAGCGGCAGTCTGATCAAGGACCGCCGCCGCAGAAACAGTGACGATCCTGCCCGATGCCCGCCCTGTCAGATCCGCGGGCAGCGAATGCACTGCCGCACGCCGAGTCCGCAGCACGTCCAGATCCAGCACCGCCGAAACAACCGCCACCTCCTCAAAACGGAATCGCGGGCCGGTGGCCAGCATCTGACCACCCGCAGCCAGCAGCGCTCCGCCATCATAGATCGCCCGACCTGCCTCGTTGCCACACAGGTTGGCATAAACATAACCGCAGCCAAAGGCCCGCGATCCATCCTGCACAAACCGCTGCCGCACCTGATGCTTGCCAAAAGCAAAATGACTGGCACTGGGGTTGAGAATAATGTCCACCCCGTGCCGCGCCATCTCGGCGCCCGGACGATCCGCGACCCACGCATCCTCACAGATCTCAAATCCAATCAGGACACCCGCACAATCAAACAGCAGATCACCTGCCGGCCAGTCGACACCGTCGGCCGAATAACGCGTCTGCTGCCCCGACGGCCATTCCCGAAACCACCGCGGCTCATAATGCAGACCGTCACCCGCCAGATGACGCTTGCACACAAAACCCGCGATCTGCCCGTTCACCGCGACACAGATCGCATTATAAACTCCATTACCCAGCGACAGCGGCAGGCCAATCGTTGCCAGCAGACCGTGTGTCCGGGGAACTACGGCCTGCAGCTGCTGCCAGGCGGTCCGCCAGACATGCGGAGCCAGAAACATATCCTCGCAGCCATAACCCGTCAGACACAGCTCCGGCAGACAAAGCACCTGTACGCCCTGCCGCCGCGCTTCGTCCAGCGCCTGACAGATCCGCTGAGCATTGCCCTGCCAGTCCAGCGGAGTCTGATTAAGAATACCGGCACCCAGCCTGATACGTCGCATGAAAATCCCCGGCCACCATTCCGCAGCCAACATTCCGCAGCCATCACTGTGCAGCTTCCACTGTGCAGCTTCCGGCCCACCCGTCTGCGATCGCTGCACACTTCAGTGTAGCCGGTAAGCGGCTGCAGGCAGCCCGGGCTCTGCGGAATTCCGGCGAAAATCAGGCTTTCCAGGGGGCAGAATGCCATCCGGTCTCAACCAGCCCGCTGCTTCTCAGCACACAGGACGATCCTCGTGCAACCCATGCCGCTCCAGCAGTCGATACAGCTTCCGGCGGTGAATCCCCAGCACCCGGGCCGCCCGCGCCTTGTTGCCGTTCTGCTGCCGCAGAATCTCAACAATGTGAGCCTTCTCCAGATCCTCCAGGCGACTCGGCAGACCCCCGACTTCCGCTGCGGCAGCCGGTACCCTCGCTGCCATTCGCTCATCCGCCGAACGCTCATGGGCCCTTTCGAACCCCGCAGCTCCCGCCGCCGGCTGCTCATGCACCACCCGCGGGGCAAATCCCGCCTGCACCTCCAGCGGCAGATCCGCCAGCGTAATCACCTGCCCATTCGCCAGAATCTGAGCGCGATCCACGGCGTTTCGCAGCTGCCGCACATTCCCCGGCCAGTGATAATGCTCAATCGCCTGCATCGCTTCAGCCGTGATTGACCATCCGTCGCCCAGAAAACCCCGCGCCAGCAGCGCAATATCACCCTCGCGCCTGCGCAGCGGAGGCAGCTCCAGCGACATCACGTTGATCCGATAATACAGGTCCTCGCGAAATCGCCCTGCCACCACCTCGTCTGCCAGATTCCGGTTCGTGGCCGCTATCAGTCGCACATCCACACGACGTTCGCGATGCGAACCAACTCGCCGAATGGAACCATCCTCCAGAGCTCGCAGCAGCTTCGGCTGCAATGCTCCCGGCAACTCCCCAATTTCGTCAATGAACAGCGTGCCCCCGTCCGCAACTTCAAACAGACCCGCTCGATCCTCCGTCGCTCCCGTAAATGCCCCCTTCCGGTGCCCAAACAATTCGCTCTCCACCAACTGCTCCGGCAGGGCCGCACAATTGATCGTAACAAACGGCCGACCCGCACGATGACTTTGCTGCTGCAAGGCCCGCGCCGCCAGCTCCTTCCCCGTTCCGCTCTCACCCTGAATCAGCACCGGCTTGTCGGTCGGCGCAACCCGCTCGATCAGCCGAAACACATCCTTCATCCGCTGAGATTCCCCGACAATCTTCACCGGCGGATGGGAGCGCTCAACCAATGCCCGCAACTGACGATTCTCACGCTGCAGGCGGCTGCGGTCCCACGCCATCAGACAACGCTGCTCCAGCTCGTCCAAAGGAAATGGCTTCGTCAGGTAATCACAGGCCCCCAGCTTCATCGCGTTGACTGCACTCTCAATCGTCCCCTGACCCGTCAGGATAATCACCTCAGTCTCTGCCTGTGCCGATTTCATGCGGTCCAGAACCTCAAGGCCCGTCAGCCCCGGCATGTTCATGTCCACAACAGCCACATCAAATGTGCGTCGATCACACAGTTCCAGAGCCTCATGGCCGTTCGCCGCAGCCGCCACACTGTGACCCTTCCGCACCATCCAGCGCGCACAGGTCTCTCGAAAATCCGGATCGTCCTCGACGATCAACAGACTGAATGCCGGTGATGACATGCATACCTCCGCCCGACGGCCTGAACCTAAAAATGACTGCGAGTGTGCGAAAACGGCGCATCTGTGTGCCTGTATGTCGCGCTGCGGTCGCAATTACCGGGAATTTCTGGCGTTTGCAACCACGGTCCCGGAGACAAGCGAACGGCATTCCGAAGTCAAAAGATTCGTCATGCGAGGGATTCAGTCGGGATCCGGCAGATGGTGGTCCCCGCGCGACGGCTGCAGCCGCGGCAGCACCAGCGAAATCTCCGCTCCTCCGGACGGCCCATTTCCTGCGGCAATCGTCCCTCCGTGCGCATGGACGATGCGCTGCACAATCGCCATCCCAAGCCCCGTGCCTTTCTGTCTGGTGGTAAAGAACGGCTCAAACAGCCGCTGGACAGCATCGCCCCTCAGCCCCGGGCCGTCATCACTGAAACGCACCAGAACTGCTGCCCGACCGTCCAGCTCCGTGTTGTCAGTCGACACACTCACACATCCGCTGTCGCCGCAGGCATGCAGCGAGTTTTCCAGGATGTTGCGAAAGACCTGCTCCATCCGGTGAATGTCCACTTCGCATCGGGGCGGCCCCTGCAGCAGCTGTTCCTGGAGCGAAATCTCCCGACCGCGACGGATCCCCGACAGATTCTCCCACTCCTTTCGCCAGATTGTGCTCAGATCGCAGTCGCGGAATTCCAGATGGATCGGAGACGCATATCCGCGCACTTCTTCATACAGCCGGTACAGGTCCTGCAGAGCGGTGCGCGCCCTGCGGGCCAGATCCAGCTGTTCCGGCTGCTCCTCCAGATCCAGCGTCAGGATGTCCAGACAGGCCTGAGCACGCTGCAGAGCATTGCGGCTTTCGTGAGCCAGACCGGTGACCATCTGTCCGATTGCCGCCAGCCGTTCCGACTGCAGCAACTGTTTCTGAACCCGCTCAAGATCCGACAGATCGCGAATAATGCCGGTGAAATAATTGCGGCCGGCTACGTTAAATTCGCTGATTGCCAGGTGCACCAGAAACTCGTCACCGTTTCTGCGAACGGCGTTGATCTGCCGCCCGATGCCGATAATGCGGGCCCGCCCCGTCTGCAGGTAACGGGCCAGATAGCCATTATGTTCGGAACGCCAGGGCTGTGGCATCAGCATCGAAATATTCTGGTCCAGCAGCTCCTGCTCTGTGTAGCCAAACATACGAGTCGTGGCGGGATTGGACGAGACGATGATTCCTGATTCATCAATGGTAATGATGGCATCAACCGCGGTATTCAGCACAGCACGATAACGAACCGCCTCGTCCGGCCCGAACTTTGGCGTTCCCAGTCCGGCGTGCAGCAGCACCAGATAAACATCTTCGTTGTCAACCAGCCGCAGCGGAGCCGCATGAATGGCCCAGCGAGAGACGGATTCATCGAGCCGAGCAGAGAATTCCGCCTGCAGCTGAAATCCGGACCCGGTCCTGAGCATGTCCTCCCAGTGTCGTCGCAGCATCGGCAGATCCGACGGCATAAGACACTCTTCCAGTCCGCGACCAAAACCGTCGGGATGCGGTGGCGTTGATGCGTACCGGAACTGACCCTCGCGATCACAAATGAAGGCTCGTACCTGTGGTGGGCTATGCTCCGGCAGAGCTGACATGTGTGTAATCCTGGTGGCGACTCATTGAGACACTGGCTGAAATCCGGCCGCTCAACAGCCGGCCAGGCTGCAATGGTGGTGAACTGCGTCGTTCGCAGTTTTGACCTGTGGCATGGCTGCGATCACCGTGCTGCGGTGCCTGCTGTGAATGATCGGCCTGACTGAGCAGACTGGCTGCTCTGATACTATTCTACCAGTTCAGAACCCGATTCCGCAGCACGCAGTTGCCGTCCTGACAACAGTTCCCTTAACAATGGCGGTGGCACTGATTGCAGGGCCTGCGACATGCAAACGAATCTGCAGCCCGGCTGCAGTCCGGCAGATTCACTTCACTGCAGCAGGGGTTGCCTGACCTTCAGGCGCTGCGGCCGCACCCGGCGCCGCTGACTCACCTGCCGCCAGTCTGCGAATTCGCAGTTTCCGAAAATGCACCTCTGAACCCTCGCTCTGCAGAGCCAGATGGCCGCCAGCAGGCCGAGCCCCCGTCACTTCACCAGCCCGCCTGCCGTTGATTTCCACCGAGATGCGGCCATTCTGACAAACCACGCGACACTCGTTCCACGAGTTGATCGGGCGAGCCAGGCCGTCAGCCGCCTCAAGCATGTTGTCAGTCATCGCGTCGCCACCCGGAAAGATACTGCCAGCCTTCGGTTGATGCAGCTGGATCTGAATCGCCGTCGGCCAGATTCGATCCTCACGCTGCGTATGCACCAGAATTCCGCTGTTGCCATCGTTGTCCTGCGGATACTTCCACTCGCCCGTAAACTCAAAGTCCTGCCACTTCTCAAGCGTCCACAGAAATCCCTTCATTCGGCCGCGACAGATCAGGATCGGTTCAGACTCACCGGGCTCTCTGAGTATTGTCCAGTCCGGATCAGCACCCTCCAGTGACTCTGCAGGATACGCTTTCCATCCCTGCTTCAGATCGGCCGCCAGCAGATCCAGAGCCATCGCGGCAGGCTCGGCAGGTTTTGGGGCAGCCTGAGCAGACACGGGTGATTCTGCCTGCAACCACAGGACAGTGATCAGCAGCGCCTGACTCACTGCCCGACAGAAGCTGCGCACGCACGACGCCGCAGCAGAGACGCCAGCCGCCACCGCGGGCGCATGACAGTGCCGCAGTTCAGACGTCCTGGGCGGAGTGCCTGCAAACGCGTTCATGGGCGATGCCAGAGAGATTGGAGGCGAAAGTCGTGTTTCGGAAACATACATGTATTCTCCCGAGAACCGTGCACGGAAAGCAAGTGCCCACTGATTGAATCGTCGCAGCTCCGGAAAATTCGGACTCTGACGGACGCCCCAATCGACCGCCATTGTTGACAATCGACAACATGTTTACGCAACGGAACGCGAATGCATCACCCTGTGTTCATGATGTTGCCCTGTGACAACATGGTTTACAGTGAATCGCAGCCTGCCGGATCCGCAGAAGTTTTTTTTGATTTTCTGTAAGATGATTTGCAGTAAGGGTTTGCGATTTTTTTCTGTGGGTTCGCGACAGCTTCCCGAACGACATTTGGTCCGCCTTTGGTCCGGCGTTCGCATTTACACTCTCACGTCCAACACGGTGCAACTGACCGGATAAAAGTACTCGGAAGGTCGAACTGATCGACACCCGAAGTTCTTTCCGGCTGACACCTCCGGGGCCTGTTCAACAGGTTTGCCTGCAATCCCGTCGAAGCGATTGCTCTGCAGATTCGACACTGTTTCACAAGTCTCAGCTGGATACTGCTTCTTCTCTCTCGACAAACACAGAAAAATAAAGAGCACAACAATGATTAAGAGCTTCCTGAACGACGAAAACGGCGTAATTGTTTCTGCTGAAATCGTACTGGTTGCGACCATTCTGGTCCTCGGTATGGTGGTTGGTCTGGCCGAACTGCAGAGTGCGATCGTTGGCGAACTGAGCGACGTCGCTTCTGCCTTTGGTAATGTGGACCAGAGCTACAGCACTTCCGGTTACGTGTCCTACAAGGCCAGCGGCGGAGTTAAGGCTCGCACCTACGGAGCCTCCTACTATGACGTCCCGGACGAGTGTGACTGCGACGAAAACCTGTCCATCGTCTGTGACGATCCGGGTGAAAAGAGCAGCTACTGAGTGCTGCTGAATCCGGAACGGTTGTCAAATCCACCGCACAGGGCAGGTCGTCAGCGACCTGCCTTTTTTTATTGGCTGCCTGATGTTCATCTGCTTAAACATCGTCTTTGCCATTCTGATCAGCCAGTTTCACGCACCGCGCGGCAGAAACTCAGTGAGACGATTGTGGCACATCTTTCCAGAAATTCACAAAGCCATAATTCGCATGGTTTTACGTCGCTTCGCGTGGTTCTTTCGAGGGTCGGATCCGCACACCTGTGCCCATTTGGATCGCGCTTAGCAACCTCGGAAAAATGTCGAGCAGACATCGGCGGAATGACAGGACATCTCCCTGAAGATCCTGACTTCCGCTTGCTGCCGTCAGGTCCTGCAAAGACCCGGTCGAAGGGGGCTTTGTTTGGCGTCGACCCTGATTGCGGCAGAGAAACGGACTTCTGGATGGCCTCGGCAATTCTCATTCTCTCTCCCTTGTTACAGAAAAAGAAAAGATCGAAACAATGATTAAGAATTTTCTCCGTGATGAAGCTGGCGTAATCGTGTCAGCTGAAATCGTGCTGGTTGCAACCATCCTGGTTCTCGGCATGATCGTTGGTCTGGGCGAACTGCAGAGCGCAATCGTTGGCGAACTGAGCGACGTCGCCAGCGCGTTCGGCAATGTTGACCAGAGCTACAGCACTTCCGGCTGGGTTTCCTACAAGGCCAGCGGCGGAATCAAGTCCCGTACCTACGGTTCTTCTTACTATGACGTTCCGGACGAGTGCGATTGCGACGAAAACCTGACGATCGTGTGCGACGACCCGGGCGAAAAGACCTCCGACGACTGATTTGTTGTCGAACTGGAACCCCCCCGTGGCAAGTGAAATTGCCGCATCAAGGCAGAGCCGTAAGGCTCTGCCTTTTTTTATTGCCTTCACGCTCCCCCTCCGCAAAAAGCACTTTTCCCTGTTGACGATCTGCCTGTATTGTTGTATTAGTGCAGCAGTACAAGATGCCTCAAACGGGGACAGCGGCAGTGCAGCTTCACATCAACGCACACGATAAACTTCCCATTTACCTGCAGGTGGTCAACCAGATCAGGTACCAGGTAGCTTGCGGGCGACTGCAGCCCGGCACCGAACTGCCGCCAATTCGCGTGCTGGCAGAAAAACTGATTGTGAATCCCAACACCATCGCGCGTGCCTATCGCGAACTGGAAGTTCTTGGCCTGGTCGAAAAACGTCGCACTGCCGGCACCTATGTCGCCGATCCGGGCTCACCACTGGCCCGCGAGGAACGCCTGAAAATACTCGCCGAACGCATCGATCAGCTGCTGGCAGAATCAGAGCTGCTGGGAGTCAGTCTCGCCGATGTTACGCAGCTGCTGAACCAGCGCTATTCCGTCCTGACGTCGCAAAATTCGGGGGATTGCTCAAATGACTGACACCACGTCGCCGACCGGCTGTCTGATCAGCATCTCCGGACTCAGCCGGCGTTTCGACACCCGGCTGGTGCTGCAGAACATCTCCCTGCAGGTTCCTCGTGGAGGAGTGTTTGGACTGATTGGCGGTAACGGGGCGGGCAAGACCACGCTGATTCGTCACCTGCTGGGTATGCTCAAGCCTCAGTCAGGTTCCGTGCAGGTTTTCGGGCTTGACCCGGTCACCTGCCCTGTCGCGGTGCTTGGCCGCATCGGGTATTTGTCTGAGGACCGCGACCTTCCCAACTGGATGCGGGTGCGTGAACTGATTGGCTACACTCGGGCCTTTTATCCGGCCTGGGATTCGGGATATGCGAAGCAACTGCTGGAAGCTTTCCAGCTGGATCCGCAGGCTGGCGTGAAGACGCTCTCCCGTGGACAGCGAGCCCGCATGGGGCTGCTGCTTGCACTCGCCCACCGCCCGGAACTGCTGATCCTTGATGAACCGTCATCGGGGCTGGACCCGGTCGTGCGTCGCGATATTCTTGGCTCGATTATCCGAACCATCGCCGACGACGGACGGACCGTGTTTTTTTCCTCGCATCTGCTGGATGAAGTGGAGCAGGTGGCTGACCATGTGTCCATCATTCACCACGGAAAAATCCTGCTGACTTCCACCATGGACCAGCTCAGGGAAACTCATCGACGCATGACACTGCGTTTTCCTCATGCCGCCTCCGTCGCTCCGCCTCTGCCCGGTACGCTGTCTGCGGAAGGCAGCCAGTACGAATGGACTTATATCTGTCACGGCGAAGCCGATCAGTTGCGACAGGCAGCCGCCACTGTCGGAGCCCGAATTCTGGATGAAACTCAGCTCACCCTCGATGAAATCTTTGTCACTCGCGTCCTGCAGTAATTCAGATTTTTGTGTCAACAGGAGCCTCGCATGCACTCTGTTTCCGGTGCTATGCTGTGGGAAATGATCAGGCGTGGCCGCTGGCAGATTCCCGGCTGGTTTTTGTTCGGCAACGCCTTCCCATTTCTGCTGTACGCCGCGTTAAGTCATTTCCAGGCGGACTTTGCCGACCCCTCTTTTGTGATTCTGCACGTGATTCTGCTGCAGTTAACCATGCTCATGTTCGGGCTTGGGATTGTAGCCGCTCAGGGCTCACTCTCGCGGCTCTTTCTGCTGCCCGTTTCCACGGCACGCATCGTCGTCTGGCACCTGCTGCCCGGCGGCCTGCTGCTCAGCCTGGAAGTCGCTGCTTCGCTCAGCATGCAGAATGCCTGGTTCGGACTGCGGCAGCCCGTGTTTGGCCCGGCACTGTTTGCTGCATCAGCGTGGGCCTCTGCTCAGATGCTGGTTGGCCTGTCGCACCGCGTACTGCGATCCATTCTGCTGACTTCCATCCCTCTCGTACTTTCATTCTGCTGGTTCGCAGCGCGGTACGGTCAGTGGTTTCAGCAGCCATTGTATTACTGGTACGAGGTCACCATCGTGGAGATGTGCACGGCGATGCTCAGCTGTGCCATCTGTTGTTTCCTGACCGTGAAAGCCGTTGCTCGCGATCGCTGCGGCGAACGCCTGCAGGCATTGCCCCTTTGGAAATCTGTCGAGCATTCACTGGAACGCATCGCCGATCGGCTGTTCAGATCAAACTCAGAATTCCGGTCCGCCACAGATGCACAACTGTGGTTTGAGTGGCGATCGAAGGGTATTGCACTGCCGACAATTGTGGCTTTCGTGGCCTTCATGAATGCCGTCGTCGTGCCGATCAGACTGCTGATTACCGGCAACTGGGCCGAATCTCTGCAGGACTTCGAAGAGTTTGCGATCGGCGCCGGTCTGCTGCTGCCGCTTGTCGCCGGCCTTGCCGGTTTGCTGCTGGGGACGACGTACAGTGGCCCACACTCCCGGGATCATGCCGCCACAATTCGCGACCTGAATACTCAGGAGCCATTCGATCAGATGAGCAGCTTTCTTGCCTCGCGACCCATCACCAGTGCTCAGTACGCTGCTGTGATTCTGCAGACAGCCGCTCGCGCCGTGGGCTGGGGCTGGACGCTGTGGGCACTCGCCACATTCACCGGAGGTTTCCTGAGCCTGCTGACAAATGTCCCGCTCCCCGGCATGGTCTTTTCTGCCGGCAGCGGCTGGTATCTGCCCGGCACGCTGCTGGCGGCGTGGATCGGCATCACCTGCGTGGCCTCAGCTGTCCTGACCGGGCGATTCACCCGCTTTTCCATGGCTTTTGTCTCAACCATCTTTGTCTCCATCGTGTTCAATCTGGTGACCGACCAGTGGGCCTCTCAGCAACTCAAACAGATTCTGCTGCTCGGCCTGTCCGGGCTGATTTGCCTGCTGATACTGATCGGCACCTCGCTGGCTTTCGCCTCGGCCGTCCGCAGGGCCCTGCTCTCGTCTCGAGCCGTCCGACGCTGCGTCGGTTTCTGGTTTGTGCTGAACTGCGTCGCACTGCTGCTGCAACCTCCGGGACTGCCGTCGTCAGTCCTTCCCTGCATCCTGTCCTTCACCACCCTCGTCATTCTGCCGTTTGCCACGACGCCTCTGGCCATTGCCTGGAATCGCCACCGGTGACCGCCTAAACTTTGATCACACCGAGTCTCAGCGGCCAGCCATCCGGTTGCAGTTGTCAGGTTTGCAGGAGCTTTCCATGATCGTCTCGCAGCATTCAACAGTCTTCAGTTCCCCTGTTCACCGGTTACTGCTGCCTGCCGTGTTTGCACTGGTTGCCCTGTGCACCGGCCTCGTCCCGCCATTGCTCCGCAGCATTTTTCTTCGCGGCTTCGCGTGACACGTGCACCCCCGCGACGCTGAACGCGGTGCACGCGCTGTCTCCACCGGCTGCTTGCCATTTCGATTCACTCATGTCCCTGCGTGGTTCAGAAACTGCCGCCCGTGTTGCGGGGCCAGCGATCGCCGCAGTCCGGGCATCCTGTCACGGGTCCCAGCCAGAACCATGCGTGTGCTGCCGGTGCGGGGGGCAGCAATTGGATTTCACGCCGCGCATAATAGCCCTCGGCAACCCCTTCCGCGTCATCGAGGATTGCCAGGCAGACCGCATCAACCTGATACAATTCCCCGGTGATGGACAGGCCGGACGGCCATTCCACCAGACCCGGGTAGCGGCCAAGGTCGAACAGCCTGTACAGTGGCTGAGTCCTGGCGGGGCCCAGAAATTGTGCCGACTGCAGCAGGTGGTGCAGTGCCCAGCCGCGTTTGAGTGAGCCGTAGACGAAGACGATCTGAGACATCCTGCGGGGGTCCTTTGCGGCGGTTCTGTCGGTTGTCCGGGAATTCTGCCGAATTTGACTCGGTTTTGAAATCGGCCCCCTGTTCGCGGCTGCGGGAACATCAATAATCTCAGGGCATCCGCCGGCCCGGCAAGCGTCGGACGGCCGCCCCCGCGCTGGTGGTGGTGTACGGTCGTTGTGTTCCTGCCGATCAATGTTCAGAAAGACTGTGAAATGTCGGAATGTACTCTGCCTGCGACTCTGGCTGAACTGCGTGCCAGTGGCTGGAAATCCCGTTCGGTGAAGCAGGAGATCCGCGAGAACTTTCTGCAGCAGCTGGCGAGTGGTTCCGAGCTGTTTCCGGGAATGGTGGGATACGAGCACACGGTGATTCCCGAGATCAGTCTGGCGCTGCTGGCGGGCCATGACATTCTGTTTCTCGGCGAAAAGGGTCAGGGAAAAAGTCGCCTGATGCGACTGCTGCCGCGATTTTTGGACCCGGTCATACCGTACCTTGACCTGCCGGGCTGTGCGGTTCACGAGGATCCGTGGCATCCGATCACGAAGCAGGGGAAAGCCTGTGTGGCTCAGCGGCCCGAGACGGAAATTCCGATTGCGTGGTGGCCGCGGGAACAGCGGTATGCCGAGCGTCTGGCCCCGGGAACTCGGTTTGCCGACATTATTGGGGAAATTGACCCGGCGGCACTGGCAGCCGGCGCCAGCATGTCAGCCGAGGAAGCTCTGCATTTCGGCCTGATTCCGCGGATGCACCGCGGTCTGTTCGCCATGAACGAACTGCCGGAGCTGGACGAGCTGGTGCAGGTGGGGCTGTTCAACATTCTCGAGGAGCGAGACGTTCAGATTCGGGGCTATCCCATTCAGTTCGATCTGGATGTGATGATACTGTTCTCGGCGAACCCCGCGACCTACAACCGCAGCGGCAAGGTGATCCCGCAGCTGAAGGACCGTATCGGCAGCCTGATCCAGACGCACTATCCCGAGGATCGGGATGGTGGCATTCGGATCATGGAACAGGAATGCGACATTCCGCTGGACGGTCAGTTTCCGGTGGCCGTGCCGTGGTTTATGAAGCAGATTATCGAGGAAATCAGCCGGCGTGCTCGACGCAGTCGCTACATCGACCAGCAGTCCGGCGTCAGTGCCCGATTCAGCATTGCCAACTATCAGACGATGATCGCCAGTGCTCGACGCCGCGGCGCGTTGCTGGGGGAAGCCCCGGCAGTGCCGCGAATCAGCGATCTGGGCCATCTGTATGCTTCGTCACTGGGCAAGCTGGAGATTGATTTGATGAGCAGTCATCAGATGAGTGAAAAGCAGGTACTGGATGCGGTGATCAGCGAAGCGGTCAAGGCGGTGTTTGAGGAATATGTTGAGCAGCACGGTCTGGACGAGATTTCGAAGATCTTTGCGAAGGGGGTCCGCATTGAGGTTGGAGATCTGCTGCCCAGTTCGCACTATGAAACGCTGCTGAAGCGAGTGCCTCCGGTGTGGGACCGGGCCTTCGAAGTGAATGCATCAGAGAATGCCGCGATGCGTGCGTCCTGTGTGGAATTTGTGCTGGCCGGACTGCATGCGACCGAGCGGATCAGTCGTTCGCAAAAGCACGGGGTCGTCAGTTACGACCTGTAAGCGGCAGCTCGGCGTTCGCTGCGGACTCGGGCAGGAACGCCCGCGCAGCGCCTTGTACAATGTCTCACGCAAAGCCGCGAAGCCGCGAAGAAAACGCCACTGTCCCAACTGAAAACTATCAATCCTCCCCTCGCCCCCGTGAAACGGGGGAGAGGGGTCGGGGGTGAGGGGGCGATGGCCTCCCTGCCATAGAGGGTAGACGCGAGAAAGTTGAAAGTAGAAAATGACCGCACAAGTCCAGTAGCGCATCGGTGCGAGGTCTCACGCGAAGCCGCGAAGAGAAACGGTCCTGACTGGCAACTGACAACTGTCAATCCTCCCCTCGCCCCCGGAACGGGGGAGAGGGGCCGGGGGTGAGGGGGCGATGGCCCCTGCCACCAGCCCGAGATTCCAGGCCCATTCCGGTTCCCCTGGGCGGGCGAGGTTCCTGCCGAGCCCCCTGCGTTCTCAGCCGTGCTGGGGCTCAGCAGGAGCTTCGCCCTCCCGTTATGGCCTGCAAGCCGGGCAGCAGTTCCACGCAGGCAGCCTGCGTCGCGCCTGCTCCCTCACGGTCGCGGCTCGTGGTTGCCCGCGTGGTGCGGCATTGCCCGGTGGCCCACGTGAAACCAAGGGTACAATCACCCCTCACCCCCGACCCCTCTCCCCTTCCAGGGGCGAGGGGTGCCATGTGGTGATCTCGGGCTAAAGCCCGAGCTACATTGAACGCAACTCACCCGTGTCCAACCGCCATCTCATTCGTGTCCATTCGTGTTTATTCGTGGTTCAAAAACACCCCTCCAATCATGCCCATTCGTGGTTCCCAAACACCCCTCCATTGGTGTTCATTCGTGGTTCAAAACAGCGGAACACAAGGGTGCCTTCACCCCTCACCCCCGACCCCTCTCCCCTTCCAGGGGCGAGGGGTGCCGCGTGGTGATCTCGGGCTAAAGCCCTATCCACGTAGAACGCATCTCATCCGTATCCAGACGCCATCTCATTCGTGCCGCATTCGTGTTCATTCGTGGTTCAAAAACACCCCTCCATTCGTGTCCATTCGTGGTTCAAAAACACCCCTCCA
>VFQT010000593.1_pt1 | contig 51675 bp, 39 predicted proteins | sample 3512381 | NCBI WGS metagenome assembly VFQT01 (sample SAMN10412376, study PRJNA504923) | tailings metagenome | isolation source: Relicate 2 Philex TSF3 active mining site | place: Philippines: Tuba, Benguet | collected 2017-08-29
TTGAAGCGGTTGCCATCCACCAGGATGAGTCCGGGGGTAATGTCCAGTTGATCGAGGGCGAGGTGCATGGCCTTGAAGGATGCCTGCAGGATATTGATGCGGTCGATCTCCGGCGCGTCCACCCGGGCGACGGCCCAGGCGAGGGCTTTGTTCCGGATGACATCGCGCAGCATGTATCGGTCTTTTTCCCGGAGTTGCTTGGAGTCGTTCAGGACCGGATCGTAAAAATCAACCGGCAGTATCACGGCGGCGGCGAAAACGGGTCCGGCCAGGCATCCCCTTCCGGCCTCGTCACATCCCGCTTCGGGCACATCTTTCTGGTAGAAAGCGTTCAGCATCCGTCTTAAATTACGGTCAAAAGATACACAGGTTCGGGATGAGTTCAAGCGGCGTTGATACCTTTGCATCATGGAAACGAAATTGCGTACCACCCGCGGATCCCGGACCATCGCCATCTGGTTGTTTACGGGTGTCGGGATGATCATGATCCAGGTCCTCCTCGGCGGCATCACCCGCCTGACGGGTTCTGGATTGTCCATCACCGAATGGAAGCCGATCCTGGGTGCATTGCCTCCCATGAATGAGGCGGACTGGCAGACTGCCTTTGAAAAATACCAGCAGATCGGGCAGTTCAAGCACATCAACTTTGATTTTACGCTGTCGGATTTCAAGTTCATCTATTTCTGGGAGTGGTTCCATCGTCAGTGGGCCCGTCTGATCGGCCTGGTATTTCTTTTTCCATTCCTCTGGTTTCTATGGAAACGCATGATCGCCCGGGAGATGGTGATCCCGATGATCGTTCTCTTCTTGTTGGGAGGATTGCAGGGTGGACTGGGATGGATCATGGTGCAAAGCGGATTGAATGAGGAGGACATTCGGGTGAGTCATATTCGTTTGGCGATCCATTTCATGGCGGCCCTGATCCTGCTGGCCTATACTTTATGGTTCGCTTTCAAGCTGACGGTGCCAGTTGCGGAGCGCATGCATCATCCGGCACTGAAGAATGGCTGGCTTGGGGTATTGGTGTTGCTTTTCTTTCAGCTGGTCTATGGTGCATTCATGGCGGGTTTGCATGCCGGGAGTTTTGCACCTACCTGGCCGGACATGAATGGACAGTGGATACCGGAGGGCATGACCGGTGCGGGTTATGGCTTCTTCCTGACGGATAATCCGTTCATGGTGCAGTTCATTCACCGTGGGTTGGGATATCTGACGGCGGCCTTTATCCTCTTGATGTTCTTCAGATCTTCGGATATTGTCGGAAGCCTTCGATTCAGGCGTGCGCGTCCCTGGCCGCTGTTGCTGGTACTGGCGCAGATTGTGCTGGGTGTGCTCACGGTTTCCTATGCGGATGTTCCGGCGGTACTGCTTTGGCTGGGGGTTGCTCATCAGTTCACGGCCATGCTGTTGCTGATGGCGGTACTGCAGGTGTACCATCTGGTCAGTGCCGGGAAGTCAATGGCCGTTTGAGTAATCGTCTGCACATCATTTGGTCGATGATCCATCATACCCGTTTTGCCAGGCCCCTGCTGCTGGCCCTGATGTTGCTGATATCATCTCAGGATGATCCGGCCTGTCAATCCCGATTCGTTCGAAAACAGGGCGACCACCGGGCAGGTTTTTTAGTATCTTTCGGTGGGCAGTCGCTGCTTGATGTAAGGTATCGATATCTCACTACAGCGATCGGCGGAGAATACCAGTACTCATTGTTCAGCAAGGGAAAATGGGGGCTGCACGGGATGGCACAGCCGCATGTTGTTTTCACCCGGTTCAATGTCAATGACAATGAACCCGCAGATGAGCGGGGTTTTGAATCCGGAATAAATCTGGGATTGATCATAGAGCGACATGTCGAAGGGCGCGCCGGATCATTCTACGCAGGCGTTTCCACCGGACCTCATTTTCTGCTGAAGGATACGCATCGTCAGACTGCGGGTCCGATCTTCTCCAGTTCGCTTTTTTTCGGATATGCGCAACAGTTCACCCGGCACATGGTGCTTGACATTCGTCCGGGATACCGGCATATCAGCAATGCGGGCATTTACATCCCCAACGGGGGCATCAACAATTCCACCTTAACAGCGGGATTATTCTACCATTTCTGAAAACCTACTGTCTGAAACTGATCAGGCTTCCGGTCGCATCATCGGGAACAGCAGCACGTCCTGGATGGAGGGCTGCCCGGTGAGCAGCATACAGAGTCGGTCGATGCCGAATCCGATGCCGGCGGTGGGCGGCATGCCGTATTCGAGGGCCCTCAGGAAATCGTGATCGATGAACATTGCTTCGTCGTCACCACGTTCCATGAGTTTTACCTGTTCTTCGAAGCGCGCGCGCTGGTCCACCGGGTCGTTGAGCTCGGTATAGGCGTTGGCTACTTCCTTGCCGTTGATCATCAGTTCAAAGCGCTCTACCAGCCCGGGTTTATCGCGATGTTTCTTGGTCAGCGGGCTCATCTCGACGGGATAGTCGGTGATGAAGGTGGGTTGGATGAAATGATGTTCACATTTCTCGCTGAAGATCTCGTCGATCAGTTTGCCCTTGCCCATGGTATGGTCTACCGGGATGTGCAGTTGTTTGCATACATCGCGAAGTTGATCCTCGTCCATTCCGGTGATATCGATGCCCGTATGTTCCCGGATGGCTTCGAACATGGTCACCCGGCGATAGGGGGCTTTGAGGTCGATCTGTTTGCCGTCCACTTCTACCACGGTTCCGCCGGTGACGGCCCTGGTGGCCTGTTCGAGCAGTTGTTCCGTGGTGTCCATCATCCAGTGGTAGTCTTTGTAGGCGACGTAGAATTCGAGGACGGTGAATTCGGGATTATGGGTGCGGTCCATTCCTTCGTTGCGTAAGGTCCGTGAGAATTCATAGACCCAGTCGAACCCGCCGACGATCAGGCGTTTGAGGTAAAGTTCGTTGGCGATGCGCATGTACATGGGGATGTCCAGCGCGTTATGGTGTGTCGTGAACGGCCGGGCGGCGGCACCTCCGGGTATGCTTTGCAGCACGGGGGTATCCACCTCGATGGCACCCTTTTCGTTGAGGAAACTGCGGATGGCGTTGATGAAGCGGGTGCGTTTAAGGAAGGTCTCCTTTACCTGCGGATTAACGATCAGATCTGCATAACGCTGGCGGTAGCGGAATTCCGGATCTGTGACGGCATCGAAGGTTTCCCCTTCTTTTTCCTTGACGATCGGCAGGGGTTTCAGCGATTTGGTCAGCAGGGTCAGTTCCTGGACATGGATGGAAATCTCACCGGTCTTGGTGGTGAAGACAAATCCTTTGATGCCACAGATGTCGCCAATATCTGTCAGGTGTTTCCAGACTTTATCGTACAGGGTTTTGTCTTCTCCGGGGCAGATGTCGTCGCGGCGAACATAGACCTGGATCCTGCCGGTGCTGTCCTGGAGCACGGCGAAGCAGGCCTTTCCCATATCGCGGATGCTCATGATGCGTCCGGCCAGGCACACAGAGGCGAATGCTTCCTTGTTCTCTTCGCCTTTGTAGCCTTCCCGTATGGCGCTGGCGGAACTGTTGACGGGGAAAAGTGGTGCGGGGTAGGGGTCGATGCCCAGTTCTTCGAGGGCGATGCGTTTCTCGCGGCGTATGATCTCCTGTTCGCTCAGATGTGACGACTGCATGTGGACCGAAAAATTTTGGCAAAGGTAATCCTAAATGACGGTTGCATAGAGGAGTACCTGCCAGGCATCCATTATGCGGCCCTGATCGATCAGTCTGGCGGCATGTTTATGCAGTTCGACTTCCATTTCTTCCGGGTTGTTGGAGAAATATTGAACGATCTGTCTGACATGCGGGTCATCGTAAGATGCGATGGCATCTGGTATAACCGTTACGTTCGCGAGTCGGGCGAGTTGTTCGCCGGAAAGGATACGGCTGTGCCGGATATCGGTGGGCAGTCCAGCGAGGCCGATCCCGACTTGCTGGTTTGGCTTTTGGGCTTCGAAGAAAGACGCTTCCATTTTATTTTTCATACAGTTGCTTACAAAGGAAAGAAGAAATAAAGTAAATGTCCATGAACGATCCGTCTTATACCTTCCTGGATCAACGGAACAATGTAATTTATCAGATGCTCCATTTTTGTGTTCGTGAGTTTACGATGAGACAACAACCGGGACATGTGTGTCGGTTGTATTTCATCGACTGGCTTCAGTCCTAAAAAGATTTGATTTATTACCCATTTGCCAATGGTATGTACAATTCTACTTTGCAAATAGTTCTTCTTATATTCAGATCATGCAGCAGGGTATGATGATAGACTGATTCAAGATGACCAAGCCCTAAAGGTCAATGTGATTCGAAAGCAGATCTAAAGATCCTTTTGTCAGGTTCTTCTTAGCGTAACTTGTTTACAGAGCATTTGTTGCCTTCATTCATCCCCTGACTGAAGCGTGGAATGAAAATGGGTATCTCATTAAAGCGAATACTCATGGGCGCTGATCTGAGATCACCAGGTATTTGCTGATGTATCCTTGGGATTTATATACAATAGTCCATTGCAGAGGGAATGGCTAGAATTTTTCCTCCACACCCAGGCTGAAGAGGGCGAAATCGAATTTCACCGGATCTTTCGGATCAAGGGTCCTGAGTTGTTCTGTGAGCTCAACGGCTGCGGCCCAGTCTGACTGCGGCCGGTGGAGCAGTCCGAGTTTTCGGGCGACGCGACAAACGTGCAGGTCAAGCGGGCATATCAGTTGTGCCGGTCTGATCGATTTCCAGAGTCCGAAATCTACTCCGGCCTTGTCATTCCGCACCATCCATCGCAGGTACATGTTGAGTCGTTTGCATGAAGAGTGACGTTCCGGCGTCGGGATGTGTTTTCTCGTTCTATCGGGTGCGTAGGGCAGAGAGAAGAAATAGTCGTGGAAGCCTGACAGTGCCTGGTAGGTGTCTGGGTCGCGTTTTTTCATCCGATGACTGAAAGCTTGCTCCAGGCTGATCTCTGAAGGTTTGTATCGCTTGCCGTCGGGGCTTTTTTTTCCGCTGTAGTGAAGGTGCAGCAGCTCGACAAAGTAGAGCAGGTCGGTATCATTGAAGGTCCGGTGTACGAATCCGGTGAGTCGGCGCAGGTCGGCCGGGCGGTGATGCAGGATGAAGTCATGCGGGGCATCATCCATTCTTTTCAGCAGTTCAATGGATTTCCGGATGATGGTGGTACGGTTTCCCCAGGCGAAGACGGCAGCAAACAGACCGGCGATCTCAATATCCTGTCGTTTGGTATACCGGTGCGGGATCGAGACGGGATCCCGTTCAATAAAGGCGGGTTGGTTGTAATGCCGAACCCTTTCTTTGAGCAGTGCGTGGATCGATGGGGATGTCATATGAACGCGAAATCGTCCCCGCGGGGACGGCGGGGACGAAGTTCGCGTATTCATCTCAGGATTTCACTTCCTCGAAAGTGGTTTCCCCGATGGACTTTTCAGGATGATCAGTTTGACGGTTTGGAACTCCGCAGCCATTGGCTCCGCAGCCGGTATTCGTCACGCCCATGAAGAGCAGGAAACCACCGGCGAGGCTCATCAGGTTATCGTGACCGAGGATCCCATAAACCAGGGCAGCGATGCCCATGGTGGTGCGAAGGATCCTGGCGGCGTGCCAGTCTGTTGTCAGTACTTTTTTCATTTCTTCAGATCTTGTTTTGCAGGTCGTCCCATGCACCGCCGTTGAAGCAGGTGATGCCGGCACCTTCGAGCATCGACTTCGCCATGCCGCTGCGGTTGCCGGAACGGCAGCAGGTGATGATGGTCTTGCCTTTTTTCTTCAGTTCCGCGGTCTTTGACTGGATGGTATCAAGGGGGATATTGATCGAGCCTTTGATATGACCACTGTTGAATTCGCCGGGTGTCCGGACATCCACGATCAGAGCGCCTTCTTTCACCAGGTTGGCAAAATCCGCGGCTGGCGCTGAGGAAAACAGTTTGTTCAAAAAATTTATCATGATATTTATTTTACAGGTTGATCAATGAGCGACGGCATTTCCGCGACCGATCCAGTCGTTCATGCTGCCTGAATAATTCATCAGATCGGAGTATCCTTCACGTGCGAGCAGGGAATAGCCTATGGTGGCGCGGTCGCCGCCCTGGCACAGGACCACTACTTTTTTCAAGCGATCCACTTTATCGAGGTTGGCGGGGAGTGTACCTACGAAGACATGGTCTGCGCCTGCGATGTGACCACTCTTGTATTCGGTTGCTCCGCGCAGATCAACGATCTGAACGTTATCTTCCTGCATGACGGATTTCAGGGTATCGATGTCGATCACATTCACCGTTGCAAGGTTTCCACCTGCTGCTTTGTATTCATCTGTGGAAGGCAGGTATCCGAGCACGTTATCCAGTCCGATCCTCATGAGTTTCCGGGTGAGGTCTTCCATTTGTGCTTCCGGTGCCAGGATCATGAAAGGTTCGTCGTATGACAGGAGCCAACCTGCCCAGGTGGCGAAGGAATTATTTCCCTGGATATTGATACTCCCCGGGATATGACCGGCAGCAAATTCAGTTTTGACCCGGGCATCGATCAGTTTGGCGCCATTTGCCATGGCCTCTTTCACTTCTTGAGCCGTCAGGCGTTTCTGTTTTGGTACTTCAGTGAGGAGGGGCCTGTCAACCTTGTTGAGTTTCTTCATCATGGCGAAGTACTTCGGAGGCTCAGGCTGATCTTCGAGCAGGAAGCGGGTGAATCCGTCTTCGTCGTTGTTGAAACGGAAGGCCCAGTTACGGATCTTCTCATAGCCGACAGTGGAGCTGGGCACGGCGCCCAGGGCTTTTCCACAGGCGGAGCCTGCACCATGACCGGGCCATACCTGGATATGATCCGGAAGTTTGGCAAATCTGTTGATGGATTGGTACATCTGATGTGCGCCCTTGTCCTGGGTGCCTTTAATGCCGGCAGCCTTTTCGAGGAGGTCTGGGCGTCCGATGTCACCCACAAAGACGAAGTCGCCGGTGAAGAACATGACCGGTTCCGGGCTCGCGGGTGTATCGGTGAGTAGGAAACTGATACTTTCCGGTGTATGTCCCGGCGTATGTAACACTTCGATCTTCAGATTCCCCACCATGAAGGTGTCTCCATCCTTGAGTCCGACATGGTCGAATTCATATTCCCAGCCTTCACCGCCTTCGTCGGAAAGGTAGAGTTTACCACCGGTGAGTGCGGCGAGTTCGCGGGCGCCGGAGAGGAAGTCTGCATGGATGTGCGTTTCCATGATGTGCGTGATACGCATGTTGTTCTGTTTGGCGATCTCCAGGTAGGTGTCGACGTCGCGTTTGGGATCGATGACGGCGGCAACGCCTGCCTTTTGGCATCCGATGAAGTAGCTGGCCTGTGCCAGGGTCTTGTCGTAGATGTGCTGGAAAAACATGGGATGTGATTTTTTATGGTATATGTTGTGTTTTCGTTTGTGAGTACAAAATTGTGCATTCATTTTGGCACGTTGCGTGATTATTATCACGTTGCTCCACAATGCCGGCATTACCTTGCAATGGATCGGTTCATCACCAAAATATAAAGGTTCATGAAAGAGTTCTGGGATCAGCGATATCGGGCGGAGGCCTATGCTTATGGAGAATCACCAAATGTCTGGTTTCGATCGAGGCTGGAAAACATGTCGCCCGGCCGGATCCTGTTGCCGGCTGACGGGGAGGGACGTAATGGTGTTTTTGCCGCCACCCTTGGGTGGGAGGTGGTCAGTTTTGACATCAGTGAAGAGGGTCGCAGAAAAGCCCTTCGATTGTCGGAAAAAATGGGGGTTAGTATTGATTACCAGATCGCTTCCGTGGATGACTTTTCTGCTGATGCCGCCAGTTTTGACGTGGTGGCGCTCATCTATGCCCATTTTCCGTCTACTGTGCGTCGAGACTGGCATAGACGGCTGGAGGGCTTTCTGAAGCCCGGCGGACTGGTATTGCTGGAGGCATTTAGCATGTCACATTTGACATACGTACTCAATGATCCAGGGATCGGAGGTCCCAGGGATCGTGATATGTTGTACGAGTCCTCAGCCATTGCACTTGATTTTTCCGGGTGCGAGCCTGTTTTTCAGGAGGAGTGTGAAGTCCGGCTGGAGGAGGGTGATTTTCACAAAGGCACCGGTCATGTGGTGCGGTATATCGGAGCACACCGTTGAACGGCTTCTCTCCACGATATCAATATGGCAAAAGGAGACGGTGAACAATGGGTTTGCGATAACTTTACGATGGTCTGTCGTTTTTCACTTTGAGCTCTGTTGGTACCTGGAAAACCCGGCCTTCCGTCATGAATTCATCTCCGACAGGCGAATCTTGTATATGAAGCGGTTTTTAGTAGCATGGTTTTTTGGGTTGACCTGTTTGAGCGCCACGGCTAAGGGGGACGGATCATTTCTTCCGGCTGAAAAGGCGGTGTTGGAACTATTGAGCCGGGACACCACAGAACAGGTAGTCACCGTCATGCCGATGTCGTATCGGTTTGGTCTTCGGGATATGGCGTTTGACAGGATCTCGATCCTTAAACTGGGTGGTCGGATCCTCTTATTACCGGACGGGCAGGATGCGGTCTTTCAGTGGAGACCGGACCTGGGCAAATTGGTGCGGATCGACAACAGCCGATTCAGCGGGAGTAACTTCGGAATGATGCCGTTCATCCGAAAGGGGCAGGCCTGGCAGTTCGGCGGGTATGGCTTTTGGAGATCCCGAGATATGTTTACCCGATTCGATGAGCGCCGGGGTCAATGGACCTTTGAATGTTCAGATCCTTCTGTCACCGGCCATCTGACCCTTAATTTTTATGACCCCGGTTCAGATGTGTTCTATATGTGTGGAAGTTTTCGTAACCGGCCTCATGAGATGCACCGTACGGATTTCTCCGATGGTGTGTACAGGTTTGATTTCAGGGATCGCAAGTGGTCCAGGTTGGGCAAGATAGCCCTGGTTTCAAATCCAACCGAGCTTATCAATGCGCTCCATTTGCGAAACACCGCTGTGTTAGGATCAGGATTGATCCATGTCATGGGAAGTCAGACAACTTTGTATGATTTCGGGCACAACATCTATTCAAGGATCCGTGAAGGATCGGATACTGCATTGTTAAGGATGGGAGTTCAATCCGGTCAGTATGACAAGTCGTGGGAACACTGCATCAAGATGGGAGATTCGATGTATATCATACATGCAAATGATAATGAAGTCAGGGTAAACACTTTGTATTTGCATCCACGCATGTTTGAAAAGATCGGTCAAATTTGGGTTACTGAAGAGCGGACCAATGTCTTATCATCAAACGTGTGGCAGTATACATTGATCATCATTGCTTTTCTATCGGTGCTCGTCATTGGCTGGTACAGTTCAAAGAAGTTTAATTTCATCAAATACTTTAACTATGGAAGAGGGCGGAGTAGTCCCTCGTCTGATGTTGTAGAACATGCGGAGTGGTCTGTTTTCTGGAAGGGCTTAAGATCTGGACATCAGCTACTGCTCAGGCATCTTGTATTCGACGGGGATCCATTGAAGGGTGTGGACACGGACACACTCAATCTTGTACTTGGTCTTTCCCGAAGACCGGTCAGTTTGCAAAAGGTACATCGAAACAGAGCGGTGCAGTCGATCAATCAGGTCTATCAACAGACGTTCAGGACTGATTCCTTGTTGATCGGTCGCTTAAAAGATAGTTATGATCGTCGCCAACATCGTTTTTATATTTCGGAAGAAAATATAGAGATGATCCGGAAACATATTTCATCCTTAGAGTAAACATATTTATTCATCAATACCGAATTTTTGGTATTTATGGATAAATCATTTAGCAATAAAAATAAATACAAATGAAGGTGTTTGTAATTTGATTTCTATTCACCAATTTCATATACGTAACAAAAAATTATGGATATGAAAAATAGGGTGAAGATAACAATGATCGGAGTCGGGTTTATTTCGACATTAATTTCTTTGTCATCATGTGACAAGATCAAGGACAAGCTTTTTGAAGCCTTTACGACCGGGATGACTGATGCCAGTGTAACCATTCCTATAGTTACCAATACGGCAGGGGAAGGAAAGATCGAGACAATTCCTGTATTCATCAATGTTGATTCCATCATAAAAGCTAATACGGGTGGATTCTTTTCCCTGAATTCTGTCAGTACGGTCAAGGTGGAGAGTGCCGACTTAATTATCAATAATCCGGATGCATCCAATAACTTAGCGAATTTTGAATATGGGGTATTGGCGTTTAATACTTTCAATCCTCAGACCAGCGACTGGAATATTCCAATGGCTGTTGGCCGCTATGATATCAAGGATTCTTATGCCACGAGTTTTCCCTTTGAATTGATCCAGAGTGTTAATCTAAAGGAGCATCTACGTGGAACCAAAGTGGTCTATTTATATGCTTACAAAGCGCGTCGGGTCACTACCAAAGCATTGAATTGTACCATTAAAATGAAGTTGAAGATCGAGTGATGAAGGGGTCTGTACCTTGTGTGAGATCAGATTTCCCCGAAACATAACTACTCGTTGCCTCCGGATAGCCATAATATCCGGGGGCATTTTTTTTTCATGATATCCTTAATCGATTGCTGAATGTGTCTTTTATGGTGCCTTGGCTGAATTTATTCAGATATCATCGAAAAAAATAATATCTATCGTAATCGTTTGTGAAAACATTTACGATAGATTTTCATCGCTTATTGAATCCCTGGGATAGGCTCGACATTCAAATCGAGGCTAATTTGTTGCCGGCAATCATTCATTTAATGCATTGTCGTGATAAAAAGGCCATACCGGCGTCCTCATATCTAAAAGGGAAAATATGCGATCGATGATCAGTCAGCCTGCATTACTGATGCTTGCCATTTTTTCAAGTAGAAGGCTATTACTTGCCACGCTATTCTCTATTGTTGTTTGTTCGGATTCTTTATCTGCTTCCATGCCTCCGTTTTTAGTTGCCCATGTAAATAAAACGGGACTTTTGGTTTTCACCGGACGGCTGGTCAATGAAAAAGGAGAATATCTTGGCGGTTGCACCATCACCGAGAAGGGAACAACGAATACGGTGCAATCCAATGCGGATGGAACCTTCTCCATTAAGGTAGCAGGGCCCACCTCTGTATTGCAGATATCTTACGTCGGATATGAGAGCCGTGATTTTGTGGTGGGCAATATGACGGGTGCTACCATTTCGCTAGCGCTTTCATCTTCCAGTCTCGATCAGGTGGTGGTGGTAGGTTATGCCAGCCAAAAGAAGGCGACTGTTACCGGAGCCATCTCCACGGTCAAGGGTTCAGACCTGGTAAAAGCGCCTGTTCCGAATCTTACGGCAGCCGTAGTAGGTCGAGTGCCGGGACTGTTGTCTGTTCAGCGGAGTGGCCAGCCGGGGAATGATGAGACCACTTTGCGGATCAGAGGTATTGGTACGTTGAACAATGGAAATGCGGGACCGCTTGTATTGGTGGATGGAGTTGAACGCCCTTTTTCGCGGATCGATCCCAACGAGGTGGAATCGATCTCCGTGCTTAAGGATGCTGCATCAACGGCCGTTTACGGTATTCGTGGTGCAAACGGTGTGATCCTGGTCACCACCCTGAAGGGAAAGGAAGGTCCTGCCAAGATCAACTACACCGGTAATTATGCCCTGCAGGTACCGACCCGATTGCCACAATTCCTTGATGGTTATGATTTCTCTACGCTTCAGCTGGAAGCTCAGCTGAACGATAATCCTACGGCAACTCCTATGTTTACGGCGGATGAGTTGCAAAAATTCAAGGATGGTTCGGATCCCCTGTTCTATCCCAGCATCGACTGGCTGGATTTCATGATGCATAAAACGGCCCAGCAACAACAGCATAACGTGAACATTTCTGGTGGGACGAGTATTGCCAAATATTTTGTTTCACTGGGATACCTCGACCAGCAGGGTCTTTGGAAACAATTTGTGAAGGAGTATAACAACAATGACCTTTACAAGCGTTTGAATTTCAGATCGAACCTGGATCTGGATATTTCCAAGACCACGAAGGCGACCATTCAGATCGGCGGTTTTTCAGCCAACCGGAGTTCTCCCGGCGGTTCACCGTTCCTGGATATCCTTGCATCTGCGACGAACGGCACGCCAGGGATGTGGGATGGTAAGGTCATAACACTGGCGCGTGCCAATGGACGGAATGCATTGGGTACTTTCTTTGATGGTTTCGACCGTTACGCTAACAACGTCCTTAATCTGAATGTAGGTCTGCGTCAGAAACTCGATTTCATCCTGAAGGGACTTTCCGGTCGCATCATGGGCGCTTATGATAGTGAATATGGACAGAGCAGATCTTTCTCCAGAAGTTTTGCAAGATATGCAGCTGAAAAAGTAGATGTAAATGGTGATGGCATACCGGATCCGATCCTCCGGCAATCGGGAGAGGATGGAGTGTTGAATGACCCGTCTGAGAGTTTCAGTCGCTCGAAGCGCGTCTATCTGGAAAGTGCGCTCGAGTACAATAACAATTTCGGAAAACATTCAGTCACAGGCCTGTTGCTTTACACGCAACGAAAGCAATTTTATCATTCCCTTTCTTATCCGGGCATTGCATTGGGTTATCAGGATCTGGTCTCACGCTTCACCTATAACTACGATCAGAAATATCTGGTGGAGTTCAACATGGGGCGGAACGGATCGGAGAATTTCCCGGTCAATAATCGTTTTGGCTGGTTTCCGGCCGTTTCAGGGGGCTGGGTGGTCACCAACGAACCGTTCGTGCGCAAAACCATCGGTGAGCACTTCTTATCTTATCTTAAACTGCGCGCATCCTATGGCGTGGTCGGTAATGACCGGATGGGTTCTGCGCGCTTCATGTATTTCCCCAGTGAATACCTGAGTGGTGGTGGTGCCATCTTCGGAGAGGATCCTGTCAGCCGTGCCGGTTTTGTGGAAGGTAAGCTGGGTAACCCGAATGTCACCTGGGAAAAGGCGCTCAAACAGAACTATGCAGCCGAGTTCAAATTTTTCAGGAACCGGCTGAATCTGAACGTCGACTACTTTCTGGAGGAGCGTTCCAACATTCTCACTGCCCGGCGTACGGTACCCATCCATGTAGCAGCAGTCTTACAGGACGCTTACAACATCGGCCGGGTGAAAAACGGTGGTTATGAGATCGAGTTGGGATGGGCGGATAAGATCGGTCAGGCGAGTTATTGGTTGAGTGGTAATTACTCCTTCGCCCGTAACAAGATCGTTTTCATGGATGAGGCCTACAATACGGCATTCCCTTTGTTGAATCAGACCGGACAGCGTGTAGGAGAGGTCTTCGGTTATACGTTCATGGGATTCTTCAACAATCAGGAGGACATAGCCAAATGGCCGCGGCAGTTCAACATGAACCAACGCCCCGGGGATGTTAAATATGCTGATATCACCGGAGATGGTATCGTCGATGTCAACGACCGGAGTCCCATCATGAACCCGTCTTTCCCTGAGATCAATTATGGTTTTTCAGGCGGTTTTAAGGTCAAAGATCTCGATGTTAGTTTTCTGTTCCAGGGAGCTGCCAATATGAGCATGAGTCTGGGTTTCAACGCCCTCCTTCCATTCAGCGCCTATGGTTCAGCGATGGGTTTCATCAAGGATCGCTGGTATGCCGGGAGTCCCGACAACAATGCAAACGCCAGGATCCCCCGCCTGACGCTGAATTACGCAGATATGACGAATTATTATAACTCATCCCTATGGATCAGGGATGCATCCTACCTGCGTCTGCGTAACGTCCAGATCGCCTATAATATCAGGGAGGACATCCTGAAACGGGTTGGCATCAATTCCATGAGACTTATTGTCAGCGGACAGAATCTGTTGACCTGGGATACACTCAAGTTCATTGATCCGGAAAACATCGCTACAGGCTCCATGACATATCCGCAGTTGAAGGTGTTCAATTTCGGTCTGAACCTTCAGTTTTAAATTTTATCTTATGAAATCAGTCATCAGATCTATCTCATATTTATTTTTTCTTCTTTCGATCGGCGTGTTTCAATCCTGCAAAAAGTATCTGGAGATGCCGCCGCAGACTTCCTTTAATGCGGACTCGGTTTTCTCGAGGTATCAAAATACAGAGCGTCTCATCTTTGATATGTATCAGTTCCAGGGACGCGCACTGGCTACGGCCCTTAATTCCAAATTGGGTTTATCATCAGTAGCCACCATTACAGATGAAGCCATCTGCTTTACGGCGCAAAACGGATATACTTCGAACAACGTGTATGCCGGCAGTGTGAATTCCACCTGGTTTACAGTCAGCGGTGCAAACGGGGAGGATATATATGATAACCACTGGCGTACGATCCGGAAGGCATTCCTTCTGAAAGAAAACATCGACAAGGTTCCTGATGCGCCTGATGATGTCAAGCGGAGGATCAAGGGAGAATGTGCGGCGGTGATCGCACTCGAATATTTTGAGATGTTCAAACGATATGGTGGTGTTCCGATCGTAAGGAAATCACTTAGTGAAGCGGAAGAGTTCAATATTCCAAGGGCTCCGCTGGACTCCGTATACAAATACATTCTAGCCCTGTGTGACGAAGCGATCGCCAACCCGGATTTTCCGGCCAGGGTGCCGGATGAGAAGGAATTTGGGCGATTGACCAAGGCTTTTGTGTATGGATTGAAATCCCGTACCATGCTTTATGCTGCAAGTCCGTTATTCAATACGGACAAGCCCTACCAGGAGTTTGGTAAGAACAATAATCTGATCTGTCTCATGCGGACGGATAAGAATCTCTGGGCTCAGGCGGCCAAGGCAGCGAGTGATGCGATCACATACTGCGAACAAAATGGATACGGCATCGTCAAGACCTTTGGTGCTGCGAGAAACTATAAGGTCGCCTGTGAAGACCTGCCGAAGGCCGGAAATACAGAAGTGATCTATGGAACATTCCAGGGGATCAATCAATCGAAATTATATTGGTTGGGACGAGGTACGAATGTCGGTGGATACGCCGCCACAGAGCCCACTCAAAATCATATCGAAAAATATCAAAATACCGACGGCACTCAGGTGAATTGGAATACGCCCATCAATACGCCGGTCAATGATCCAACTTTTCCATACAAGCGTCTGGATCCCCGTTTTCATATATCGGTCGCCTACAATGGTTGTTTGTGGGTGACAACCAATCCCACCTATAATCTGGAGATCTATGATGGTGTCGATGCCACAGTTCCAAATGGTCGGAATGGTCCAAAGATCGCCAGAACACAGTTTGCCTATTTCACACGCAAATGGTTGAACGGATTTGAATCAAGCGGTGTCTGGACACCGATGAGTCCTTATATGCGATTGGCTGAAATGTATTTGAATCTGGCGGAAGCACTCAATGAGGCTAATGGTCCTTCTGCACAGGTGTTTGATGCACTTGATGTCATCCGTTCCCGTTCAGGCATGCCATTGGTGGACAGGTCGCTCAATCAGGCAGATCTGCGCGCCTATATTGAAAGGGAGCGTAGTGTGGAACTCTATCTGGAAAACCACCGGTATTTCGATGTAAAGCGCATGTTGCTGGGAGAAGTGTTCAAGGGACCGATATATGATGTAAAGGTTATCAGGCAGAAGAACGCCTCATATACCTATACAAAATATAAATATCACGACAGGGCCTGGTTCACGCATTGGTATCTGCATCCCTTCCCTTATAACGAAGTGAACAAGGGATATGGATTGATACAAAATCCGGGTTGGTAATCTAGAGTACAATTTTATGTTTTCAACAATGAATCCTCCGATGATCAGACATATACGAAGGCTGACCCCTCTGACGCTATTGTTTCCGGCCACGATGCTATCCGCCCAGGTGGTACAGCCGGCAAAGGATACGACCAAGGTGGAAGAAGAAGTGCAAGTCATCGCCTACGGCCGCTTACCGAAACGAGAGGTCACCTCAGCTGTTTCCACCCTGACGGGGTTGGATATCGAAAAAAATACGGTCTTCTCCCTGGGCAATACCCTATATGGCAGAGTGCCCGGTCTGATCCTGGATCAGAACAGTGGTGAGCCTGGTAATGACCTGCCGGGATTTTCCATGCGGGGCGTTCCCACCTTCGGATTTGCCCGTGCACCACTGGTATTGGTGGACGGATTCATCCGGGACCTCAATTCCGTTTCCGTGTTTGATATCGAACAGATCTCTGTGCTAAAGGATGCCTCTGCCACAGCGATGTATGGAATTCAGGCGGCGAACGGTGTGATCCTGGTGACCACAAAGGGTGGAAAACCCGGACAGTCATCATTGAAGGTCGATTTTGCCAGTGGCGTTCAGTCACCCACACGTCTGCCTACATTCTATCGGTCAGCGGCATTTGCCCGGATGTACAACCAGGCCCTGACCAACGACAAACTCCCAGCGCAATTCTCCACTACGGACATCGATGGTTTCTCTGCTGGAAACAGTCCGCTGTATCCCGATGTAGACTGGATGCAGGAAATGATCAACCGGCAGTCGCCACTGGCCACCCTGAATGTCAGTGCCGATGGTGGAAACAAATTCGCCACCTATTATGTATCTCTTGGATATCTCTTTAACGAGGGCATCTACAAGCATACAGACATCAACAATGGATATAGTACGAACAACAAACTGAATCGGCTGAATTTCAGATCCAATGTAGATGTCAAGGTGATCCGGGATGTCACACTTCGCGTCAACCTCGGTGGACAGATCAACGACATCAATGCGCCGCGTATGGCCACGTCGGACATCTGGAATCGTCTTTACGAATATCCGACGCATCTCTTTCCGGTATTCGCCAAGGATGGCATGCTCGGTGGTACTGCTGCCTTTGCAGACAATCCTTACGGATACATCAACCAGCGTGGCTATCGGGAGACGCACAACCGTTTCTTCCAATCCGATATGGATCTGAAATATGATGCCAGCAGACTGCTGCCCGGCCTGAAACTGGGCGCTCGCGTGGGTTTCGATAACTATTATACCGTAACCGACGGATGGTCCAGGACCTTTGCGGTGTATCAGACTTCTAAAGATCCTGTCTCCGGTAATCCGATCGTGAGTGCACCGATCGGCAACAATACGAATCTGACATACAATTCTCCTTACAGTGAAGGCCAGAACCGGAGAAGCACGGCAGAATTGTACCTGAATTATTCCAGGACTTTTGGACGTCACAGCATCGACCTGCTCACCCTGTACAATCAGACGAGGCAGATCATCGGCAGGGAGAATCCTTACAGCATGCAGTCCGTCAATGCCAGACTACATTATGGGTTCGGGAATCGTTTCTATGCTGATCTGACGGCTTCTTACGGCGGAACGGAAGCCTTCGCAAAGGGTAACCGTTTTGGATTATTCCCAGCCTTTTCAGCCGCTTATATCATCAAGGATGGATCTGCGACCCCAGGTTCCGGAGCGATCGATCATCTGAAGGTGCGGGCATCTGCCGGCATGGTGGCGAGCAGCAATGTGGGTACCCGCTTTGCCTACCGCGAACTTTATGTGGGTGGAGGTTCCTATGCCTTTGGCAATACCAATGCCGGCGCAAGTACCATCAACGAAGGTGCCATTGCCAACCCGGGTCTTACCTTTGAAAGATCATATCAGTATGAATTAGGCATTGATGCCCGGCTTTTCAGACAGCTGGATCTGTCCGTGGCCCTGTTTCAGCAGGATCGCACGAATATCCTGACTTCTCAATCCACCACCATTCCTGCCTTATTTGGCGGAACACTGCCCAACGTCAATAAGGGTGAGGTCAGGAACCGCGGCATCGAGTTTTCATTGATGTGGAAGAAACAGTTCAGGAATGCCGGCTTCTTCACACGTTTCAACATGAGCCTGATCAAGGATAAGGTCATGCAAATGGCGGAAGAGATCGTTCCTGCCGGAAGTGAATACTTCTACCGGAAGGGCAGTCCCGTCTTTTATACCTACGGCCTGGAAGCGATCGGTTTCTTTGCTTCGCAGCAGGACATCGCATCCAGTCCGGTCCAGATCTTCGGACCGGTGCAGCCAGGAGACATCAAGTACCGCGACCGAAACAATGATGGCATCATCAATAACTATGATGTGGGTCCGATCGGCAATGGCAGCATCCCGACAAAGGAATTCGGACTGGAACTGGGTTTCAACGTGAAACGATTCGATCTGCAGGTGATGCTCCAGGGACAGATGGACCGCAACATCAACCTGGCCAGTTATGGGAACCTGTTCTTCGCATTGCGCTCCAGTCAGAAGATCTCCACTTTTGTCACCAACCCCTGGACGGCGGACAATGCGTCGATTGCTGAATATCCCAGATTGTCCACCCTCGAGAATGCCAACAATTACCGTACATCAACCTTCTGGCTGAGGGACGGAGATTTTCTCAAAGTCAGGTCGCTCGAGATCGGATATGATCTCAAGCCGATCACGAAGGGCAGGTCTACCCCGGTGCGCAGCAGGCTCTTCCTCCGCGGCATGAACCTCTTCACATTCGACAGGTTCAAGTATACAGACCCCGAAAATATTTCAGGTTATCCCACCATGAGATCCTTGAATGCAGGATTCAAGGTTCAGTTTTAAACTTCTCCGACATGAAGCGTTATGTAGCATCGATCATAGCATTGTCTTCCGTTTGGATGGCAGGATGTAATCATCTGGAACCTGAGGCCCTGTCACTGACCAGCAGGACGGATGTGATCAATAATTTCAGTAATCTGACCAGGCTGCGGAACAATATGTTCACGGCTCTTCCGGAAGGATATAACTCTCTGGGCAATTCCTGGCGGGCGTCAGCTTCCGATGAGGCAGAAGATGTGAATGAGACCGAATCTGTTCAGGACTTCAACTCCGGCAACTGGAGCATCTACTCCAATCCGGATGATGCCTGGTCAAGGAACTATCAGGGCATCCGGAGAACTTTTGATTTCACCAATGCAACGGATACCATTAGTTTCATTGCGTTGAAGATCCCGGATCCGGTAACTTATAACGCCCGAGTAAGTAATATGAAGATGTGGCGTGCAGAGGCCCAATTCCTGCGGGCTTTTTACTATTTCGAGCTGGTGAAACGATATGCCGGAGTGCCCATCATAGATCGTAAGCTCAGTATTTTGAATGATTATGATTACATGCTTTCCATTAAAAGAAGTTCTTTTGAGGAGTGTGTGAATCTTATCGTGAAACTATGTGACTCTGCCGTTTCGGGCTTGCCCGTAAGACTTGCTGATGTTGCCAATGCTGACTGGGGCAGGCCTACCGCTGGAGCAGCGCTCGCCCTTAAGGCGCGAACTTTAACTTACGCAGCGAGTGATCTGTTCAACCAGCCCGGCAATAAGAATCCTTTGACGGGATATACAAACAGTAACAGGACTGAACGATGGAGACTCGCAGCTTCTGCAAACAGAGCCGTTCTGAACCTTATGTCCATTGCGCCGTACAGTTTAAATACTTCGTATTCTGCACTATTCCAATTGAAGACACTCAGAAATAATGAAGTCATTTTTGAGCGTAGATATGGGGCGAGTAACACGTTCGAAACATTGAATTACCCCATCGGATATCAAACTGGCAGAACGGGTACCTGTCCCTCACAGAATCTGGTAGATGCTTATGAAATGAAGACCGGTATACCATTTGACTGGAACAATCCCGTCCATGCCGCAGACCCATACGCAAATCGTGATCCGAGGTTGTTAATGAGCATCATCGTTAATAATTCCATGTGGAAGGGTACGAATGTTCAATTATGGGAAGGAGGCGTGAACGGTAGGTTCTTATTCCGTGCATCCAAAACAGGGTATTATCTGAAGAAGTATGTTGATGAAACGCTGAACCTGGCGACAGGTCAAACCAGTGCAAAGCAGTGGGTCTATTTCAGATTGGGTGAGATCTATTTGAATTTTGCGGAAGCTATGAATGAAGCTTTTGGGCCTTCTGTCGCTGATACCATGAAACTTACGGCCTTGCAGGCAGTTAATCTCATACGAAGCAGGGCAGGTGTGGCCATGCCCGCTATACCTGGTTCTGTATCGACGGCAGAGCTTCGGGAGCGCCTGCGCAACGAGCGCAGGGTGGAACTCGCATTCGAGGATCATCGTTACTGGGATGTACGCCGATGGATGATCGGGCCTTCTACCCTGGGCGGCATGTTGCGTGGTGTCAGGGTTACCCGCGAGGCGAATGGCACGTTCAAATACGCGCCCTATGATGTCGAAAAAAGAACGTACCTGGATAAGATGTATCTCTATCCCATTCCACAGTCCGAGATCGTAAAGACCAATGGAAACATTGAGCAAAACCCGGGTTGGAATTGATGTCGAAATATGAAATAAATAAAAATAAAATACATCCATGCGATTGAGGAACGGACTGGCAGGATTTGTATTTATATGTAATTTAATATTCATCACGCCATTCGAATCCAATGCTCAGGATCTTGATCTTTCCGTGATGCTGGGACAGGTAAGCCCTTCCTCAAAATTTCGCCTTGACAGTTTCATGGTCTGGTGCGGCAGCATGGTCACAGGTCCGGACAACCGATATTATCTTTTCTATAGCCGCTGGCCACGCTCGCTCGGACATCAGGCGTGGGCCACGCATAGTGAAGTGGCCGTCGCTGTTGCGGATCTTCCCACTGGTCCTTATACGCATATGAGTGTGGTGCTTCCGAAGAGGGATAAAAATTTCTGGGATGCGGACGTTACCCATAACCCGACCATTCACAAATTCGGAGATACCTATTATCTCTATTACATGGGCAATCATGGCAACGGAGAATGGTGGGATCATCGCAATCACCAGCGAATAGGCGTTGCAACTGCCAAACATCCTGCGGGTCCTTGGACGCGAATGGACCGGCCGCTGATCGACACAACGACCGGCGGTTTTGATCACATGATCGCTTCCAATCCTTCCGTGCTGAAACGCCCGGATGGTCAAATCCAGATCATCTACAAAGGTGTCAGTCCGGGTCCATTACCCTTCGGTGGAGTAGTGACGCATGGTGCGGCATTGTCAGACCGGCCTGACGGACCCTTCAAAAAAACACCCCACAAGATATTCATAAAGGATAGTGTAAAGTTTGCCGCAGAAGATCCATACATCTGGTATCAGCAGGACAAATACTGGGCGATCGTGAAAGACATGCAGGGTGTATTCACGCAGAAAGGAACCAGCCTCGCACTGTTCGAATCACCGGATGGATTTGACTGGAAGGTTGCCAGACATACGCTGGTTTCCACAACCCAGATCCCGTGGACGTCGGGCCTGAAGAAGGTTCAGAAACTCGAACGTCCGCAACTTTGGTTCAAAGATGGACAGCCCGCCATCCTTTTTTGTGCGGTATATGACGGGGATGATAACTATAACGTCGCCATTCCTTTGATACCGGGACCTGGCTCAGTTTCAGGTCCGGGTAAGGAGTATGAACTTTTGTATGCAGAGCATTTTGCCGGTGATACATTGAATCTGAAAGACTGGCAGTATCGCACCGGAAGGCGTACCGGGATGGGTTATATGGACGGCCTGAACCTGCCCCAGAATGTGTATGTCAGGGACAGTGCCCTTTACATCAGTGTGAAGCATGAGATGATCGACGGGAGGTGGGAGAATACAGGTGGTGGCATCATCAGCCGCCATAATTTCGGTTACGGATACTATGAGACCTTGTCGAAACCCTTCATGGAAGGACATGGTGTACATACATCCTTCTGGCAACGCGGCGGTGCGCAACCGAACAACAACATCTTTGAGATCGATTCCTATGAGATCGATTCGAAGACATGGGTCGCTACGAACAATCTCTATGTCGATCTGCCTTTCAGGCAACATGGTTATACGCCCTGGCCACACAGGGCACAGGTTCCGTTTCAACTGAAGCAGGACGGCTGGTTCCTCGATGCCTATGAATTTACACCGGAGGGCGTCATCTTTTACGACCACGGAAAGGAAGTGGCTCGTGCGGAATATCCACAACTGAATGCGCATCAGGTGGTATGGCTGACGGCATTGAACGGTGTAGGCAAGGTAGATTCCACCAGGCTTCCCGGTTCATCAGTGTTCAAGTATTTTAAATATTATGGTCGGGACTATCCGGGTGTTACCATTCTCCCGAATGGACATTTTGAATTCAATCAATCGAAATACGATCCACTGAAACCTTTGTGCTGGACCAATCATGGATCGGCCGGTGCAGTCAAGGTCGTCAGTGATAAAACTTCATCTGATCAACACGTACTTCGCATAGGATCAGATGCTTTTTTTGATGCGGGCATCAGCCAGACACTTGAGTTTATCATGAATGGCCGCTATCAATTGACTGCTCGTGTTCGAAGCTCAGCGCGTCCCGGCAGATCTGTCATCCGTGTGAGTGGTTTCGGAGGTGACGATATCGTTCGTGTATTGCCGTCTTCGGGTAGATGGACTGATCTGCGTCTTCCGGATGTGGATGTACGCAATCATCAGGTCCGGATCGAGGTCTCTGCTCAGGGAGATGCCGGTCAATGGATAGAGATCGATGATATCATGTTCATGAAACCGTCGAAACGGGGTCAGGTACCTGTGACACCGGTGCGTGCGGTATCACCGAATGATCCGATGTGGTCATTGGCCGAGGGTCGTGAGATCCATTTCAACGGGGATCAAAAATTTTATTTTTTTGATCGGAACGTGGGTTTTGGTGATAGTATTTCCATCTCTATGGACATCACGGCGGGAATGCTTGCCAACATGACGCCTGTTGCCAGGATCCCGAAAACGGGAAACTCCGGATGGTCGATCCAGTTGACACAGACAGGTGGCGTCCTGTTTCGAATAGGCAGCATGTCGGATCATACGGATGTAATGGCTGATGCCGTGTATGAGGCAGGAAAACCGGTATATCTTGATTTTGTTTTTCGGAAAGGCACTGCTTCGATCTGGAAGAATGGGCGACTGGTCAGTCAGCGCAGCGGCATTACCCACGAAACAAAGGATGCTACTGCCGCCGGGCGTGTAGGTACGGTCGGTAAGGAGTTTGAGGCAGTGGGAGAAGTGGTCATGAAAGTGGCGAATGCTGAAAGTGAAGGAGGCTGGATGAGAAATTTCAGGGGATCTATCCGGCAACTGCGTATTTACAACCGCATATTACAGCCGATTGCCGCTAAATGACATTACATTATATCCCGTTGTTGAGGACTTTTCCGCCATGTATGGATCTGATTGTATTCATGGTTTCATCGATGGCAAAGACCAGTTACGACCCTCACTTCGATGCTCACCCGATAGCCTGCTCCAGATCCTCGATCAGATCTTCCACATCCTCGATCCCCACACTCAAGCGGATCAAACCATCGGAGAGTCCATTTTTGAGACGCTCTTCCCGGGGGATCGAAGCATGCGTCATGGTAGCCGGATGATTGATGAGGGATTCCACCCCGCCAAGGCTCTCCGCGAGTGAGAAAACTTTTGTGGAAGACAGCACCTTCATCGCGGCCTCCGTACTTTCATCTTTCAGCGTGAAACTGATCATGCCACCAAATCCACGCATCTGCGCCCGCGCGATGTCATGATTGGGATGGTCCGTGAAACCAGGCCAGTAGACACGATCCACTTTGGGATGCGCCCTCAACCATTGGGCGATGCGCTCGCCATTGGCGCAATGACGTTCCATGCGGACGTGCAGGGTCTTGATGCCGCGGAGTACCAGGAAGCAGTCCATCGGACCGGGTACGGCCCCGCAGCTTTTCTGGATGAAATAGAGTCGTTCGCGCAGGGATGCATCGTTCAGCATCAGCGCTCCCTGGATCACATCGCTGTGGCCGCCCAGGTATTTCGTGGCGGAGTGCATGACGATGTCGGCACCCATCGCCAGCGGATTTTGGAGATAAGGAGAGGCGAAGGTATTGTCCACCGTCACGATGATGTCAGGATGTTTCCGGGCAGTGGCCACCACCGCTTGGATGTCCGTGATGTTCATCAGCGGATTGGTAGGTGTTTCGATCCAGATCAGCCGGGTCTGTGCATTGATGGCTGCCTCGATCTCTCCGACTTCCTGCGTATTCACGTAATGGAACTTCAGGCCAAACCGCTCGTACACTTTGGTGAACAGGCGATAGGTGCCGCCGTACATGTCGTTGCCACAGATGACTTCGTCGCCGGGAGAGAGCAGCCGCAGCACCGCATCCGTGGCCGCTACGCCCGAACTGAAGGCCAGTCCGTAATGTCCGCCCTCGATCCGGGCGAAAGCTTCCTCCAGGGCCTGACGCGTCGGATTCTGGCTGCGGGCATATTCAAAACCCTTATTGACGCCGGGCGCTTCCTGCACGTACGTTGATGTCTGAAAGATGGGGGTCATGATGGCGCCGGTGGAGGGGTCGGGATGGGCGCCTGCGTGTATGATGAGCGTATCTTTCCTCATGATCTGTTCACTTGTGAGGCAAAGATGCGAAATAAACCGTGTCTCTCATGCTTCGTTATGGTTTGATGTCATGTATCCCTTGCTTCAGGAACAAGTCCGCAATGTGTTTGGTGAACCGTTGAGCACCTTCATGATTCAAATGCACAAAATCATGAAAGATGGCAGGATCGTAGAGATCAGGATATGCCATGGGATGAGAAAGATCCACGAGATTTTCTGACGGGATCCGACGCGCCAGTGCCAACTGTCGGACGGTTACCGGACCCGGTGGAATAAGGAGGATCAGCTTAATGCCCCTTTCTTTATACTGTCTGATCAATCCAAGCCAAAGGTCAACGTCTTCTGTAACTGGATCGATGTCCTTCAGGCTATGGATTTGTAATGCCTTCTCACGGTCCCTGCCGGCCTGCAGGGTATCGTAAACGGATTCTCCGGGGATAATGGGTCCGGAGGAAATGAGACGAGCATGAGGGGCTTTCAGGGGGGCATACCCCCTATTTTCATCCAGAGAAGTGTCCGGCACCATTTTGTTTGTCATGACAATCCGGATCCGGCTCAATCCGATATTCCGATGAATTAAGGTGGAGAACAGGTACGAAAGGCTGCCTTCCCGCCAGGCTGACACCAGACCTGGTCTGACAAACAGTAAGCTCACCTGTTGCTTAAATGACCTGAGGTCCATCCAGTATCGGGCTCTCTCTGTCTTGTAATAGCGACTTCCGGGAAGATACTCGCCCGGCCATTCGATCACAACAGTCTTCAGGTATACGCCTGCCGCAGATGCCGAATAGTGCTTCAGGAGATATAAGTTTTCGCCTACGGATGCCGCAGGTCCTCCCAGATTGAAGGAAATTGCCGTCCTGTTCCGACCACTCAGCAGGCTGTCGAACTGTGCAGGAATGATCCCTCTTCGGACCCGGCTGCTGCCCATGAATAGGATATCTACCTGCTTTTGTGTTTTTTCGATGTAGCGTATCTTCTCACTCAGCTCCCTGCCTCCAAAGTGATAGGGAATCAAACAGCCAATCACCGACCTCACCAGGATCAGGCATAGGACGATGCCCGCAAACAAACCAAGGAATTGTTTGATCGATCGTTGATGCATCATCAATTGCCTGGTCATGGCCTAAAATTGGAAATAGAAAAAGGGTTTATCCACACCTATGAACATGAGCACAAGAACTGACAATGCAATATATGCCATCCATCTGTTTGCGCGCCTTTCCCAAGATCCGATGAAGGCCAGCGCATGTCCGGATCTTCTGGATCTCCATTCCATCGTGAACATGAGTGCCACCATCGTGGCAGTGAGCCAGAAACCCCGTTCCAAAAACAACTGAGCATCGATCAAATGGCGTCCCTTCCAGATGCTGGCATAGTAGTTGATCGTATGTGACAGGTCCCTGCCTCTTGCAATACTCAGGGAGCAGGCAAAAAGCAGGAAGGTCGTAAATATGTGAAAGACATCATTTTCCCTTCGACGGTGAGCCACAGCCCCGCCGCGCATTACATGGATGCCGACAAATATTGCATTCAATACGCCCCAGATCAGATAATTCCAGGTAGCTCCATGCCAGATCCCTGAGAAGATATAGATCAGGGACATGTTCTGTACGAATCGCCTTTTGGAACTGCGTCCGCGGTCCAGCATCGTAAACACATAATCCCGGAACCAACCGGTCAGCGAGATATGCCAACGGCGCCAAAGCATGGCGATGTCGGTGCTCAAAAATGGGAAAGCGAAATTCCGCATGAGTTTGAAACCCAACAGCGATGCCAGTCCGATCGCGATTTCGGAATACCCTGCGAAATCAGCATATACCTGAATAGGGAATAACAACAGACCCATGATCAGTTCTAATGCACCATGGGTCTCTGGTTGCCTGAACAAGTCATCCACCATGCGGCCGCAATTATCTGCCACCGCCAGTTTCATGAACAGGCCCAGCAGTATGCGTCGCATCCCGTCAGTGGCAACTTTCAGATCAAAATGTCTCGGTTCGTTGAATTGCCGCAGCAAATTGCCTGCCCGCTCAATGGGGCCGGCGACGAGTTGAGGAAAAAAAGCGATGTATCCGAAATAAGCGATGATGTCTTTCGTGGGTCTGATCTTACCCTTGTACACATCGATCGTGTAACTCAAGGCCTGTAAGGTATAAAAACTGATGCCAACGGGCAGGATGATGTCCAGCGTATGAAGGCCGGGCGTTCTGCCGAAGAACCGGAATGCTGAGTTGAAATTCTCGACGAAGAAATTATAGTATTTGAAGAATCCAAGAATGCTCAGGTTGGCAGACAGGCTCAGCATCAGCCACCACCATTTCCGTCGTTTATCCTGGCTGCGATCTATGAACAATACAGTTGCGTAGTCGATCCCCGCACTGAAGATCATCAGCCCCAGGAAACGCCAGTCCCACCATCCATAGAATACAAAACTCGCGAGGACGAGCCATGCATTCTGGACCTTCAGGTTACGACCTGACAAACTCCAGTAGATCGCAAACACGATCGGGAAAAAAATCGCAAATTCAATCGTTTGAAAAAGCAATTGATATGATTTATCCGGTCAATTACAAAGCGACTTTTCCCTCGAGAATAATGCGTGCAGACGCTATGCCCGGCGTGTAATAAGACTTCTTCATTGTTTCCGGTTTGATGCTTGCTATGTTACCGAATCGCTCCATGAAAGCCGGAAGGATAAAGTTCATCTCCATTTTTGACAGTTCTGTTCCCAGGCAGTGATGTCTGCCAAGACCAAATGCCAGATGTGGTATATTTAGATTTACGGGGCTTACTTCATCCGGAAATGGGAAATATCGGGGATCTCGGTTGGCACAGGCAATGAACATCAACAAAATAGAACCTTCGCGGATGTGGATCCCGTCGAGCGTTAACTCCTTCATGACCTTCCTGGAGACTACGCTGATGGGTGAGGACATTCGGATCAGTTCTTCGATCAACAATGATCTTTGGTCAGGCTGCTTTAACATATTTGATACAGATCTTAGATCCGTGATCATCCGGAAGATGGATTCAGTAAGTAACATCAAACTAGACTCGATCCCTGCCGCCAGCATGAATTCCATCTGCGACATGACATGGTGCCTTTCTGATATTTCTACCCCACTGAGTAACTCATGCAGTAGCTTTGCTTGATGAATCGTGCCGTGTTCCCATCCCGCGATCTGAATATCCTGAAAAGACCGGTGCGCTTGCTTTATACCCTTTAGATCTTCAAGGCTCATGGAAGGAACAAGTGCCTTCATAAATTCTTTTTCCAGCCGTCGTAGCATGTCAAACTGATCTGGATCGATACCAATGATCGAACAGATGATCCGGGATATCAGCGGTTCAAATAAATGCTTCATCAGATCGAATTCAGCTCGATCGTCCAGCGAGCTGGCTACCTGTTCCCACTCTGTCTTTATGATTCCTTGCAGATCGATTCCATACAACCGCTGCATCAATTTTTTCTTCCATGCCAGATGTTCGGGTCCATCCATGAACAGTAGCCAGTTGCTCATTGATTCCCGGATATCTTCGAAGTCGTATTTGATCGGATCAATTTGCAAGAGTTTACGGATCCGGTCGCTAAAATCAAAGGTTCGAAAATCTTCTGGTCGTCGGAATATCGTTCGCATAAGTTGATAGTCCGTCACCACATAGGTCATGGGATTGATCGGGTAGATATCACCTTGTGACCTCAGTGCCTGGTAATATCGGCGGAGATCTTCCAGCGAATCAAACTGATCTTGTAATTCCTGCTTCATGCCCTGGAAGTTTCCATGAGTCCGACAATGAACCTGGTGACATCCCTGAGTGACTCATGTTCGTAAAACAGGAAAGTCGGAAGATCGATTTCATATTCATTTTGCAGTTCTTCCACGATGGTCATGGCCAGGATCGAATCCAGTGCGATATGATCCATCGGGGACATTGGATCGATGGCAGCTATCTCAATATTGCAATACGATGAAATTTTTTGAATGATATTTTGCTCTACTTCATGCAGTGCAGGGAGTCCGTTGATGTTACGCTTCATATTAATTCTTTGACGCTGGTTTCTGTAGATAAAAATGAAAATGGTAATCGGCTTTTCTTGCCACTGGATGTCTTAGGCAGGCATGCCGGCGGGAAGAAATGGATCTCACCCGGTGTAATACCAAATTCCTTGTTCAGTGTCCTGGTGATCCGGCTGCGCTGTTCTTCACGCAGGTCTTTGCGGAGGGCATCTCGTTTTAATTCGACAAATAGAACGAGGGTTTCCTTGTTGCCTTCCTCGGTTGAAGCGGCAAGGGCTCCCCGATCATGCACAAATGGCAACGTTTCCACCACATCTTCGATCTCATGCAGGAGATGCTTGATGCCGTTCAGAATGATGACTTCTTTGATCCGTCCGCTGATGAAAAGCTCTCCGTCGTGCAGGAATCCAAGATCGCCCGTTTGCAGTCCGCCCTCCGCATGATCGGGCGAAACGGATGGCCCCTGGAGGACAACTTCTCCAACACCCTCCGGCTGACCTTCAACTGGCCGAATACTTACCTGCATGCCTTCAACCGGTATGCCGCAGGAAACAAAGCTTTTGTCCAATTCAGGGTGATACATCAACCGATATTCCGACCGTTGTGGCTGCATTGTAGCCGCCAGCGTGCATTCCGCCATACCGAAACAGGTTACAAAAGGTGTGGGACCCAGACCAAAAGGTCGGAAATGATCGTGAAACCTCTCCAGGCTTGGCTGGCGGATGGGCTCCGCACATACCATGATCGATACGATCGACGAGAGATCGGTATCCGGAGTTAGCTGGCCCGGGACGATGCGTCGAACACAGAGGTCCAGTGCAAAATTCGGCGCATGCGTAAAATGAATGCCATGCCTGCTCATCGCCTCAGGCCATACTTGCGGACGGCCAACGAAATCAAGTGGGTCTATGAGCCAGGTCGTATTGCCATGACAGATCGAGAGGAACAATCCGGCTACCAGTCCCAGGTCATGGTAATGCGGAAGCCAGCAAAGATGTCGCCACTCAGGTCGCTGACGTATGGATACACCGATGGCATCCGTATTGGCATTAACATTATCAGATGTGATGTTGATCCACTTGGATCGACCCGTGGTCCCTGAGGACAGCTGACCATAAATGATGCGCTCACCTTCGATTGGACCCGGTTCAGGATATTCTGTGAGCGAAATGCCGCCCCATACTGATGGGATGGGCAACAACTTCTCATTGAGTTCCTCTGCTCCCGACATCAATTGGCGGAACCAACCTTTTTGATGGAGCGTATCCGGGAGGATGATGGAAGACACTTTTTCGTGTTCCATGAGTTGTCTGATCCTGTTGATCTTCGACACGCCATTCGGAATCTGTATGGCGGCAGGAACACAGCCCCGATGAAGGCAGGCGAGGAACACCGGTATGAAATCAAATGCATTTTCGTACAACAGAAGTACACGGTCATTGGCACCTGTCACTCCCGACAGGTGTTTGGATATGACACATACCAACCGGTAAAGCCCTTTGAAGGTCAACCTTCTAAAGGGCATGGCATTCCTGTCCAGGTGGATATAAATGTCCTTATCAGGAAATGCATGGGCATGTCGCCACAGGCTATGTAGCAGATGGTTCATGGGTACGGTGCGCTAACGTACTCCAAACTGGGAAAATGAGAAATTCACATCATCATGTGGAACGATGACTTCTATCACATAATCAATCTTTTACGCAAAGGGTAATTCTTGATCAAAGAAATTTAGCCACCACCCAGTATCTCCAGTCGCGGTTATCGCGGGCATAGGCATGGCAGGGAATGACCGGACGTCGCAGGATCTTTGGATCCAGTATCCTGAGATCCACCAGTTTTTCATGTGCTCCCCTGATCTGCTTCCGCACCCGTTCATCATCCATCCATGCAAATTGCGGTGGTTCAAAACCCGTCTTGCCGGTACGCCACAGGATATCTTCGGGTATGCGTGACCGGTAGTTTTCTCTTAGAATCCATTTGCTGAATCCGTTCCTGAATTTGATGTTTGACGGCAGGGAGAATATGAATTCTATCAGCTGATGATCCAGGAAAGGAAACCTTGTCTCAATACCGTGTGCCATCGCATTCCGGTCGGCGTAGCGTAACAGTTCCTGCAGCGGACCGAGCATCGTGTCGGCGTACAGGATGTCGTTGAGTCTTTCCACCAGGGGTTTTCTTATGAAGCCGGCACCATCATTCCGTTCCCTGAATTGATGGTCTATCTCCCCAAGCCGATCATGTGCCTGCCTGGCTTTTCGCTCCAGCCAGGCAGTGGTCAGTCCGGGAGAAAGGGCCGCCACCCTGTTGCGCCAGCCCCAGGCCGGCAGGTATCCGTTTTCGGCATATGCCCCGGCCTCTGCATTGGCCGCCTTCCAGCCCCTGCTGCGTATGACCTCCATCAAATGCCACTGTGTATAACGGTCGTATCCCCCCAGGATCTCATCCGCGCCCTGGCCATCCAGCAGTACGCGGATGCCTTCTTCGGCAGCCAGCCGATGTACGGCAAATTGCGCCAGGATGCCGGAGGATCCAAAAGGTTCCTCCTGATGTCGCGCCAATGCCTCCATACTGTCCAGCAGCAGATCGGCATCCGGTTGAACGATATGCGAAACCATGCCACAGTGCTTTGCCATGCTTTCGATCCTGTCGGATTCGTCGTGCATGAAGCCGGGAAACACCGCACTAACGGTATCGGCTACCCTGTTTGTTGCCTCGATGGCAATACAGGCGCTGTCTATGCCGCCACTCAGTGCGATGCCGATCTTCGCATCGGCCTTCAACCGCTCGTCAACGGAGGATCCAAGCAAGGCCCCGAGTGTTGAGGTGGCTTCTGACACAGACATCTCCTGTTGCCTCAACCGGTCCAGGTCCCAGTAACGGGTCATCGTCAGCCTGTTCTCGGCCGGATGGAAGGTCAGGATATGCGCAGGCGGCAGCCTCAGGATGCCCTCATAAAAGGTCAGTTCCGGAAATTCCGGATGTGCTGTGATCCCCAGCGTCAGAAAATGCAGGAATGCCTGTGGCAGCGGCTTTCGGGGGATGCCTGCTGCCCATAATGCCTTCATCTCTGAGGCAAAATGCAAGAGACCCTCTCCTTCGTCATAGTGAAAATGAAATGGCTTCTCCCCGAAACGGTCACGGGCACAAAAGAGGGTATGTGACCGTCGGTCCCAGATGGCAAAGGCAAACATGCCATTGAATCGCGTCACGCAATCCTCTCCCCAGTGATGAAAGGACGCAGCGATGACTTCCGCATCCCCGGCAGATCGAAAAGACAGCCCCTGCCCTCGAAGTTGTTCCCTCAGTAAGGGCGCATTGTAGATCTCCCCGTTATGCACGACCACATATCGATCCAGGAAATGCAGGGGCTGATCGGAGGCCGGTCCGGGATCGATGATCGCGAGCCGGCGACTCCCAAGGCCGATGGCCGATCTGTCTAACGATTCAATGAACAGGCCCTCACCGTCCGGCCCGCGGTGACGCAGGCTGTCCGTCATTGCCTGCAGGCGTTCCCCGGAGCAGGAGCCCGAATGCCGGGCGTTCCCAACGATGCCTGCGATGCCACACATCCTGCGGTATTTGATTATTTTTTTCCCTTGACGGGCTCATCGACTACGAACGGAATGCTGAGTTTGATATCATCCCACATGAGGATCAGATCAACCTGTTGGCCGTTGCGATCAAAGAACATGGAGAGTATTTCGTGCACCTCTTTCATGCGCTCCGGCTTAAGGTCAACCCGCAGGGCATCCTTCTTCGCATCATATCGGAAAGCCCCCCAGGTATCCGTCTCGCGGTTGAAGATGATCGTCCAGTGTTCCTGCCCGGGGATCGCATACAAAGTGTACCTGCCTTTCTTCAGCCGGCCGTTGAGGATCCTCACATCGCGGAACAGTTCAAGTTCCGTGGCCTCATTGGCCCCCATTCGCCACACCTGGCCATATTCAAGCAGGTCACCTAAAATGGTTCGACCACCCTTGGAGGGTCTGCTGTAGACGACCCTGGCCAGCAGGGGTTCCGAAACTTTATCCTGAATTTTTAGCACAGGATAGTTCGGCGGATAGTAAGAAATATCCATCGGGGATTTATCCATCGGAGGTACCCGATTGACCTGAGCCTGCAAGTGCGAACCTGTGATCAACAGGATCGAAGCGTATATGATATGGGAGATCTTCATGCGTGGGAAAGTAGACAAAACTAACTTTTTCACTGATTTACGTCAGTGCCGGCAAAATGTCTTGTCATCAGGCCTGAGCGTAACGCCTGCTATCTTTGCGTTCCAACCAGTTCCCATGATCCCCGTCATAAAATACGTATCCGCTGAAGAAGCGCTCTCCGTCGTGCAGTCAGGCCATCGGGTCTTCGTACATGGAAGTGCCATGACACCCATCAGTTTGATGAATGCACTGGCCAGGGAGGCCCATCGCCTTCGGAATGTCGAAATGGTATCCATCACCATTTACGGTGACCTCGACGTCTGCAAGCCCGAATATGCCGACCATTTCAGGATGAATTCCATGTTCGTTTCCACTTCTGTGCGACAGGCCGTGGCCGAGGGTCGGGCTGATTACATCCCCGTATTCCTGAGTGAGATCCCGGAACTGTTCAAAAGGGGCATCCTCCCGCTGGATGTTGCCATCATCCAGGTATCCCCGCCCGATGAGCATGGGTACTGTACGCTGGGCACTTCGGTGGATGTTGCGCGCAGTGCCGTCAACACCGCCCGTTATGTGATCGCACAGGTGAATCCCAATGCTCCGAGGACCCATGGCGACGGGATGATCCATGCCTCACGGCTGCACGCGATGGTCTGGTGCGATGATCCCCTGCCCGAATCCACCTACACCGAAAAAGTGACGGACGTGGAACGCAGCATCGGCCGGTACATCGCAGCACTGATCGAAGACAGGTCATGCCTTCAGATGGGCATCGGTGCCATCCCGGACGCTGTGCTCGGTTGTTTGCATAACCATCGCGACCTGGGCGTACACACCGAAATGTTCTCGGACGGCCTCATCGACCTGTTCGATAAAGACATCATCACCAACCGATACAAACGCATCCACCCGAACAAGACGGTCACCGGTTTCGCGCTGGGTTCCAGGAGATTGTACGATTACATCGACGATAATCCCGCCTTCAACTTCCTGGACATCGACTATGTGAACGATCCGCATGTGATCCGCCGAAATCCTAAGGTCGTGGCGGTGAACAGTTGTGTGGAGGTGGACCTCACCGGTCAGGTCTGTTCTGATTCCATCGGGACCTATCAGTATTCGGGTGTGGGCGGACAGATGGACTTCATACGGGGCGCATCCTTGTCGGAAGGCGGCAAGCCCATCATCGCCCTGTCTTCCCGCACCAATAAATGTGTTCCGCGTATCGTACCGGTGCTGAAACCGGGTGCGGGGGTGGTGACGACCCGTTCGCACGTGCATTACATCGTGACCGAATACGGTGTGGCCTATCTTTTTGGTAAGAATCTTCGTCAGCGGGCCAAAGCCCTGATCGATATTGCCCATCCGGATGACCGGGAGATGCTGGAACGCGCGTCCTTCGAGCGCTTCAAGGTTTTTCCCGGCTGGGATTAGCCTGTTCCGATCGGGGTGAGAACTTCTCTGTGACCGCCGTCGCTTATGCATTTTCTGCGCAGAATGGCCTGCTAACCTTACGGTATCGTTAAACCCCGTCGGGATGCGGGGAATTGACCTATTTTTGCGCCGATAAATGACATCACATGAGTAAAGGTCCCGTTTCGAATTTCATCCAGCATCACTATCGCCATTTCAATGCGGCCGCACTCGTGGATGCCGCCAAAGGCTATGAACAACACCTGCTTGAAGGCGGCAAGATGCTGATCTCCCTGGCCGGGGCCATGAGTACGGCGGAACTGGGCGTGTGCCTGGCAGAAATGATCCGTCAGGGCAAGGTAGATATCATCAGTTGTACCGGTGCCAACCTCGAAGAGGACGTCATGAACCTGGTGGCGCATTCACACTACAAGCGCATTCCGAACTACCGCGATCTGACGCCCCAGGAAGAATGGGACCTGCTGGAGAACCATTACAACCGGGTTACCGACACCTGCATTCCCGAAGAAGAGGCATTCCGCCGGCTGCAAAAGCACCTGCACCGCCAGTGGAAGGAAGCCGAGGAGAAGGGCGAGCGATATTTTCCGCATGAGTTCCTCTACAAGACCGTGCTGAGCGGTGATCTGCAGCAATATTATGAGATCGATCCGAAAGACAGCTGGATCGTCGCGGCTGCTGAACGGAACATCCCGATCGTCGTACCGGGATGGGAAGACAGCACGACCGGTAACATCTTCGCGAGTTATGTCATCAAAGGAGAACTGAAGGCCGACACCGTAAAAAGCGGCATAGAATATATGGTATGGCTGGCAGACTGGTATCGTCAGAACAGTGGCGGTAAGGGCGTTGGATTTTTCCAGATCGGCGGAGGCATCGCCGGCGACTTCCCCATCTGCGTGGTACCCATGATGTACCAGGACCTGGAATGGCATGACGTACCTTTCTGGGGCTATTTCTGCCAGATCAGTGATTCCACTACCTCCTACGGATCCTATTCCGGTGCCGTCCCCAATGAAAAGATTACCTGGGGTAAGCTCGATATCCATACGCCCAAATACATTGTGGAGAGCGATGCTACCATCGTTGCCCCGCTCATTTTCGCCTATATCCTGGGCTGGTAAGTCCAATACGAAAAACACACCTTATGAATGAAGGATTGGTGAAAAGAATAGCCGGCGAACTTGACGAGATCCGTCAATCCGGACTCTTCAAGACAGAACGTATCATAGAAAGTCCTCAAGGCCCTCAGAGCCGGGGCAATGGCAAGCAGGTGCGTAACCTCTGCGCCAACAACTATCTGGGCCTGTCATCCCATCCGAGGGTGATGGAGGCGGCCCGGAAATACATCGATCACCGGGGCTTCGGATTGAGCAGCGTCCGCTTCATCTGTGGCACGCAGGATATCCATAAGGAACTGGAAGCCAGGATCTCCGCATTTCTCGGTACGGAGGATACCATCCTCTATGCCGCTGCCTTCGATGCCAATGGTGGAGTATTCGAGCCCCTGTTGAACGATCAGGATGCCATCATCTCCGATGAGCTGAACCATGCGTCCATCATTGATGGAGTGCCCCTCTGCAAGGCCCGTCGCTTCCGTTATTTCCATAATGATATGGAGGACCTGGAAAAGCAACTCCAGGCCGCTGCCGATGCACGCACGCGCGTCATCGTGACCGACGGGTCCTTCAGTATGGACGGCACCATCGCGCAGCTCGATAAGATCTGCGCACTGGCAGATAAATACGACGCCGCCGTAATGATCGACGAATGTCACTCCTCAGGCTTCCTCGGGAAGACCGGGCGAGGTACCCACGAGTATCGCGGGGTCATGGGCCGGATCGATATCATCACGGGCACCCTCGGCAAGGCGCTGGGTGGCGCCTCCGGCGGTTTCACCAGTGGACGGAAGGAAGTCATCGAGATGCTTCGCCAGCGCAGCAGACCCTACCTGTTTTCCAATACACTCGCTCCCAGTATCGTCGGTGCCTCCATTGCCGTGCTGGACATGCTCAGCGAAACCACTGAACTGCGCGACCGCCTTGAATGGAATACAAAATACTTTAGGGAACAGATGACCGCAGTGGGCTTTGATATCAAACCCGGCGACCACCCCATCGTGCCCATCATGCTTTATGAAGCGGAAGTGGCGCAGGAAATGGCGGCCCGCATGCTGAAAGAAGGCATCTATGTGATCGGTTTCTTCTATCCCGTGGTGCCAAAGGGCAAGGCCCGCATCCGGGTGCAGCTGAGTGCCGCCCACGACAAACAGATGCTCGACCGCGCCATTGCCGCATTCACCAAGGTCGGCAGGGAAATGGCCGTCATCGCCTGACCCTCCAACCCGTAACGTTAAATGAACATGTCCATGAATAAGATCCTGCTCTGCCTGGCACTGATGACCACCGTCGGTTGCACCGTCAATAACGTGGACATAGACGATAGCCTCGGGAAATATTTCGATGCGCAGGGTGCCAAAGGCACGTTCGGGATGTTCGACAACAGCCGTGGAACCTTCACGATCTATGATCTGGAGGCTTTCCGGACCCGCTATTCCCCGGCTTCGACCTTCAAGATCGTGAATGCATTGGTCGGTCTGCAAACCGGTCGGCTTACGAGCGATAGCACCGTCATCCCCTGGGATGGTGTGGTACGGGAGCGACCTGAATGGAACCGCGACCTGTCATTGCATCAGGCCTTCAGGGTTTCCGCCGTTCCTCATTTCCAGGCCCTGGCCAGGATGATCGGCAAGGATACCATGAAGTATTGGCTGGACACCCTCGCCTACGGCAATAAGCGTATGGGATCCACGGTCGATCAATTCTGGTTGGATACCAGCCTGTTGATATCGCCTGATGAACAGCTCGGCCTCGTGAAGCGCCTCTATTTCCGCCAGTTGCCTTTCCGCAGCAGTGTGCAGGAATCTGTCAAGAAGATGATGATCCAGGAGAACAATGCCAAATGGCAACTCGCCTGGAAGACGGGCATGATGGTCAGTCCCGAGGGTGTTCCGCAGGGCTGGATGGTCGGATGGATAGAGGAGAACCGGCATGTTTACCCGTTCGCACTGCACCTGGAACTGGCAAAAGGCAGGGAGGCGGAATTTCCGGCCGTGCGGGAACGCATCCTGCGGGATATACTCGCTTCCCTGGGATTCTTCAAAGGGATCATGTGATCGTATTCCTCCATCAAGGATCAGTACGAACCAATGACCGAGGTGCTTGTTGAATGATCATAGGTTCCTGCTGATGACAGCACTTCCTTAGCGCGCCCAAAACCCACGCATACATGCTTCAGTCCTATTGTACCTCCCTCACGGCCTATCAACGCCTGAAAACCCTGGAAGTCAGGATCGGCGATCTGTTGCTGGGCAATGGCCATCCCATCCGGGTGCAGACCATGACCACCACCGATACGATGGATACCATCGCCACGGTCGAGCAATCCATCCGATGCATCGAGGCGGGTGCAGAACTGGTGCGCATCACGGCGCCTTCCAGGAAGGAAGCGGAGAACCTGAAGGTTATCCGTGACGAACTGCGTCGCCGGGGATACAATACCCCGCTGGTGGCCGATATACACTTCACGCCGAACGCTGCGGAGATCGCCGCACGCATCGTGGAGAAAGTCCGCGTCAACCCGGGCAATTACGTCGATAAGAAGAAATTCGAATTCATAGAATACACCGATGCTGACTATCAGGAAGAGATAGATCGGATCCGGGAACGATTCACACCCCTGGTCCGCATCTGTCGGGAGTACGGCACTGCGATGCGCATCGGCACCAACCACGGCTCCCTGAGCGACCGCATCATGAGTCGATATGGTGATACACCCATGGGCATGGTCGAGAGCGCGATGGAATTCCTGCGCATTGCCCGCGATGAAACCTACCATAACATCGTCCTGAGCATGAAATCCAGCAACCCGCAGGTCATGGTTCAGGCGTATCGGTTGCTCATTCAGGCCATGGACCAGGAATTCGGCGTCTGCTACCCCCTGCATCTCGGCGTCACAGAGGCCGGCGACGGCGAAGATGGTCGGATCAAGTCGGCTATCGGCATCGGTACCCTGCTGGAGGACGGCATCGGTGATACCATCCGGGTATCGCTGACCGAGGACCCCGAATTCGAGATCCCCGTATGCAGAGATATCGTCCGCAGATACAACGAGATGGGATCGCCCTTGGCACTCCCGCCCGTGGAAAAACTGACATGGTCTCCTTTCGAATATCGCCGGCGCGAGAGTTTTGCTGTTGAGAACATCGGGCAGGGGCAGGTCCCTGTCGTGGTGGCGGACATGCACCGCGTGGAGGATCTTACTCCGGAAAACCTCCAGAGCATTGGTTATCACTACGACGCGGATACCGACAAATGGACCATTGGCGATGCGGCTGCAGACTATGTCTATACCGGAAGCAAACCGGTGACCTTTGCACTGCCCGGCACGCTCCGAAATATCGTGGATGCTGCAAGCTGGAATGCGGATGACGCATCACAGTGCCCCATTTACAGCCTCGATACATACCTGAACGCATCAAGACATTCCGATCGGATCAATTTCGTGATGATGGATGCCTATCCGGCGGGTCTGGCGCCGACGCCGGCTGCACTGCAGCGGCTGGCATCCGACCCGACGGCCGTGCTCTGTCTGAGCAGTGATCATGCCAATGCGATGCAGTCGGTCCGGCGTTTGTTCGTTGACCTCGCGGTAAATGATGTACGAAATCCGGTCATCCTCGTAACGGACAGTCACAAGCACACACCGGATGAACACCTCATTCATTTTGCCACCGAAACGGGTGCCCTCCTGCTGGAAGGCCTCGGTGATGGCATTTCCCTTGGATTCCGGGGCGAACAATCCCTCGAAAATCCGCGGGTGCAGGGGCGTACCTATCTTCCGGTGAAAGACATCTACCAATTCGCCAATAACACCGCCTTCTCGATCCTCCAGGCAACGCGTACCCGGATCAGCAAGACTGAATACATCTCCTGCCCAAGTTGCGGCAGAACTCTGTTCGATCTTCAGGAGACCACTGCGAAGATCCGTTCCGTCACCCATCATCTGAAAGGGGTGAAGATCGCGATCATGGGATGCATTGTGAATGGCCCGGGAGAGATGGCGGACGCAGACTTTGGATATGTCGGCAGCGGACCCGGGAAGATAACGCTCTACAAGGGGAAGGAGATCGTCAAGCGGAATGTGGACAGCGAAGTCGCCGTAGAAGAATTGATCGGATTACTGAAGGAACACGACGCCTGGGTAGAACCCAAAGCCTGATCGGTTCATACAGGAGATCACCGATCGATCATTCCCCGCCATTCTGTTTCCACCAGCGCACGCTGACATAGCCAATGATGGCCAGCGGAGCGATCATCAGATAGATGATGCCGGCATTCAATGCCTTGGCCGGCTTATGTCCGAGCTGTTGGGCTGTCTTGGTACAGATGGAGCACTGGGCATCGGATACCTCCGCTTTCAACAACAGTATGCACAACAAGATGAGACTGACGATGCGTTTCATGATGCAAAGGTAAAACCGGTTCATCAACTTCCATCTTTTCGTTGAAGAGCATAAAAAAAGGCGGCCAGTTGAACTGCCGCCTTTTGTATGCAGGGTCGTCGGTATTAGCCGGCCGCTTCTGATTTCATTTGCTTGGCGAGGCGGTTGCGCTCGTTCTCGTCCAGGATCACCTTACGCATGCGGATGAAGTTCGGGGTGACTTCGATGCATTCGTCGAACTGGATGTATTCCATGCATTCTTCGAGGGTCATCAGGGTCTTCGGTGCGATGTTGGTGGCTGCATCACTGCCGCTCGCGCGCATGTTGGTGAGTTTCTTGCCTTCATTCGCATTCACGATCAGGTCACCCGGCTTATTATTTTCGCCGATGATCATGCCCTTGTACACCTCTTCACCCGGATCGACGAAGAAGAAACCGCGATCCTGGAGTTTATCGAGCGAGTAACCGGTCGTCGAGCCATTGTCCTTGGCCAGCAATACACCGTTGTTCCGGCCGGGGATAGGTCCCTTCCAGGGCTTGTATTCGCTGAAGCGATGCGACATCACTGCCTCTCCGGCCGTAGCCGTCAGCATGTTGGTACGCAATCCGATCAGACCGCGGCTGGGGATCTCGAATTCGAGGTGCTGCATGTCACCCTTGGTTTCCATCACATGCATCTCTCCCTTTCGACGGGATACCAGGTCGATGACCTTGGAGGCGAATTCTTCCGGCACGTCCACGACCAGGATCTCGTAGGGTTCAGACTTCACACCGTCGATCTCTTTGACGAGCACCTGGGGCTGACCCACGGTCAGTTCATATCCTTCGCGGCGCATCGTCTCGATCAGGATGCCCAGGTGAAGAATGCCACGTCCATAGACATTGAAACTATCACCGCTTTCGGTATCCTTCACCCGGAGGGCGAGGTTCTTCTCGGTTTCCTTCATCAGGCGGTCGCGCAGGTGGCGGCTGGTGACGAACTTTCCGTCGCGTCCGAAGAAAGGAGAGTTGTTGATGCTGAACTGCATACTCATCGTGGGTTCATCCACGCTGATGACAGGGAGTGCTTCGGGATTTTCGAAATCTGCGATGGTATCTCCGATGTTGAAATCTTCGATGCCGACCACGGCGCAGAGATCGCCGGACACTACTTCAGTCACCTTCCGCTTGCCCATGCCTTCGAACACGTAGAGTTCCTTCACCCGCTGTTTCTTCACGCTGCCGTCGGTGCACATCAGTGAGATGGGCTGATTCTCGCGGATAACGCCACGGGTTACTTTACCGACCGCGATTCGTCCGAGGAAGGAAGAGTAGTCGAGGGAGGTGATCTGCAGTTGAAGCGTTCCTTCCGATACCTTGGGCGGCGGGACGTGCTTCAGGATGCCGTCCAGCAACGGGTCGATCCCTTCGATCTGGGTGAGGCTATCATTGAACCATCCGTTCTTGCCAGATCCGTAGAAGGTAGGGAAGTTGAGCTGTTCCTCGGTGGCGTCGAGGTTGAAGAAGAGTTCAAATACCGCATCATGCACTTCATCGGGGCGGCAGTTGGGCTTGTCCACCTTGTTGATGACCACGATCGGGTGCAGGTTGAGCTGCAGTGCCTTTTGGAGTACGAAACGTGTCTGGGGCATCGGACCTTCAAATGCGTCCACCAGCAGGATGACGCCGTCGGCCATTTTAAGAACCCGCTCCACCTCTCCGCCGAAGTCGGCGTGGCCGGGGGTGTCGATCACGTTGATCTTAACGTCCTTGTATGTAACGGAGGCGTTCTTGCTGAAGATGGTGATCCCGCGTTCCCGCTCAAGATCGTTGCTGTCCATGATGAGTTCGCCCGTTTCCTGGTTGTCGCGGAAGACCTTTGTCGTGTGGAGGATCTTGTCAACCAAGGTCGTCTTTCCGTGGTCTACGTGGGCGATGATCGCTATATTCCTGATATCCATGTTGTTATGCCGGCCAATGCGAGGGGTTTAAACCGCCGGCCCTTTTTGAGGGTGCAAAGGTACTGCAATACGGCCGGAAGGACAAAAGAGTCCGAAAAGGTGACGAATAATTAACGTATGTACCTGAAAAGCCGGATCAGCAGGTTGATCACCAGGCTGGCGAGCAACATGGTCGTGAACGGAAAGTAGAAGCGCACATTCCCCTGCTCCATCCGGAAATCCCCCGGCAGGCGACCGATCCACCGCAGCCGGTCTCCCGCAAAGTACCAAAGTGCACCCGCGAGGATCAGCAAGGCCCCGATGAACATGATGAGCTTTCCCGTTTCCTTTTCCATCTGCCTTTATTTCGTGATGTATTGTTCACGAATTTCGTCCATTTCGCTGAACAAAATGGGATGAGCGGCGTTCTTTAATGATGTCGGAAACTCAGACAACTAAAAAAGTTTCCGTAGTTTTGCGCCCCCAAGATGTACACCAGACAACGCATAGAGGATCAGGCCAGGGAGTTGTTCATGCGATTCGGCATCCGTTCCGTCTCGATGGATGACATCGCCGGAGCGGTGGGCATGTCCAAAAAGACCATCTACGCCAGTTTTGTCGATAAGGATGCCCTCGTCGAGGCCGTCATCGGACGTCACCTCAGTGAATCCGAGCAAAAGATCAGCGAACTGATCCGGGAATCGGCCAACGCGGTCGAGGAGATCCTGATGACCATGCGGTTGTTTGAGACCCAGTTCCGGAATCTGAATCCCATCGTTCTGCATGACCTCCGCAAATTCCATCCGGCTGCTTACCGGCTGATCGAGGAGCACAAGCGCAAGTTCGTCCTCCAGACCATGCGCGCCAACATGGAGCGTGGCATCCGGGAGGGACTTTTCCGGAACGACATGGATGTCGAGATCATGGCTCGTTTCCAGCTCGAATCTATGATGCTGGCATTTGATACCCAATTGTTCCCTACCGATCATTTCAATCTGGGGGATGTCTCCCGGGAGATCCACCGGTATTATCTATTTGGCATGTGTACGCCTTATGGGCAGACCATGGTCCTCAACCATCAAATGAACAAAGACCTTCCATAAATATGCACAAACACTCAAAGATGATCAGAGTTCTTTCACTGGGCATTTTGCTGGCCGGACTGTTGCCTCCCGTTACGGCCCAGCAGTCGTATTCATTTTCCGCAAAGGAGGCGGTCGATCATGCATTGAAGCACGTCACTGAGATCCGAAATCTGCAGATCGACCGTGACATCCGGATCGCAGCGAACAAGGAGATCACCGGAGCAGCCTATCCCCAGGTATCCGGAACATTTTCCATGCAGAAATTCTTCGACATCCCGGTTACCCTGCTGCCCGATTTTGTCTCTCCAGCCGTTTACGGGGTGTTGCAGGATAAGGGTGTCAAGGATGGCAGCGGCAACGCCATCACCGCTCCCAACACTCCGCCGCAATTTTTTCCGGCACAGTTTGGGGTGCCCTGGCAATCGACCGCGGGTATCTCGTTCCAGCAGTTGCTTTTTCAGCCGGATGTTTTCGTAGGCCTACAGGCCCGTGCCGGCTCCGTCAAACTGGCGGAACTGAACATCCGGATCATGGAGGATAGTGTTAAGAGCAGTGTCTCACGCGCGTACTACGGCGTCCTCATCGCCGAGAAACGTCGGCTCTTTCTGAACGAGACCCTGGATCGCTTCAACCGACTCATGAAGGACCAGGAAAAGCTCTTCACCAATGGCTTTGCTGAGCGCCTTGATATCGAGAAGACCCAGGTGGCCATGAACAATCTGCAGACCACAAAGGTGCAGTTGGATAATCTGATCTCCCTCGGCTATGCCTCCCTCAAGTTCGTCATGGGTCTGAATCAGGCTGATACCCTCCTCTTGAAGGACAGTCTCACGGCGGATCTGGTCAAAGGAGCGTTGCTGCAGGGCGCCGACTTCAAGTATGAGGATCGCAACGAAATACAACTCCTGAATACCGCCACCGATCTGCAGCGTCTGGATATTAAAAGATATAAGTTGCAATACATGCCTACGGTCGCTGCCTTCTGGAATGTGAGTCGGAACGCGCTGCGTCAGGAATTCAATTTCTTCGACGGAGACCAGCCCTGGTTCAAGACCAACCTGGCCGGTCTTAGCGTCAACGTACCCATCTTCGACGGATTTCAAAAGCAGAGCCGCATCAAACAGGCACAACTCCGATTGGAGAAGACCCAGAATGACCGCTCCTATCTGCAGCGCGCCATCGACCTGCAGCGTGAGGTGTCTGTGACGGTGCTGCGCAATGCCCTGTCATCCCTGGATGTGCAGGAAAGAAATCTAAAACTCGCAGAGAAGGTATTCCTCACCACCAAGAAAAAATATGAGCAGGGCCTCGGTTCCAGTTTTGAGATCCTTCAGGCTGACCAGGAGTTCCAGACCGCGCAGGGCAACTACTTCCAGGCCCTGTACGATGCGATGAACGCCAAGATCGGGTACCATCGCGCCATCGGTAAACTCTGAGACACAACATTGAACATCCCTCAATAAATAAATATGAAAGTCTACGCATCCCTCATCACCCTCATACTTGTCATGGCCTCCTGCGGTGGCGGCTCGAAAGAATCCGATTCCAGCCTCGCAGGTAAGAAGGCACAACTGGAAGCCTTCAAAAAGCAGCAGGCTGAAATCACCGGAAAGATCCAGCAGCTGGAGCAGGAGATCCTGAAACTTGATCCCGCTTCACAGCCCGAGAAGATCAAAATGGTTGGCATCACGGTCATCGAAAAGCGCGACTTCGCACACTATATCGATCTGCAGGGCCGTATCACCACGGAGAGTATGTATTATGTGAGTCCGCGCGGGATGGGTGGTCAGGTTAGGGCTGTCTATGTCAAGCAGGGCGACCGGGTCAACAAGGGCCAGTTGTTGCTCAAACTCGATGACGCCATCATCCAGCAGAATATCCGTCAGCTCGAAAACCAGCTGGCATTCGCGAAGAACATCTACGAAAGACAGCAGAACTTATGGAAGGACGGCATCGGAACAGAAGTGCAGTTCCTCACAGCCCGCAACAATGTCGATAACCTGGAGAAGCAGATCGCCATTGTTAAAGAGCAGGCCGGACAATCCAATGTCTATGCCGAAGTATCCGGCATTGCTGAGACCGTGAACATCCGCGTCGGTGAAGTTTTCACCGGCAACCCAATGGCCGGCATCACCATCGTAGATCCATCATCCCTGAAGGCCGTGGTGGATGTCCCCGAAAACTATGTCGCCCGCATCCATAAGGGCATGCCCGTTTCTGTATCCATACCCGATCTCGACAAGACGGTGGATGCCAGCATCTCCCTGCTCAGCGAAACCATCAACCAGGCCTCTCGCAGTTTCACCGCAGAGAGCCGCATGCCTGCCATCGCCGGCCTGAAACCCAACCAGGTAGCGGTCGTTCGCATCCTCGACCATGCTTCCAAGAATGCAACCGTTGTGCCGGTGGAAACCATCCAGACGGATGACAAGGGCAAGTACGTATTTGTGATGCGGGAAGAACAGGGTAAGAAGATCGCCCGTAAGGTACCCGTGACCGTTGGTCAGTTCTATGATGAGCAGATCGAGGTCATTGGCGGACTGAATACAGGCGACATCCTCGTCACCCGCGGTTTCCAGGGTTTGTATGAAGGTCAGCGCATCGACGTGGTCAACAACTGAGCCGGTCCTCTGATAGAAATTTCAAAAACATTGAAGCATGTCCAGTCAACAACATACCCGGCTCGACCCCGAACAGCTGAAAAAGGGTAAAACCTTTTTCGCCACCGATTGGGCGGTCAGGAACAAGACCGCCGTTTATCTCATCACGCTTTTTGTCACCATCTGGGGTATCAGCCTCTTCGTGAACCTGCCCAAGGAGCAGTTCCCGGATGTCGTCATCCCCACGATCTACGTGCAGACCGTCTATGTCGGCAACTCGCCGAAGGATATGGAAAACCTGGTGACGCGCCCGATCGAGAAGCAACTTCGTGGCATTACCGGTGTGAAGATCGATAAGATATCGAGTACATCCCTGCAGGATTTCTCCGCTGTGGTGATCGAGTTCAGCACTTCTGTGAAGACCGACATCGCCCTCCAGAAGATCAAGGACGCGGTGGACAAGGCCCGGAAGGACCTTCCGAACGACCTCACTCAGGAACCGGTGGTGCAGGAGATCAGCCTGGGGGAACTCCCGATCATGGCGGTAAACGTGAGTGGTGATTATGACCCTGTGAAACTGGGAGAATTTGCCCAAACCCTTCAGGATCGTTTTGAAGAACTTACCGAGATCAACCGGGTAGATCTGGTGGGTGCACCCGAACGTGAGATCGAGGTCAATGTCGATAAATTTAAAATGGAGGCGGCCAAGGTAGGCTACTCCGACATCGAAGCGGCCATCCAGCGTGAGAATGCAGACATCTCCGGGGGGCTGTTATCTGTCGGCGATCAGAAGCGCGCCCTGAGGGTGAACGGTCAGTTCAAATCCGCCCTAGACCTGGAACAGGTCATTGTAAAAAATATCACCGGCAACATCATCTATCTGCGTGACATCGCGGTGATCACAGATACCGTCCGCGAGAAGGAAAGTTATGCGCGGCTGAATGGAAAGAACGTGGTGACACTCAGCATCATCAAGCGGACGGGAGAGAACCTCATCGTAGCTTCCGAGAAGATCAATCAGATCGTAGATGAACTCCGGCGCGACGAGTTCCCGAAGGATCTGAACATCACCATTACCGGCGACCAGAGCATCAAGGCCGGTGCGGCTTTCAACGAGCTTGTGAACTCCATTGTCATCGGCTTCATCCTGGTGATGCTGGTACTCATGTTCTTCATGGGTGTCACCAACGCCTTCTTTGTGGCTCTGTCCGTACCGCTGAGTATGTTCCTGGCCTTCCTGTTCCTACCCAGTGCGGAATTCCTGACGGGCTCGGCTGTCACCCTCAACTTCATCGTACTCTTTGCCCTGCTCTTCGGTCTGGGGATCGTGGTGGATGATGCCATTGTGGTGATCGAGAATACGCACCGGATCCACATGCAGGGCGGGGGATCGATCTCCACCACCGATGCGGCAAGATATGCGGCAGGAGAGGTGTTCATCCCCGTTCTCGCGGGAACGCTGACGACCCTCGCACCCTTCATCCCACTATTGTTCTGGCCGGGCATCATCGGTAAGTTCATGATCTATCTGCCGACGATGCTCATCTTCACGCTGACTGCTTCACTGTTGGTGGCATACATCATGAATCCGGTCTTTGCCGTAGATTTCATGGGCCATCCTGAGGACGATTACAAAACGTCTAAGTCTGCCATCTTCCGCAAGCCGCTGTTGTGGATCACTGTCGGACTTGGTGCGCTGCTCGACCTCATCGGATACTCGGGCGACGATGCCTCTTATCGATTCCTGGGCAACCTTCTGTTGTTCATGGTCGGATTGGCGCTGCTCAACCGTTTTGTGCTCCATGGCACCATCCGTTATTTCCAGAACGTATTGTTGCCATCGATGATGAACAGCTACGAAAAGCTGCTTCGCTGGTCGCTCAAGGGCTGGCGTCCGGTCTGGATGCTGGTGGCCACTTTCGGGCTGCTTATTTTCTCCTTCATGTTCTTTGGCATGCGTCAGGTGCCGGTGGTACTATTCCCTGGTGGAGATCCCAATAACATTTTCGTTTACATGAAATTACCCGCGGGTACGGATGTGCGCTATACGGATTCGGTGACACAGGAACTGGAGAAGAAAGTCAACCGCGTGCTGGGTATGGAAAATGGAAAGACCAATCCAATCGTGGAGAGTGTCATTGCCAACGTGGCCGTGGGCGCCAGTGATCCGAACAGCGGCGACCGCAGTACCCGTCCGGAACTCGGCAGGATCCAGGTCTCCTTCGTACCTTTTGAAGAACGCGAGGGCAAGGGGACGGCAGAATATCTCGACTCGATCCGCGCCACCATCAAGGGTATTCCCGGTGCCGAGATATCGGTCGACCAGGAGCGCAACGGTCCGCCCACACAGTCACCCATCAACATCGAAGTGTCGGGTGACAATTTCGAGAGTCTGACCTCCACAGCAGTGGCGCTGAAGAACTATCTCGACAATAAGAACATTCCGGGTGTGGATGAACTCAAACTCGATGTGGACCTGACCAATCCGGAAGTGAATATCCGGGTGGATCGGGAGCGTGCACTCGCACAGGGGATCTCCACCGCGCAGATCGGAATGGAGATCCGCACGGCGCTCTTCGGGAAAGAGATCTCAAAACTTAAGATCGGGGAGGAGGAATACAAGATCCAGTTACGGAATACCGAAACGCAGCGAAAGTCGCTTTCCGATCTGCTGAACATGCGTATCACTTACCGCGATTTCACGACCGGTCAGATCAAGCAGGTGCCGATCAGCACCGTGGTGAAGGTCGAGCTGGGGAGCACCTATGGCAGCATCAAGCGGAAGAACCAGAAGCGCGTGATCACCATCTTCAGCAACGTGTTGACCTCACAGGGATTCACGCCGCAGGCGGTAAATGCGGAGATCAAGCAGGCGATCGACAACTTCAAGGATAAGCCGGAGGATGTTACCATTGCCCAGACGGGTGAAGGCCAGCAGCAGGCAGAGACGGCGGCTTTCCTGCAGTCAGCACTGCTGATCGCGGTGGGACTGATCCTGCTCATCCTGGTACTGCAGTTCAATTCCTTCAGTAAGACGGTGATCGTGATGTCTGAGATCTTCTTCAGTCTGATCGGTGTGCTGCTTGGCTATGCCATCACCCGCAGTACGGCCTCTGTGGTGATGACCGGCATTGGCATCATCGGACTGGCGGGCATTGTGGTCAAGAACGGTATTCTGGTGATCGAATTTGCCGATGAGTTGCGGAGTCGCGGCATGCGGATCCGTGAGGCCGTCATCGAGGCGGGCAAGACCCGCATCGTGCCGGTACTTCTTACGGCACTGGCGGCCATCCTGGCGCTGATCCCGCTGGCGGTCGGTCTGAACATCAACTTCGTGACCCTGTTCACCGACTGGAATCCGCACATCTTCTTTGGCGGCGATAATGCGCTGTTCTGGAAACCCTTGTCGTGGACCATCATCTGGGGTCTGATCTTCGCCTTCTTCATGACCTTGTTGATGGTGCCCGGCATGTATATCATCGCCGAGCGTCTGAAGCGTCCGATGAATGGATTCTTCCGCGGCAGGTGGATCTCCTTCTTCGGCCTCCTTGGCCCGCTGTTCTTCATCTTCACCGGCATTGTGTATGGTGTGAGAAGACTGCAGGGTCGTCCGGTTTGGAACGGCTCGTTGAAAAACAACCGGAAGTCAGGGGTATAACGTTAACATATAACCGAAGTATAAAGGCGGATGTTCCGAATTTTCGGGGCATCCGCCTTTTGTCTGTCGGTAGGCTTGGTGTCACAGTTTCATCTGCCTTACAATATCAGACATAGCCATCTTTGTGTATTTAATTTCTAATGTATGGGTTAGTGTGTGGGCGGTGATGCATATCGGGCCCCGGTAATGTAGATCTTCGAAATCTCTTCATTCAATTCACTCCATGTGCGCTCACTGAGGCGAACATCAAGCGCACCTGTGTTTTCTTGCAGATGTGCTGTTTTGGTTGTTCCGGGTATGGGTACGATCCATGGCTTTTGTACCAAGAGCCAGGCCAGTGCCAGCTGTGCTGCGGTATATCCCCGTTCATTTCCATATCTCGTGAGGATATCAACGATCCCCCAGTTGGCGATCACAGCCTCGGGCTGAAAGCGTGGCAGGGTATGGCGGTTGTCGTTGGCCTGGTTGAAACATGTGCGTTCGTTGATATAACCTGTTAGATATGCTCTGCTCAAAGGGCTGTACGGAACGAAACCGATGCCTAATTCTTCACAGAGGGCGAGTATATTTTTCTGGGGGTCTCTGGTCAGTATTGAATACTCGCTTTGCAGGGCGGAGACTGCCTGAACCTGATGAGCCTGACGGATGCTTTCCGGACCAGCCTCGCTCAAACCAAAGTGTCTGACCTTTCCCTCACGGATCAGGATTCCGACAGTCCCGGCCACATCCGACATCGGTATCTTTGGGTCCACCCGATGCTGGTACAGCAGGTCGATGACATCCGTTTTTAACCTCTTTAAAGACGCTTCTACAACTTTACGAATGTGAACGGGATGGCTGTTCAGTGCTCCGGTCATCTTGTTATCCCTAATGTCGAAACCGAATTTGCTGCATAGCGTAATATGTTTCCGAAAAGGCTTGATTGCTTCACCTACCAGCTCTTCATTGGTAAAAGGTCCGTAAACCTCTGCCGTATCAAGAAAGGTTACACCCAACTCATAGGCCTTTCTGATCAGTCTGATAGAACAATCTCTATCCGGGATATAACTTCTGTGAAAGCTCATACCCATGCATCCCAGACCAAGTGATGAAACCTCGATCCTGTGATTTCCGGACCCAAGAAATCTTTTACTCATTTGATTTTTATTTACCACTTTGTTCAGCGTTTGAGATGATGATGCCGGAGAATCCTTAACAAGTAAGGAAAGACAGTCCATCGTTCCTGCTTTTATGAAGTATCTCCTGTCCTTTGACATTAATTTTTGACAAATGTCTGTCGTTGATATCGCCACATCATATACAGATCATTCAGATACATACCATTTTCACTGATCAACATCACGGGTATGTCAATTGAGCGAGGGATCGGTTAAATTTACCTCAGCTTAGAAAACCATGGTTCCGATCGTGCATATTGATCAGGTTGAGACGTATAACAAACTTAGGGGTGCCGTTACCCGTCATCCGCTTGTGACTGTGCTTGATCTGTCCAAGTATGAACCTCTTCCGGCACAAACTTTTCGATTTGGACTGTATGCTGTCTTCCTAAAGGAATTGGATTGCGGTGAGCTGAGTTACGGAAGGAGCTACTACGACTATCAAGAGGGCACATTGGTATTTGTGTCTCCAGGTCAGGTGCTCGGTGTCCAGCCCAGGGTCGCTACATTCAAACCAAAAGGATGGGCGTTGCTATTTCATCTCGACCTGATCAAGGGAACGCATCTCGGCAAACAGATCCATCAATATGGATTTTTCTCCTATACGGTGAACGAGGCGCTGCATCTTTCTGAGGCAGAACGTCAGGATATATTAGACTGCCTGAGAAAAATAGCAGCGGAGTTGGAAAGCCCTGTAGACAGGCATACTCGCGCCCTGATCAGTACTTCGATCTTGCTCATGCTCGATTACTGTCAGCGCTTCTATGAACGCCAGTTCATAACAAGAGAAAATGCCCATCAAAGCCTCATGACGAAGTTTGATCTACTCTTGAACGAATACATTTATTCTGACAGTCCGCAGGAACTGGGATTACCCACCGTGGCCTATTTTGCAGAAAGACTTCAGATCTCTGCCAATTATTTCGGCGACCTTGTCCGCCGTGAATCCGGTACCAATGCTCTGTCCTATATCCAGGACCGTTTGATCAGTGTGGCCAAGGATCAAATGTATGATCCGGATAAGTCCATTTCAGAAATTGCCTTTGAACTGGGTTTCAGGTATCCTCAGCATTTTACGCGCCTGTTCAGGCAAAAGGTCGGTATGCCTCCCAAGGAATTCAGGCATGCGATCAGTCGATCGGGTTGATTTAAGGTTTGCCGAAGCATGCTGTGGTCGAAAGGAATTGATATATTGATAGGAGAAGGTACATCAGAAATTCTGCGCATTTTCAGCTTACTGTGATGCGCGTGAACGTCGATCATATCATGAATAACATTCAAAGCAAATATTATGGCGGTCATCCAGATCAGCGTTAATGGCAAAAAGCATAAGGTAGATGTCGATCCAAACACCCCGTTACTATGGGTATTACGCGATCATATCGATCTTGTCGGAACGAAATTCGGGTGTGGCATTGGAACCTGTGGTGCCTGTACGGTACATCTCAACGGGGTGGCTGTCAGGTCCTGCCTGTTGCCAGTCTCCACGGTGGGGGCGCAGTCCGTCACCACCATCGAGGGGCTGTCGATGGCTGCTGAACATCCGGTACAGAAGGCGTGGCTGGAACATGATGTCAGTCAATGCGGCTACTGTCAGGCCGGTCAGATGATGAGTGCTGCTTCTTTACTGAAGAGAACGCCGAATCCCACAGACGAGCAGATCGATGCTGCCATGAGCGGAAACATCTGCCGCTGCGGGACCTATATGCGCATTAAGGCAGCCATAAAGACGGCATCAAAGGTCAAGTGAATCAAATATCTCCGGTCAACACAAATAAATATA
>VFQT010000594.1_pt1 | contig 51673 bp, 38 predicted proteins | sample 3512381 | NCBI WGS metagenome assembly VFQT01 (sample SAMN10412376, study PRJNA504923) | tailings metagenome | isolation source: Relicate 2 Philex TSF3 active mining site | place: Philippines: Tuba, Benguet | collected 2017-08-29
AAAGAACGGGCAAGCTAAGTAACCCCACCCCCAGCGTCAAAGGCTTTGACCGGGGGCTTTGACCGGGGTTGTGGCGCGGGTTCGCGGGCGCCCTTCGTCCCGCCCGTGGGGCTGACTTTGCTCTGGCGCGGAATTCCCCCGCCCGGGCAGCCTAGCCCGACCTGCATGAAGCGAATCGTTCAACCCCTGATCTCCGGCACCGCTCTGGCCCTGGCGACCGGTTGGATGGCCCTCGGTTGCAAGCCGTCCGAAGCGCCCGGCGCGGCCGCGGCCAAGGGGGGCGGGGGCGGCATGTCGTTCCAGGTGGTGGCCATCGAGGCACGCCGGCAGCCCGTGGCCGAGGTGGTCTCGCTGGTGGGCACCGTGACGGCCAACGAGTCGGTGGAAATCAAGTCCGAGACCGATGGCGTGGTGCAAACGATCGGGTTTTCGGAGGGCCAATCGGTCGAGGCGGGGGCTCTTCTTGTGGCTTTGGATCAGACGAAGTTCCAGACGTCGCTTCAAGAATCCGAGGCTTCTCTGGAATTGAGTCGCGCCAATTTCGACCGCGCCCAGCAGATGTTCCGCGACAAGCTCATCGCCCAGCAGGAGTTCGATCAGGCGGCCGCGACCTTCCGGGTCAACCAGAGTGCGGTCGAGCTGCGCCGCCGGCTGCTCAAAGACGCCCGCATCGTGGCTCCGTTCGCCGGCACCACCGGCGCCCGGCAGATCAGTCCCGGTCAGGTGATCTCGCGCAACACGCCCCTGACCACGCTGGTGGATCTGTCGGTCATGAAGGTGGAGTTGAACCTGCCCGAGCGGTTCCTCGGTCAGGTGCGCACGGGTCAGAAGGTCGATTTCCGGGTCGACGCCTATCCCCAGGATCGGTTCTCCGGTGAGGTGTATTTCATTTCACCGCAGTTGGATCCGGGCACCCGGACCGCCCTGGTGAAGGCCCGGGTGGCCAATCCCGAGGCGCGCCTGCGCGGCGGCATGCTGGCCCAATTGGATTTGTCGGTGCGGTTGCGCGAGTCCGCGCTGGTCATCCCGGAGCCCTCGATCATCGCCAGCGGCGATACCAACCTGATCTTCGTGGTCAGCCCGCAGAATCAGGCCGTGATGCGGCCGGTCCGCCTGGGGTTGCGCCTGGCCGGCAAGGCCGAGGTGCTCAGTGGCCTCGAGCCGGGTGAGAAGGTGGTGGTCGAAGGGGTGAAGAAGATCTTCCCTGGGGCACCCCTGAAGCTCTCGGGCCCGGAGTCGGCCGCGCCCTACTTGCAATAGACCGGCCGGTCCCCGAGCGGGGCGCGGCGGTGTCGATGACGCGACGCCGGTGGTCATCCGATCTGGATCGGGTGAGCATCGGGTCAGAATCCGGTTGACCGGCTTCCCGTCTTCAAGGATTCGTCAGGGAATTCCCCTGTTACACCGTGCATGAGCGAGGCCGTATCCATGACCTTGCGTCACCGTTGGGCACTTTTGCGGGCGTGTGATCCCGCTGAAGTGGCCCCGTGGGCGCTGTTGGAGTGTGTGTCCCCCTGGAAGCGCCCGCTCTATCGGGTGGCCCGCTGGCTTCAGCCCAGGGCGTTCGCACAAGATGTCGGTGTGGTGGAAGATGCCTTGAACGCCTCCCGGCCGGATCAGGTGAAACTGGCCATCGCCGACTTGCACGATCCGGCCCGCCGTCGCCGGGTCTTCTGGAGGGATTCGCTGGGGCTGCGGGTTTCGGGTCGCCGGTTGTTGGCCATGGCCCAGGCGGGTTTCCAAGCGACCCCGCCCCGGTGATCCCGCCGGCTGGTCCGCGTCGGTTCGGGAGCGTTCTGTAGGGCTGGGCTGCGAGGCTCAAAGAAAAAGGCGCCCGTGTTGCCACGGGCGCCTTTGAAGCGGGAAGGAGGAGCTTACTCCTGAGCCGGAGCGTTGCCGCCCTCGGACGACTCGGTCGCCGGAGCGTCACCGGAAGCGGCCTTCTCGCGCTCTTCCATGGCCGACTTGCGGCTGAGGCGGACGCGGCCCTTTTCATCCTGGCCGAGGAGCTTCACCCAGATCTCGTCGCCGAGCTGGACGATGTCTTCGACCTGCTTGACGCGGAAGTTGGCCAGCTCGCTGACGTGCACCAGACCTTCGCGGCCGGGGAGGAACTCCACGAACGCTCCGAAGTCTTTGATGGTCACGACCTTGGCGCGATAGATCTTTCCGATCTCGAGGGGCTCGCCCGAGGCTTCGCCCTCGCCACCGGCCGGGGCTTCGCTGCGACGGCCACCGCGATCTCCGCGGTCACCGCGACCGCCGCGATCTCCACCACGCTCGCCACGGCCGCCACGGTCACCGCCACGAGGACCACGGTCTCCACCGCGATCACCGCCACGCTCGGGGCGCTCGGCGCGCTCCGGACGGGCCTCGCCTTCGGCGGCGGCCGGGGCTCCCTCTTCGGGGGCACCGGTGGAGGGCGGGATCTCTCCACGCTCTTCCATCGCGGCCTTGCGGCTGAGCTTCACACGGCCCTTCTCATCGACGCCGATGCACTTCACCCAGATGTCGTCACCCATCTTGATGACGTCTTCGACACGGGCGACGCGCTTGTTGGACAGCTCGCTGACGTGCACCAGGCCATCCTGACCCGGGAACACTTCGACGAAGGCGCCGAATTCCTTGATGGTCACGACGCGGCCCTTGTAGACCTTGCCGATCTCGATCTCGGCGCTCAGCGCTTCGATCTCGCGGCGGGCGATCTCCATGCCTTCCGGGGAGACGGAGAACACCTTCACGGTGCCGTCGTCCTCGATGTTGATTTCGCAGCCGGACTCTTCGACCAGGCGCTTGATGTTCTTGCCGCCCGGTCCGATCAGCGCGCCGATCTTCTCGGGGTTGATCTTCAGGGTGACGATGCGCGGCGCGTACTTCGAGATGTCGGAGCGCGGGGCCGGCAGCGTGGTGAGCATGTGGGCCAGGATCTGGCCACGGGCCACGCGGGCCTTCTCGATGGTCTGCTCCATGATCGGCATGGGCAGGCCCTTGAGCTTCAGGTCCAGCTGGAAGCCGGTGATGCCCTTGTCGGTGCCCGCGATCTTGCAGTCCATGTCGCAGAACGCGTCTTCCCAGCCGATGATGTCGGTGAGCAGCTTGTAGCGGGAGATCTGATGATCGGCGCCGTATTCGGTGCAGATACCGATGGAGATGCCGGCCACCGGGCGGGTGATGGGCACGCCGGCATCCATGAGGGCCAGGGTCGCACCGCAGACCGACGCCATGGAGGTGGAACCGTTGGATTCCATGATCTCCGCAGTGATGCGGACGGCGTAGGGGTACTCGCTGAGGGGGATCACCGGGCGCACGCTGCGCTCGGCGAGGGCGCCGTGGCCGATCTCGCGGCGGCCGGGGCCGGTGATGCGGCCCGTCTCACCGACGGAGAAGTTCGGGAAGTTGTAGTGCAGCAGGAACTGCTTCTTGGTCTCGCCGCCGGTGTAGGAGTCGAACTCCTGGATGTCGTCGCTGGTGCCGAGGGTGGCCAAGCAGACGGCCTGGGTCTCGCCGCGGGCGAACACGGCCGAACCGTGGGCGCGGGGCAGGAAGCCCACCTCGCTGGACAGGGCGCGGATGGCGTCGAAGTCGCGGCCGTCGAGGCGCTTGGAGTGGTCGAGCACGAGGCTGCGGACCGCTTCCTTCTGGATGTAGTACTGCGCGTCCTTGATGACGAACTCGGTGACCTTCTCGGCGCCGAACTGGGCGACGAGCTTCTGGCCGACGTCGGCGAAGATCGCGTTGACGGCGGCTTCGCGGGCCAGCTTCTGCGGGGTGAGCAGGGCGGGGATGATGCGATCACCGGCCAGGGCCTTGGCGGCGGTGAGGATCTCCTCGGGGACGATGGTCACCGTGATGGCGCGCTTGGGCTTGCCGGCCTTGGCGGCCAGTTCTTCCTGGGCGGCGATCAGGGGTTGGCAGGCGGCCTGGGCGAACTTGAGGGCTGCGATGAAGTCGGCCTCGGAGATCTCGTTGGCCGCGCCTTCGTACATGACGACATCGGTCTTGTTGCCGACGTAGATCAGGTCGAGGTCGGACTGGGCCTGCTGCTCGTGGGTGGGGTTCACCACGAACTCACCGGCGACCCGGGCGATGCGGACGGCGCCGAGCGGGCCGGCCCAGGGGATGTCGGACACGGTCAACGCGGCCGAGGCTCCGAGGATGGAGAGGATGTCGGCGTCGTTCTGGCCGTCGGCCGAGAGCAACAGCGATTGGACCTGGACCTCGTTGTACCAGCCCTTGGGGAAGAGCGGACGGATGGGGCGATCGGTGAGGCGGCAGGTGAGGATCTCCTTCTCGGAGGGCCGGCCTTCACGCTTGAAGTAACCCCCGGGGAAACGGCCGGCGGCAGCCGCCTTTTCGCGGTAGTCGACCGTGAGGGGGAAGAAATCCTGACCCGGCTTGGCCTTGGAGGCCGCGACGGCCGCGGTGAGGATGATGGTTTCGCCGAGTTGAACGGTCACGGCGCCGTCGGCCTGCTTGGCAAAGCGGCCGGTTTCGATGGTGATGTGCTGGCCACCAACGGGGATTTGAACGGTATGGGACATACTAGCGGTTGCCCGACCGCCCTGAGGAACTTCACTCGGCCTCCCCGGAGCCCCTCGTGGTGGCGAAGGGTCGTTTTGGGAGAGCGAGTGAAATTTCCCGGGCGGACCGGGCGTTTCTGTTTAACTTCTTTGACGCGTCTTTGGGGTTTTGAGTGCGGATGGCGGCACGCGCGCGTCGAATGGGCGTGGCACCCGCGATTGCCTTCGATGATCGTCATCGATGGGCAACTCGGACAACCCTGTGGTCACGGCATCATCCGTGGCCTGCAGGGTGTCCTAAAGCGAAAGCCGGGCTGGAGGCCCGGCGTCGCAGAAAATCACTTCCGGAGCTTGAGCTTCTTGGTCAGCGCCTGATAACGGGCCGAATCCGTGCGGTTCAGATAATCCAACAGGCTGCGACGCTTGCCCACCATGAGCAACATGCCGCGACGGCTGCTGTGGTCCTTCTTGTTCTTCTGAAGATGCTCCGTCAGGGAGTTGATCTTCTCGGTGAGAAGGGCGATCTGGACATCGGCAGAGCCGGTGTCTTTGGCGTGGATGCGGTGTTCGGCGATGGTTTTGTTTTTTTCAGACATGATTCGGTGTCGGGAAGCCTTATACCTCCCTGTAAGCGTTTCCGTTTATCTTGAAAGACCAACTTATGCGGTGGTGGTCACCGGGGCAAGTCCGGAGTTTTGTTGCCCGGGCCCGGGCTTGTTGCCCCCGTTGACTCGACAAGGATGACATGGGCCAACATCAGCCAAGGTGCGGGGACAGGCTCGGAAGGTCGGGGCGAGGCTTGCGGAAAGGGGCGGGGCTGGGAAGGGTGGGGGGTCGAAGGGGCTCGGTGGTGAGCCGTCTGTCGGGTTATGATCGCCTACGAAGATGCATTGGAGCGGATTTTGAAGCCGCTGGTTCCGGTTCCACCGGTTTCGATGTCGTTAACGGAGTCGTTGGGATGCTGTTTGGCCGAAGCGGTCACCTCTCGGGTGGAGTTGCCCGGTTTCGATACGGCTTCCATGGACGGGTATGCGGTTCGGGCCTCCGAGGTGCCGGGAGCCGGGGTTTGCCTGCCCTGCGGCTTCGAGGTGGCGGCGGGTTGTGTCGCCAGTCGCCCTCTGGAGGCCGGGGAGTGTGCGCGCATTCTGACCGGGGCTCCGATGCCCGCCGGGGCCGATGCGGTGGTGATGCAAGAAGACACCGAACCGGGGTCGGAGGGGCGGATCCGCTTCACGGACGGGGTGAAGCCCTGGGAGAATGTTCGGTTCCGGGGTGAGGACTTTCGGGTGGGGGCCCGGGTTTTGGAGGCCGGGCAGCGGTTGGGGCCACCCCAGTTGGCTCTGGCTGCGGCGGCCGGTCATGCCGAGGTTCGGGTGCACCGGAGGGTTCGGGTGGTGGTGGTGGGCTCGGGCGATGAATTGCGGCCACCGGGAGCGTTGCTCGGTCCGGGCCAGATCCATGACAGCAACTCGGTGCTGCTGGCCTCCTTGTTCCGGTCGGCGGGGGCCGAGGTGGTGGTGTTGCCGGTGCTTCCCGATCGGTTGGAGGCGACGATGGCCGGTCTGGATTCGGCGGTGTCACAAGGAGATCTGGTGATCACCGCCGGCGGGGCTTCGGTGGGTGACCGCGACTTTCTGCGGCCGGCCTTCGAGGCGTTGGGCGGGCAGTTGGAGTTCTTCCGGGTGGCCATCAAGCCGGGGAAGCCCGTCTTCTTCGGGTCCTTGCGGGGAGCGCACCTCATCGGCTTGCCCGGAAATCCGGTCTCGGCCTTTGTCACGGCGGTGTTGATGGCCCTGCCGGCCCTGCGCCGGATGCAGGGGGCGGGCGATGCCGGAGTGACGGTCTCGGCCGGCACCTTGTCGGCTCCTCTGTCCAATCCCGGATCTCGACGGCACTTCATGCGGGTGATCGTCGACGAGGCCGGGCGGGTGTGTTCGGCCGGAGTCCAGGCCTCGCATATCCTCCTGTCGCTCTCGCGGGCCAATGGTTTGGTGGATTTGCCGCCGGGCACGCAATGGCCGGCCGGCACCCCGGTTCGAGTGCTGCGCTGGCCGGAAAGCTGATGCGGAGTCGGGGTTGCGCTTTATCGGCTGGGGTGGACAATGGCCGCCTGGCATGAAGACCGTTTCTTTGGTAGTGGCAGCGTCGATGACGTTGGGCAGCGCTTGGGCTCAGGATCGATTCGTCGCGGCGCCCTATGCGGGGACGCTCGAGGTGAACACCGGTTATTCGGCCGGAGCCGATATCCGCTTGGGAACCCGGGAGTTGGGCAATCTCAACGCCACCCGGACCCGGTTGGAATACAAGGGGATCTTCAATCCGGCCGCCGAGTTCAACTGGGGGGTCGGTGCCGCCTACACGCGGTGGGATTTCGGTCGCGATCCGGGCAATCCGCTGCCGGCCAATTTGCAGTCGGTGGCTCTGCCGATCACCGCCTCGTGGCGCTTCCGCGAGGGGTGGCAGGCCTTCGGTGAGGTGTCACCGGGACTCTATTCCGATTTCGAACGGATCAGCGGCGATGATTTCAATGCTCCCTTCATCGGGGGCGTGGGCTACACGGTGAATCCCGACCTCCAGGTCTTCGTGTCGGCCAGTGTCGACCCGAGGCGGGACATCCCGGTGGTGGGTGGCCCCGGGGTGCGTTGGCGCTTCGCCGAGCAGTGGACGCTCTCGTTGCTGCTGCCGCGGCCGCAGATCCAATACCGGCCTTCGGACACTTGGACCTTCCACATCGGGGCCGAGATGATGGGCGGCGCCTACCATCTGAATCCGGCTTACGGTCGCGATCACGGATTGCCTGCGATGGATGATCAACAAATCACCTATCGTGAGATCCGCACCGGTGTCGGGGCCCGTTGGGGTGGCCCCAAGGGGTTTTACGCCTCGCTCGAAAGCGGTTGGATGATCGACCGCCGCTTCGTGCTCGATGACGTGCGCCTCCAGTTCAACGGCGATGGAGCCGTCTACGGTCAGTTGGCCATCGGATACCGCTACTGACGGGTTCTGCTGGGCCCGGTCGGGCTTGAGGTCGGGCCCAGGAGTAGAACTCAGAGGTGGGGCCGAATCTCCGAGCCGGCCGCACCGCCGACATGGTGCGTTTCCGGCAAGCCCGCCTCCCTCCTGCGATCAAAGGGCGTTGAGGATCCGGTTCAGGTTCACGTTCTTGGAGATGATCTCCTGGATGAGCTGGATCTTCTGACTGTCGTCGGGCCGGGTTTTCACGATGAGGTCGTGGACGACCGACGCCGCGTGGTAGCTGTCCTTCCGGGTGATGATCACCGGGCAGGGGAGCTCCTTGAGCTGCTTGAGCATCGAGGTCGAAGGCTTGATGTCGTCGGACAACACGAGGCCCGCGATGGCCTGGCGCGAGGCCTTCATTTGTTCGGTCGCGGCGTTGAGGATGTCTTCCCGGTCGGCGGGCACGATCATCACGACACCGGGTTTGAGCAGGCTCTTGGCCCGCTCGGCTCCCATGGCCCCGATGACCACCTGTTTGACGATCTGGGTCAGCGGCGATTTGCCGACCAGGATCTCCGCCTCCAGTTCATCGGCGATGGCCCCCAGCGTGGGGCGTGAGAGGATCGGCTGGTAAGGCACCACGCCGAGGAGCTCGAGGCCCTTGCGCTTGAGGCCGCGCTGCGCGAACTCGGTGATGTAGTCGAGCTTCTCGGGCAGCACCTTGTTGATGATGACTCCGATGACCTGGACGCCCTCCTGCTTGAAGAGGGCGTGGTTCATGACCGTTTCGTCGATGGGTTGGCCGATGCCGCCGCGGGTCACGATGACCACTTTGGCGTTGAGCAGCTTGGCGACGTTGGCGTTGGAGAGGTCGAAGACGCTGCCGACACCGGCGTGCCCTGTACCTTCGCAGAGCACGAAGTCCTTTTCCCAGGCCACGCGGTCGAAGGCCTTGTGGATGCGTTTGACCAGGGCTTCGAGGTTGGCCGATTGCAGGTACTTGCGGGTGAAGTCGGGCTCCACGGCGATGGGCGACATGTCCACCAGCGGACAATTGAGCCGGAAGACGCGGTCCATGATCACGGCGTCTTCGTCGATCTTCTGCTCGTCGATCTCCACGAAGCGCTGGCCCACCGGTTTGATGTAGCCCACCCGGCCATAGCGGCGCTGCAAGGCGGCCAGGAGTCCGAGTGACGTGGTGGTCTTGCCGTCGTTCTGACGGGTGGCCGCGATGAAGACCCGGGGAGTCAGCAGGTTCTGGAGCATGGACCGGAGGGGTTCTGGCTGTGCGAGGGTCGGGGTGGGGTTCAGAGGTCGCCCGGCAGGTTCTCGCCGGCTCCCGGGTAGAGCTGCTGGTAGTCGATGCTCTGCAGGCCCACGATGGCGGCCACACCCAGAATGTCGTGCGAACTGCTGCCGCGCGACAGGTCGGCGGCCGGCCGGTCCAGCCCCAGCAGGATCTGACCGTAGGCGTTGGCCCGGGCCACATGCTGGATGAGCTTGCTGGCGATGTTGCCCGAATTGAGGTCGGGGAAAATCAGCACGTTGGCCTTACCGGCCACCTTGCTGTCGGGCAGCTTGCGCAAGGCGATCTCCGGGATGAGCGCGGCATCGACTTGCAGTTCGCCGTCGAAGTCGGCCTCGAAGCCGGTGTCCTGGGCCTTCTGCTGGGCCAACGCGGTGGCGGCCTTCACCTTCATCAGGCTGGGTTGGGTGGCGCTGCCCTTGGTGGAATAGCTCAAGAGGGCCACCCGGGGGCGGACCCCGGAGATTTGCCGCGCCAGACGCGCCGTGGAGATGGCTATGTCGGCCAATTGGTCGACGGTGGGGTCGGGGATGACGCCGCAATCGCCCATGAACAGCACACCCCGGTCGCCGAAGCGGGTGTCCTCGACCTCCATCACCATGCAGGAGGAGGCGGTGGTGGTTTTCGGGGCCACCTTGATGATCTGGAACAGCGGTCGGAGGACGCCTCCGGAAATCTCATTGGCACCGGACACCAGACCGTCGGCCTGCTTCATGGCCACCATCATCGCGCCAAAATAATTCGGCTTCATCATGGCCTCGCGGGCCTCCTGTTCCTCGATGCCCTTGCCCCGGCGCAATAGCAGGAAGCGGCGCACGAAGCTGTCGAGGTCCGGGCTTTCGGACGGGTTGATCAGGCGGATGCCCTCGAGCGAAACGTTCAGTGCGGCGGCGGCCTCTTTGATGGCCAGTCGATCGCCCAACAGGATGGGAGCCCCGAGACGCAGGGAGAAGAACTGGCGGGCGGCCTGGATCACCCGGGGTTCGGTGCCTTCGGGAAAGACGATCCGCTTGGGGTGACGTTGGAGCTTCTCGATGACGCCGCCAATGAAACGCATGGCCGCACCATGGCCGAGCCGTCCCGGTCCGACAAGGATGGCGTCGGGACCGGAGAGGAGGGGCCCCATCCGTTGGGGATCCTGGTCGAGCGACACGAAAAACCCCGCGGCTTCGGGTCGTTCGACCGAGGCCGCGGGGTGGTTGATCGCCGATGGTCCGGGCCTCAGGCCTTGGCCACAAGCTGGCGCAGGACGTAGGGCAGGATGCCCCCGTGCTGGTAGTATTCGATTTCGATGGGGGTATCGATGCGGCAGGCCACCGCGATGTTCTCCACCGTGCCGCACTTGCGGGTGATGCGGAGCGTGAGGTCCTGCTGCGGTTTCACGGCGGGGCTCAGGCCGATCACGTCGAAGGTCTCGGTGCCGTCCAGCTTCAGGCTCTGGGCGCTGGCGCCGTCCTTGAATTGCAGCGGCAGCACGCCCATGCCCACCAGGTTGGAGCGGTGGATGCGCTCGAAGCTCTGGGCCACGACCACCTTCACGCCGAGCAGATTGGTGCCCTTGGCGGCCCAATCGCGGCTGGAACCGGTGCCGTATTCCTGGCCGGCGATCACGATGAGCGGAGTGCCGGAGGTCTGGTAGGCCACGGCCGCGTCGTAGATCGAGGTCTTCTGGCCATCCGGGCCGAAGGTGTTGCCGCCCTCTTCGCCGCCGAGCATCAGATTCTTGATGCGGACGTTGGCGAAGGTGCCGCGGGTCATGATGCGGTCATTGCCTCGGCGGCTGCCGTAGCTGTTGAAGTCGGCGAACTCCACGCCGTTGTCGACCAAGAACCGGCCCGCTGGGGAGCTCTTCTTGATGGCGCCGGCCGGGGAGATGTGGTCGGTGGTCACCGAGTCCCCGAAGATGCCCAGCGCGCGGGCCCCGCGGATCTCGGCGATGGTGCCGGCCTGCATGCCGAACTGCGTGAAGAACGGCGGCTCCTGGATGTAGGTGGAATTGCGGTCCCACTCGTACACGTTGCCCACGCTCGAGGAGATTTCATTCCACTTCGGGTTCTGGGCCGCGAAGTCGGTGTAGAGCGCGCGGAAGACCTCGGGCTTGAGGGCCGCCTGCAAGGTGTCGCGCACCTCGGTCAGGCTGGGCCAGATATCCTTCAGGAACACCGGTCCGTTCGTACCCTGGCCGATGGGCTCGGTGGTCAGGTCCTTGTCGACCCGGCCCGCCAGCGCGAAGGCCACCACCAGCGGCGGCGACATCAGGAAGTTGGCCTTGATGTTCTGATGGACGCGGGCTTCGAAGTTGCGATTGCCCGACAGGACCGAGGCGGCCACCAGGTCGTTCTTCACCACGGCCTCCTCGATCTTGGCGTCGAGCGGGCCGGAGTTGCCGATGCAGGTGGTGCAGCCGTAGCCGACGGTCTGGAAGCCCAGCTGGTCGAGGTAGGTCTGCAGCCCGGTCTTATTGAGGTAATCGGTGACCACCCGGCTGCCCGGGGCCAGCGACGACTTCACCGACGGGTTGAGCTTGAGCCCCTTCTCGATGGCTTTCTTGGCCAGCAGGCCCGCGGCCAGCATGACCGTGGGGTTAGAGGTGTTGGTGCAGCTGGTGATGGCGGCGATGAGCACCGATCCGTGCCCAATCTTCGAGCCGCCGACCTCGGCGCTCACCGAGGCGAAGTCCTCGGCCTTCTTGCCGAAGCCGTTCTCGGTGACGGGCTTGCTGAACGAGCCCACGAAGCTCGATTTGAGATTTTGCAGCTCGATGCGGTCTTGCGGGCGCTTCGGCCCGGCCACGCTGGGCACCACGGTGGAGAGGTCGAGCTCGACCACTTGCGAGTATTCGATCTGCCCCTTCTGCGGCATGCCCCACAGGCCCTGGGCCTGGTAGTAGTTCTTGTAGAGAGCGACCTGCTCCTCGGTGCGGCCGGTGGCGCGGAGGTAGTTCGTGCACTCCTCGTCGATGGGGAAGAAGCCCATGGTCGCACCGTATTCGGGGGCCATGTTGGCGATGGTGGCGCGGTCCACCAGCGGCAGGGCTGCGGCACCCGGGCCGAAGAACTCCACGAATTTGCCGACGACCTTGGCCTTGCGCAGCATCTGGGTGACCGTGAGGGCTACGTCGGTGGCGGTGACGCCCTCGCGAATGGCACCGGTCAGGTGCACGCCCACGACATCGGGGGTCAGGAAGTACACGGGCTGGCCCAGCATGCCGGCCTCGGCCTCGATACCGCCCACGCCCCAGCCCACGATGCCCAGGCCGTTGATCATGGTAGTGTGCGAGTCGGTGCCCACCAGCGTGTCGGGATAGTACACGCCGCCGGCGCTCAGGACGCCCTTGGCCAAATACTCCAGATTGACCTGGTGCACGATGCCGATGCCCGGGGGCACCACCTTGAAGGTGTCGAAGGCCTGCATGCCCCACTTGAGGAACTGGTAGCGTTCGCGGTTGCGCGTGAACTCCAGGTCCAGGTTCTTCTGCAGCGAGTCGCCGGAGCCGGCGAAGTCCACCTGCACGGAGTGGTCGACCACCAGGTCCACCGGCACCAGGGGCTCGATGATCTTGGGATTCTTGCCCAGCTTGGCCACGGCCGAGCGCATGGCGGCCAGGTCGACCAGCAGCGGCACGCCGGTGAAGTCCTGCAACACGATGCGCGCCACCACGAAGGGAATCTCGGCGGTCCGGGATTCATTGGCCTTCCAGTTGGCCAGCTCACGGACGTTGGCTTCCTGGACCTTCAGTCCGTCGCAGTTGCGCAGCACGCTCTCCAACACCAGTCGCACCGAGACCGGGAGCTTGGAAATCGGTCCCACGCCGGCCTTTTCAAGGGCGGGAAGGCTGTAGAACTGGCCGGTTCGGCCATTGCCCAGGTCGAAGGACTGGAGGGTATTGAACAGGTTGTGCGGGGTGCTCATTGGCAGGAGTGCTTGGGAGAAAACGGCGTTTTGTCGGCAGAATTGGGCTTGGAGGCCGGAGCGTCAAGAAACCGAAGTCGTCGGGTGTCGAGTCGTCGTCGGAAGCCTCTCGTGGGGGTCAGGCCGCTTGGCCGGGCGCTTCGCCCCGACAGAGCTTGCGGTAGGTGGCCAGGGCCAGCAGCGGCCAGGCGTTCCGGTACATGTCGTACTTGAGGTAGAAGACGCAGGGGAAACCGGTCCCGGTGATCTCATCCTCGGTCCACGATCCGTCGGTGTTGTGGTTGCGGATCAACCAGTCGATACCCCGGTGGATGGCCGGGTCGGAAGGGTCGCCCATGGCGCAGAGGCCCATGACAGCCCAGGCCGTCTGCGAGGCGGTGGCGGGACCGGTGCCCTTGAAGATCGGGTCGTCATAGGTGTTGCACCGCTCGCCCCAGCCGCCGTCGGGCAACTGCACGCTGCGCAGCCAGGCCGCACCGCGTTGGAGCCAGGGCTCGTTCATGTCCCAGCCCATGGCCTTCATGCCCCGCAGGACCTGCCAGGTGCCGTAGATGTAGTTCACACCCCAGCGGCCGTACCACGAGCCGTCGGATTCCTGCTGTGTCTTCAGGTAGGCGATGGCGCGCTGCACCTGGGGGCAGTTGCGGTCCCAACCCTCATATCCCAGCAATTCGAGGATGCGTGCGGTGATGTCGGCACACTCGGGATCCAGCATCGCGTTGTGGTCGGCGAAGGGGACCTTCTCGAGGATGGACTTGGTGCAGTCCTTGTCGAAGGCGGCCCAACCACCGTCCCGGCACTGGAAGGTCATCATCCATCGGAGGGCGCGGGCGCGGCACTCGTCACGGCGCCTCGGGTCGTCGGTTGGGATCAGCCGCAGCGCCAGCAGCACCATGGCCGTGTCGTCCACGTCGGGATTCCACTGGTTGGCGTATTCGAACACCCAGCCGGAGGCCTCCACGTCGGCGGGGTTCTTGTGGACCCAATCGCCGCGGAAGCGGATCTCCTTGTCCATCAGCCACTCCGACGCGCGCTTCATCCGGGGATGATGGGCCGGTACGCCGGATTCGCGCAGGCAGATGGCCACGATGGCGCTGTCCCACACGGGCGAGAAGCAGGGCTCGATGCGCACGGAGTCTTCCGTGAAGTGCATCAGCTTCTGGAGTTCGTGGTGCGCCCGGATGACCTGCGGATGATCGTCGGGATAGCCCAGTGCGATGAGCGCGATGAGCGCATTGAGCATCGCTGGGAAGATGGCTGCGAGCCCGTCGCTGCCCTCGAAGCGCTCGAGCATCCACTTCTCGGCCCGCTTGAGGGCCCGTTCGCGGAACGGGTGGAAGCCTTGGCGGCTGACCCACTCTGCGAATTTGTGGAGCCGGTCGAGCCACAGGAAGATGTTCCGCAACGAGAAGTCGAAGTAGCGCGGCCGCAGGGTTTCATCGAGCTCCCATTTGCCGTTGGGGAAGAGCTCATCGAGATCGACCTTCACCTTCCGCGTGGGTCGGAAGTGGTTGATGATGGCCAGCGGGATGATCATGGCCCGCGACCAGTTGCTCATCTCCCAGAAATTGACATGGAACCACTTGCCGATGAGGAGCACCTCGCACGGGATGGTGGGCACGTGGTTCCAGGTCACCAGGCCGATGAGGGCCAGGTAGAGCTTGGAGAAGGTGTTCATCCGCGGCACGCCACCAAGGGATCGGGCCATTTCCCGGGCCCGGAGCATCCGCGGGTCGGTCGTGGGGATGCCGGCCAGCTTCAGCGCCAGGTAGGCCTTCACCGTCGCGTTCACCTCGGCCGGGCCGTTGGGATAGATGTTCCAGCCGCCGTCGGGGAGCTGCTTCTCGAAGATGTGGTGGACGGCCTTGCGTTGCCAACCCGTGTCCACCTTCCCCCACCAGTGGTAGAAGGCCACCATGTCGGCGACCAGCGTGACATCGACCATCAGTTCGCCCACCCAATAGCCTTCGGGCTTCTGCTCCGACAGCAGGTAGCTCTGGGATCGGGTGATCGCAGCATCGAGATCGGGATGGGTGGGAAAGGCCGGCTTTCCCAAGGCACCGTCCGCAGGCCGGAGCGGCGCTTGGCTCACTGACATGCCGCAAGAATGCGTTCGGAACTTCACCGCGCAAAGTGATTATTGACCCGCCACCGGGCGGTCTGCCCGGTTTGGGGCTTGGGCTTTACCGGGCCTGTCCCTACGCTTGGGGCGTGTTCGGCACTCTTCGCAGCGTTCACTTCATCGGGATCGGCGGCACCGCCATGGCCAGCGCCGCGGTGGCCATGCACGAACTGGGCTACCAGGTCACCGGTTCCGACCAGGACGTGATTTATCCGCCGATGTCCACCTTCCTGGCCGAGCGGGGCATCCGGGTGATGGCGGGCTATGCCGAGGTCAACCTGGCCCACAGGCCCGACCTGGTGGTGGTGGGCAATGCCATCTCCCGAGGCAATCCCGAGGCCGAGGCGGTGCTGGAGCGCAAGCTGCGCTACTGCTCGCTGCCCGAACTGCTCAAGGAGTTCTTCATCCGGGGGCGGCGCTCCCTGGTGGTGACCGGCACCCACGGCAAGACCACCACCGCCTCGCTCCTGGCCTGGGTGCTGGAAAGCGCGGGCCTCAATCCGTCGTTCCTCATCGGCGGCATTCCCCGCAATCTGGGGCAGGGGGCTCGATTCACCGACTCCGAATGGTTCGTGATCGAGGGTGACGAATACGACACGGCCTTCTTCGACAAGCGTTCCAAGTTCGTCCACTACCTGCCCGAGGTGGCTATTCTGAACAACCTCGAGTTCGACCACGCCGACATCTTTCCGACGCTGGCCGACATCCAGCTCAGCTTCCGCCGGTTCATCCACCTGATCCCTCGGAACGGACTGCTCCTGGCCAACGGCGACGAGCCTCATCTGGCTCCGCTGCTCGACGTGCGCCACTGTCCGGTCAAGCGCTTCGGGCTCGGCGCCGAGAACGAACTGAAGGCCACCGGTCTGGTGCTCAAGGATGACAGCTCCGAGTTCGAACTGGGAGGCACCCGGTTCCGGATCCCCATGGTGGGCGAGCTCAACGTGCGCAACGCGCTGGCGGTCACCGCCGCGGCCCGTCACTGCGGGATCCGTGATTCGGTCATCCAGACGGCCTTCGATTCCTTCCTCAGCGTCAAGCGCCGGATGGAGGTGCGGGGTGAAGCCGGTGGGGTGACGGTGATCGACGATTTCGGCCACCACCCCACCGCCATTCGCGAGACCGTCCGCGCGTTGCGGGTGAAGTTTCCGGGGCGCCGGATCTGGGCGGTGTTCGAGCCGCGCTCCAATACGACCCGTCGCAATGTGTTCCAGCAGGAGTTGGTGGACGCGTTGGAACGGGCCGATGCCGTGGTGGTGGCCGAGGTAGCCCGGTTGGAGCAGCTGCCGCTGGGCGAGCGTCTCAACCCGGAGAAGCTTATGCAGGACCTGCGTCTGACCGGCAAACCGGCCGCCTATTTGCCGACGGTCGAGTCGATTGTGGATCACGTGGCTTCCGGGGCCCGGCCGGGTGATGTGGTGTGCGTCTTCAGCAATGGAGGCTTTGGCGATATCCACAACCGGTTGCTGGCCCGTCTGGGCGGGCGTTGAATAAACCGGCACACGGTGCGTCCGAAGAACTTGTGGGCCCCGCTGGGGACCCACTGCATGAACAACTCCCATCTTGTCGCGGCCGCGCTGATTGCGTGGTCGGCCTCGGTCACCGCCACCCTCAACGCCGGCAACGTCTCCTGGGGCGTCAGCGTCGGAAGCTGGGGAGGGGGCATCGGAGTCGGTGTCTCAGCGGGCTCCGGCGGCGGACATGGCGGCGGACACGGCCATTGGGGCGGCCACCATCACCCCGGGGGTGGTTTTGTTTCCGTTGCGGCTCCGGTCGTTGTCTATTCTGCGCCGCCTCCGCCGCCTCCGGTGGTCTACGCTCCGGCCCCTGTGGTCTATGCCCCTGCGCCGGTCGTTTACGCGCCCGCTCCCGTGGTCACTTATGCGCCTGCGCCCGTGGTCTATGCGCCGGCTCCGGTGGTGTATGCCCCGGCTCCGGTCTATTGCGCTCCCCGGTTCGCCTTTCGCGCCCATTGGTGAGGGTGTCCATTGAGCACCGTAGTCCCCAGGAATTCCGGGGCACACCCATTGCCGGGGCCGACCCGGAACGAACCGAGCGGCAACAATCCGGTCGACTCGAGATGACGAAAACGCCGCCCCATGGGGCGGCGTTGTGCTGACGGGCGACTCGACCGTTCCTGGGGAGATTGCCCAGGTTACTTGGCGGTGGCGTCGTCCTTCTTGGGGCGCTTGCCACCGGCCGGGCGGTCACCCGGAGGGCGATCGCCGCGGGCGGCCTGCTTCTCGAGGCGCTCCAACTGCTGGGTCTCCTTGTCGGTCAGGGTGCCGGCGGCCTTCTTGGCCTTCAGGTCCTTGAGGCGCGCTTCCATCTTGGCTTTGCGCTCCTTCAGTTTCTCGGCCTTCTCGGCCTCGGTGAGCTTGTCCCAGTCTTCGCGGGAACCCTTGCCCTTCTTGTCGACGTGTTCGGCCGTCGGGGTCGGCGGCGGGGTGGGGGCGGCGGGCTTGGTGTCCTGGGCGGACAACGGGGCGAGGCTCAGGCCGACGAGGGCGGCCAGCAGGGCGAAGGTGCGTTTGTTCATGTGTGTGTGGATCCGGGGTTGATGTCCGAATTTTCCGGACAGTCTGTACGCATATCCAGACCCAGTGGACGCGCTTCAGGTTACAAAGCGGTGCGCCGCCTGCGCGGTTGTGTTAGGCTTTCGACCATGAGCGATGTCCTCGCCGGTGCCTTGAGCCTGCTGTTGGCGACCAACAAGACGGCGCTGGTGAATACGGCGCTTGTCGAACGGGTTGGGGTCGCGGTTCCGGTGGCCTCCACCCATGATCCGGTCGAGGCCGAGTTCCAGACGATCCTGCGTTTGGACGATCAGGTCGGGACCGAGGTGGAGCGCTGGTTGGATGCCCTGCCCGACGGGGCCGAGGTGAGCGCCGAACTCAAGGCGAAGATCGACGGCCGTCATGAGGAGGTCCGCAAGCGCTACACCGCCTTCATGGAAAAGAACCCGAAGCATGCCCGGGCGGTGATCGCCTATGGCAGTTTCCTGGGTGACATCGGTGACGAATTCGCCATGGCCGACCAATGGGAGAAGGCTCGGGCCATGGATCCTTCGAATCCGGCGGTCTGGAACAATCTGGCCGGCCATTACGCCCATCGGGGACCGATCGAGAAGGCGTTCCCCTATTTCGAGAAGGCCATCGAATTGAAACCCACCGAAGCGCAGTACTGGCACTCTCTCGGGACGGTGACCTACCTCTTCCGCCGCGATGCCGAGAAGTACTACGGCGTCGATGAGCAGGGCGTATTCAAGAAGGCCTTCGAGTTCTACGCCAAGGCCACCGCGCTGCGTCCGCTGGATTTCAAGCTGGCCTCCGACGTGGCCCAGACCTGGTACGGAGTGAAGCCCGCGCCGGCCACCCACGAGGTTTCAAGCAAGGCGGCCGAACTGGCCGTCATCGAATCCGGATTGGGGGCGTGGACCAATGCCCTGCGGCTGGCCACTCTGGATGAGGAACGCGAAGGCGTGCGGCTCCACATGGCCCGGTGGCAAATCAAGGCGGGTCGATGGGCGGCGGCCCGCACCCATCTGGATGCGGTGACCAACGCGGTCCATTCGGTGGTGAAGCAGCGCTTGGAGCGCAATTGGCGCGAGAAGCAGGGGTTGCCTCTGGAGAACGGGCCGTCGAACGGCTCCGGGTCCCCGGTCAGGAACCCGGTCGGCAACGATGCCGCCGGTCCCGCGGAGAAGCCCTGATCCTCGGCGAGGGCCCGGACGAGGTTCGGTCCTGATACTCCATCGGAGACCAGTCGATCCGGGACGAACAAAAAGCCGCCCGGATCTCTCCGGGCGGCTTGTCTGTCTGTCGATGTGTTCCGAGGCGTGCCTCAGCGCTTCTTCTTGGCCGGGGCCTTGGCGGCGGGCGCCTTGCGCTTGTCCTCGATGGCCGCCTGGGCCGCCGCGAGGCGGGCCACCGGCACACGGTAGGGCGAGCAGCTCACGTAGGTCAGACCCACGCGGTGGCAGAACTTCACCGAATCCGGGTCGCCGCCGTGCTCGCCGCAGATGCCGAGCTTGATGCCCGGGCGGGTCGCGTTGCCCTTCTCGGCCGCGATCTTCACTAGCTGGCCGACGCCGGTCTGGTCGATCGAGGCGAACGGATTCTTCTTCACGATCTCGTTCTCGGTGTAGGCGCCGAGGAAGGAGCCGGAGTCGTCACGCGACATGCCGAGGCAGGTCTGCGTGAGGTCGTTGGTGCCGAAGCTGAAGAACTCGGCGGTCTGGGCGATCTCGTCGGCCGTCAGCGCGCCGCGCGGGATCTCGATCATGGTGCCGACGGAGTAGGCGATCTTCACCTTCTTCTCCTTCTGCACCTGCTCGGCGACCTGGTGGACGATCTCGACCTGCAGATCGAGCTCCTTCTTGAAGCCCACCAGCGGGATCATGATCTCGGGCTTGGCCTTGAAGCCCTTCTTGGTCGCGTCGGCCGCGGCCTCGAGGACGGCGCGGGCCTGCATGCGGGTGATCTCCGGATACTTGATGCCGAGGCGGCAGCCGCGGAAACCGAGCATGGGGTTGAACTCGTGCAGTTCGTGCACGCGGCCCATGATCTTCTCGACGCTGATGCCCAGCTTGCGGGAGAGATCCATCTGCTGCTCCTTGGAGTGCGGCAGGAACTCGTGCAGCGGGGGATCGAGGAAGCGGATCGTGGCCGGGAAGCCCTTCAGCGCCTTGAAGATGCCGAAGAAGTCCTCGCGCTGGTAGGGCAGCAGCTTGGCCAGGGCGGCCTCGCGAGCCTGGAGCGAGTCGGCGAGGATCATCTCGCGCATCGCGTCGATGCGGTCGCCCTCGAAGAACATGTGCTCGGTGCGGGTGAGACCGATGCCCTCGGCGCCGAACGCGATGGCCTGGGAGGTCTGCTCCGGGGTATCGGCGTTGGTGCGCACGGACATGCGGGTGGCCTTCTTGCACCAGTCCATGAGCTGGACGTAGTTCTTGTACTTCTCGGTCTTCTGGGCGGCCTTGTCGCCGTTCAGGAGGCCCGAGACGATCTCCGACGGAGCGGTCTTGATCTGGCCGGCATAGACCAGGCCGGAGGTGCCGTCGATGGAGAGGAAGTCGCCCTCGCCGAAGGTGTGGCCGTCGATGCTGGCCGTCTTCTTGTCGTAGTCGATCTGCACGGCGGCCGCACCGCAGACGCAGACCTTGCCCATCTGACGGGCGACGAGCGCCGCGTGCGAGGAGACGCCGCCGCGGGCGGTCAGGATGCCCTCGGCCGCGATCATGCCGCGGAGGTCTTCAGGGGAGGTCTCGACGCGGACCAGCAGCACCTTCTCGCCCTTGTCGGCGGCCTGCACGGCGCGTTCGGCGTTGAAGTAGATCTTGCCGGTGGCGGCGCCGGGGCCGGCCGGGAGACCGGTGGCGATGACCTTGGCCTTCTTGACCTCGGCGAGGTCGAAGATGGGGGCCAGGAGCTGCTCGAGCTGGTCGGCCGGATTGCGCATCACGGCGGTCTCCCAGTCGATGAGCTTCTCCTTGACCATGTCGGCCGCGAACTTCAGCGCCGCCGCGGCGGTGCGCTTGCCGTTGCGGGTCTGGAGCATGAACAGCTTGCCTTCCTGGACGGTGAACTCGATGTCCTGCACGTCCTTGAAGTGCTTCTCCAGCGTCTTGCGGACGGCGAGCAGCTCGGCGTAGGACTTGGGCATCACGTCCTTCAGCTTGAGGACGGGCTCCGGGGTGCGGACGCCGGCGACGACGTCTTCGCCCTGGGCGTTGACCAGGAACTCACCGTAGAACTCGTTGGTGCCGTTGGCCGGGTTGCGGGTGAAGGCCACGCCGGAACCAGAGCTCTCTCCGGTGTTGCCGAACACCATCGCCTGCACGTTGACGGCGGTTCCCCACTCGGCGGGGATGTTGTACTTGCGGCGATAGACGATCGCGCGGTCGTTCATCCAGGAGCCGAACACCGCACCGGCGGCGCCGCGCAGCTGGTCCCACGGATTGTTGGGGAACACCTTGCCGGTGCGCTCCTTGACCAGGGCCTTGAAGCGCTTGACGAGCTCCTGCTGGTCCTCGGCGGTCAGCTTGGAGTCCTCGATGTCGGCGTGGTACTTCTCGTGCTTGAACTCGTGGATGACCGTCTCGAACGGCTCATGGTCCTCACCCTCGCGCTTCTGCACCCCGAGCACGACGTCGCCGTACATCTGGATGAAGCGGCGGTAGCAATCCCAGGCGAAGCGGGCGTTCTTGGTCGCGGCTTCCAAAGCCACCACGGACTGGTCGTTCAGACCCAGGTTCAGGATGGTGTCCATCATGCCGGGCATCGAGTCGCGGGCGCCCGAGCGGACGGCCACGAGCAGCGGCATGCCGGAGGTGGCACCGAACTTGGTGCCCATGATCTTCTCCATGTTGGCCACACCGGCCTCCATCTGGGACTGGAGTTCCTTCGGGTAGGTCTTCTTGTGGGCGTAGAAGTAGGTGCACACCTCGGTGGTGATGGTGAATCCCGGAGGCACCGGGAGACCAATGCGGGTCATCTCGGCCAGGTTGGCGCCCTTGCCGCCCAGCAGGGCCTTCATGGAGCCATCGCCATCGGCTTTTTTGTTACCCCAGGTGTAAACGTATTTCGGAGCTTTCGGCATAATCGCTAATTGTGTCTTTGGATGAGAACGCGGGAATCCGCGTGGAAGCAGAACCCTCAGATTATCTGGGAGCAAGGAAGCGTCAACGCGGGAAAAATCGTGAAACACCGCGAAAAATCCGCTCTTTTGCCGGTTCGACAGGCGCGGAATGGCCGTTTTCAGGGTGTTTTCCGCTTGAAAGCCGGGGCGTCGAGGCCGCCGGAACCCGTGGAGCCAGCGCCGCCGAAAGGTGTCCTTGTCTGTCCGGGGCACTTGTCCGCACCTTCTGGGGACATGTCGCCGACGGACCCCTCGCCCACCCTGCTGCTCGTGGACGGCCACGCGTACGCCTACCGAGCCTTCTATGCGATCCGCTCGTTGAATTCGCCCGACGGAGCGCCCACCAACGCCATCTACGGGTTCGTGAAGATGCTGCAGAAGATGGAGGGGATCCTGCGTCCGAGCCACCGCTTGGTGCTGTGGGACCGCGGGTTGGCCGCCGAGCGCATGGCCGAGTTGCCCGGGTACAAGCAGCAGCGTTCCCCGACGCCGGAGGATCTCGAGCGGCAGTTTCCGGAGATCGAACGGTGGTTGGATGCGGCCGGCATCGCGGCCTGGAGCCAGGCCGAGACCGAGGCCGATGATTGGATCGGCACCTACGCCCGGCGGGCGGAGGCCCAGGGATGGCGCACGGTGGTGGCCAGTTCCGACAAGGACTTCATGCAGCTGGTCGGCCCGCAGGTGGGGTTGTTCAATCCGAACGACAAGACCGAGAAGGTCTGGACGGCCGCCGAGGTCGAGGCCAAGACCGGGGTGCAGCCGCATCAGGTCGTGGATTGGTTGAGCCTGATCGGCGACGCCGTGGACAACATCCCCGGGGTGCCCGGGGTGGGGCCGAAGACCGCCACGCAGCTGCTGCTGAAATACGGCAGCATCGAATCGCTGCTGGCCCGGGTTTCGGAAGTGAAGTCGGAGTCGCAGCGTTCCAACCTCCAGGCCTCGGTCGAACAACTCCAACGCAACCGGCGACTGATCTCCCTGAAGACCGACCTTGCCGGTGGCCCGGCCTTGGAGTCGCTGCGGGTGGGGACTCCGGATGCGCCCGGTCGCGAACGCCTCGGCGCGATGTACCGGCGGTGGGGCTTCCGCAGCCTGCTCTCGGAATTGGGACTGCCTTGGGAGGAGGCTTCGGGCCAGGGAACCTTGTTGTGAGCCAGCCGTCTCCTTCGCCGCAGTCCGGAATCGTCCCGGGCTCCGATGCCCGGAACCCGCCGCCGCCCTCGGGCAATCCGGTGCATCCCGTTTGCGCTGCACTGCTGGTGACGGTCGACACGCTGTGGAACCTCGCCGATTGGGCCGTGGTCACCTGGTGGGTGACCATTCCGCTGAGCTTTGTATCGGTGTTCGTGCCCACGGTGTGGTTGCAACGGCGGCTGAGGGGCGATCGCTGGTCGGTGGCCCTGGCCAAGGGGGTGGTGCTGGGTCTGGTGGCGGCCGTGCCCACGTCGCTGACCGGAACCCCCGTGGGCATGGCTCTTCTGGCGTGGGCTGGCGTGGATCGTTGGCGTCGGTGAACCGGCTCGACAGGATCCCGCCTCTCTGAATCCCTGAACCTCTGTGACCCGCTGAAATCCATGTGGCGAACGGCTCGAACCCCTCCTCGAACAATCCTCATGGCGGCACTCCTCCTCGGGGGTGGGTGGGGGTGCGGCCGGCCTCCCGAATCGGGAACGGCCGGGGTCTCGGCTTCGGCTTCGGCATCGACCTCCGAACCGGCCTCGAATCGGGTTGTTTCGAGTGCGACCGCGGACCCTGTCCCATCGGGCATGGTGTGGATTCCCGGCGGCGAATTCGGGATGGGAGGCCCCGGCAGCCAGACGACGGGTGCGCTGCGGGCGGGCCTTCAGGCCGGAGAACCCATGTGCTCGGGTTTGCGCGAGGGGTTCACCGATGCCGAGCCGGTGCATCGTGTCTCCGTGACGGGGTTCTGGATGGATGAGACCGAGGTGACCAACGACCAGTTCGCCCGATTCGCGGCCGCCACGGGCTATCGCACGGTCGCCGAACACGCGCCCCGGGCCGAAGACTTTCCCGGGGCCGATCCGGCACTGCTGGTGCCCGGTGCCGCGGTCTTTGTGCGTCCGGAGGGCCCGGTGACCCTGGAGGATCCGCTCCAGTGGTGGCGGTATGTTCCCGGGGCCGATTGGCGGCATCCGGAAGGCCCGGGCAGTTCCATTGAAGGCCGTGGAAACCACCCGGTGGTGCACGTGGCGTATGCCGATGCCGAAGCCTATGCCCGGTGGGCGGGCAAGCGTTTGCCCACCGAGGCGGAGTGGGAGTTCGCCGCGCGTGGGGGCCTGGATCGCAAGGCCTACGCCTGGGGCGACGAGCGTCTCGACGCGCAGGGTCGCTGGCGATGCAACGCCTATCAGGGTCGCTTCCCGGATGCCGATACCGCCTCGGACGGCTTCCGGGGCATCGCCCCCGTGCGCCAGTATCCCCCCAATGGCTTCGGTCTCTACGATGTGGCCGGCAATGTCTGGGAATGGTGCAGCGACTGGTATCGGCCGGACACCTATCGGTTGCGGGCCGTGGAGGGCGGGGTGGTTCGCGATCCGCACGGACCCGCCGACAGCTTGGATCCCGACGAACCGGGCGTGCCCAAGCGGGTCCATCGGGGTGGGTCGTTCCTGTGCACCGACCAGTACTGCGCGCGGTTTCTGATCGGCACTCGGGGCAAGGGCGCGGTGGACACCGGCAGCTCGCATCTGGGTTTTCGGTGCGTCCGGGACGGTCAGCGAAGCGGGGCCGGAGCGAGATGACGGGTTCCCGTCGGCCGGGCTCTGTGGTTGAATCGGCCCGCCGATGAACATTCTCGACGAACTGCGCTGGCGGGGCCTCTACGCCGATTGCACCGACCTGGAAGCCTTGTCCGCCCGGCTCGCCTCGGGGCCGACGACGTTGTATTGCGGCTTCGATCCCACGGCCGACTCCCTGCACGTGGGCAATCTCGTACCGCTGCTGTGCCTGCGGCGATTCCAGCAGGCCGGTCATGTGCCCATCGCGCTGGCCGGCGGGGCGACCGGGATGATCGGCGACCCCAGCGGGCGTTCCTCGGAGCGCAACCTGCTGACTCCGGACGTGCTGAAGCACAACATCGCCTCGATCAAGGGTCAGCTCGCCCGCTTCCTCGACTTCGACGCCCCGGGCAACGCGGCCCGTCTGGTGGACAACTTCGACTGGTTCGGCCCGATCTCCTACCTCGAGTTCCTGCGGGATGTGGGCAAGTACTTCACGGTCAACGCCATGGTGGCCAAGGAATCGGTCCGCGCCCGCATGGAGGACCGCGACAACGGCATCAGCTACACCGAGTTCAGCTACATGCTGCTGCAGGCCTACGATTTCCTCCACCTGCGCAGCCACTCGAACTGCGAGCTCCAGATCGGGGCCACCGACCAGTGGGGCAACATCACCGCGGGCACCGAGCTGTGCCGCAAGAAGCTCGGGGTGCCGGTGTGGGGGCTGACCCTGCCCCTGCTGACCAAGGCCGACGGCACCAAGTACGGCAAGAGCGCTTCGGGTGCGGTGTGGCTGGACGCGGGGCGGACCAGCCCGTACCGCTTCTACCAGTTCTTCGTGCAGAGCGATGACCGCGATGTCGTCAAATTGCTGAAGGTGCTCACGTTCCTTCCGGCCGATCAGATCGCGGCGCTGGAGCAGGATCTGGTGGCCAATCCCGGGGCCCGCGCTCCGCACAAGGCGTTGGCCCGCGAGGTGACCACCCTTGTTCACGGGGAATCGGCGGCCCAGGAGGCGGTTCGTGCCAGCGAGATCCTCTTCGGCGGTGATCTGGCCGGGGTCGGCGAAAGCACCTTCAACGAGCTGCTCGGTGAGGTGCCGACCCAGACCTTGGAGGCCTCCCGGTTGTCCGGGGCCGGCATTCCGCTCACCGAACTGCTGGTGCACGCCGGCCTTTCAGCCAGCAAGGGGCAGGCCCGAACGGACATCCAGGGGGGAGGCGCCTCGCTCAACAACGTGCGTGTCGGCGAGGTGCAGCGGTCGGTGACCACCGCGGACCTGCTCTTCGGCAAGCACCTGCTCCTGCGCAAGGGACGCCGCAATTACGCGGTGGTCACCGCCCAAGGGTAGGGCGCGCTCCGAGTCAGGGCGCGTAGTGCGGCGGCTTCTGGTTGTGGGGCTGGATGCGGTCCAGATCCTGGCCCCGCAAGGTCTCGCCCAACACCTCCAACTGTCGTTGCAGGCGGGTGATCGTCTTGTTCTGGGCGATCACCACCGAGTTGAGTTCGTCGAAGTTGCGCTCGAGGTGGGCCAGGGCGGCCTCGGCCTTTTCCAGGCGGGTGTTCAGGGGTTCGGCACTCATGGTTCGAGGACTCACAGTTCGCCTTCGCGCTCGGTGAAGAACAGCGCATGGGCTTTGGGGAAATCGGACTCCGGAACCAGCACGCTCACCTCGCGGTCCAGGTCGTCGGGATCGGTCGCTGTGGGATCCACCGCTTCGACCGTGGCCTCGATGCCGTGTTGCTCGAGCCAGGCCTGCAGCAGGTCGCCTTTGATCCACGGACCGGTGAAGAAGTGCTTCAGCGCCATCGGGTTCGGGTTTCAGAGGACCCGGACGATGACCACCGTGAAGTCGTCGGTCTGGGGTTCGGGTTGGGTGAAGGCGCGGGCCTCGCTGCAAATGCGCTCGGCCAGATCGGCCGCCGACAAGTCCCGGTGGCCGCGGATGAGCCCGAGGACGCGCTCGACGGTGAAGAGGGTGCCGTCGGCCCGCATGGCCTCATCGATGCCGTCGGTGAGTTGGAGCACCAGATCCCCCGATTCCAGCGTGATCGCCGGGTTTTCTCCATAGGCGACGTGCCCCTGTCGCCCGAGGGGTTTTCCGGTGCGCCGCAGACTGGCTTTGATGCCGCCGGAGGCGTCGAGCACCCAGGTCGCCGGGTGGCCCGCGCTGGCGTGGCGGAGGATGCGTGTCTCGGGATGGATCGCCGCCAACGAGACGGTGACATAGCGGTCGCCGCCCAGGTCTTCAGCGAGCAGTCGGTTGGCCTGGGTCAGGATCTCGGCCGGGCTGGACACCGAGCGCGCGGTCATGCGCAGGCAGAAGCGGGTTTCGGCCATCAGCAGGGCCGGACCCATGCCGTGTCCGGCCACGTCGGCCACCAGCACGCCCCAAGAACCATCGGGCAGGGGCAGGTAGTCGAAGGAGTCGCCCCCGGTGGCCTCCGCCGCATGGGACACCCCGGCGATGTCGAAGCCCGCCACCTGGGGTGAGGACTTCGGGAAGAGCCGGGATTGGATCTCCCGGGCCGCCGCGAATTCCTGGCGCGTCTTGCGGATCTCGGCCTCGTGGCGTCGGCGTTCGGTGATGTCGCGGATGAAGGCGACCAGCCACTGCTGCTGGCCCATCCGCATCCGGGTGAAGCCGATCTCGACCTCGACCTCCGAGCCGTCGGAACGCCGGGCGAAGGATTCGAACCCCCTGCGGTCGTGGGACTCGGCGGCCGCCTTCCAGGTTCCGGGAGCGGCGGTGGCGGTCTGGAAGAAATCGAGGGTGTTGCCGCAGACCTGCTCGGCTTCCCAGCCGAAGATGGTCTTCACGGCCGGGTTGCCGAATCGGATGATCCCGTCGAGGTCGATGAGCAGGACTCCGTCGGTCGAGTTCTCCCAGACCGATCGGTAGCGCAGTTCGCTTTCGCGGAGCGAGTCTTCGGCCCGGCGCCGGGCCGCGCGGACGGCCGCTTCGCGCAATTCACGCTGGATGGCCGGCACCAGTCGGCCGGGCGAACCCTTCGTCATGAAGTCGTGGGCTCCGGACTTCATGGCCTCGATGGCCACGCCTTCTTCGATGCCACCGGACACGATGATGAAGGGCATGTCCTGTCCGGATTGCTTGTAGAGCACCAGGGCCTGCGGGGCGCTGAACCCGGGCATGAAGTGGTCGCAGAGCACGAGATCCCAGCGGCCGGTCTGCAACTCCCGTTCGAAGGCCTCGGCGCTGGCCACCCGCTTGGATTCGACGCGCCAGCCCCCTTGCCGCAGATGGTTGACCAGGATCAGCGCGTCGAACTCGGAGTCCTCGACGATGAGGGCTCGCAGCAGGGGGCGGTCGGCGCTGGGTGGGTTGGGAGCCACGGTTCAGACAGGATTGCCGACCGCTTCGAAGCCCGGGGAACGTTTGTCGGTCGGGCGCTTCACAGCCGTCGCGTCCGGAAAAAGAGCGTCTTGGCCGTGCTGCCTGGAAGCGGGATGGTCACCGCCTCCGTCGAGCCTTTTCCGACCACGGGATTGACCCCGGCCAGGTTGGTCCAGCCGCCGCCGAGGGAGGTGGTGTGCTCGATCTGGTAGTTGACGCCCGCGGTCGCCTTCAGCCGCAGATTCAAGGAACCGTTGGCACCGCCGGCCAGTTCCAAGGTGGCGACGGCGGGCACCGGATCGCCTTCGCGCACGACGATGTCGAAGTCGTGCGTGACGGTGGTGTAGGAATCACTGACAGCGACCTTCACCCGATGGGTGGTGGGGCCCTGTTGGGGGGTGGGAGTCCACGAGAGCAGGCCATTGGTGGCGACCGTGAGACCGGCGGGCCCGGACACCAACCGGTAGGTGAGGGGTTGGGCGGGGAGATCGGCGTCGGTGGCCTTGAGGTTCACCGAAAGGAGTTGCCCCTTGAAGACCTGCTGGGTGCCGGTCGCGGTCCAGACCGGGGGTTGATTCAGTTCCTGCACGACGATGTCGAATTCCTGGGAGGCTCCCTCGAATCCGTCGTCCACCATCACGCGCACCCGGTTGGTGCTGGGGCCTTGCGCTTCGGTGGGCCGCCAGGAGAGCAATCCGTTGGTGGAGACCGTGAGTCCGGCCGGGCCACCGAGGAGTTGGTAGGTCAGGCGTTGGGGAGGCAGATCGGCGTCGGTCGCCTTGAGTTGGAAGGACAGGAGGGAGCCTTCGGTCACCCGTCGGTTCTGGGCCGCTGAACTCCAGACCGGCACCTTGTTGGGGTTGGCCAGGGTGACCACCTGGGCGAAGAAATTGCCCTGGGGCCCGACATTCGGATTGGTGCTGAAGACCTGCAGTGTCCACGAGTCCGCGATGTCGGCTTCTTCCAGCATCCAGAAATCGGTGTAGCTGCCGATGACCGTCGAGCTTTTGCCCGGCAGTGCGGCGCCGATGGTCGGTGGGTTGGCCAGCACCAACCCGGCTCCGTTGCCGGCATCCTGCGGCAGGTTCGAGAACTCGACCGTCCAGGTGAAGCGGTCGGGTACGGTGATCTTGGGGACCTGCAGGGTGACCTTCTGGTAGCCCGGATTCACCGGTTGCAGGCCGCTGTCCCAGAGGAGGGTGTTGGGCTTCTGCGAGGTGGCGATGGTGGGGTTCTCGAGCGCGCCGTCGTTCTTGTAGAAGCGGATCCGCCACTCACCCGGAGAGATGAGGTTGGTCGGGATGTTGCCGTAGTACAGGAATGTGAACTGGGTGACGATCCGACCTGTTCCTGTGAGATTGATGTCGTCGCCGTACTGGCGACCGAACATGTAGTAGTTGGTGGTCACCCCGGCCATGTTCTCGAAGACGATCTCGGAGGCCCGAGCCGAAACGGTGATCAACAGGAGGAGCCAGACGCTGCGGGCCAGGCCGAAAAGAGACCGTGTCATCGATCGATGGGGCTCGGGTGAGGGAGCTTCTTGGGACGTGGTGGAAACGGTTTCTTGCCCCACCTGCCTACTCCACCTGCCTGCAATCCCCTAAGACAATTCCTTCAGGGATGCTTTTGGAGATACCCTCGGGAGTGCGGATTTCGAGGAAAGTGGAAGAAGTGTGGGAGTGGTGCCCCGGCTAGGACTTGAACCTAGAACCAATTGATTAAGAGTCAACTGCTCTGCCATTGAGCTACCGAGGCGCCAAAACCGGGGCGTGTTATGAAGAACGCCGATGAGGTTGTCAACACGGGCGGTCCGATTTTGAGAAAAAACCTGCGGGGCATCCGTTCCTTGGAAAATACAAGTCCCGCTTTTCGGGGTTATTCCCTAACCTCCTGCCCAGCAATGCTGACTGTCTCCAATGTGTCGAAGGGGTATGGCGGGCGGACTCTGTTCTCGGACCTGTCCCTGCAGTTCAACCGTCAAGACCGGCTGGGCCTGGTGGGCCCGAACGGCGCCGGCAAGTCCACGCTCTTCAAGCTGATTCTCCAGCAGGAGGAACCGGACGACGGTCTGGTGACCTTCCAGCGCGGGACGACCGTCGGCTTCCTGCCGCAGGAGAGCGCGCCGGTGGGTGATCAATCGGTGTTGGAAATCGCCACCAGCCAGCATGCTCCTGGTTCCGAGCCGGAGGATGATTACCACTTCTATGCCGATGGTCCGGCCATCGCCAAGGCCAAGCGCCTGCTCAAGGGCTTGGCCTTCCGAGATACGGATTTTGAGCGGCCGGCGCGCGAGTTGTCTGGTGGTTGGGTGATGCGGGCGCATTTGGCCCGGCTGTTGGTGCATGAGCCGGACATCCTCATGCTCGATGAGCCCACCAACCACCTCGATCTCGAAACCCTGATTTGGTTTCAGGGCTATCTGAAGAATTACCCGGGAGCGATTTTGGTCATCTCGCACGACCGGGAATTCCTCAACCAGCTGGTCACCGGCATCGTCGAGATCCGCAACGAGCGGCTCTACCGCTACACGGGCAACTACGACGCCTTCCTGGACGAACGCGAGGCGCAGCAGGAGCAGCAATTGGCCGCCTTCAAGAACCAGCAGCGCGAAATTGGTCGCCTGATGGACTTCGTGAACCGGTTCCGGGCCAAGAACACGACCGCGACCCGGGCGCAGGCCAAGCTCAAGCAAATCGACCGCATGGAGAAGATCAACGCGCCGGAGCAGGCGGCGTCGACCGTTGATTTTGCATTCCCTCAGCCGGAGAAGAGTGGTCAGCGGGTCATCACCCTCAAAGGTGTCGATTTCGCCTATGGGCAGAACGTGATCTACACCGGCCTGGAGTTCGAGGCCCAGCGCGGCGATCGCACGGTGCTCGTCGGGCCCAACGGCGCGGGCAAGTCCACGCTGCTCAAGCTCCTGGCCGGCAATCTCACACCGCAGGCCGGTGTGCGTGATCTGGGGTTGCGGGTGAAGGTGGGCTACTTCTCACAGTACCGCACCGAGATGCTCCAGCCCGAGCGAACCGTGTTGGAGGAGGCCTCCGACACGCCGGCCCGGGTGACCGAGCTGTACATCCGCTCCCTGCTGGGGTGCTTCCTGTTCCGGGATGATGACGTCTTCAAGAAGGTGGCCGTGCTCAGCGGTGGCGAGAAGACCCGGCTCGCGCTGGTGAAGCTCCTGCTCGATCCGCCCAATCTGCTGCTGATGGACGAGCCCACGACCCACCTCGACATCGCCAGTATCGATGCGCTGGTGGCCGCGTTGAGCGAGTTCATCGGAACCCTCGTGTTCATCAGCCACGACGTGTACTTCATCCGGGCCATCGCGACCCGGGTGCTGCACATCAGTGGCGGTGTGCTCACGCCGTATGCGGGTGACTACGACTACTACCTCGAGAAGACCAAGGCCTCGTCGGCACGGGTGGCGTTGACCGCCGCCTCCAATGGCAGCGGTCTGACCAATGCCCGTCCGGCCACCGGAGGCCCGGCCGCGTCCTCCAAACCCGTGATCACGACCTCGTCCAAGGAGCGCCGTCAGCAGGCCGCCGAGGCCCGCAAGGCGATGGGTTTCCAGAAGAAGCACGTGGCCACCCTCGAGGCGCGCATCGCGACGCTCGAAGCCAAGCAGGTTCAGTTGACGGCCGAGATGGAGAAACCCGAGACCTATACCAAGCCGGGCCGGTCGCAGGAGCTCCAGCAGCAACTCCGGACCGTGGGGCACGATCTGCACAAGGCGTCCACCGACTGGGAGGCCGCGGCCACCAAGCTCTCCGAACTGGAGGCCGCGTCCATCGAGTGATCCGCTGGATTGGAGAGGTTCAGATCACCACTTTGAACTTCTCGCCCTTGCCGATGGACAGCGCGAAGCCGGCCATCAGTTCGGGAATGAATTCCAGATCCTTGAGATTCACCATCTCCACCGGGGAGTGCATGTAGCGGTTGGGCAGGCTGATCAGCCCGCTGGGAATGCCGCCCCGGGTCCAGAAGATCACGTCGGTGTCGGTGCCGCTGGTGGCACTCATGGCCTCGTGTTGCAGGGGGATCTTCTTTTTCGCGGCGACCTCCTCGAGGCGCTGGAGGACGGCCGGATGGTTGCAGCCGCCGTGGGTCAGGGCGGGGCCACCGCCGAGTTTGATGTCGCCGTGGGCGCGCTGGTCGACGGTCGGGTAATCGGTCGCATGGGTCACATCGACGACCAGGGCGGTCTCGGGATGCAGCGAGTAGGCGATCTGGCGGGCGCCGAGCAGGCCGACCTCCTCCTGGACATTGGCCACGGCGCAGACCTCGACGTGGAGCTTCTTGGCCACGGGCTTGAGCAACCGGAGCGTCTCGGCCACGGCGAAGGTGCCGATGCGGTTGTCGAAGGCGCGGGCCACGGCCAGATCCCCGCGGAGCATCTCGAAGCGGTCGTTCAGCGTGATCGGATCGCCGATGCGCACCAGCTTCAGCGCGGCTTCCTTGGAGGCGACGCCGATATCGATGAACAGTTCGTGGATCTTGGGCGCCTTGGCCTCGCCGTCTCCTCGGGTGAGGTGCGGGGCGACGTTGCCGACCACGCCCAGGACCGGGCCCTGCCGGGTGTGGATCGTGACCCGCTGGGCCTTGGTGATGGCCGGATCGATGCCGCCGGTCCGGCGGACATGGATGAACCCCTCGGCCGTGATGAAGTTCACCGACATGGCGATTTCATCGGCATGAGCCGCCAGCATCAGGCGCGGGCCGCCCCCCTTGTTGAGCACCGCCACGCAGTTGCCGTAGGCGTCGGAGAAGGTCTCGTCGGCGTACGCACCGGCGTAGTCCAGCCAGACGCGCAGGCCGCGGGTCTCGTGACCGACGGGGCTGGGGGTGTTGACGAGGGTTTCGAGGAAGGCCAGCGATTGCGAACGCATGGCTTCGAGTTTGCCGCAGGATCCGCGGGGTGCCAAGCGGGGGGCTTGGCCCCGGCTCGCCGGGCCCGTTGGGCCCGTTGGCCTGTGGATTCGGAAGCCCCGGTTCAGTGCTGATCGGTGTCGGGGTGTCTGCGGAGGCGGTTTTCCAACAGCAACCGCCAGACCATCCAAGCCGCTTCGATGGCGATGTCGCGGGACATCTTCGAGACGCCCTGTTCCCGATCGGTGAAGATGATGGGCACCTCGGCCACCGCGAGGCCCCGCCGCCACACCCGGTGGGTCAATTCGATCTGGAAGCTGTAGCCGTTGGCCGTGACCGAAGCCACGTCGATGGCGGCCAGGGTTTCGCGTCGGAAGCACTTGAAGCCTCCGGTGGGATCGCTGAACGGCATCCCGGTGATGACGCGGGTGTAGAAGCCCCCCCACAACGAGAGGAGCAGTCGGGGCAGCGGCCAGTTGATCACCCGGATGCCTCCGGAGTAACGCGAGCCAAGCACCAGATCGGCCTTCTGTTCCCGCGCCGCCTGGAGGAATCGCGGGATGTCGGCCGGATTGTGCGAAAAGTCGGCATCCATCTCGAAGATGAACCGGTAATCACGGGCCAGCGCCCACTGGAATCCCGCCACGTAGGCCCGACCCAGACCGTCTTTGACCGTGCGGTGCAGGACATGCACCCAGGGATGCGTCGCGGCCAGTTCGTCGGCGATGCGACCGGTGCCGTCGGGCGAGTTGTCATCCACCACCAGCAGGTCGACCGACACGGGCAACGACCCGAGACGGCGCACGAGCTCGGGCAGGTTCTCCCGCTCGTTGTAAGTGGGCACGATGATGAGCGTCTCGGACGGCATAGCTGCTAGATGGGAATCGTACCGGTCGCCACAGGCCCTGAACAGGCTCGAAATTCAGGGGCCTCTCGTCCCCGCGTTCCGAAGTCGATCCGAAGTCCATTCGGGTTTGGGACCTGATCGAAAACCCCGCAGACCCGCCCGCGGATGCTTGCATCGGGGCGTTTCTTGGAGAGCCTCACGCCATGAAGATTCCTCGGAGGGCGTTCATGGGCTCGTCACTGGCGGTCATCACGGGCGGTCCCTTGGCTGCGGCGGCATCCAAGTCGGGCCCGGCGAAGAAATCCGGCGGGCGCGGGCCGTGGGAAGGGGAGACCGCGGTCAAGGCTCCGCTGGTGATCTCGACCTGGCCTTTCGGCAAGCCGGCCAACGACCGCACGCTGGAGGTGTTCCGGTCGGGGAAATCGGGGCTCGATGCCGTGGAGCAGGGGGTGCGACTGGCCGAGGCCGACCTGTCCAATCCGAGTGTCGGGCTCGGAGGCATTCCGGCGGCACACGGCGTGGTCCAGCTCGACGCCTGCATCATGTCGGGTCCCGGTCACAAGGCCGGGTCGGTCGCGGCGGTCTCGGGGTTCAAGCATCCGGTGTCGATCGCTCGCCGGGTCATGGAAGAGACCCGTCATGTGATGCTGGTGGGCGAGGGGGCCGAGCGCTTCGCACGGGATCGCAAGTTCGAGGAAGGGCCATTGGTGACCCCGGGACAGAAGGCCGCCTGGGAGAACTGGAAGAAGGCTCAGGAGGCCGAGAAGGCCAAGGCGCCCAATCACGATACCATCGCCTTGTTGATGCTGAGCCCGTCGGGCGACGTGTTCGGGGCCTGTTCCACCTCGGGGTGGGGTTACAAGATCCCGGGCCGGCTGGGCGATTCTCCCATCATCGGGGGAGGGCTCTACGTGGACAACACGGTGGGCGGGGCCGGAGCCACCGGCATCGGCGAGAACGTGATGCGCTACTGCGGCTCGTTCCTGGTGGTCGAGTTCATGCGGCAGGGCCTTTCGCCCACCGAGGCCTGTCTGGCCACGCTGCACCGCATCGCCTCCCTGGATCCCAAGGGCTACGACCTGAGCATCAACTTCGTCGCCCTCGACAAGCGGGGACGCTTCGGGGCGGCGGGCACCGGACAGGGTTTCCAGTATGCGGTGGCCTGCGACGACTACAGCAAGGTGTTGCAGAGCCCCGGCGTCACCCAGAAGCCGGTGGGGCCCCTGGGCGGAAACCGGCTCTGAACCGTCCGGGCCGTCCGGACGGCCCGGGTCATTTCGCGCCGACGGGCAGGGGCACCTGGCCCGGGCGGGTGAGGTAGTAGAGCAGGTCGCGAGTCTGTTGTTCGGTGAGGTTGGCGATCAGCCCTTCGGGCATCATCGAGATGGCCGTGGATTCGATCTTGCGGATCTCCGAGCGGGGCAGAGTGACCACCTCGTTGGCGGTCTGGAGAGTGACCCCGTTGGCGTCCTGGGACTTGATCATGCCCGTGAGCACCCGCTCGTCTTTTGTCTCGACGGTCGAGGCGAGGTATTCGTTGGGAATGACCGAGTTCGGGAAGAGGATGTTCTGCAGCAGGTAGTCGAGATCGGCGCGATTGGCGCCGGTGATGTCGGGGCCGACATTCCCGCCGGTGTCGAAGAGGTGGTGGCATTGCGAGCACACCTGGTTGAAGACCACGCGACCGCGCGGGGCGTCGCCGGGTTGCGAGCCGCCCGCCCAGTAGAGCTTCTTCACCCGCTCCACCTCGGCCTTCATGTCGGGGCTGGTCTCCTTCATCACGCCCCAGATCCCGGTGAGGTCGGTGGCCAGGGAGGCGTCTTTGAGCGAGCGCAACTGGCGGACGAGGTCGGCCGTCAGGGTTGCCTTGGGAACCTGCCCGGCCCGGACGGCCTCCAGCAGTGGGCGGGCATATGCGGCCCGAGAGGCCAGGGTGTTGAGGGCGTCGCGCTGTTCGGCGGCGTTGAACTGGCCGAAGGCCCCCAGGAGCACCGAAGGAGTCTTGGCGTCGTCGAACCCGGCCAGTCCGCGCAACGCGGTCGCGCGGACGCCCGGATCGCCCGTGAGTCGCTGGAGCAGGGGAACCAATGCGGCATCCCGGGTCCGGAGCAGTGTCTCCAGGGCGGCATTGCGATCGGCGGCGGGGGCTTGGACATCCGCCGCGAGGGTCCGCAGCGACTGGAGGGCCCTCGGGCTTCCGAAGATCGTGCCCAGATTGCGGGCGAGGCGACGGGTCTCCTCATCCGGGGCGGCGGTCAGGGTCGTTTCCAGGCCGTTCCAGCCGGCCGGCGCGGCCACGCCGTTGCGACCCCGCAGAGCCGCTTCCATGCCCCGAAGCACGTCGAGGCGCAGGGCGGTGTCGGTCGTTTCGGCGGCGAGAGTCGTCAGCCGGTCGAGCGGCCCTTCGGCCAGCAGGGGTGACGACAGCAGACCCAACGCCAGGGTCCAGGCGCTCCAGCTGCGAAACAGTTGCGTGGATTTCACGCGGGTGAGGCTACGCAGCGGGGGGTGGGCTTCAAGCTGTCGTTCGTGCCGGTTGTGACCGGGGATTTCCATTCTGGGCGTCAACCCGGAAGAAATACCGGGGGGAAATACTCATTGCGCCTTCCAACCCGCCTGTGGCTAAGTTTCGCGCCTTTCCGCGGAAAAATCCACGGAATGGGGAGTTCTGCGACGGTGGGGATATCCATGAAGCGTTGGCGCATCCAGGTCTTGTACTCGGGTCGGGTTCAGGGCGTGGGATTTCGTTATCAGACGAAGCGGCAGGCGACGGGCTTCGAGGTTTCGGGAACGGTGCGGAACTTGCTGGACGGTCGGGTTGAACTGATCGCCGAGGGCGAGCGGACTGAGTTGGAGGAGTTTCGGAAGGCGATCCGTGAGTGCGGGTTGGGTCCGATGATCCGCAGCGAAGACGTGACATGGACCGAGGCCACGGGCGGTTTCCGGGGCTTCGAGATCGTGCGGTAAACGAGAATGAGGTACGCCATCATAGCTGACATCCACGGGAACCTAGAAGGGCTCCAGCGGGTGCTCGCCGACATCCAGGAGCAGAAGTGTACCCATGTGGTGTGTCTGGGCGATGTCGTCGGATATGGCGCCAACCCCAAGGAATGCCTCGACATCATCCGCGGGATGAACATCCCCACGGTGAAGGGCAACCACGACGAGTACATCGGCCTCGATGAAGACCCCGAAGGCTTCAACGACGCCGCGGCCGAGGCCGTGTCGTGGAGCCGGGCCCAGCTGACGGCCGACGACCGCAAGTGGTTGCGCGACCTCAAGTATTTCCGTCTGGTGGCCAATTTCTCCATCGTCCATGCCACGCTCGACGGTCCCCAGCGCTGGGGCTACGTGTTCGAGAAGCTGGAGGCGGCCGCGAGCTTCACCTACCAGAACACCCAGTTGTGCTTCTTCGGCCACACCCATGTGCCGGTGGCCTTCATCCGCGACACCGGGGTGCGCGGAGGGCAGTATTCGAAGCTCAAGATCGAGCCGGGTCGCAAGTATTTCATCAATGTGGGCAGCGTCGGTCAGCCGCGCGACGGCGACCCTCGGGCCGCCTACGTGGTGTACGATTTCCCGACCCAGACCGTGGAGTTGCGGCGTCTCGAATACGACATCCCGACCACCCAGAAGAAGATCCTCGCCGCCGGTCTGCCGCCCCGATTGGCCGAGCGCCTCGCGACCGGTCGCTGAGTGTCCGGTGCCCCGGTCGGATTGCTACGGTCGGATTGCCCCCGTTCGCACGGTTCGAGGGCTTGCCCGAGGGCTGGTCCGGAAGACACTGTCGGGTCGTCTCGACCGGCGTGTGCCGCCTCCGGGTCGGAGAAGTCTTGATCAGGTGGTTTCGTCGGTCCCGTGGTTGGTCCCGTGAAGATCCTCATTCTCAAGCCCAGTTCCCTGGGAGACGTGATCCACGCGCTGCCCGTGCTGCGACTGCTGCGGCTGGAGTTCCCGGAGGCCCGGATCGATTGGTGGATCCTGCGCGGCCTGATGCCGCTGTTGGAGGGGGATCCGGATGTGCGGCGCCTGATCCCCTTCGACCGAAAAGACTGGGGCAAGCCACGTCATTGGCCCTCGGTGGTGCGTCTGGTGCGCGAGCTCCGCGCCGAGCGCTATGACTGGATCTTGGATCTCCAGGGACTGGCGCGCTCGGCCGTGTTCGGTCGGGCCTGCGGCGGGGCCCGGTTTGTCGGCGTGCGCGACTGGCGGGAGCTGGCTCCGGTGTTCCATGGGGAATCGGTGCCCCGGCCCTCGCCGCAAACCCACGCCGTGGACTGGCAACGGGCGCTGTTGACTCACCTGGGCGTGCCGTTGAGGACCGGGTGGGAATGGATCCCGCGTCGGACTGCGGCCGCCGAGCAGTTGGGTCGGGATTTTCCCGAGTTGTCTCTGGACCGCTGGATCGGACTCCAACCGGGTGCCCGCTGGGACAACAAACGCTGGCCTGTGGCCCGGTTCGCCGAACTGGTGGGGTTGTTGTCGCAGTCGCACCCCGGACACCGGATCGCGGTCTTCGGGGGCGGTGACGATCGTGCCTTGGGACAGGCGATCGCCCGGGCCCATCCCGCACGCTGCCGGGACCTGACGGGGCGGGTTTCGTTACCCGGGATGATCGAGGCCCTGCGCCGGATAGACCTGCTGGTCACCAACGACACCGGGCCGATGCATGTGGCTGCGGCCCTGGGCAAACCGGTGGTCGCCCTGTTCGGTCCGACCGATCCGCTCCGGACGGGACCCTACGGCCAGGTGGAGTTCGCCCTCCGGGCTCCGCAGCCGCCGGCTTGCGCACCCTGTTTGAAGCCAATCTGCCGCCACTCGGAATCGTTGGCCTGCCTGAACCGGATCACTCCCGCCCAGGTGGCGTCGGCGGTGGCGGCACGCCTGCGGTGAGCGGTCGGGGTGAGGCGGCTCACTCCGACAATGCGGCGTCCCAGTCTTTCCACACCGGTTCGTAGCCGAGGCGTCGGATCACCTGGGCGACATCGGCCGGTGAACGATCGTCGGCGATGTCGAACTGGCCGGTGGCATTGGTGGCACGGCCTTCGGCGGTCTGGAGTTCCGGGGCATCGGGGGCCAGGGACTCGATGCGGCCGCGCACGGTGTGGTGGATCGCGTCTTTACCGGCCCCGGTGTAGCCGCCGGGTTCGGTGTGGCTGCCCGCGCTGGCGTGGGTGATGCCCAGCGGGAGCAGGCCATCGCGCAGGGAGGCCGGTTCGCGTGTGGACAGCACCAGACCCACGTCGGGCAAGAAGAGGCGCAGCGCGGTGATCACCTGGACCAGATCGCGATCCTGGAACCCGGTCAGGGGTTGGAATTCGCCCGCGCAGGGACGCAGCCGCGGCAGGGAGACGGTCACCTGAGCCTTCCAACAGTGCTTGAGCAACCAGGCCGCGTGGGCGGCCACCGAGATCGCCTCTTGTCTCCAGTCGGCCAGACCGTACAGCGCACCGATGCCCAGGCGTCGGAATCCGGCTTCATAGGCCCGTTCCGGGGTGGCCAGACGCCAATCGAAATCGCGTTTGGGTCCCAGCGTGTGCATGCGGGCGTAGACCTCGCGGTCGTAGGTTTCCTGATACACCACCAGTCCCTCGGCGCCGGCTTGCACCAGCGGTCGATATTCGGCCGTTTCCATGGGGCCGACTTCGAGTGACAGCGAGGGGATGAACGGGTGCAGGGTCCGGACGCAGTCGGCCATGTAGCCGTTGGAGACGAACTTGGGGTGCTCTCCGGCCACGAGCAGGATGTTGCGGAACCCTTGACCCGCGAGGGCCCGGGCTTCGCGCTCGACCTCCGCCTGCGCCAAGGTGACCCGCAAGATGGGGTTGTCGCGGGAAAAGCCGCAGTAGGCGCAATTATTGATGCACTCGTTGCTGAGGTACAGCGGGGCGAACAGGCGGATGGTCTTGCCGAACCGCTGGCGAGTGAGCGCCTGGGATCGTCGGCAGAGTTCTTCGAGCCGGGTGGCGGCCGCGGGCGAGAGCAGCGTGGCGAAATCGCCCAGCGACGATGGGCCGCGCCGGAGCACCGAATCGACCCGTTCGGCATCGGCCGATCGGGCCTGACTCATCAAACCCTCCAAAGGCAAGGCGCGGAAGGCCTCGACGAAACTCATGTGGGCCGACCATAGCCGGGGACCTCCCGCAGGCAAGCCGTGGGGCTCCGCTTCGTAGGTGGGCTCCGCGGGACCAACCCAGCGCCCGCAAGGAAGCTCGAACGAGGTCGGGCTTTCGGGTGGACGCGCGAGGAGGGAAGGATGTCGGTGTTCCAGTTCTCTCCGGGCGGTTCTGCTGGCGCCCTGAGTGAAGGATATGTCACTTCTGCTCGAGCTGGCGGATCAGCGTCTCGCGGGCCGTGAGGATGCCCTTGTAGGCGGCGATGGCCTCAGGCATGGAGCGGAGTTGCGAGGCCAGCCGTCGAGAGTCCTCAGGGGTTCGCAGCACCCGGGCCAGAGGATGCGCCGTGAGGTGGATGGCGAAGAGCAGGCCGCGGCTTCGGGGCAGCATGCGGAAGGCCTGATGCTCGAGTCGCAGCCAGGTGGTCTCGAGAGTGGCCTCGGCCGTCAGGCGGGGCAGGGCCCGATCGGGGTGGGCGTTGCGCTCGCCGTGGGCCGCCAGTCCCCAGTTGTCGCGCTCGAAGGTCTGCCCCGGCGGGAGGCGATCGAGGAAGGTGTGGATCCGGGATCCCAGGGTGGCGTTCAGGGTGGGGACTCCGGCATGAATGGCCTCGACGGTGTGGCCGATCTTCTCGCGAAGATCCCAGGCCGATGGAAAACAGACAGCCCCGGCGACCAGACGGAACTCTCCCGAGGCGTCCCGTCGCAGGAGCAGCAGGTCGGGTTCCCAGCGGAGGGACAGGCTCTTGAGGCGATCGGCTGGCTGCGATTCGCCCACGCCAGCGGGTTCCTCGGCGGGTTCGGGAAACAGGCTCTCCGTTTCTTGCAGCAGGGGAAGGGCTTCAGGGATCCACGCCAGATGCCGACCGGGTTCTTCGGACAGCCAGCGGTGGCGCTCTTGCAGCGCCTCCGATTCCGGGCGGTCCCAGCGGAACCACTCCTGGCCGGGTCGTTGCATGCCGAAGCGGAAGGCGAAGTCACCCTCGGTGAACAACCGCTGGGCCAGGGTTTCGGGGAGGACCGGTTCCATGCGGCGACGGTGCCCCGGTCGAGGGGATCCGCCAATGCCGGGATCCGGCAGTGGACTGAAACGACCGGATGGGGGATTGTGGACTCATGGAATCCTCTGAATCTCCGACCCGGAACGAGCCTTCAAAAGAGTCTGTCCCTTCCGATGCCGGAAGTTCCGGCGGCATGGTTCGCATCGCGAAAGGAGAGCACCTGTTCCACGAGGGGCAGTTCCCCGGGGCCATGTACCTGATCCGTCAGGGAAAGATGCGCATTTACCGACGGGAGAACGGGGTCGAGATCGATCTGGAGGTCTTGGAGGAGAACCAGATCGTCGGAGAGTTGAGCTTCCTCGATGGCAGCCTGCGTTCCGCATCCGCTCAGGCACTGCTGGACTGCACGCTGATCAAGATCTCAGGTCCCGCCTTCTCGAAGACGCTCGATGGGCTTCCGGATTGGCTCAAGATCCTGATCCGGACCCTGTGCCTGAGGCTGAGGAATGCGAATTCCAAGATCCTGCCCCCTTCAAGGTGACCAGGTTGTCGGGGTGGATTGTTCCTGATCGCCGTCGAGAGTCCGGTTGGTTTCCTGCATCGGGATTGCGCGGGTGGGAGAACCTTGTAACACCCCATAGATACCCTCTTGAACGAGTGTCATTCAGACCACCGCGATTAGGGTGGCGCTGGGTGTCGGTGGAGGCCTACCGCGGGTTCGTGATGCGTTGGATGATCGGTGTGAAGTGGTTCGATTGGCAGCGGCGGCTCGATCCCAGCTACAGCTGTCGTCGCATCTGAAATAGATGCCTGCTGTGAATCACAGTTGAAGGTTTGTCTTACTGTTTGATGGCACTGTAATTGCTATGACCACCACATCCCCATCAGTGCATTTTAACAACCAGAACGACTGCACAGAATGAACTTCAATCACCCTTGGCGGGTTGGAACCCATTCCCGAATGAATTTGTTCAGGCTCCCCCTGTTGCTGATCCCGTTGGCGATCCAAGCGACCGAAATCCGCGTCGATCCGATCAATGTGGTCCACCCGAGTCATGCGGCCCGCATCTCAGGACAGGGCGATTCCTGGGCTCCGATCCTGCGCTCGGGCGGGTCGCTCGTGTACTTCACCAGCAACGCCGGTGATCTGGTGGACAACGATTCCAACGGAACGCGCAGCGATGTGTTCCGTCGCGATATGACCACGGGACGGACCGAGTTGTTGAGTCTGGGACCGATCGGTCAGTCGGGTGATGGAGGTTCCCGGTTGCTCGATGTCTCGGCGGATGGAAACCGCATCTTGTTCGCGAGCGATTCATCCAACTTTACACTGTCTTCGACCGTTCTTTCGGAGGAGCGGCTCTACGTCCGGGACATCAACGCCAAGACCACGGTGCCAGTCAGCATCACGACCAACGGTCTCACCGCAGCTACGGCTCGTTTCGGATTCTTCTCTCCCGATGCCACCGCCGTGATTTTCGAGAGTGCATCCGACCAGTTGGTCGTTGGCGATACCAACGGCATGGTGGATGTCTTCCGCCGGGACCTGGCGGTGGGGCAAACCCAATGGCTCGGAATACGACCGGACGGGGCGGTCTTCGATTCGGGGTCTGAGCGCCCCGTGGTGAGCGCCGACGGGCGAGTTGTCGTGTTCACCGGCAAGGAGATGGCGACAACCAACCCGGTGACGATGATTCCGACGCGTTTGAGGACCGGCGTTTATCGTCGAGAGGTCGCGAGCGGAACCGTGGTCGAGGCGTTGATCGAGACGGCCTCATCCCCGACGTGGACCAACGTCATACCGGCCAGCCTTCGAACCTTCTCGATGCCCGAATATGAGCTCAGTCCAGATGGGCGGTATCTGATTGGACTCACTCGCAACGTGTCCGTTCGCCAAGGGGGGCAAACCAACACCATGGCCGCCCTGGTCCACATTGACTTGTCAACGGAGGCGACCACCACCCTGGCGTTTGATTCCCGGATTCCTGAGGGCGATTCGGTGGATGATTCCGCCGGATTGACGATCTCGCCGGACGGGAAGTCCGGGTGGGTGACACTGCGTGTTGTGGGGTCGGACGGGATTCTCACCTCACGTGTTGCCCGGTGGGCTTTGGGCCAGGGAGTCTCCGAACTGGAGGGCTTCGCCTACTCCAGTGATCCGGTGTCCAGCGCCGATGCGCAACGGTGGGCGTTCATCGGTCAGGTTTCGGGTGCCGATGATTTCCGTTTGTACGTGAGGAATCCGATCACCGGTACCGTTCAGCCGTTGGCCGTGTCCGCGACCACCCAATCTTCGGACATCAGTGACTTCGCCTTCTCCGAAGACGGTCAAAAGCTCATTTGGACCTCTCGTTCCGCGAGCATCGTGCAGGAGGATGAAAACGATGCCTATGATGTCTTTTTGACGGACCTCACGACCCTCCAAACGCGGCTCGTATCCGCTGCCCGGAACACGAATCCTGTGGTGCTGGCCTCGGGCATGATGCCTGCAGGTGCTCTGCGGTTGACAGGTCTGGGCAACGAAGTGTTTTTCGTTTCTTCGAATCCGGATTTGGTGGAACGGGACGCCTCGACGCGGTCCACGTTGTATGTGCGTTCCATCACGTCCCAGGCTGCACGGCTGCTCGGGACCAACAGCGCTGTCTTTCCGCGCAAGCCCACAGAGGCCGGTTTTGGGATCGGTGACTTTGCGGTTTCCGCTGACGGCCGGTACATCGCTTTCGTCTCCAGTTCGACGAACATCCTGTCCGGCTTGATCGGAGAGCGGGATCGTCTGTTCGTATCGGATCGCTGGAGTGCATCCACTTGGCAAGTGCAGACGAGCACCAACCTAGCATCGGGTGCTAGCCTCCGTTTTAGTCCCGATGGCGAGTCTTTGTTCTATTTCGCCTCGCCTCAGATCCGACAGCACCGGTTGCGCGACCGCAGAGATCTCGGTAGTCCGAGCATCGGAGGCGTTCCCGTTTATCCCATCGAGCCCGGCATCCGTCGGGGAACCTGCACCTATGTTCGAAGCGGGCGGGTGGTCGAACTCGAGTTTCCTTCCGACGGATCGGTTCCTGTGAACTCCCGCGACTTGGCTGTGGTGCCTGCATTTTCCCCCAAGATCAGCGCCGATGCGAGTGGCATCGCCTATCTGCAAGGTCTGAACCTGGTCTTCACCAATCGGGTAAGCGGACAGTCCCGGATCCTGTTCTCAGGAAGTGCCACTCGTTTGGTCGGAAACATCGCGATGAGTCCTGGTGCAACCCTGGTCGCCTTTGAAGTGCGCGGCGCACAAGACACCCAGATCTACGTTTTCTCGACGGCGTTGCCCACGAACAACGCGACGATGATCAGTTGTACTCCGTCGGGTGCACCGGGAGCGGGCCGCTCCACTCGTCCAGTCATCAGTCCAGACGGTCGATTTGTGGCCTTTTCCAGTGACGCTCCCGATCTGGTTGCCGATCGGACCCATCGGGTTCAGTCCGTTTATGTGGCTGATGTCTGGAATGGGTTGCTGACACTCGCCGAGGTGCCACCAGAGGTGTTCACGATGGGACGTGCGTCATCGACCCTGATGTGGGGACCGGATAGCCGTCAGCTCGCCTTCGTCGCCACCTCGACCAATCCTGAAGGAACATTCAACACCGTGCCCCAGGCGATCCTGTTGGCGAGGCTGACTCCCCGGAACGAGGCGGACTCCGATTCCGATCAACTCCCCGATGGGTGGGAACGAGCGTGGTTCGGAGGGCTTGAACGGAATGGTACCGGTGATCTCGACGGCGATGGAGTCAGTGATCGCGGTGAATACCTTGCTGGGACTTGGCCTACGAATCCCGATTCGGTCCTGCGCGCTGAACTGGAGTCCGATCGGTCGGGTGCACCCACAGTCATTCGGTGGCCGAGCGTTCCGAGAGTGGGTTACCGGCTGGATCGTGCTGAAAATCTGGGCGGTCCATGGCTGCCGTTCTCAGACCTCCAACCAGGCACGGGCGGAAAAGTTGGGGCGCCCATCGTTCCCACCGGGTTCTTCCGGGTTCAGGCCCAATGAGTGAAGCATCCCCCTGCTGATACGACTTCAAGCCTCAGGAGCGTCTTGGAGGGTTGATTCAGCAGCTCTTCCTGCATCGGGATTGCGCGGGTGGGAGAACCTTGTCACAACCCACGGATGCCTCCTTCCACCAGTGCCGGAAAGTCCCCGGCGATGCCGCAGCGCTTGGCGTCGATGGATGCCTACCGCGGGTTCGTGATGCTGTTGATGGCCGGAGAGATGGTTCGACTCGGCGCGGTGGCGGCCAAGATGCCCACCGACAGCCTTTGGCACCTGTTCGCCCACCATCAAGACCACGTGGAGTGGCAGGGATGCACGCTGCATGACCTGATCCAGCCATCCTTCTCCTTCCTGGTGGGCATGGCGCTGCCGTGGTCGATCGCGTCCCGGCAGCAGTCCGATCAGGGGTTCCTGCGAATGCTCTTCCACACGCTGTGGCGGGCCTTGGCGTTGTCGGCACTGGGCATCGCGCTGCGCTCGACGCACGCCTCGCAGACGAATTTCACCTTCGAGGACACGCTCACTCAGATCGGCCTGGGCTACACCTTCCTCTGGTTGCTGGCGTGGCGGAGCGTGCGGGTTCAGATCCTGGCCCTGGTGGCGATCCTCTTGGGCTATTGGGCCTGGTTTGCCGCTGCGCCGTTGCCGGGCCCGGATTTCGATCCGGCGAGCGTGGGCGTCTCGGCCGATTGGATGAAACAGCACGGCCTGAGCGGGTTCGCCGCGCACTGGAACAAGAACGCCAATCCGGCCCACCACTTCGACGTGGGGTTCCTCAACCTGTTCCCGCGGGCCAAGCCCTTCCTCTACAACGGCGGCGGCTATCTCACGCTCAGTTTCATTCCCACGCTGGGCACGATGATCTGCGGCCTGCTCGTCGGCGGGTGGTTGCGGCGCGAGGATGTCGGCATCGGCAAGCGGTTGCTGCGCATCGTTCTGTTCGGATTGGCCGGGTTGGGTGCGGGGTGGATCCTCGACCAGACCGGCATCGCCCCGGTGGTCAAACGCATCTGGACGCCGTCGTGGGTGCTCTTCAGCGCTGGATGGTGCTGCCTGCTCCTCACCGCATTTTATCTGGTCGCCGATCGCCTGAAGCAGTCGTGGCTCACCTTCCCGCTCCAGGTAGTGGGGATGAATTCCATCTTCATGTACGTGACCAGCCACCTGTGGGACGGGTTCTTCCGCGACAACTTGCGCACGCACCTCGGCAAGACCTTCTGGGTCGACCATTTCGGCGTCTATGCACCGGCGGTGGAAGGGGCCGCGGTGCTGTCGATCTTCTGGGCGATGTGCTGGTGGTTGTGGAAGAAGCGCCTCTTTATCCGCATTTGAGAGGCTAGGGCGGACAGGGCGTCAGGAATCCAGGAATCCGGGCAGAAAACGAAGTGTGATGAACCAGATGTTTCAGGGCGCGATGTCGCCCCAGAGTCGGCGTTGGCGGGCTAGGCCGATGACCACGGTCGCGACAGTCGCAAGGGTCGGTCGGAGGGTCGCAGCCCTGCTGACGGTGGCTCTCGGATCCGCGGTTTCCACCACGGCCGCCGAGGCGCTCGATGCCAAGACCCGGGCGCTCTTCGAAGCGCATTGCCTCGATTGCCACTCCACCGCCAAGCACAAGGGCGATCTCGACCTGGAGCGCTTCATGCAACCGTCTCCGGGTCCGACCGATCCCAAGGTCTGGCAGCAGGTGCTGGAGCAGGTGTCGCTCGGGGAGATGCCGCCGAAAGATCGGCCCCCGATGGACGACAAGTCTCGGGAGCAATTGATGGGCGGTGTGCGGGCCATGCTGAACCGATGGGCCCGGATGAACGCGGGCGATCCCGGCCCCGTGGTGCTGCGCCGGTTGTCCAATGCCGAGTACACCTACACGATCCGCGACCTGACCGGCGTGGAGACGCTGGATCCCGCCCGGGAGTTTCCCGTGGATTCGGCCGCGGGCGAGGGCTTCATGAACGTGGGCCAGTCGCTGGTGATGTCGCCCTCGCTGGTCACCAAGTATCTCGATGCCGCCAAGGATGTGGCGCGTCATGCGGTGTTCCTTCCGGACGGACTCGGGTTCTCCGCCAGCACCTCGCAGCGCGACTGGACCGAGGAACGCCTCACGGCCATCCGCGAATTCTACGGCCGCTACACCCGCAATGGCGGGGGTACCTCGGTGAATCTCCAGGGAATCCGGTTCGACACGCGCGACGGCGGCGTGCTGCCGCTGGCGGAGTATTTCGACGCCACGCTCGAACTGAGGGCGGCGGGGCGTTCCCGGAGCGAGGCCCGACTCGCGGGGTTGGCCCGTCAACGGGGACTCAATGCCCGTTACTTGGGGCGGTTGTGGCAGGCGTTGAACGAGACCGAGGCGTCGCCGCTGATGGATGCGGTCCGCGCGCGTTGGCGTGAAGCCAAGCCGGGCGAGGGGGCCGACGTGGCCTCCGTCGTCGAGTCGTGGCAGCGGGCGGTGTGGCGATTCACCACGGTGGGTCATATCGGCAAGCGGGACGGTCCCAGCGCCTGGCAGGTGCCGATCTCGCCCCTGGCCACGGCCCGTGAGGCCCGCCTCAAGCTGCCGGCTCCGGATGCCTCCGGTCAGGTCAGCGCCTTCCTCGTGACCTCCGATGCCGGAGATGGTTCGGCTTCCGATGTGGCGGTGTGGTCCCACCCGCGACTGGTGGTCCCGGGTCGCCCGGAGATCCCGCTGAGTCGGTTGCGCTCGGTGATCCATCGCCTGGACCAGACCCGAGGCCCGCTGTTCTCCCAGGCGGCGGCGTGTCTGAATGCCGCGGCCGAATTGACCGAGGTGCCTTCGGGCGAGGCGTTGATCGAATTGGCCCGTTCCAAGAACCTCGACCCGCAGGTGTTCGCGGCGTGGCTCGAAGCCCTCGGATTGAGCTCGGGCGGCACCCGCATTGAGGGGCTCATCACGTCCCCCCTCGAAAGCGCGCAGGGCTATTCCTTCATCCAGGGATGGACCGGCGCCGACGCTCTGAGCGTCACGGCCAACGCCTCGGATCGCGAGGTGCGCGTGCCGGGCCTGATGAGGCCCCATAGCGTCGCCGTTCACCCATCGCCGTCACGTCGCGTGATCGTGGGATGGCGGGGACCGGTGGCCGGAACCTTCCGGGTCGAGGGTCTGGTGCAGCATTCCCACACCGAGTGCGGCAACGGAGTGAGCTGGGTGCTGGAACTGCGTCGGGGTGGTACCCGTCAGACGCTGGCCTCCGGCGTGTCGCAGGGGGCGCAAGAAGTGCGCTTCGGGCCGCTGCCTTCGGTGACGGTGGGAGTGGGTGATGTGGTCTGCCTGTCGGTGGGTCCGCGCGACGGCAACCATTCCTGCGACCTCACCCGGGTGGATCTCCAACTCACCGACACCCGCAATCCCGCGAACGCGTGGAGCCTTTCCGGCGATGTGTCGCCCTCGATCCTCGCCGGCAATCCGCATGCCGACCGGTTGGGGCATCCCGCGGTCTGGCATTTCTTCAGCGAGCCCGAGGCGCGGGGGGGAGCGTTGGAGACCACGATTCCCGAAGGGTCCCTCCTGGCCCGCTGGCGCGCGAGCGACTCGGCCGAGGAACGGCGTCGATGGGCCGCGGATCTCCAGGCGTTGTTCGTCTCGGAGCCGTCGGGTCTGTCCCAGGATGCTCCCGACGCCCTCCTGCGCCGCCAGTGGACTTCCCTGCAGGGGCCGCTGCTGGGGGCGTTGCTCCGGAGTTTCGTGCAGCAGCCCGAACCGGGTCCGGGTGCGGGTGCGGGCCCGGGTTCGGGCGCGGTCGGAACGGCGGTCGCCGGCGGATCGGCCAGTGCCGCCGGCCCCGACCCCGCGCTGTTCGGGGCGCATCCGGTCGGCGGCGCACGGATCGTTCCTCAAGACCTCTGTGTGAAGGCTCCGTCGGTGATCGAGGTGCGGATCCCGGCCGAATGGGCCGCCGGGGGTGAACTCGTGGCCACGGCCGGACTCGATGCCACGGCCGGTCCGGAGGCGAGCGTCCAGATGCAGATCCTGCCGCAGCGTCCGGCCTCGCTCGGGCTGGTGGCCGGAGCGGTCAGCACGAAGGGTGGCAAGGGCACCTGGTCGGATGGCGAATTGCCCATGCAGTCGGACTTGCCGGTACTGGTGGCCGATGCCAGCGCGGCCCGCCGCCGTTGGGATCAGGGCCTGGAACGCTTCCGGGCGCTGTTCCCGGCCGCGCTCTGCTACACCAAGATCGTGCCCGTCGACGAGGTGGTCACCCTCACCCTCTACTATCGCGAAGACGACGCTTTGCGCCGACTGATGCTTGATCCGGCCGAGACCGCCGAGTTGGAGCGCCTGTGGGCCGAGTTGCATTACGTGAGCCAAGATGCGTTCAAGCTCGTCGACGCCTTCGAGCAGTTGTGGCAGTTCGCCACGCAGGACGCCGACCCCAGCGCCTTCACTCCGATGGGCGAGCCCATCCGTCGCCGGGCCGACGCGTTCCGCAGACTGCTCGTCGACACCGAGCCCGCCCATGTGCGATCGCTCTTCGCCTTCGCCGCCCGGGCCTATCGCCGGCCGCTGCAGGAGTCCGAGATCGACGCCCTGGGGAGCCTGTATGTCCGCCTGCGGGGCGATGGACTGACCCACGAGGAATCCATCCGTGGCGTCCTGGCGCGAGTGCTAGTGTCGCCGGCCTTCCTCTACCGGGCCGAGCAACCCGGTCCCGGAGTGATGGCGACCCGCGTCAGCGATGTGGAGTTGGCCACACGCTTGAGCTACTTCCTCTGGGCCTCGACTCCCGATGCCGCATTGATGGATGCGGCCACCCTTGGCCGCCTGCATCGGCCGGAGGTCCTGCGGGCCCAGGTCCGACGGATGCTGAAAGACCCCAAGGTGGAGCGCTTGGCCACGGAGTTTGCCCTCGCCTGGCTGCACCTGTACGACTTCGAGAGCCTCGACGAAAAGAGCGAGCGGCATTTCCCCGAGTTCCGCGGGCTTCGTGGCGCCATGCGCGAGGAGACGGTCCGCTTCTTCACCGACCTGTTCCAGAACAACGGCCCGGTGCTCGACATCCTGGATGCCGACCATTCCTTCCTGAACGCCGACCTGGCCCGATTCTACGGGGTGACCTCGGTGAGCTTCGCCCGATCCAACGAATGGAAGCGGGTCACGGGTCTCCGCTCGATGGCTCGGGGTGGCATCCTCGGTCAGGCGTCCACCCTGGCGCGTCAATCGGGGGCCTCGCGGACCAGCCCGATTCTCCGAGGCAACTGGATCAGCGAGGTCATCCTCGGCGAGAAGCTGCCCAAGCCTCCGAAGGATGTGCCCCGCCTGCCCGAGGATGAATCCCTAGAACAGCTCACCGTGCGCCAACTGACCGAGAAGCACAGCACCGATCCCAAGTGCTCCGGGTGCCATCGCCGGATCGACGCCTACGGGTTCTCGCTGGAGTCCTTCGATGCGGTGGGGCGCTTCCGCGAGCGGGATCTCGGCGGCCGGCCGATCGACGTGCGGGTCCAGGCTCCCGATGGCACCGTGCTCGAGGGAGCGGCCGGTCTGCGGCGCTATCTTTCTCACCAGCGCAAGGAGGCCTTCGTGCGTCAGTTCAGCCGCAAGCTCCTCGGCTACTCGCTGGGGCGCGGTGTGCTGCTGTCGGACGAGCCGCTCCTGGCCGACCTGCAGCGCACGCTCTCCGCCCGCGATGCCCGCGTCCAGAGCGCCATTGAAACCATCGTCACCAGTCCCCAATTTGTGCGGATCCGCGGAATGGACCGCCCGTCGGAAGAATGACCTCCACCCTCCACTCCCTGCTCCCATGCCCCACCATTCGCTGAATCGGCGCGCATTCCTTCGAGGCGTCGGCGTCACCATGGCCCTCCCCTGGATGGAGTCCCTCACGGTCTGGGGCGACACGCCGCCGGCCGGCCGGCGCCCGGCCAGCGAGGCGCCCGTGCGCATGGCGGTGCTGTTCTCCGGCAACGGGTTCCACTCCAAGGAATGGTGGGCGCGCGGCGAGGGGGCGCAGATGGAGCTCGGTCAGGTGTTGGCCCCGCTGCACGACTTCCGCCAGAAGACGGTGTTCATCCGGGGTCTTTACAATGCCGAGGCGCTGAAGGGGAACATCCACAGTTCGCAGACGGGCAACCTGCTCTCCGGAGCGCCGCTGGCGTCGGGCGGTGAGATCCGTTCGGGCACCAGCCTCGATCAATTCGTGGCCCAGGCCCAGGGCCGGACGACCAAGGTGCCGAGCCTGGTGCTGGGCTGCGAGAAGTCCAACCCGTCGGTCCACAAGAACTACTCGATGCTCTACAGCTCGCACATCTCGTGGACCTCGCCGACGACCCCCACGCCGCTGGAAATTTATCCGGCGTTGGCCTTCGACCGGTTGTTCAAGGATTCCAACGAGAAGGGCGACCGCAGTGTGCTCGATGCCGTCTTGACCGATGCGCAGAGCCTGCGCCGGCAGATCAGCCTCAACGACCGCCGCAAGCTCGACGAGTACCTCGATTCGGTCCGCGATGTGGAGCAGCGCATCGACAACGCGGGCAAGAAGGGGGAGCTGCAGGGGTGGCGACCGACGTTGTCGAAGCCCGACATGGCCCGCCCGGCGGACGGTATCCCGCAGGACATTGCCGAGCACATGAAGCTCATGTGCGACATCCTGGTGCTGGGGTTCCAGACCGACACCACGCGGATCACCACCCTCAAGCTGAACAACGACCACAGCTCGCTGCGGTTCCCGAACCTCGGGGTGGACTACATGATCCACCATTTGCTCTCGCATAGCGATTCGGCCGACTGGCTCAAGGTGAATCGGTTCTTTGTGCAGCAGGTGGCCTACATCGCCCGCAGGCTCCAGGCGATCCAGGAGGGCGAGCGCACCCTGCTCGACAACACGATGCTGCTCTATTGCTCGTCGATGCTGAACGGCAACCACGACGCCACCCAATTGCCGGTGGTGATGGTCGGCGGGGGCGGTGGCCGGATCCGGGGTGGGCGGGTCCTCGACTACAAGGACAAGCCCGACCGCCAGATGTGCCGTCTGTTCCTGTCGATGATGGACAAGATGGATGTGCGCCCGGGCACTTTCGGTGATGCTCGCCAGCCGTTGGACGAGATTTGAGTGGGCTCCGCGGGATCGGGCGCTGCGCACGCAGGTAAGCTCGGGGAAGGAAGGGCTTTCGCGCTGTGCGCGAAGGGGATCAGGATGATCGCTTCCAGTGCGTGCTCCGGCCCGACCCCGCTCCGCTGCGGTTTTTGGGTGGGCTCCGCGGGATCAGGCGCTGCGCACGCAGGTAAGCTCGGGGAAGGAA
>VFQT010000596.1_pt1 | contig 51481 bp, 58 predicted proteins | sample 3512381 | NCBI WGS metagenome assembly VFQT01 (sample SAMN10412376, study PRJNA504923) | tailings metagenome | isolation source: Relicate 2 Philex TSF3 active mining site | place: Philippines: Tuba, Benguet | collected 2017-08-29
GTTATCACAGGTTGCCAAGCATGGGGACAATGGCAACCCTACGCGATTCTCGAGCCAACCGCCACAGCTGCAGCAATTCAATACTCCCCCACCCCGCAGGATGTTTGTATCGTGTCCGCAGATGAAGCCCTTAATTTACGGGCTGGGGCTGGGACATCCTACGCGGTAAAAGATTGGCTAAAGGCTGGGGACTCTTTGACGCTCACAGGCATTCAGCGCGGCGCATGGTTGGAAGTCATAACTAAAGACCATGTAAGAGGCTGGGTTAATTCAAAGTATTGCAGAGGTACAAAATGAAAAAGATATTTTCCGTAATTGCTAAGGGCTTGTTTATTGTGTTCATTGTGGCAGTTTTCTTGTGGACCGCAAGCCTCACACTGGCAGAAGTCCGGGCGATCTTACCCAACGACCCAATAACTCCCTATTTTGCCCTCGCCCTCTTTGATGGTGGGGCTATTGCATGGCTGGGGGCATGGCTTTATCACGCGCGCGGTATCTTTCAGCGGGCGATCTCATTAAGCCTAATGGTGATAGATCTATTGGGCGTGATTCTCTTATCCGCTGGGCGTTTGTTAGGTGGGGGCCAGACATTGACCGAAGCCCCCGAAAATCTGGGTGTAACCGTTGTATATGGCGTAGTGATTGCAACCCTTATCAATCTTGCGGCTATTTACGCTTTTCATACCACCGACCCCGATACCATCGAGGAAATCGAAACAAGCATCCTAGAGGATACCTTACGGGATGAAGCCCTTAGCCAAGCCAAGGCAAGCATTGAAAGTGAAGCCCAGCAGCTGGGCGCAATTCTCGCAGCAAGAGCAACAGGACGACTCAAATATCGTTTACGTTTGCCAATGGGACAGCATGAAGTTAACGCGATCGAACATGAAGATCTCGAACAACCCCAGCCGCTTATTATCCCCCAACCCAAGCCCAAGACCCGCAAAGTGAATCCGCTGGCGTTATGGTTTGCCAAGACAGCAAGCAACATTCAGCAACGCATTGGGGGAATTGCACAATCCCCGCAGATGGTGACGTATGAAAGCGCGGCGGGTAACGTGTTGGATGGTATCGAGACAGCCTCCCAGAAGCCCGCAGAGACTCCCATAAGCGAGCAAGCCGAGGTAAACCCTACCCCGCAGGCGTGAAGCCTGCTAGAAGCCCACAGATCTATGTTTGGACGTGTCAATACTGCGGGCAATCATTCGAGACTGAAACCTACTCCCAGAGGTATTGCAATCCAACCCATAAACAATATGCCTATCGAGAACGCAAAAGGCAACGTGTTGACACTACGCTTTGACCGTCAACAATAACAAGACTAAGAGACACGATACACCATGACCGCGACAGTTTATCTAGCCATTCACGAAGATGGCGAAAATAAATACCTTATCGAATACCAGCCCGCGCAGGATGGCGCGGTTGTGGTCGTGTCTGTGTCCGTACAAAAGAAACTCATTCCACCCATTGAACAAGTAGATCGAAAAAGACGCAGGGGAATTGTATTAACCGAGAACGACCAAATTAACTCTGACATGATGCCTTACACACGCAGAGAGAATAAAAGACAATGAAAATTACTACTCTCAGAGGCTTGACAAAGAACAGATGTTCTGATACGATTCCCTTTGTATTAGGGGAACTATTCAAGGGGAATAGGATACTTTGTAACTCAAACTTCTTTGGAAACTACACAGGGGAACACACATCTTTGTATTTAACTGCCCCCGTAAAAAAATACCAGCCGTTGGCGCGGCTGGCGGGGACAGTTGACATTATTAGGGTGATAACAATGTCAAGCTATACACATAATACCATAAAGCAAGACGGCAAGACTCTAGGCGTTCTTTCTGATAACGTCCTACGCATTATCAAAACATCCCAAAACCACTTTGTAAAAAAATTTAAGGGCTATGGTGTATCGCCTGCAACCTTGGAAGGTGCAGAGGCGAAAGGTTGTTCCATGCTCGAACTGCAAGGTTATGACGGAGAGAAATTTTTACTTTCAATCCGTGATTTTCGCGCAGCTGCTATCCCTGCAGATCTTGGGATGGGGCAGCAGTTATTTTTGTCTATCAAGTGGCTGCGATATTACACCCAACAAAATAAACTTGGAAATTTACCCAAGCAAATGAGCTTGTTTGGATAGGTCCATTCGATGAGCATTGTTCTGGGTAATGGCTTGAATAATTCAACCTCTACGCAAGAAGCGCAGGGGATGTCAAGCCATGCCCAGCTTCAGAAAAAAGAAGAAGCAGAAAAAACCGTCACCTTTTATGCAGAGATGGGAATCGAAGCCGCCCGCCGCTTTTCCGGGGTGGGGGGTGGATGGCGTTTATATGTTATTGCCAAGTCTTTAGACGTTAAAGGTCTGGGCATGGTCAAGCGTGATGAGTTGGAATCTTTCATGCTTGAATTGGGCGTGGACCAGCGGGCTTTTTACCGATGGATAAACGAAGCCCGCCGGTACGATCTAGTTATTGATGTTCAATCCGTTGATGGTGATTGGATGCTGCGTTTACCCAATGCAGGTAAAGCCGCCGCCTCTCTAGGATGCCAGAGAATCAGCCGCAAAGTTACTTTACCTGTCATGGCACTTATTGGTAAGGGCTGGAAAGCTCGAGTCAATGGCGCATTTATGGCGACATTCAACGGAAAGCCTATTGCCCGCGAAACCATCCAAAAGACTTACAACATTCCACAATCTACCCAGCGTTACCGTGATGCAGCTGCAAGAGTGACCCGCATTACAAATATTGCAGATCTTGGAGAGGTCGAAAACTCCCGCGAGACTATCGAACTCTTGCAGGCCGCCAAGCGCGAGGGCTTATATCATGGTGAATATGTAAAGGGAGGAAATCTTTACAGACGATTGCCCAATATCTATCAGTTTACAACTGCCATTCGTGGCGGCAGAGGTCGCGCACGTAAAGCAAACAAAATCATAAAACTACAGCAACAGCAAAACGGCTTGTTACAAAAGCAGCAGGCTTTAAGTGATGATGTTGCCCCCGATTTTGTAAGGCTTTACAACATGACCGAAGCCCAGACGAAGCGAACTGTCAAACGAATAGATGAGCAAAATACCAAGGTGCAATTTGTCTATGAACTGAAAGACCATACCTACAAAGAACGGAACGGGGTTGTTTTATGGAATCTCGTTTCAGTAGGTGCTTTGTAATGATTAATTATTTTTTCTTTTTTTTCGCGTCATTTATTGACGGGGTAAAAAAGCATTTATAGGGTTTTGGGTTTACATCCCAGCCAGAAAGGGAACGAATGAAAGCAGACACCCTCAAACAAACAGCCCGGGAGGACAGCGTTACCCAGCTCATGTCCGCAGTCATTCTGCAAGCCTTTGAGGACCTGAAAAGTAAGGACTACCGCCTTGCGTTTGATGCAATGGTATTCCTTACCGGGGAGGATTTTCCCCTCTGGGCGGAAGCTTGCGGGATGCCTTTTGCAGAGTTTCAAATTGGCATAGTCCCGGAAGCATGGAAGTTATTACGTTACAGAAACAGATACCGGGCAGGAAGGAAACGCAATGGATGATGTAACGAGATTGGCAATTTTAAGAAAGTATGCAGATCTAGCAAGACAAGCGATAGAACACGAAGAAAAAATAGGAGACCGACCAATGAAAACAGAAAGCTCATACATTCGCTCGAAAATGGCAAAACTTCGAGACAAGTTGCACACCCCGAATTTGACCGAGGAACAAATGCGCAAGATCGTTTCAGACTTGCGGGAGATGTCAAAGGAATTTGAGAAAGCCCTGCAGAAAGATCTGGCGGAGTTAAAAGACCTTGACACGCACTACACAAAAAAGCAACAGCTCGAACATGCCGCCCCCCTCGCCCTGGACTGGACGAAACTGGACTACCTAAGCCGCGACTTGGAAAAGAAATTCAGCCGCATGACCCCTGAACAGCTGAAAGCGGAATTTGATAACGCCAAACAGACCCAAGAAGGACTGCGGGCATGGAAGGATAATTATCAAAGCCTCTTCCAAAATAGCCGGGGAAAATACAGCCTCAAACAAGTATCTGCCATGCGGGAATTGGGGGACGCGATCGCAGCCACAAAATACCGTGAGGAAAACTTGCAACCCATTGCTCAAGAGATGTGGGAGAAAATCAGGGAAGTGAAAGACGCTGCCACCAGCGTAGATCTCATTCTTGAAACTTCCATCCTGAAAGCCAACCGATTCCAAAAAGAAACGGCTTTACTTTTTGACCGTCACGACCCTTTGAAGTATCAAAACAAAGTCAGTGACATCATTCGGATGAAGGAAGTAGGGGATAAGGTGGAAATTACGTTTAGAGAATGGCAGGAAGCACCCACAGCCGAGCCAGTGACTCAAGAGGAATGAACGGGAGGATAGCATGAAATTCGAAGAAGTTAACTTCGATGAAGTGTTGCCCGACAATACCATTCGATACAGGCTTTTAGAAAGTGGCGCAGTCATGGACAGGACGACAGGCAAGATCGTTGCCCGCAAAGCCGATTCAGCCTACGCCCGCAGCATGACGAATAAACGCTGGGAGGAATGGCGAAAAAACGCAGGCAGCGCAATCCTGAAAGAAGTGCAAGCCATTGACCCGACCATTCAGACCGAGCAGGAAGCATGGGGCTATCTTGTTGCAAAACAGTTTATAACATTCCTTGATGCAGAGAAGCCAAGAGGGGACGATCTCGTTAAATTCGGGCAGGTATTGGGCGCAATGCCCACCATAGCCGATGTGAAGCAGGAAGCCCAGCAAGCAGGGGATGAAGCCGTTACCTTTACGGAAAAGGGGCTAAAGATGCTGCTTGAAATGCTCACAGAGAAGCCCGAAGTCATTGAGGGAGAAGCCACCTAAAAAGCCACCATAGAATATTTTTCTGCGGGCAGGGTACCCATACCAACACACAAAGCAACAGACGACCGACACACCCCGTGCATACTGTTTGTCGCCGCCACTGTCCGCAGACCGCTGCAACGCATTGAACCGCCCAGGCTGCCAACGGGGGGCGGGGAAAGTAAAGCCTCACAGAGATGTGGGGCTTTTGTTTTGCCTATTGACATGCCCCCTATTTTCCCTTATTATTAGTTGTGACAATGTAAGTTATAGCAACCCATTTTATACAATGGCAACCACTAAGTTATTGACAAACATTGTCGCCTCACCCGCACGATGGGCAATCGCCACCCGCACGATGAGAGATTGCCACCAGCACGATGAGCGATCGCCCGCAGCCCCTCACGGGGATGGGCGAAAAAAATCCCGCTAGGCAATACTAGTACTTTCTAGGCTACAAGCCGGAAACGAGAGACACGATGAACCAAATTACCCTCACCAACGACCACAGCACGACCATTATCAAGATGCTGGACAATGACCCGCAGCTCAGATCTAAGCACACCACCCGACAATATAAGTCTGACCTGACCACCTTTGAGGCGTGGCGCAATGGCAGGACCATCACCAAGACTCTAGTTGAGGAATACGCCGCCCAGCTGCAGCAGGAAGGGAAAGCCCCCAACACCATTAACCAGAAGCTCGCAGCCATACGATGGTTTTCCCGCAAGATGGCAGATCGGGCAATGGATGAGCTGGGCGATCGTGAAATGGCAGAGCAAGCCTTGCGGGTTGTGGCAGTAAAAGACGTAAAGGGAGAACGCCCGGAACGTGGCAGGCATATACAGCAGGGCGAATTGTCCGCGCTTATGGATGCTTGTATCTCTGACACCTCCCCCGCTGGCATTCGAGACGCTGCCATTATCGCGATCGCATGGGCTACGGGTTTACGCCGAGAGGAAATCGCAGGTATTACCCTTGCAGATCTCACCAACAAGGCGAAAGACAGCCTAGATATATCCGTGATTGGCAAAGGTGGAAAAGCCCGCACAGTGTATATCAACGATGGCGCATTATCTGCGTTACTGGATTGGCTGGAGGTCCGGGGCAATGAGCCGGGTATGCTTTTTGTGGATGTCAACAAAGGCGGTAAGGTTGGCAGCGGTAAACTGTCCGGGGAGGCACTTCGTAAGATGCTAGAGAAGCGCAGCAAAGAAGCAGAGTTATCCCAGCCTATTACATGGCATGATTTTAGAAGGACATTCGCTGGCAATCTTTGGGGAGCCGGGATTGATGGCGTGACAATTCAAAAACTCATGGGACACGCTTCACAGAATCAAACGGCTAAATACGACCGCCGCCCAGAGGATGCAAGACGACAGGCAGTAAAGGTTTTGCACGTCCCTTACAAGAAAAAATAACTCAGTGTAAAATATCGTTGCCCCAAATAGGATGCCCCCCTCATCTTATTCGGGGCATTTTTGTCGGGGCGACAGGATTCGAACCTAAGACCTCCACCCCTTGACTCAATCGACATTAACAGGGAAAATACAAGCCGCTTGCTTACCCTACTTTATAGGCGGTAACGCGGTAAATGCAAAAGACATCGGGGCGTGGCGCAGTCCGGCTAGCGCGCTTGCTTTGGGAGCAAGAGGTCGCAGGTTCGAATCCTGTCGCCCCGACAAAAGCACACAATGTAGGCATTCCCAATCGAGGGGAATTCTTATCCTACCGCCCGATTAACCAGAGGCACGGAAACACAGACGTTACAGTTGTGTGATACGTGTCTCTCTTAATTTAAGCTGTGCTAAAATCAACAAAGAGGTTTTTGAATGGCAAAACAGATAGATGGTGTGATTGAAGCTGTACGTTACAAGAACGGTCAGGTCATGGCAGTTCGCGGATATGAACGACGCGGTTTTATATTCTCAGACCGGGTCGTGCTCGACCGCAAGACCTTGATCGAGCGCCTGCAAAAAGGACAAAAGTTCGTAGCCGGTTCACGGCAGGATCTGATGGCAAGCACGTTCACGCTATCAAAACCCATCCTGTTGGTTAAAGCAGATGACCGCGAATATATCGCGACAAATGAAAACGCAACAAAGGATGAGTTGGAGAACGTGCCACTCTTTTAGGCAAACTACAAATGAAAGTTTACGACAAGACCCCGTTGCAAGACCAACAAGGAAATATCAATATCATCGCCCGTATTCAAGGTACATTGAAATACGGGATGAATTGGTTCTCTGAATTGGAAGCGCAGAAGTCGGTTATTTCTCAATTAGACCGTCTGTTGGATAAGGGGTTTGTTCTGATCCGAAACTTCACGTTGCCAGGTAGTGACATTGTCATTCCATTGATCCTGATCGGACCCGGTTCATTTTCGGTGATCCTGGTCACTCCGGTTAAGGGGCATTTTGAAGCCAAGGGTACGGAATGGAACACGGTCAATAATGGTGTGTCGGCTCCCGTAGGCAGGAATTTGATCGACCTGCTCACAAAGTTGACACGTGCATTCCAGCGTTATTTACAACTCAACAACATCAACATCCCCATGCAAGTGGAACCGGTTTTGATCGCAAGCGACCCGGGCGCGAATGTTGAGTCGGTAAGACCTGCCGTCCGCGTGGTGCGCAGCGATGCCATCAAGCAGTTCGCCAATACGATCAATCAGTCCAGCCCGGTTCTGCGGGTAGAACAAGTGCTTGTCTCCGCCGATCTGATCATGGAGCCAAACTCCAAATCCACCGAGACGCCGCCCGAACCAGAAATTCCTGTGGAGCGGCCATTGTCTCGAGCGCAGGTGATCTTCAAAGCGTCTGAATCTGCGGAGCTTGCAGAAAAACTCCAACCCCTTCCCATACCTGAATCACAAAGTCAACCCGCCCAGTCTGCAAAGAAAAAAGCGCCTGCCATCTCACGCAGCCAGATTTTCCTTTTGGCAGCACTTGGATTGGTAGAGTGCTGTATACTCATTGGCGGCGTTTATCTCCTATTCCTTTCAAACTAACATCGCTTTGAACACACCATTTTTGTCGATCATCATCCCAGCCCATAACGAGGCAAATCGTCTGCCGCGCACGCTAGAGCAGGTTTTTGCTTATCTTAAGACACAAACGTATACGAGTGAAGTCATCGTCGTCGAGAATGGAAGTTCAGATAATACGCTCGAACTTGCAACCCAGTACATAAAAGAACACTCCAACCTCGTTGTCATTCAGGAACATAATAAAGGCAAAGGCAATGCAGTCCGACGTGGCATGTTCGTCGCGCGCGGTGAATATCGTTTCATTTGCGATGCCGATCTCTCGATGCCCATCGAAGACCTTGAAAAGTTTCTTCCACCAGCCCTTGGTGATTTTGATATTGCCATTGGTTCACGTGAAGCCCCTGGCGCCATTCGATATAACGAGCCACCCTACCGCCACATTGGCGGACGTGGCATTAACCTTGCCATTCGTACTCTCATCCTGCCGGGATTGAACGACACCCAATGCGGGTTTAAATGCTTCCGTGCAGAAACCACCCAATCCCTTTTTCAACAACAAACATTGGCTGGCTGGTCTTTCGACATTGAACTCCTTTTCCTTGCCCGCCGCAAGAAGTTACGCATCCGCGAGATTCCCATTCATTGGTATTACGATGCAGACAGCAAAGTGAACGCAATACGTGATGCCCTACGTATGATCGGCGACATCTTCCGCATTCACCTCAACGCAATGCGCGGCACGTATGATTCCCAAGCCTGACCTAACCTACGAAAACAAGCTCTGGTCTGCTTATCAACTCATTGCAGGTTTGGATGAAGCCGGACGCGGCGCACTCGCTGGACCCGTCTGCGTTGGAACCGTCATCCTCCCCCACGATCACCCGCATCTTCTCCGCGCCTTGAACGGAGTTCACGACTCCAAACAGCTCACTCCCCGAAAACGCACCGACCTCGTGCCGCATATCAAAGAAACCGCTCTTGCCTGGGGAATCGGATTCGCCGTCGCCGAAGAAATAGACCAACTGGGAATAGTACCCGCCACACGTCTCGCCGCGAGCCGCGCGCTGGAAGCGCTTCCCAAATTTCCTGAATTTCTGCTCACTGATTTTCGTCTCGAACTCCCCGAATTAGACCTTCCCCAAACTGCCATCGTCAAAGGCGACCAACGTTCGCTTAGTATTGCTTGTGCTTCCATCCTTGCAAAAACCGCCCGCGACGAGTTGATGAGCAAATTAAATGACGAGTACCCCGAATATAAATTTTCACATCACAAAGGCTATGGCACATTGCTGCATCGAAAAAAGATCGAACAGCTTGGTCACTCCCCCATTCATCGCAAAACATTTCAGTTAAAAAATAACCGCGAGGCATAAACCTCGCGGTCTTTATTTACTTCTTCAAGATCCCGCCGCCCGCCAATTTACTATCTGGACGGTTGGAGCGCCAGGCGTAATACCCCAACCCTGCACCGCCAAGCAACAACACGACACCAAAAATAACAAGGAACAGGGATGTTCCACCACCGGTATTGTTATCTTCTGCGCCGGGGTCCACCACCACATCTTGAGATTGAGCGCCGAAATCAACGAAGGCGCGGTCACCCGCATTGACCTTGAGTGAGTAGCTCAACTCCATCGTTGGGTTGTAATTATCAGGGATAGCCACTGTAACGTTATATGTCCCTTCGGGAACGTCTGTAAAACAAACACCTTGATATACCGTCGGATCTGCTGGAATGACCGTATCCAAAGACGCTGAATATTTTCCGTTGATCTCCGTCACGCTCACCGCACCGCCAGCTACAGCAGGTTCAGTCTCCTGCCGCATCGCATCGCCATTGGCATCATTGAACAACAACACACATACTTCCGTCAAACCGGAAAGCGGTGTAGGAGTAATGGTTGGCGTGCCCGCTGCCACACTCACAGGCGCAGTTGCGGTAGCCACAGCAACGACACCAATCAGCAGTTCCTGTCCCCCGGTCAGTGTACAGTTCTCGTCCAATCGTGAGTTCAACTGGCGAAGCTGGTCCACAGTGATCCCATGGATCGCCGCCACACGAAAACAATTGTCTCCAGGTTGAACAACATAAATAATGCGTCCATCTTCACCTGGCGTAGGAGTGGGAACCTGTTCCTGATTGTTTGGCGCAGCTCCGGCAGGCAGCCACAAACCGAACAATAAAAGACCAACAAGGGTCAATAACACAAAAAAGCGCTTTGGATTCATTATCGAAAATTATATCAGATTCGATTTGGTATAAAATAAAGCCGAAAAGAGGCATCATGAAGACTTTGATCAAGAATGGGACGCTGGTTACCGCATCCGACACATTCAATGCAGATATTTTGATCGAGGATGAACAGATCTCGCGCATCGGACTTAATCTCGAAGCTGACCCTGACCATCAGGTGGATGCCACAGGCAAGCTGATCATGCCCGGCGGCGTGGACCCGCACGTTCACCTCGACCTGCCCATGTTCGACACGGTTTCCTCCGATGACCATTACACCGGTCACAAAGCTGCAGCTTTCGGCGGCACCACCACCGCCATGGACTTTGTCGTGCTGGAAAATGAAGGTTTCGACCATTCTGTCGATCTGTGGATGAAGAAAGCCGAAAAATCTGCCATCGACTATTCCTTCCACATGAACCTCACCCGCTTCGACGAGAACATCGCCAAAACGATCCCCTCGCTCATGAAGATGGGCATTCAAACCCTGAAAGTCTTCACCGCCTATAACGGACGTTTACGCCTCGACGATGGCGGCATCTTCAAAGCTCTGCAGATCGCCCGCGATAACGGTATGCTCGTCATGGCACACTGTGAGAATGGCGATGTTGTTGAAACCCTCACAGCTCAAGCTCTTTCTGAAAACCGTACCTCTCCCGTTTGGCATGCACTCACCCGCCCGGCGTGGGGAGCTGTAGAGTCATCCCTTCGCATGGCAGCCATGGCAGAACAAGCGGACGCGCCCGTGTACATCGTCCACATGAATGCTGGCGGTGAAGTGGACATGCTCAAATACGCGCGTGAACGCGGTGTGAAAGTGATGGGTGAAACCTGCCCTCAGTACCTTTTCTTCACCATCGACCATCTCGCCCGACCCGACGGCGCCAAGTGGATCTGCTCCCCACCCATGCGCACAGAACAAGACAATGCCCGCTTGTGGGAAGGGCTCACGCAAAACATTCTGCAAACCATCGGCACGGATCACTGTCCCTTCTATTATGATGGCACCCAGCCCATAATCTACGAAGGAAGCGAGATCGCCATCCCCGGCAAGGAACTCGGGCGCGACAACTTTACCAAGATCCCGAACGGCTTGCCCGGCATCCAAGACCGCATGCCAGTGTTATGGACATATGGCGTGAACACCGGCTATATCACGCCGAACCAATTCGTGGCGTATATGTCCACGAACCCGGCGAAGATCTTTGGCTTTTATCCGCGCAAGGGAGCACTCGTCCCCGGCGCTGATGCTGACATCGTCATCTGGGACCCTGAAAAGCTTGTGAAATATGGCGTTGCGCATTCGCATCAACGTACCGATTACAACTTGTATGAAGGCTGGGAGTTGAAAGGCTACCCCGAAAAAGTTTTCCTGCGCGGCAAACTCATCGTCGATGGCGATGAATGGAAAGGCAAACGCGGCGAAGGAAGGTTCTTGAAGAGAAATGAAGGAATGATTTTGTAACAGACGGTGAACAATTGGATATTGAAAACAAGTCACCTGCCATCGTCTATTGTCAATCATCATAATTTAGAGGTCACAAATGCCAACAAAAAAACCGATCATTCACTGCGATGCACTCGTCGTTCACTGCATGGATTACCGCCTGCAGAAATTCATCCAACCGTGGATCACCGTCCGTTTTGGGTACGACAACTTCGATATCATCTCACTGGCAGGCAGTGTGCATGATTACGAAATGGTGTTGAAGTATGTTGAGCTTGCCGTAAAAATCCATACGATCGAAACCGTCTGCCTGATCAACCATGAAGATTGCCGTGCCTATGGACGTGATGGAACATATAAACGTCACAAGCACGACCTAACTGATGCGCAGAAAAAAATCAAAGCACTATTCCCGCAATTGAAAGTCGAAACGTTTTATCTCCATTTGGATGGAACCTTCGAACCGATCTCTTAATGACCGAACTCTTAACCCTTTCGCCTCACAACCCAGACCCTGAACTGATTCGCCAAGCCGCAGACGTGATTCAACGCCGCGGCTTGGTTGCCTTCCCCACCGAAACCGTGTACGGACTTGGAGCCAATGCGCTAGACGAAGAAGCCGTGGCAAAAATATTCCATGCCAAGGGACGTCCCTCCAATGATCCACTCATTGTGCATGTGGCTTCGCTCGATGATGTAAAACTCGTTGCAGCTGAGATACCACCTGTCGTTAAAAAACTAGCCGCCGCCTTCTGGCCCGGTCCGCTGACGTTGGTGCTGCCAAAGCAAGCCCATGTGCCAGCATCGGTCACGGCTGGGTTGGATTCGGTAGCTGTACGTGTGCCTTCGCATCCTGTGGCATTGGCACTCATCCGTGCTAGTGGCGTCCCTATTGCTGCGCCATCTGCAAATCGGTTTGGGCATACCAGCCCGACTACTGCTCAACACGTAATGGATGACCTGAACGGTCGCATTGACATGATCCTCGACGGCGGGGCAACTTCGGTGGGGGTTGAATCTACGGTGCTGGATGTGACTCGTGAACCGGCGATGATTCTTCGCCCGGGTGGGGTTTCGCGTGAGGCGATTGAAAAAGTGATTGGTGCAGTGGATCTGCGCAATAACCGACCCAACTCAGATGATGAAGCGCAAGTCTCCCCAGGGTTGTTAGGCAAGCACTACACCCCAAACGCAGAGTTAATTTTGTGCAAAGGCGAAAAGGATTCAGCATTGGAAAAACTGCTCGGGTTGGCAGAGCAGGCACAAGCGCAGGGAAGAAGCGTGGGGCTTCTTCTAGCAAATGAAGATATGGCGTCTTTTGAGTCGTCTTGCATCCCGTATCCGCTTGGTGCATCCAATGACCTTGAAGCGATTACGCGGAATCTTTATGCGGGTATGCGGGCGTTAGACGATCAGGGCGTGAATTTGATCCTCACGCGTGATTTTGGGAAACAAGGCTTGGGGCTGGCGATCCATGATCGTTTGCTGCGAGCGGCAAGTCAGATCATCTAATTTTCGGAGGGAAGAAATGTCTCATAAGTGTGAAGCCATCGTCGTTCATTGCATGGATTATCGTTTGCAGTCGTATATCAACAATTGGCTGGAAGCGAACCTAGGCAAAGGAAGTTATGACCGCGCCGTAATGGCGGGCGGTGTGTATGATGTCTATGATGTGATCCGTCAGGTGGATATTGCGGCGCGATTGCATGGTGTTTCGAAAGTGATCCTCATCAATCATGAAGATTGCGGTATGTATGGACCCGGCGGGACGGAAGAACGCCATGAAGATGATCTCGATAAAGCTGAAGATAAAATTCGAAGGTTGTTTCCTCACCTTGAAGTGGATACATATTATTTAAAGTTAGACGGCACGTTCAATAAAAATTCGTAATCAATCCCGTAGGGATGCTATGATTTTAGCAATATGATTAATTCCAAACCTAATCCCGTAGGGATGACATGGTTTGCACAATCCATAACACCCCTACGGGGTTAAGATATCCTGTAATTCAAATTCTAAAATCTTTTCACCCCTACGGGGTTTTTGGGAGGGTGCATGGCAAACACATATTCGCAAATTTACATTCAAGTAGTCTTCGCAGTACAAGGATGCAAAACCTGCTTGCCAGAGAATGGCGACAGGAGGTGTTCAAATATATGGCGGGAATTATCAAGAACAAAGGACAAAAATCTATCATCGTAAATGGAGTTGAAGATCACATTCATGCATTTATTGGCTTGAAACCTTCTCTTGCATTATCAGATCTGGTGCGCGACATTAAGAATAATTCTTCCAATTTCATCAATGACAACAAATGGATAAAGGGGAAATTCAGTTGGCAGGAAGGGTTTGGTGCTTTCTCCTACAGTCATTCTCAAATCGATGCAGTTTATAACTACATCTTGAATCAAGAAACTCATTATGCCAAACAGTCATTTCGGGATGAATATCTTGATTTTCTCAAGAAGTTTGAGGTTGAACATGACCTGAAATACCTATTTGAATGGGTTGAATAAACTCGTACAATGGAATTGGAGGCTGCTGTGAATAAGCCAAAGACCATTTTTCTTTTTATTACCCTTATCTTTTCCCTCGCTTGCCAGACACTCTTCCCTGCCACACCACCACCCCGCGATGGAGTTGTGATCAACGAGTGTTCAGAGGTTGTCGCATCCATCCGGAGTATGCAGACGAGTGAAGTCCCACAGGGATTAATGGAAACCGGCATCAAGCAAGGGGATGAATTCAACGCAAACGATTTTTTCAACGCCACGCCGAATCTCTCCATGCAAGAGGGATATGTACTTGATTACATTTATATTCCTGATTCGTTAGGTTCATTTCCGCTTCTCGCCGCCCGTCCAGCAGATCAGCCGTCTTATAAATCTTCAAGCGAAGTTCCCGTTGATTCTGAATTAACTAGCTACTGGAAGTACATGGAAGTCGCCGATAACGAGCAGGGATACTTTGAATATGCCTCCTTCCTGCTCATTGCAGATCAGTTCTATCTCGTTTGGCATGCCAACTACAACGACACGGATGTGATCTGTGATCGCGAATCCGTAGATGCTATTGTTAAGGACATCAACGACGGCGAGTTTGGCATTGAGTTCGATAAAGACCAAATGAAGCAGATCAATGACCTGCAAAATATCGAACCGCTCGTCAAGTTGACCGACTCAACCGCCATCGTGGAATTGGTCGTGTTCAGCAAATGGGGTGGCTTTTACCGCATAACATACACTATCAGTAGATCTTTTCCACATGAGATCCTGGATACCCAAGAAGAAAATATTATCCCGTACGAGTGTGGAATCATGTTCTAGCATTTCGCAACAGACAACACGGACGAAGAATAGTCTGTGTTGTCTGTTAAATCTGTGTACAAAATAAAATCATCAGTGATAAAATACCGCTCGATATAAACCAAAGGACGCCTTGGGGGAGCACCGAGCCTTTGGTCTTGTACCTTTTTCTGGAGAATTAAATATGCCAAGACGTTCCCTAGCTCGCCTGTACAAGGACGAGTTCTCAAACTATTCACTTGCCAAATTCCAGCAAGATCTGCTTGCGGGTATTACCGTCGCAGCTGTCGCATTACCATTAGCATTGGCTTTCGGTGTTGCATCCGGCGCAACGGCAGCCGCAGGGTTGGTCACCGCCATTCTTGCGGGTTTTCTCATCGGCGCATTGGGCGGCGCGCCCTACCAGATCAGTGGACCCACAGGAGCCATGTCCGCAGTGCTCATCGTACTCGCACAAAGATATGGGCTGGAAGGCATCTGGGTTGCCGGGATGCTTTCAGGATTTCTGCTTTTTCTCATTGGCATCATGCGGCTGGGGCGTTTCATTGCATTCATTCCCTCAGCTGTCATTAGCGGCTTCACCTCTGGCATCGCCCTCATCATCTTCATCGGGCAGATCGACAACTTCCTCGGCGTAAAGACCGAAGCTGCTGAAACCGCCGCGTTCAAATTATTCGGCTACTTCAAAGGCGGATTCATCCCAGACTGGCATGCAGTGATCATTGGTTTGGTCGTTATCTTGACGATGTTCTTGATGCCCGCTAAATGGAGCGCGCGCTTCCCTTCATCTCTGCTGGGTCTCATCCTCGCCACGCTTCTTAACTGGACCCTGGGCTGGTCCACCCAAATTATCGGGGACATCCCCCAAACCTTGCTCCTGGGTGACCGCCTCAGCCTTGGCAACATTCCCTGGGCTAATCTCTCCGATTTCATCGCACCGACTCTCACCATCACTGCACTCGGAGCCGTTGAGTCATTGCTTTGCGGTGCGGTCGGTTCGAACATGACCGGTGTACGCATGCAGGCAAATCAAGAATTGATCGCACAGGGCATTGGCAACATGGTCATTCCCTTCTTTGGCGGAGTCCCTGCCACTGCTGCAATTGCCCGTTCAAGTGTCGGTATCAAATCTGGCGGGCAGACACGTTTAGTGAGCATCATCCATGCGGTTGGCTTGCTGTTATCCATGTTCCTGCTCACACCGCTGATGGAGAAGATTCCGCTGGCGGCATTGGCAGGAGTATTGATGGTCACTGCGGTGCGCATGAGCGAATGGAATGCGATCAAGTTCATGTTCGGCAAAATGTTCAAGACCGACATGATAGCTTTCACTGTCACTATGCTTGCCACCATCGTCCTTGATCTGACTCAAGCCATCCTGATCGGCTCGTTCCTGGCAGGCGCTGTCTTTTTGAACAAGATCGCCAGCATCAGCATCGAAGTACAAGAAGTGGATATTGACCGGTTAAAGCAAAGGGGAATCGAAACCGAAGGCAAATGCAAGCATGTGCGCGTGGCATTCCTGACAGGTCCGCTGTTCTTCGCAGCGGCAGGTCAGTTCAATGAAGCATTTTCAGACCTGAAAGAAACGCATGCATTAATCCTATCCATACGCGGCGTGTCGTTGATCGATACAGCCGGAATCGAGGCGCTTCACAAACTACATGAACGCCTGCACAATCAAGGCGGCACGCTGATGTTCGCAGGTGTCCATGAGAATGCGCGGCAAATGATGGAACGTGCAGGGCTTATCCAAACCATCGGTGAGGAAAACTTCTTCTGGTCCAGCGACCAGGCCATCGTCGAAGCCGAGAGGCGCGGCTGTAAGTTCTGTCGATAACAAAAAGGCGACCTCAACAGGTCGCCTTTTATTTTTATCCTATTACTTTCTTACTGTCCGCAACTCGGAGACTGTGACTGTGCAGTCTGCAAGCGTAACCGTGTAATCCGTGTCGAGACGTCCATCACCGATCTTGCCAGTGTAGGTCATTGAAGGGATCGTTCCACCAACAAGGTCGGTGAGATTGCCAATGATGTTCCCTTCTGTATCGATGGTGATATCCATCTTGCCAAGGATCTCGCTTTCACCGCGGACCGCTGCGCCATTGTCGTCATATTTTGCAGTCAATGGGAAAGGAGGCGGGTCATTCAGACCAAGATAATTGCCGCCAAAATCCAATGTGAGTGTGACGGTCTTCTCGGCTTCATTGGCTTCTACTGTGATGACAGCTGGTCCGCTTGCGCCGGTGGTGGTGTTCGTCCATGTGCCTTCGTAGATACCGAGGAAAGGCTTGATATCAAAACCGCCTTCTACAGGCGGAGGGGTTGGTGTGGGTTCAGCGCCACACGCTATCAATATTAAGCTCAAAACAAGAACTAATACCAGTAAATAAGATTTTCTAAACATTGTTCCTCCAATAAAGGACTTACAGAGCATCGCATAATTTGGTAAACAAAAGTTTGATTTTCCCTCTTAATGTTCGGTAAAAAGTTTACTTAATTATGAGATGAGCGATAAATCATTATAGCAATAAGGGAACAAGAGTCAATTAGCAGTACTGATATTGGGAAAGAACACGCATAGATCTGGCTGTTATCAATTTTTCTGGAGAAGTTCTTTCACTCTCGGAAAGTCCTTGTAATAGCCGCGATAACTCTCGGGCAGCAGCGCCGCGATACGACAAAAGACCTCATCAATCGACTCGCGCAACAGTGCGTCTCGCTCTGCGCCTTTGGCAGCACGGATATCCGGCGGGTAATAGATCTCTGAGTCGGTGGAGATGGTCAGTTTCAAGCGTTGAAAGCGTTTCAGGCGGGCGATCACATCAGCATCTTCGGTGCCGGTCAATGCAACGGGGATGATGCCTACTTTGGCGGTGCTGGCAATGTAGATCGCACCAGGCTCCGCTTTGAGAAGACTGGCGGTTTTAGAGCGTGTGCCTTCGGGTGCAATGATCATCACTGCACCTTTTTTGAGGCGTGTGATGAATTCTTTCATGGCGCTCATGTCCGCTTCGCCGCGCGTCAGCCAGGTGACGTTGAAGATTTTGCCCGCCACTCTCCCCCACCAATATTTTTTGTATTTATCCGTCAGCGGATGAATCAAATCATCATTATCCAACACATAATACACGACCAATGAATCTAAACGTCCAAGATGATTGGCTGCCAGCATGTAACCGCCTTCTTTGGGCAGTTTGCTCACATCGCCTCGCACTTCAATATCCGCGATCAAGGGCAATATTTTTCTGGAGCAAAAACGTAGAAATGCGCTCATGGCTTTTCCTTCTAACGGCGTTTGAGTTTTACATACAACTCACCCACGGGGGTCAACCCAATGCGCAGGCGAAGTTGAATATTATTTGAAAGGAATTCTATATCAAATTTTCGTACGATGAGTGAAGCGAGGTAAGGCAACTCCACCAAACTGAACGGGCGACCTAAACACAAGTGCGAGCCACCGCCAAACGGGAAATACGTCCATGCGGCGGGTGGAGATGAGAAGCGTTCGGGGATGAAAGAATCGGGTTCAGAGAAGTAGCGCGCATCGCGATGCGTGACCCACGAGCTGACGAAGATATTCGTCCCGGTGGGAATATCCATGCCGCGAATGTTTAGGGGTGAAAAACTCTCACGAGTGTTGAGCCAGCCCCCGGTCGGGTAGAGGCGCAGGGTTTCATCCAAGGCAAGGGCTGCGTAGTGAGTCGAGTCGCGGCGAGAGTCATCACAAAATTTTTCGAAGGCGTTCGGGTGTTGGCTGAAGAGATGAAACATCCAAACAATTGCTGCCATGCTCGTATCGAGACTGGCACTCAGCATGGTGAGAGTTTGATCGTATTTTTCCTGCGGGTCGAGCGTATCGAGGATGGTGGTCAACGGCGTGGGTTTCCAATTGGCGAACATGAAGTCCAACGCCTCATTGACAACGGGATGCCTGACCCTGCCTTCGTGAAGATAATGCCCCGCTGGAGGCGCGTGTGTGCGCCCAAGAAATGCCTCTGACCCCGTGGCAAGCACAGCAAGCAATTCGTTCGTATCGTTGTTGGTTAATCGATCCAGCCCGTAAATCGCGCGAATGCTGGCGGCGTAAGTGAATTGAAAGAGCAGGTGAGCAAGGTCAACTTCGCCATCCTGCCAATCGTCAAGCAGGTTGGGCGCATCTTGCATGACAGTTTGCATGTAAAGTTTTTGGGCATCAGCATTGAAGGTCGGCAGAAGTGTGCGGCGCATGGCGCGATGTGCCTCACCCTCTGAAGCGAGAATGCCATTGCCGAGCCAGCGCGAAAAGACTTTGAAGAATCGTCCACGCCCGATGGATTTGTGCGTGAATGCCCATTGAATAAGATCGGGCGCGTTACACAAGAAGACATCGCGTTTGCCCATTTTGAGAAAACGATAGTCATGCCCTGCACCCAACGCATACAATGCGGAGAGTGGGTCTTCTGAAAGGTCGATGACTTCAACCGGTTGGGAAGTCATGCGGTTTTGCGAAGTTTGAATAGGAAGCGGATGAGCAACCCAAGCGGGAATAACAAGACCACAAAGACACCAAGGAAGATCACCCAGGTTTTAATGGGGTTCTGCTGGGTTGGCTGCGCCTCCACACTTAGGAAGGCGGCGCGATCTACGCTTATACCATCGACGGTCTCGCCGGTGACGATCACTTCAATGCCATGCAGACCAGCTTGGGACAGTGTGAATTCTGCGGTGAATGTTCCATCTTGGGCAGAGAGGTCTATGGTTTGTTTGGAAGCATCTGGCTGGGTGATGATGGCTTGTGCAGATTGAATCTCTGCGCCTTCAAGCGAGGCAGTGATGTTGACCGGCTCTCCCAAGTCTGGAAGGAGAACATCTGCATTGGCTTTCAATATCGCTCCGCCCGTGAATTGGGCATAGAGGGCATAGTCTGCGCCGGTGGAGGGAGTGTTCGCAGTCGTTGAAAGCGTCACCACCCATGCGCCGGGTTTGGGGTTTTCAAAGCCATAGCCGAGATACAGCAAAGTTTCAGGGTCGGTAATGACAATGCCTTTGTTCTCAAGGTCGAGTTCGAGAGTCTTGCCGCTGGCACCTTTCACAGAAATTTCCAAGGTGCGGGTTGCATCGAACAAGCCGAAACTGGCTACGGTCACATTCGGGTCGATGTTGATGGTGATGGTTTTCGTTTCACCGGTGGCGAGGTGACCGCTGTACGTCTTTGTGAATTGTAGAGTTTCTTCTGTCCCTGATGGTTGGGCGATCTCGGATGCGGTTGGGAAATCTCCGGCAGGTGATTGCAAGATGGGTTTTACAAATTCAGTGAACAAGGCTGCATCTGTTGGCAGGAAGTTATGCTCAAGTTTCGGCACACCCACCACATCTACAGGAATGGCTTGGACGCTGGCAAGAGAAACTGTTGAATCAGAAGGAACAAGTGAGCAAGGGGACTGTGCCGGGTCGGTGATGATCGAACCTGCCACCCCGAAGAATGGAACATCTTTTGTATCATTGATCGTTTGGTTGAAGATGCCGTTGATATAACTTGGCTGAAGTTCCAGTGTAGCGGGCATCCAAAAGCCGAGGGAGGATAATGCTCCCCCACAGGGTGAACCGCCATTGGGTGTGCCAAGCATGATATGCAAGGCGACATCCCGCTCGGTCATCACGGTATCGATGTAGTAACGGGTGACGAGTCCGCCCATGCTGTGGGCAAGCAGGTCAACGTATTCGGCGCCAGTCGCTTTCTTGACGCCTTCAATATACATATCCACTTGTTCGGCATTTTGGGCGATGGTGAGAGTCTTCTCGGCGGGGTTAATGATGTTGCCCATATTCATCACACCGGGGAATTGCTCGTCGCTGACCACATAGCCGGTAAGCCCGAGCGTTGATAGAAAGCCATCCGTGCCAATGTATGAATTGAAACGATTGCGGTCTGAGATCATGCCATGTACCAGCACCACCGGGCGCGGAAGTATCGTCAGCGTGGACTCGGCGAGGGTGATGCCATCGGCTTCGGCGCGGAGAGTGGTTTCAGGGCGGGGAGAACCGTCCGCATGCCAGAACCAGCCCAGGGTTAAGAATGAGGCGCTGGTGCAGGTGTCTGAGTCCGCTTTGATGGAACACTCCGCGATGGGAAGGTCATCCAAATAAAATGTAATGTTGGCTTGTTTGGGGGAAGGAAGCGTAAGCTGAAGTTGAATGGAGTTGCCATCCACTGTTTGGGTGATCGCAGTGGAGGTTTTATCCAATACGGTGAGGGCAGCATTGGATTGTGCCTTAACGGTCAGGGGAGCAAATAAAAAAAATGCTGATGAAATCAGCAAAAAAATGTTTTTCATTTTTATCGCAATAGCTCCTTCAATCGTGGATGTTCGGCATAATAGCCGCGATTATATTCCGGCAGCATCACGGCGATGCGGCACATGATCTCGTCGGTGTATTCCTGCAATTTCTCTTCGCGGTTCTCTTTGGGGAAGGGCGGCAGAGTAAAAGACTTTCCAGCAACAAGCTGAATGGAGGTCTTTTTAAATTTTTTGAGGTTTCCGATCACAACACGGTCTTCAGTACCAATGATGGCTACGGGCACGATGGTCCACCCCATTTTTGAAGCAAGGTAGGCAACTCCGGGTTTACCTTGTGCCATTTTCTCGTCACGGGCGCGCGTCCCTTCAGGTGCAATAACAAGGGTCTGCCCTTCTTCCATACGTTTCATCATTTCGCGCATAGCTTTCAGGTCTGGATTGAAACGGTCAATAAAGATGGCATTGAGGTGTTTGCCCAACCAACGCAAGATGGCGCTTTCCTCCCATTTTTCGGCAACTGGAATAAAAAGGTTCCAGTTATCGAGCGCATAATAGGCCATGGGAGCATCTAAAAAGCCCAAATGATTCACAGCGATCACGAACCCACCTTTTTCGGGCAGATTCTCGTAACCGCTTACCTTCACTTTGGCAACAATCTTAATAATGATACGGATCAAGAAAACAATGAACTTCTTCATGACGGCAATTTTACACGGTTTTATTTTGAGCTTTAAATAATAGCGCCCCATCCAAATGGACAGGGCGCTGATTCCTCAATGTTCATCCCCAGATGTAATCAGTGTTGGATTTATGATGGGCTTGTTTCTTCTCGCCGTACGCATTGAACATCTTTACGAAGATATCGTAATCCATAGGGGTCATATCGACAAGTTGGAAGCCGACATTGTAGATCGTTGGGTCGTATGGGTCAAGTTCACACCAGCGAGTCCGCGCAGAAAAAACGATAAAGCTTTTTGTAGAGATCTGGTTCAACTGATCGATGCAAAGGTCCATATCCAAATTAACCGGTAGCGGTTTGTTGCTTTCGAGCTTAAAACCGCCCGTGCTAATATCTGTGATCTGACCAATCAGTTCACCTGTCTCTTTGTTGAGTACACGCATATAGTAGGAAAAATTCCTACGCGGCAATTTCCGCTGTTCGGCTGCCATATCGTCCTCCTTGCAAATTTGATAGGCAATTTAATTTTAGTGCAATTTGGTAGTCAGACAACAAACGCCGAATGGATATTATGAAATTGCAATGATTATTCGCGTCGTAAGATATGCGTCAAGATGGTAGCACCTGAGCCGCCAATGTTCTGTGCCATACCCACAGAGACACCATCCACCTGGGTTGCGCCGCACTCGCCACGCAACTGTTGGACAACTTCCACGATCTGATACATGCCTGTAGCACCCACAGGGTGACCGCGTGCCTTCAACCCGCCTCGCGTGCAGACTGGGATCTTTCCTTTGATGCCGATCTGATTCTCCAGCCCCAACCTCACCCCCTGACCCCGCTCTGCAAACCCGGTCGCTTCGAGCGAAAGCGCCGCCATAATGGAAAATGCATCGTGCAGTTCAAAAACATCGATCTCTTCAGGTGTCACGCCAGCCATTTTGTATGCTTGCTGCGAGGAAAGATACGCTGCATTCAAAAACATTGGGTCCTTGCGTGAATGGACAGCTATCGAATCCGTCGCCGATGCCGATGCTGCCACCACCACCTTGGGCTGGCGAATAACCTTATCTGCCGGGACAATGATCGCTGCCGCCGCTCCATCCCCCACTGGAGAAGCATCTAACAAATTAATAGGTGTTGCCACCATTGATGATTTCTCAAATTTTTCTACGTTCACTTTTTCATGTAAGCGCGCGTATGGGTTATGCATGGCATTGGCATGAGCGTTGATCGAGAATGGAGCGAAGTCTTCATGCTTCCAACCGAACTCGTACATATAACGCCGCATCACCAGGGCATTGATACCTACGAACGAGATGCCTTGTTCCACTTCGTAGTCGGAGTCCGCCGCCGTTGCAAGCGCCGCCGTAACATCCCTGCCTGCTTTGTCGGTCATCTTTTCTACACCAACCACTAAAGCGGATTCAACATCTCCTGAAGCGACCGCCATCAGCGCAGACCGAAATGCCGCTGCGCCAGAGCCACACGCCGCCTCGATCTTAACTGCTTCCTGTTTCCACAGCCCGATCCAATCGCCAAAGAAAGCGCCGAGCTGGTTCTGTCCGCTGACCATGGGGGCAAGCATGTTGCCCACATACAACGCATCGACCTTATCCACGCCTGCATCTTGCATGGCAAGGAACGCCGCCTCTCCACCGATCTCGCGCAGGGATTTATCCCAGTGTTCATCTACTTTGGTCTGACCAATTCCAAGAATGGCTACTTTTCTCATAACACCTCAGCCCTGATTCTATCGTATTCGCCTCTCAAGAACTATCATGAATTTTCCAAGAATGCAGGTCGGTTTTCAATGCAGCCTATCGTATGGTCATTTGGAGTGATTGCATCATACAGAAATCCTTGCTATCCTTGTCAAAATAAGGAGAGATTCATATGTGGAAGCATGGTTTGATCACAATACTGACTGCGGCTCTTTTGATCGGTTGTAAGGGCTCCTCTCAGGAAATATATTACACACCGCCTGCCCTGGCTGAAGAATGGACGGTGAACATGACCCAGTCTGGAGGGATTATGGGAATGATGCGATCCATCGAAGTGGCATCTGACGGCAATTATGTGACAACCGATGAAAGAGCACACACCTCAGTGACAGGAAAACTGACTGAGCAGGAACTGTCACAATTTGAAGGTTTGGTTTCGAGCTTTAACTTCACTCCGCCTGAGATTAGCGCCGTCTGTGCAGATTGTTTTGTATATGATATTGAGATTCAAAGTGGCGGGCAGAAAATGATCTTAAGAACAGAGGATATTTCCCTGCCTGATTCAGGTATAGAACCATTCGTTGATTTCCTGCGCAGAATTATGGATGAGGCATTGAACTAGATTATGAATTTCCTGGAATGGCAGGAACAGTATTTTCAAAAGGTGACTGAGTCTTCTGAAGAGGGAGCGGAGGCGGTCCGATTTGTGAGGGCAAACAACATTCGGGTGGGTATGAAGCGGGCGCGGAAAAGTGTAGGAGCGTTCTGGACGTTGGGAAAAAATTTTTACTTGATCAAGGTCCACTACACGATGGAGTCCGCGCTTGAAAATCCGCGCGCATGGACGTTGTTCGTGCATGAAGTCCGTCACCTGCAGCAAGGGACGTTAACTGCCATGTCAGTGTATGGTGAGTTGGATGCATGGCAATATGAATTCCGTTTGTTCAAAAAGATCACAGGAAAAACTCTCAAACCTGAATTGGAAGAAATTCTGGTATTACCTCTCAACTATGATCGCACCATACTTAAGCATGCACAGAGATTGATGACAAATTTTGCAGGTTTTTGGTATGGGGCTTGGATATTACCTTTATATCCAATGCACAAAGAGATCAAGTATTGGATTACACGCAAACAAAATTGAGTAGACAATATGAAGAATCTTGTTGTCACAACTCACAAATCTAACAGGTCTTTTTAATGTAAAAGTCTTTTATTTGTTGTACTATGTTGGCAGGAATAGGAAAGGAGGTTGCGATAGAAGCACCACCTGAAACAAAAACCGAAGGGAAGGGCGATACGCCATAAGCTGGTCAAGTGTGATTGTTGCTTTAGCACCAGACGTTCCCCTAACGAAAGGAAGGCTGCTCATTTCGCCACCTTCCCCGACATAGTTTGTTCGTTTGACGGATGGGTAACACCCATCCGTCTTTTTGTTTAAGACAGATAAACGTCGAATGGAATCCATCAATGTCCAAAATATCGGTATTATCTGCATGTATCTTAGCAGCTAAATGTCTTCCATAGCATTCTTCATTCTGTCCAAACCTTCTTTCAAAATGGCGCGTGATGTGCCGAAGTTAATGCGCACATGCCCAATGCCTTCTTTGCCAAAGATCTTCCCATCGCTCAGGGCAACCTTTGCCTTCTCCTTGAAAAAATCAAATGGTGAACCATCGATATCACTTTGAGTGAAATCCAACCAGCCGAGGTAAGTGGCATCAGGGAGGGTGGTGCGAACACCTGGCATGAATTTAGTGACATAATCAACAAGGAAATCGCGGTTGCCGGTGAGGTGGCGATTCAATTCTGCCAACCAACCATCGCACTTCCCCGAGAAGGCAACTTTCGAAGCATGCAAGCCCGGGCTGGCAGCATGCAGGCGCAAATGGCTCAATTCGGTTTCATAGCGTTTACGCAATTCCACGTTCGGGATGATGGCGAATCCGCAGAACAGCCCAGCCACGTTGAAAGTCTTCGATGGTGCAACGAGGGTAATGACATTTTGTTCGATCTCACGCGAGAGTTTTGCCATCGGCGTGAATTTATTACCATCCAATAAAAGTTCGGAATGAATTTCGTCTGAAACAATAAGAACATTATGCTTGATGCAAATTTCCGCCATGCGGGTCAGTTCTTTGCGCGAGAATATGATTCCCAACGGGTTATGCGGATTGCACAACAGAAATATTCCCACCTTCTTAATACGTTTCTCGAATAGTTCCCAATCGATCTCATAGGTCAAGATATTCCGCTTCACATTCTTCACGAATGGAATATCAACCTGCGGAACGCCAATATTGTTCTTGACCTCGTGAAACTCGTTATATACCGGAGGCTGGATCGCCATGCCCTTTTTTGAAGCTTCGAATGCACGGACCGCCACGCTATATCCGCTGACGATGCCGGTCACGGTCAATACCGCCTCCGGTTGGACCTTCCATTTATAGAGTCGCTCCATTCGGTTTGCGACCACTTCAGGCAATTTGGTGCCATGCGCCCATTCATACCCTAAAACACCGTGATCCAGCTGCTTTTTCAATGCATCCAAGATCGGTTTCGGGGAAGGGAAATCCATATCTGCCACCCACATGGGCAGAATATCTTTTTTATATAGATTCCATTTGATATCTGTATCGAACTTGCGGCGGTTGGGTGTGATGTTGAAGTTAGTCATGTCTCCTCTGCGCAGAGGCAGGGTAGACCCCGCCCCTACATTATTATTTTTTATATGCCACGATCATGCCGTCTCGCATCGGTGCGAGCGAGACGATCCAATCGGGGTCGTTTGTGATCTGTTTCGTAAATTCCTGAACGCCTATTGTGGTAGGCGCAATATCTTTTTTATCGAAAATACGTCCATGCCAGAGCATGTTGTCGATGATGAGCAACCCGCCGCTGCGCAATTTTTCCTTGATGAATGGCAGCGAGGCAGGGTACGCCTGCTTGTCAATATCGTTGAAGATGATATCGAACAGACCTTGTGTCTGCTTCAACGCCTCCACCGCTTCCGAAACATGAAACTGGACCAGGTCCGCGCTTCCCAACTTGACGAGGTGCCTGCGTGCCCTTTCAGACAGTTCCTCCTCCCAGACGGTGTGATGGACGATTCCGCCGCCATTTTCCTTAATTGCCTTGGCAAACCAGGCTGTGGAATAACCATATCCAGAACCCAATTCAAACACGGAGGTTGCGCTTATCATCCGAGCCAGTTGATAGCAGTAATATCCGCAGGCAGGGCCAATTATGGGAAAATCATGTTTTTCGGCGAAGGTTTCCATTTCGAGCAGTTCTGCTTCACGCGGCGGAACAAGGGATGTGATGTAGTCTTGAACATTTGTATAGGTCAATAAATCTTCGCTCATGAGTACCTCCAAAGGTGTGTGAATTGTACATCCATTCAATTCGGGTGTTCCAAATTTCAGATTGAAAAATATATGGGAAAAAGAATCAACCCAAAGACCGAAAGAGGCGCGGCTTTTCTGAATCTAATGTTCAAAAAACGTTAATCCCAAAAATACAATTGCTGATAGAATTGTTCGTTGGGAGTCATTCCCAAGCACGTATCACACTCAAGGATCCCGCCCTGAATGAAATTGAATTTTTGGCTATTTTGGCGAACCTTCTATCGTTCCTTCTTCGACACAAAAAACACTCCAGCCCGCCTAACAAAAAAACGACTGATATTTTTGATCTTGTTCTACATCGTCTGGCCGCTAGGACAGGTGATGCACTGGTTCTTTTTCTGGCTCGACGATATTCTCTTCCCTGCTTATAAAAATCATCCCATCGAAAAACCTCTTTTTATTTTAGGCAACTTTCGCAGCGGCTCGACATTTCTTCATCGTCTGCTTTCACGCGATACCGAAACATTTACCAGCCTGACCACATGGGATATCTACCTTACTCCATCCGTCACACAAAAGAAGATCACCCAACTCGTTGCCCGTATAGATACCAAGTATCTTGGCAACATATTACACCGCGCGTTGCTCGCGTTCGATCGCGCCACACTTGGCAAGATCAAGATACACCCCATCTCGTTCTTCCAACCCGAAGAGGATGAGAACATCCACATGCATGTTTGGGATGGCTATTTCGTAACCTTCCTCTTCCCGTTCATGGATGAGTTCCCCGATTACATTCACTTCGATGAAGCGCTCAGCCCAGCACACAAGAAGCGCATCATGACGTTCTACAAGTCGATGTTGCAGCGGCACATGTATGCAACCGGCAAGAAACATTTCGTGGCAAAGAATCCGGCGTTCAGTGCCAAGATCGAAACGCTGGCAGAATTCTTCCCCGATGCACGCATTCTCTACCTTGCTCGCAACCCGCTGGACATGCTACCCTCTACCGTTTCGTGGATCAATTATGCTCGCAGCCAATTCACCGGTCCCAACGAAGGCTACCTGTATATTGACGAGATCCTCGAGATGACCCGCTACTGGTATCATCATCCGCTTCAATATATCGACTCGCATCCTTCTCCCCGCAACTTGATCGTCAACTACGACGATTTGATCCAACGCCCAGAGGCGGTCATCCGCGGGTTCTACGAACAGTTTGGGTATCCTGATAAACCCGGTTTACCCCTCATCATTGACCAAGCCGTCAAGGAAACATTGACCTTTAGTAGCGACCATTCCTACTCCTATGAAAAGATGGGCTTCACCCGTGAATGGATCGTTGAGAAGTACAAAGACATTTTCGAACGCTTCAATTTTGAAACACGCGAAGAGGAAGAGCTGGTTCCGGTCAAACGATTGGAATTGGAAAGTTAAACAAAAAAACGCGGACACAAATTGTGTCCGCGTTTTTTATTTAACTTTTACTACGCCTTCCCCAGCACCATAGCAAGCAATGCCATTCTGACATACAAGCCATATTCCATCTGGCGGAAGTAAGCAGCGCGGGGATCATCATCGAACTCGGTGGAAATTTCCCCCACACGCGGCAGCGGATGCATGACTGCCATTTCTTTCTTCGCCAATTTCATCACAGTTGGGTCGATGACATACGCACCCTTCACCTTCTCATAATCTGCGGGGTCTTCAAAGCGTTCTTTCTGGACGCGGGTCACATACAGAATGTCTGTTTCGGGTAATACTTTTTCAAGGGAAGAATATTCCGTCTGCGGTACACCCTTTGCGCCAACTTCGTCCATTACTTCTTTCGGCATCTTCAAAATATCCGGCGAGACGTAGTTCAGTTTGATATTGCTGAACTGCGAGAGCAATCTCGCCAGCGAGTGGACGGTACGCCCGTACTTCAGGTCACCGAGCATGGTCACATTCAGATTATCGAGGCGACCGAGTTCTTCCATAATGGTGAATGTATCGAGCAAAGCCTGAGTTGGGTGCTCCCCTACACCATCGCCTGCGTTGATGACCGGCTTCTTGGCTGCCTTCGCCGCAATCGCCGCAGAGCCGGTTTCAGGATGGCGTAAAACGATCACATCAGCATAGCATTCCAAGGTGCGGATGGTATCAGGCAGGCTTTCCCCTTTAGAAACAGACGAGTATTTCACTTCGTTGATCGGAATGACCGAGCCGCCCAAGCGTTCCATCGCTGCAGTGAAGGATGATGAAGTACGGGTGGATGGTTCGTAGAACAAGTTGGCAAGGATCTTTCCTTTGAGCAGGTCAAAGGTTCCGATACGTTAGACCATTCCGCGCATCTCATGCGCCACACCGAACACGTACTCAAGGTCGTCGCGGCTGAATTGTTTGACGGAAATAATGTCCTTGCCGTACCAATCGGCATTCTTGTTTTCGCCAAAAGGCAAATGGGGGTTGGTGGAAGTTGTTGGCATTTCTTGGTCTCCTAATTCTGATAGTTGGTTTATTCGTTGTTCGATATTGGATGCTCGATACTTGAGTTGGACAAATATCGTTGTTTACTTTTCTTCATGTCCATGACGGTGGTGGATATCTGGCATGTGGTCATGTTCATGTTCTTCTTCGGGATGTTCATGCTCATGCGAATGGACTCCATCAACATCATCGTGCCCGTGCATGCCATCATTGTGGTTGTGACTATGCTCATGAAAGATCGCCGTATGAACATGCGGATGAGAATGATTTTCATTAATAAGCAGCAAAGCGCCGCCCACCATCAATGCCGCAGCGACAATAAAAAAGAATGAAGGGAATTCGCCAAACATGAAAATGGACAGGATCACGCCTGCCAACGGAGCCGTGCCATATAAAGCGCTTGTCCTTGCTGCGCCGAGTCCACGCATGGAACGGATGAAGAGCATGGTGCTCAAGCCATAACTGAGAAATCCAAGAAGCAACGTTCCAAGAATGGTCGTGAACGAAGGGAATGGATTTCCCAGCGACCAAGCGAGAACGAACGAGAATGACCCAGCAACCAATCCCTTCCACGCCACGATGACGAGTGGGTCTTTACCGGAGATGTTGCGTGTGAAATTATTATCTGCCCCCCAAAGTACACATGCAAGGATAACTCCCAGCGAGCCGAGAGAAAGCCCAAATCCGCTGGAAAAATCGGTGGAGAGAAAAATACTGGCAAGGGTAATGACGATGATCGCCATCCATGCGCGGCGGCTGATGGCTTCTTTGAAGAATAATAAGGCAATCAAGGTCGTACCCACCCCTTCAAAATTGAGCAACAAAGAAGCAGTTGAGGCGGGTGTATTTTGCAAACTGATCATCAACACGATCGGCGCAAGGATACCGCCAGAGATGATGGCACCTGCCAGCCATTTCACATCCGCGCGTTGAATGCCAGCTTCTGTTCCTTTTGGTTGGGTGAGTTTGGTAAGGGCGATTCCGGTTCCGCTGCCAAGATACAAAAATGAAGCAAGGAAGATCGGTGCAATATCGCCAAGCAATAATTTCGCAATCGGAGCACTTGCCCCAAAGAACAGGGCGGCAAGCAAGGCTTGCAGGATAAAAACCAGGTTCTTCGATCTCATCGTTTCCTCAATTCAAATAAATGATTCGCCAGCGGGAAAATATTGATAAGGGGTTCTTCATACGGATGTGACCGCCGCACAGCGGCAATCGCCTCTTCCACAAGCTCGCGCCTGCAATTCACTTCGATCTTTGACTCTACGCTGTATGTGATCTCTCCTACTTTCCCGTCAAAGGGATTCGATCCCGGTAATGGACGGAACGAGCCTTGCACCTGCGAGATGGCAAAGCAATGGTCATAATTCCCAATTACGCCCACCCCCACTTCCGTCAACGCATCGCGGATCTGGGTTACATGCGTCTCAGGAACGAAGATCTCAAGTTTCACATCAGTAAAGTCGTTCATAAAATTCTCCATTTGAGTTAAGGGCAACCTTCCATGCCTTTTGAATACCTTGCTTATGTTGGGTGGGGCGCCCTTCCGCCTAAAATGCATATTAAGAAAAAGCCTGACAATTACTTGTCAGGCTTTTTGAGGACGATGAAATAAAACCAAGAATGCGTTTGGTCGGGACTTCTCGAAGACATGGTGCAGGGGATTTTCTAAAAACATCGCCGCGATTATACCCGTATTTACAACCCTGTCGATGGCTCGGTGTCCAATCCGTTGGCGGTGGCGATCTCTTCGAACATGATCTCGATCTCGTCAAGGAAGTGATCGAGCGCAGCTACTTTTTCGGAGAAGCCTTCGAGCAAACTAAGCGAGTTGCAAGCCTGTTCCCAGAACTTGAGGTGGTCACCACTCAGCACCTCGGCAGATAAGGTCCAGGTGTGCAGAGCAGGCCAGAGCGCGGAAAGAGGCGTATCTCCATCCAGCAGGGCTTTGATGGCCTTCTCGTAATAATTCAAGCGTGCAAGGTGAATCCGCGCATCCACACCAGGAATTTCAGCAGCGAGTTTGAAAGCATGTTTCCAATCGTTGAGCCAGGATTTGACCTTGTCTGCATCCACATGATTCGCGCCAAGCAGACCGTACACAGTGGTGATCATATCGGGCTTTTGCGCAGCTTCGGCACGGGCGGGGAAATCAAGTAAGAAACGACGTTCCCAAAGCGGCGGACCGCTCAACTCGGCAACAGCATTAACCGCATGGAAAATGGACTTCATATATTTGCGAATTTCTTTTGGTCCTACTGCACCATCATGCTCGGAGATATCGAACCAGTTGCCGCGTCCGTGTGAAAGGAGTGTACGGCAGCGTTGCAGCATCAGCGGCGGCTGCTCGAACTCAAAACCTGCACGCAAACTGGCTTGCACGAAATCGAAGAATTTTTCGCGTTCATACAGCAGAACCGGGTCGTACATTTCAAAGCCAAGCCACGGGTCGCCGCGCAATTCACGCGGAGACTTAAATTCGTCCTTGGCACGGCGGCTGATGTCGATGTGGAAATCAGGTGTGAGTTTGACGAACTCACGAGTATTTGTTGGTGTGGTTTTATGAACAAAAACAATATCAATATCGGCGGTACCACCCAGCATGGGCTCACCACGCAGGGAACCAGTTAGGTAGGCAGCGACAATATCCGGGTCGTTATACGCCCGTTCTTGAACGGTCTCTTTGGCAATACGTAAAAGGGAGTCTTTTGTAACGCGCATGTCAACTCACTTCATTGGCAGGGCTGGCTGATATGGCGACAACCCTAATGCTTCACGGATACGATTTTCGATCAACTTGATGTGTTCTGCGTTCTGAATAATGTTCAAGTCGTTCGTGTCAATTTTCAAAATGGGCGTATGGTCAAAAGGTTTGGAAAAAAATTCATCATACGCTACATTCAACTCGTCGATATACGCCCGCTCCATCTGACGTTCATACGGTCTATCACGAAAGGCAATGCGGCTCATGAGCGTATCGGTGGTGGCTTGCAAATACACCAGCAAATTGGGCTTGGGGATCTTCTCACCCAATGCGTCATGCACCTTGTGATACATATTCAACTCATCGCCTTTCAGGTTGATGCCTGCAAAGAGCGCATCCTTCGCAAAGGTGTAATCCGAGATCAGACTTTTTCCATTTGCCAGAATGTTAGGCACATTGTTATTCTGTTGGTGATAACGGCTGAGCAAAAAGAAGATCTGGGTTTGAAACGCATAACGAGCACGGTCACTGTAAAAATCAGAGAGGAAGGGATTCTCCTCGAACACTTCCAACAACACTTCCGCGTCAAAGGCTGGCTGCAACAGGCGGGCAAGCGTGGTCTTGCCCACGCCGATCACGCCTTCGATGGCAATATACATGAACAATTTCTCCCGAATGAGATGGACGAAGGATACCATAAAAGTAAGTGCGAAGTGACCTCGCCCCTACGGTTATAATTTTATGCATGACCCGCATTTGTATCACGCCATTCGTTCAGGGGACAGGCGGCATGGCGTCCTTCCGTTTGAAATTCGAACAGGGATTACGCGCCCGCAACATTGATGTGACCCATGACCTGAATGACAAGTCTGATGCTGTTCTCGTCATTGCAGGCACACGCTTCTTACTGGACCTGAACCGGGCTCGCCGACGAGGCATTCGCGTCGTCCAAAGATTGGACGGCATCAACTGGGTACAGCGCGTGAAATGGTCTGGGGTGAAATACAGCGTCCGCGCCGAGTATGGGAATGTAATGCTGGCAACCATCCGTAATCGTTTTGCGGACAGGGTCATCTATCAAAGTCGGTTCATCCGCCATTGGTGGGAAGATTGGTATGGGGTTGCCAAAGCGCCTGCAACGGTCATCATCAACGGCGTAGACCTAAATGCTTACACGCATGATGGTGAACATGAACGCCCAACCGACAAATACCGCATGCTCTTGCTGGAAGGCAGCCTTGCGCGTGGATTGAACTCTGGCTTATTCCATGCTGTCAGTGTGGCAGAGAAATTGTCTGCAAAGTATCCAATGGAAGTTGTGGTAGCTGGGACGGTAGATGAAGCCACACAACAAAAACTAAAAAGTAATGTCTCCGTAAAATTTCTCGGCACCGTCCCACGAGCGGACATTCCCAAATTAGCCCGTTCCTCTCACATGATGTACTGTGCCGAAGTCAACCCACCCTGCCCCAACTCTGTCATCGAAGCCCTGGCATGCGGACTCCCCGTTATCGGCTTCGATAGCGGGTCACTCAAAGAGTTGGTTACAGACGATGCAGGTTGTATCGTTCCATACGGCACGAATCCATGGAAGTTAGAGACACCAAATATCGAAGCACTGGCATCGTCAGCGGGTGAAGTGCTTGAGAAACAGAAACAATTTCGGGCGGCGGCACGGAGGCGGGCGGAGTCCGCTTTTGGGCTCGATCAAATGGTCGAGTCGTATCTCAAGGTTTTATTAGACGATTGACCATAGACCACGGACGATGGTTTGATGGTCAATGGTCGATGATCGGAGAGAGTACATGGATAACGAAGTACACGAATTTTTACTCAAACATTTGCAAGGCATCATGACGAACGACATCGCGTCATATCATGAAACGACATCCACAGACCTGACTTTATACGAGTGGTGGGTCACTCCGCACCGATTGGATGGCTTGCCCTTCCACGAATTCATGATGAATTCGAATGCCGAACGTGGCGCGGTCTTTGGCGCAGAAGAAACCGGCAAGACGCGCTTTGACTTGTCGAATTTGCATATTCAACGCTATGGCGATACAGCCATTGCAAGTTACACACTGCTTATCAGTACAGCATTGGGAACAGGCGTGCAAGTCGCCTCGCACAACGAAAGCCGTGTAATCGTGAAATTGGATGGAAAGTGGAAAGTGGTGCATGTGCATAAATCACCGGCATACTCTGCTCCGCATGTTGGATAATCAGACGATGGACCACGGACGATAGTCCATTGTCCATCGTCTATCGTCATTGCAAGGAATTGAATGAACTCTCGCGCATATCGCTCGTACGACCTCCTCTGGCTCAGCATTGCCCTGCTTCCATTGATTGGGTTGTCTTTCATGTTGACTGTCCCTGCCCAAGATTATTGGTGGTATCTCCGTTTGGGCAAAGATATTTTGGAACATGCTGCGATTCCGCTTGTGGACACGATGGGATACAGCCGTGCGGGCGAACCTATTTTTTATCAGCAATGGCTTTCTGGAATTATCTTTTATCTCATTTACCAAACCGGCAATGCCCCGTTGACCTTTCTCCTGCGGGCAGCATTGATCGGCATCACCTACGCTTCGATCTGGCACATGATGCGTTCCTATGTCGGAGCACGCACAGCAACCATTTTATTGATTTTGCTCGGTCTATCTTCATCCAGCAACTGGGTCATGCGCCCGCAGTTGTTTGCATACCCATTGTTCGTACTTTGTTTGTTATCTGTATTCGAATGGCAAAAAGGCAATAACCGCTTTCTTTTCTTCTTTCCTCTTTTTACGTTCTTGTGGGCAAACCTGCATGGCTCATTCGTTCTGCCGTTCTTGATTGCAGGTGCAGCATTGGTCTTTGGCTCCGATGAGAATGAATTAACCGCCAAGACCGCAAAGGACGCGAAGAAAAATCTCTTTCTTGGTGCGCTTAGTGGTTCAAAGAAACGTCAAGGCATGTTCGTCACCATCCTTGCCATGTTTGTTGCCAGCCTGCTCAACCCGCATGGATTTGGCGTATGGCAATACCTCGTCTTCATTCTTAACAATCCATCCGATTACCTCTTCAGCGTGGAGTGGCGTCCGCCTACGAATGAAGGCTGGCAGATGAACATCTTCTTCGCGTGGATACTCGCCTTCCCCCTCGTCGCTTCGTTCTCAAAACAAAAACTAAGCTGGCTCGAATGGATATTCGTCCTGGGCTTCGGCTGGCTTGCGCTTTCAGGTGTACGCTATGTGATCTGGTTCATGTTCTTGCTTGCCATCTTCACAGCAAAATTTGTCAGCGAATGGACAAGCACTTACATTGACAAACCCATCGAAAAGATCAATCCACGCACGAACATTGCGATCGCTGTCATGTTGTTGCTTCTATCACTGGTCTTCATGCCCGGCGTCCGTGACTCATGGTGGAAAGGCGCGCCAGAACTTTACGAGTTATCCACAACTCCTGTGGATGCGGTGGAATTCTTAAAAACGCGCGAAGACCTGCCCGGTCCGCTATGGAATGATTACGCCTTTGGCTCATATCTCGAATTCAAACTCCCCTCCCGCCCCACCTGGATGGACACACGCATGTACAGCTTTCCGCAAACCATGTGGGAAGAATACATCCGCGTGACGAATGGCGAAGGCTGGCAGAAGATGTTCGACCGTGAAGGCATTAACTTGCTTTTGCTCTCGCAAGCAGCACAGCCGAATTTGATCCAAGCGGTTTCAGAGTCACCCAACTGGTGCGAAGAATACAAAGACGACCATGCAGTCATCTTTTCACGTTGCGAGGCGAAATGAATTTCAACAGCAAACTGGGTTTACAGCAGCGCGTCCTGCCAAGTTATCGTGTTCCGCTTTTTGACCTTCTCGCAAGTCAATGTGAAGGCGGCATGAGTCTCTTCGCTGGTCAAGCCCGCCCCGTGGAAATGATCGCAGGCGGCACGACCAAGATTGCCCGTCATGTCGAAGCGGATAATCTGCATCTGCTTGGCGGTGCGCTTTATTTTTGTTATCAACGGAATTTCATCCGCTGGTTGGAGGAATGGAATCCCGACGCGCTCATCATGGAAGCCAACCCACGTTACCTCGCCTCTCCCTCCGCCCTGAGCTGGATGCACAAACGCGGACGAAAAGTCCTAGGCTGGGGCTTGGGTGCTCCCAAACAAAGCGGCATTTGGAAGCGTTTCATCCATCAATTCGATGGGATGATCGCCTACAGTCAACGCGGTGCGGATGAATATGCTGCGCTTGGGTTTCCACGCGAAAAGATTTTTGTGGCTCATAACTCCGTTTCTCCTGCGCCAGAAAAACCTGACAATAGACCATTGACGATAGACCATGCAACCATTTTGTTCGTTGGACGTCTACAAGCGCGCAAGCGTGTCGATTCATTATTACGTGCCTGCGCCGAAATGGAATCCAAGCCGCACCTGCTCATCGTCGGTGATGGATCGGAACGCGAGGCACTGGAAACGCTGGCAAAGGAAGTCTACCCATCAGCAGAGTTCATCGGTGCAAAGCATGGCGCGGACTTGAAACCGTATTTCCAGCAAGCAGACTTGTTCGTCCTTCCCGGCACTGGCGGACTGGCTGTGCAAGAAGCGATGAGCTATGGCTTGCCTGTGATTGTCGCAAAAGGAGACGGGACTCAAGATGATCTCGTCCGTGAGAAAAATGGCTGGCAGATCGAGCCCGAAAATTACAAAGCTTTGGTTTCTACAATGAAAAACGCGCTATCGGATATAGCGCGTCTGCGAGAGATGGGGAAAGAGTCGTATCGAATTGTTTCAGAAGAGATCAATATCGAGAAGATGGTAGAAACGTTCGTGAAAGCTCTCAATTCAATTATTACGTAGGGGCGCGGTTTTCGCGCACCTGATATTGGGTAAAAATTAAGTTGGGCGAGGAGCCCCCGCCCCTATATAATCGATCAACGTCTCAATAAATTCCTTTTGACCTGAAGCATAATGCGTCGCCAACGTATTCAAGCGGAAGACGAGAGTCTTGCCGTCATTGAGTTCGATGGCGATCATTTTTTGGTTGAGGAACCCGCTTGGCTTAATGGACTTGATGTCTGTATATAGGAGCTCGCTCATGCCTTTGTTTTCCATCTTCAGCGAAGCAATACCCATCTCGGTCGCGATGATAAACATCCGCTTGCGGGTGAGGGCGGCGAAATAATATCCATCACCGATCAAGCTCAAGCCGCCTGAAAGGACAACGCCTCTCAAAGATTTGGTGTAGAGAAAGCCGGTAAGCTCGATCCCCTCTCCGGGCGCGAGGTGAGGCGCAAGTTCCTTGTGAATGAATTCGTCGAATTTATGCATCACAACTCCTTCATGATCTCGTCTTTTTTGCGTTCGTATTCAACTTGAGATATCAAATTCTTATCACGCATCTCTTTGAGTTCGGTCATGCGCTCAAGCGGACTTTTCGCCTTCTGTCCCTTTTTAGGTTTGCTCGTTTGCTTTAGATCGCTTGCAAGAGCGCCAAAGTCTTTGGGATAAAACATATGCTTGCGATAGCGAAGGAAGAGTAGCACAAAAACGACAAGCGACACCATCAAACCAGAGAGCGAAAGCGATGCTAGCGTAATATCGTTCCCGTCGCAATAAATATTATGCGCCCACCCCGTCTGACCGGGACGGTATGAATAACGTGTGGTCTCAATGGAAAATTCACCGGAACACACAAGCGGTTTGGAAATATAAGTAACGGACGGAAAGATTGCACCAATGGCGGCGGCAAAAATAACAAAACCGATAAACGACGCCACCGCAAAAAGAATACCGATCAAGAACCAGTTTGGTTTTCCCATTTCATACTCCTAGAAGATAGTAGCTGTAATGTAACGTATATTCAGTTATGAAAAAATCACCCGAAATGGTTAATAACCAGACGCACCTCAAACTTACGGTTTCGTGGGAGATTTTGTCTTAAGAGAAAATAGGACGCTGATAAAAGCTGAAAATGCGGATTTTTCAAATTTTTTTCCGCGTCTTTCCGCGCTCGTCAGCGTCCCATTTCAATTTTTGGGAACTATGTCTTGTTTACTTCTCTGCCTTATCCAGGTCTTTGCCGATATCGCGCTGAAAATCCCAGGTGAGGTAATCCAGATTCGCCGGAAGAGAAAGTTCCACCGTGTATAGATATTGCAATTCCAACCTCACCTTGCGTGGACGGCACTCGAGCAAATGCCCGCCGCTGCTTTTATCTTCGGTAAGGAAGTGCAAATGCACACCCGGCACACTGAGCGATGATACGAATGACGGCGTATAAAAACCGACCATCTTGCCGCTCACGTTATGAAATTCAAAGGTCGGCTGCTCCTTCGCCACTTCCACCAACGGACGGTAATTCTCCTGCTTAGGTACCGAGCGTGTACGTACATAAGCAAACTCACCCGTAATGCGAAAAGCATAAAAGATATTTGGCGATGGCATCAACTCCATCATCCAGCGCAGAAAATCTTCGTAAGACAATTCCTTTTCGAGCACTTCATCACTGGCAGGTTGAAAGAACGTCACACAGGCGAAAGGCGTACACATATCATCATCGGTGATGAGGTTGACCTTGCCATCTGAACCCACACGGTAGATCTCGCCGTCCACCATCATCATCTCGCCATCGAGATCGTTGAACGTGCCCAAGCCCATATCCCCATGCTTACGAATTTCATGGAATGGAATGTTCTGCTCGTAAATACCCTCAACAAGCGAATTGACCGGCGCGCACAAATAGATCTTGCTCTCCGCCCGCCTCTTTCTGGACCTGCGAATGGTTGTTCTCTCCATTTTTCCTCTTTTTTCTGTCATTGCGAGGGCATTCTTGTTCTTTGCCCGAAGCAATCCATTACACAATTATGAGATTGCTTCGGGCTATCGCCCTCGCAATGACGGGGTGATTATTGATACCACGGCGTATCGCCGAGAATTTCCCAACCACGGTCTTGCGCGATCTTTTTTAACTTTGCATCTGGGTACACTGCCACTGGATGGTCTGCATGCTCAAGCATGGGCACATCCAGGATCGTATCGCCATACGCAACATCGACCTTATCCACACCGAGACGGCTGAGCACCTGCTCGATCTTCTTCTCGTTCGCCACCAACCCACCAACCATCCTTAATCGTCCATTCACGATCTCGGTAGGTGTACCGATCACTTCAGCACCAATGCGACGTGCAAACGGCTCAATGAACGGTTCAACGACACTACTGGCAATGTAAGTTTTATCCCCGCCTTCGCGATGCTTTACAAGACGATCTATCACATCCAAACGACGATTCTTCCACAAGTCATACTCCACCAACCATTCAGAGGCATGACTGACCACCTCTGGTGTCGCGTCTTTGATATAACCAAGGCTGTTCACCATCAACTTCTGCCCCCACTCCTGCCAGTCGATGATGCCGCGTTTTGCGAGCATATACGAAGGCGCAATAGACGCCATATACCAATTGGCACGGACCTTGCTTTGGTTATGTTTCACCCAATTCACCAGCCCAAGAAAAGGCGAGCCGGTCGTGAGGGTTCCCATCATGTCTGAAACAACGATCATGTAAACTCCTTTTTAACGAAAGACTATTTCTAAATCTTCTTCCAAATTTCGGCAATCTTCCCCCTCGCACACTTTCAAGGATTCCACTTTTGCATGGAGTGTCTCAAGGGTTTCAGGGCTTAATGTGCCCGCAATATTATCCAACTGATAGGGATCCGCCTTCAGGTCGTAGAACTCGATCTCGCCATTGGCATACTCAACATAGACATAATCTTTTCCACGAATACCACGGAATGCACCGCCTACAATGTCCACAAGCAGATTATCTGTCTCTGGGTCGGCGAGTGCTTCATCGATCGCCTCTTCATCAATATACCCGAACTCGATCATCAAACCATCCCGCCAAAGTACTTCTTTACCATCCAGGCATGGCAGGAAGGAACGTCCATCCACAAACTCAGGGACAGAAACACCGGTAATATCGGCAATGGTGGGAGCAAGGTCAATGTTGGCGGTCATTTGCGAGACCGTTGACCCCGGCTCGATGCCCGGTCCACGCACCATAAAGGGGACGTGGATATCTTCCTCGTATGCTGTCCCCTTCCCCGATGGGATGCCATGCTCGCCAAGATGGAAACCATTATCCGACATGAAAAAGATATAGGTGTTATCCAACTGCCCGTTTTCTTCAAGGGAACGAACCAGATCTTCGACCAGCTCATCCACTGACTGCAATGAATTGACACGTCCGCGAAATACGGCATTGGCATCCCCTTCATCGAAGTCATCGCCGGTTTGGGTCAACATCTGAATGAGCTTTGGTTTATCGGTCACATCCGCTTCATGGAAGGATGGGTTTTGCGGATAGGTCAGGTCGGCGTTCAAAGCCTGATGGCGTGGAGCAGGCGTGGACGGTCCATGAGGTGCGTAGACTGAAACGAAAAGGAAGAAGGGAGAGTCGGCTTTAACGCTGTCGTCGATAAAGGTCAGTGATTTATTCCGAATGAGATCGGTACTGTAATCTTCTGGCGCATTACCATGCTTCACCAACGTACCGTTCTCGTTCATGGTGTAACCGTAGTAAAGGTCGCCTTCGTAATCGGTACCAAGGAAGGCTGCCCAATCCGTCCAACCGGGTGGAACATAATTCTGCCCGGCATTGACCGGATAATTATTGAGATATTTTCCATAGAGAGCGGTGCGATATCCCGCATCCTGCAGCCAGACTGCCAACGTGCTTTCTTCTTCTTGTAGTTTGAAGAAACGCGCAAAGCCGGGTGAATTCTCCAGGATATCCGTGTTGTGCGCATACTGTCCGCGCAGCATGGAAGCACGCGACGGGCAGCAAATGGGGGTTGTAATGAAATAATTGTCGAAGGTTGCGCCTTGAGCGCCGATGAGTTCGATGGTCTTCGGCATGTATGGCATCAAGGTGTAATCCATATCATCGGTGAGAATGATGATGACATTGGGTGATTCTTTGAACAAACGCGTATTTGTGGCTGTGTAAATGGCACCTGCAACCAAGGCAAGCACCACAGCAATGATGATGATCTTCTTTTGCATGGTTCTCCCAAAACGACGATCGACGGCACCTGCACTTGCATCTGTTGCAAATGCAGACCATGAAAAATGGTTATTGATTTACCATCGTCCATGGTCAATGGTTTACGGTCAACCGTCAGCAGTATATCACTGCGCCGTATTGCCCCCATCCACCAACAAGAGATGTCCCGTCACGAACGACGCTTCATCCGATGCTAAAAATAGAACCGCGTTGGCGATCTCTTCAGGTTTCCCAAAACGCCCCATTGGCAAATAATCACTCGCTTCCTGAATGGCTTGCTCCAGCGTTACGGGGTCGTTCCCTTCGAAATAGCCTTTCTCCATCCAACGGTCCACAAAGGTATCACCAGGGCAGACTGCATTGACACGAATACCATCACGCGCGTAATCGAGCGCCATGGCTTTCGTCATCATGCCCACCGCACCCTTGCTCATGATGTATGGGAACGCATTCTTCCCCGCCACCACCGACCAATCGGAACCGTTGTTGACAATCGCACCTTTGCCTTGTTTCTTCATATGCGGTAACACCAACTGACACATCTTCCACACCGCTGTTACATTGATGTTCAACGTATCGTGCCACGTTTCATCACTCGTCGTTTCGGCAGTTCCCTTGGTGACAATGCCCGCGTTATTGAACAAAATATCGATCTGACCGAATTCCTTAAGCGCAACTTCGACGACTCTCTGGCAGTCTTCCACCTTTGAGTGATCCGCCTCTACGAACACGCATCGGACTCCCTTTGAGCTGCATTCCGCCTCGATGGCTTTCCCCAAGCTGACACGTCGCCCCGTGACGACCAAATCCGCGCCCTCTTCGGCAAATCGCAACGCTGTTGCCTTGCCAATACCAGACGTCCCGCCGGTGATGATGGCTACTTTCTTCTTCAATCGCATATGGACCTCTTTACTACTTGAAATCTTTGATCTGTATTTCTTGTTGTATTTCGATTCAATTGGTCGTAGAATAGAAAATTAGATAATTGTTGTCAAGTTTCCATCCAGACCGGAACGACCCATGGAGAAAGTTATATGGATCACCTATTACCCGGACAAATGCTCGGCTCGTATCGTATCATAAGCCAGATAGGGGAAGGGGGAATGGCAACGGTTTATAAAGCCTATCAAGCATCCATGGATCGTAATGTTGCGATCAAGGTCTTGCCAAGTCATCTTGCTAATAATAAGGAATTTGCAGGGCGCTTTCAACAAGAGGCGCGAATTATCGCCAACCTTGAACATCCACATATTTTGCCTGTCTTCGACTCGGGGGAAAGCGACGGCATCTCCTATCTCGTAATGCGTTACCTTGAAGCAGGGACTCTCAAAGAGAAGATCGAATCCCGTCCTCTCTCGTTGAATGAGATCGACCGCATCTTTACACAATTGGCAGAAGCCCTTAGCTACGCCCACGAGCGCGGAGTGATCCACCGCGACCTGAAACCGTCCAATGCGTTGATCGATTCACAAGGCAATCTTTTTCTCACCGATTTTGGCATTGCAAAGCTGCTGGAAAATACCTCTCACTTCACAAAAACAGACACGGTCATGGGCACACCCGCCTACATCAGCCCGGAACAAGCGCAAGGGCAGCTGGTTGACCGTCGTTCGGATATCTATTCGCTGGGCATCATCCTCTACGAAATGGTGACCGGGCGTGTGCCTTTCATGGCAGACACGCCATTGGCGGTCATTTATAAACATGTAAATGCTCCCCTGCCTCCACCTTCCACGATCAAAAAAGATATTCCACCACAGATCGAACAGGTTATTCTCAAAGCACTTGCCAAGTCACCTGATGATCGTTTTGGCAGTGCAACTGAATTCATCGCTACATGGAAGCGTGCGCTCAGCACAGGCGGCACAGTTCAAAGTATGACTGACGACGATAAGACCATGCGGTATGAAGACATGCAAAAAAAAGAAAAATCCTCACCGCCCGCCGCAGCGAATCAAGATACAAATACATCCAAGAAACCCTTCCGAGGCGTCTTGCTTGGCTTGCTGGCAGGGATCTGTCTGATCTTCGGTATAGGTGGGATAATTTTATTTTCTTTCAATAGAGAGAGTCTCCCATTCTTTGGCGGCAATCCCTCCACAGAATATTTTGATATTGAAATTGGGGACGAAATATCGAACGGAGAGCCAGATGAAGGTGCTGGCAATATCGAGTCACCCGGCACTCAGGATATCTACACCTTCACTGCTGAACCCGGTGAGATGATCTTTATCAGAATTGTTCAAGCCCCTGAAACCAATAACGATATCAACATGTACCTGACAGACAGTGAAAACACGAACATCATTTCCAGTTGTTTGGAATGTGGAGATCCCGGTATGACAGCTTTGGTGCTTGGCGGAACATATACTCTCACAGTCGGAAATGACGACCCGGAAAATGCAGGGGTTGGCGAATATAGAATCCAGATCTCGGAGGTGCCAGAACCCGAAAGATTTGGCATCGAATTTGGAGAGAAAATAACGAGGGATCAACCTGATGCGGGAGCTGGCTTCATCGAAAGCCCCGGCGCACAGGATGTGTACACATTCAATGCGGAAGCAGGAGACGACATATACTTCCAGATGAACGAAGCGATCTTGACAAGCGGACCGATCAGTTGGAATCTCAGCGACGAGTCAGGGACGATATTATTTGAGACATGCCTGCAATGTGGTGACCCAGGTGTAATCACCATGGATCGCGGAGGAACATACACACTTACAGTGGGCGGCGGGACTGAATATGGGACTGGTGCTTATTCGATAGTGATCTGGAGCGTCCCCGCCTATCAAACCTTCGAGATCGAAATTGGAGATACTGTTACGGGCACGATCGAATCGCCAGGCGCACATAACCTTTACACATTTACCGCTACTGCCGGGCAAACCGTGGCATTTACCATATTTAGCGCACCTCAAACCAGATACTCTATCCAATGGCGGCTTGAAGATGTAGATGAAAACGAGTTTTTCGATACCTGTCTATCTTGCGGCGACCCGGATCCAATAACCTTTGAAAAGGATGGAACGTACACCATCATCATCGGTAGCGATACAAGCCCCGGCACAGGGGAGTATGAGTTTCAGATCTATTCTCCATAATGCAAAATAATCAGGCGGACGAACAGTCCGCCTTTTTATTTGTGGTTATAATTCCACTCGATGGATGAAAAAAGTTTGCAAGTTCTTGAATATTCCAAAATACGCGAACGGCTGAAGTCGTTCTGCGATTTTTCCGCTTCGATGGAACTGGCTGGACAGCTCGAACCAACCGACTCCTACGATCTCGCCACTTCCCGTCTTGCAGAGACAAGTGAAGCTCGCAGGTTGCTTTCGATTCAAGATGTAAGCATTGGGGCTTCACACGACATTCGCCAAGCGGCAGACCTTGCTGCCCGCAGCGGTGTGCTCGATCCTCAAGCCCTGCTGGACGTTAAGTCTACGCTCATCGCTTGCCGCGAATTGAAGAAGACCTTTGAGAAGAAAGAAGACGAATACCCCCGTTTGTGTTTCATCGCGCAAGGACTGCCTGAGACGCACGGCATTGTTGATTCCATCTCACGCGTCCTCTCTGAACGCGGCGAAGTGTTGGATTCAGCTTCGATCAAACTAGCGGACATCCGCCGCAATCTGCGCATCGCGCATGACCGATTGATGAGCCGTTTGCAAAAATATGTGACCGACTCAAAAACCTCATCCATGCTGCAAGAATCGATCATCACGCAGCGTGATGGGCGTTATGTAATTCCTTTAAGGGCTGAGTTCAAAGGCAAGATCAAAGCCGTCATCCATGATCAATCCTCCAGCGGTGCGACTCTTTTCGTTGAGCCGTTGCCTGTGGTAGAAGCGAATAACGAGATCCGCGAATTGCAGCTTGCCGAACGAGACGAAGAACGAAGAATTCTCGCGGAAGTTTCGTCTGTGGTTGGAGCACATGCCAGCGAATTAAAATACGGTGTGGAAAACCTCGCTGCGCTCGATCTGGCTTTTGCAAAAGCAAAGTATGCGGAAGAACTCAGAGCAAGTGAGCCAGTACTCAATGAGCAACCATCAGTAAAAAAGAATAGTGCGCCCCTGATTCCTAGTCCTTTGTCATTGAAACTTCTTCAAGCTCGCCATCCCCTACTCGACCCCGATACCGTTGTACCTGTGGATGTTGACCCGCGCGAAGGGACACGTGCCATCGTCATCACCGGTCCGAACACGGGTGGAAAAACGGTTTCGCTTAAGACGGTTGGCTTGTTGGTGCTCATGGCGCAAAGCGGACTTCACATCCCTGCGCAAAGCGGTTCGGAACTGCCATTCTTCAAATCTGTTTATGCAGATATCGGCGATGAACAATCCATTGAGCAATCGCTTTCAACCTTCAGTGGACATATCACCAACATCATCCGCATCCTCAAACAGATCGATAATCGTTCACTGGTCATCTTTGATGAACTCGGCTCAGGCACTGACCCACAGGAAGGCGCTGCCATTGCGCGTGCGATCCTCACCCACTTACTGGAAGTCGGTGTGATGACTCTTGTAGCAACGCATTATCCTGAATTAAAAACCTTCGCGCATTCAACCGAAGGGGTGGTCAATGCCTCGCTTGAATTTGACATTAAAACGCTTCGCCCTACCTATAAGTTGACTATTGGTCTGCCGGGCAGGTCCAACGCCTTAGCCATTGCTCAAAAATTAGGGTTGCCGCAAACCATCATTGACTCTGCCAAGGCAGAGATCAACCCATTGGACTTGCGTGCCGATAAATTATTGGACGATATCCGCAAGGAGCGCAACCGTACCTCGCGTGAACGTGAGAAGTTGGAAAAGCAACGCGCCAAACTCGAAGCACAAAACGCAGACTTGGCAAAACGACTTGAAAAGATCGAAGATGAACGCCGTGAAACCATTGCCAAAGCCCGGGCCGAAGGTGAGTTGGAGGTGGCGTTGCTCAAACGCAATCTCGATTCATTGAAATCGCAACTCAAGAAAGCCAGCCAACCGCTGCAAGCCATCCGCGCCATTGAAGAGAAGATGGAAAAGATCGAAGAGAAAGTGGAAGCGCCGGTAGAAAGAAAAAGTGACCAATATCCAGTGACCGGTAACCAGGGGCTGAAGTTGGGCGAGAAGGTCACCGTCAGCAGCTTGAATGCCGAAGGTGTGGTGACAGCTTTGGGTGAGTCAGATGCGGAAGTCCAGATCGGGACGATCCGCGTGCGGGCGAAATTATCCGACTTGATCAGAAGACAATCAGCGGAAGATAGATCCCCAAAGGGGACGCTGTCTCAAAAAGAAAAGACCAAACAGCCATCATCCACGGTCAATCGTCCAGCGGCCACATCACCCGGTATGGAAGTGGATTTACGCGGGTTGATGGCGGAAGATGCGCTCGACAAGATGGAACGTTATTTGGAGCAGGCATATCTTTCAGGCTTGCCGTGGGTGCGAATCATTCATGGCAAAGGCACGGGTAAATTACGTCAGGCTGTACGCGAGACCTTGAAGGGTCATACTTATGTGAAGTCTTTTGAAGAAGGGGCTTCCAACGAAGGCGGCGAAGGCGTGACCGTGGCAAAGTTGAATGCAAGCTGATGGGTGCGGTGCTGTCTTAACGCAATCGTAATCTGATACGGGTTTGAGTTCGTTTATAATTTTTTACGAGAGGAGCCTTTTATGTCCATTGACGATGCCATTAAAAAAATGACCGACCTCGTGACCGCTGCCTGTGCCAGTGCTGAGATCAAGGCTACGAAAATGTCTGATGAAGAAGCACGTTTGACGGTGCTTGCTCCTGCTGGTGATATGCAGAAGATCAAGGATGCGACCTTCCAGCCTGCGATCGACATGTTGAATTCAGACGGGATGGATGTGCAGGTCTTCGTGTACGATAAAGATGCGCCGCCCTTAAAAGGATGATGCAGAATTTAGAAAGATAAAAGATAAATGTAAGGACGCGGAAACCGCGTCCTTTTTATTTACAAATGCATGGGCAGGGGGATACTCAAAAACAAGCTGCCCCACCCCTACTGCCCGGTTGCCATACGCCAGACGATGTTCAAAGCCTCCAAGCCGGTTTCGCGGTGAATGACTTTGGCTTCATCGGTGAGATAAATATCACCTTGCAGCGGACGGTCTTCGCGGGTGAAAAGTCCGCGGTTGGGAAGATCTGATACAGCTGCCCAAAAATTCCATAGCGGCAGATCGTATTCAGCGGAGAGCAGCGCCATATCGCGGTTGATGCGATTATCTTTTTCGCGGTTATCGGCTTTGGTGGCAAGGATGGGAACGACACCATTCGCAAGTAACTGCTCGATCACGCGCCGCAAATATTCGGTGTTACGTGATTCAAAATGAGAACCGATCTGTATGATAACGAAGGATGGACGATGGATTCGCAGTTCACAATCAACAGGCGTTTCGCCAAATTGGCAGCCATAATCACCGCGATGCCACTGGTCCCATAACAGCGCACCGGGTGTGGTGCCATCTTGTGCAGTGGAACTTTCTCTCGCAAATGAACCGGCAAAATTCTCAACTGTCTCTTGCAACTCTGGCGAAAGACTCGCCACCAGATCCAGGTCGAAATCATACACGCCTAAAAATTCCTGCGGCTCTGCCTGACAATCTCCAAAGATGGAAAAGGCATTTGGATCATTGCCAAGCGTCAGCCCAAGTTGATAGACCTCCTGGATATTCACCGCCGGCTCCGGCTGGACCGGAAGATTCATCCACGCATTGTCTTCTACTGTCGCTGTAACCTTTGTCGCTTCGACCGTCGGCGTAGATGTGGGTTGTTTGGTCTTAGTCGCCTCCACTGTAACGGTGACCGAACCTTGCGTGGGAGTGTCATACCTCGGCGTTGGCACCACTCGTGCAGGGGTTTCCGTTGGCGGCATGGTGGGGATTTGTGCAGGCTGTGGACCACATCCAATTAAAACCAATAGGGTCAGAAGCACTAGTCGTTTCATAATAAGAGATTTAACCACAAAGGTACGAAACCTCGAAGTCAGAATGAAAATCTTAGCGGCTTTGTGTCTTTGTGCCTTCGTGGTGTATGAATTCCCACTCTTTTGCAAACTTCAATATTCGCGGACGGATGTAATACGCATCTGGGTCGGCTTGCGGACGTTTGGACTTGATCAACTCCATCGCAGCGAGAGGATCATATCCTTGCGCGATGAGGATGCAGGCTCCCATCGTCACGCCGCGATGAGCGCCGTAGGCACAATGGGCAAAGACCTTACCGCCGTTCTGAATGACATCAAGTGCGGCTTTTGCTCCGCGCAAGAGCAGCTTGATTGGAATCGGTATCAGCGGCGAATCAAAGGTTGGGAGCCAGAGCCGCTCCATGGGAGTGGGATGCGGGTCGCGGTGCGGCATCCGCTCGAAGCGCATGTTGATGACAAGGCGAATGCCTAGTTCACGTAATTGGTCGTAATCCTTTTTATGAGGCGTGGTTCCAATGAAAAGGTCATCGGTGATGGGAGAGAAATTCATGGGGAAAGGATAACAGAAAGTAAGAAAAAAGTAACATTGCCAACCACTCAAGTATTGGATATGCTTCCAGTAATTAATACAAATAAAAAAATCATGAGGTTATGCATGTCCACAACTGACGAATCGAAACCTGCCGATTCCCAAAAGTCCGCTTCTCGTATCCTCCTTTCAACCTGGATCACTGTCTCAAACATCCTTGCTCTTGGTTCGCTTTTGCCATGGGCGAGTTTGGTGCTTTGTTCGTTGATGTCCTATCCCCAAAAAGAGAAGGATTTTGAATATTATTTCTTTAGGGCAACCATATACTCCTACCCGTTCATCATCCTCGGTCTGGTCATTTACACCCGGCGGGCCTACAAAAATGGATGGGATTGGAAAGCCCAAATTACGTCTATCGTCTCGATCGTGCCAGTCATATGGTTTTTGCTGATGTTATTCAATCTCATTTAGAGTTTCATTTACAATTCCATAAGATGAAAACGAGGAGAATCTCAACGTTGTGAGGTTCTCCTCATTTCTTTTACTCATCACTCTTCGATCATCCCTCCTCCCCCATCCCCTCTTTTTTATGCTAGACTCACGGCAATTCTAAAATTACTCCCATTAACCACACTGGACACTGATTACTGGAAACTGACTCACTCAAAAATGGAAACCCTTTCCTCTGCACTTGACCCGCAATCCCCCGAATTCAAAGCCAACACAGAACATAACCGCGCCCTCGCGCAAGAACTCAAAAAACACCTTGCAACTGTCCGTGAAGGTGGCGGCGAGAAATATCGCAAGCGCCACGAAGAGCAGGGCAAGTTATTCGTGCGCGAACGCATCGAACGTCTGCTGGACCCCGGCGCGCCCTTCCTTGAACTCTCCGCATTGGCAGCGATCAATCTTTACAACAACGAAGCGCCGAGTGCAGGCATCGTCACCGGCATTGGGCGCATCTCGAATCGTGAAGTGCTCCTCATCGCCAACGACGCCACCGTCAAAGGCGGCTCGTATTTCCCGATGACGGTCAAGAAACATTTGCGCGCCCAGCAGATCGCCGAAGAAAATCATTTGCCCTGCCTCTACCTCGTGGACTCTGGCGGGGCGAATTTGCCTTTTCAAGATGAAGTTTTCCCCGATGTCAATCACTTCGGGCGCATCTTCTACAATCAAGCACGCATGTCTGCCAAACGCATTCCGCAGATCGCGGCGGTGATGGGAAGTTGTACAGCGGGCGGAGCGTACGTTCCGGCGATGAGCGATGAAGCGGTCATCGTCAAAGGTGCAGGGACCATCTTCCTTGGTGGTCCTCCATTGGTCAAAGCTGCCACAGGTGAAGACGTTACTGCCGAAGAATTGGGCGGTGCGGATGTCCACACCCGCAAATCGGGCGTCGCCGATCACTTCGCAGAGGATGATGACCACGCGATTGAAATTTTACGCAGCATCGTTGAGACACTTCCGCGTGGACACGTGCATTCGCATCTTTCCGGGCTGGAAGTTGCTCCACCCGAGGAGCCTTTATACAACGCTGACGAGTTGTACGGAGTCCTGCCGCGCACCTTCAAAGAATCCTTTGACGTCCGTGAGATCATCGCCCGCATCGTGGATGGGTCCAAGTTCCGCGAGTTCAAAGCGCGCTACGGCACGACTCTCATCTGTGGCTTTGCCCGCATCCACGGCTACCCCGTCGGCATCATCGCCAACAACGGTGTCTTGTTCAGCGAGTCCGCGCTCAAGGGGACTCACTTCATCGAACTGTGCGACCAGCGCGGCATTCCGCTTATCTTCTTACAAAACATCACCGGCTTCATGGTCGGCAAAGAATACGAAACCGGCGGCATTGCCAAAGACGGCGCGAAGATGGTCCATGCGGTTGCCACCACCCGCGTCCCCAAGTTGACTCTCGTCATCGGCGGCTCGTTCGGTGCAGGCAACTACGCCATGGCAGGTCGCGCTTACGGCTCCAACTTCCTGTGGATGTGGCCTAATGCGCGCATCTCCGTCATGGGCGGCGAACAAGCCGCGAACGTGATGCTTACTATCAAACAGGATCAACTCATCAGAGAAGGCAAACCCGCCCTGAGCGCGGAAGAGGCGGAAGAGTTTAAGCGTCCGCTGCTGGAGAAATACGAACGCGAAGGAAGTCCCTACCATTCCTCGGCACGACTCTGGGATGACGGTGTTATTGACCCTGTGGATACACGCCAGGTGCTTGGGTTGGCTTTATCCGTTGTGTTGAATGCGCCGAAGGAAGATGGTGGGTTTGGGGTGTTTAGGATGTAGTGACGACGAAAGAAGAAAGAAGGTGTGGCGCAATGAAGTATGTCGAATGGCAAGAGACTGTGTTCTCTGAGATAAAGAATGATCCGATATGGAAACTTGAGGTGTATCGTCTTGCTTTGTTTGCAGGTGATATCGGTTGGACAGATGTACTTGCCATATCCAAACAGCCATTGATGTACAGCGTTGCAGACCAACTTCATCGTTCACTTGGCTCCATAAGCGCAAACCTCACCGAGGGGTATTCTCGCAGTAAAGGACTTGACCGTGCACGCTTCATTGAGATATCACTTGGCTCTGCCCGCGAAAGCCGAGATTGGTATTACAAAGCTCGCCATGTTTTGAAAGAAGAAGTTATCGCACACCGTATTGGATTAATAACCCATATTATAGGAATGCTTACTCCCATGATCCATCATCAACGCCAAAATGCCATCCGCGAAGAACAGGCCGACTATCTAACTCAATCTTCAATCTTCTCCATCGCCTCAGAAATACCATTGCCCTAATTCTTTCCTCATTCATCTTTCTTCAAAAAACCACTTTCTACTCACTATTAACCTATGACTCACAAAGAATCCTCACCCCATCACTTTCTTTCTCAATTGGCAGGCAACTGGCGCGGCACCAGCAAATTAT